>OGQN01002534.1_pt1 | contig 12968 bp, 8 predicted proteins | sample 1553231 | NCBI WGS metagenome assembly OGQN01 (sample SAMEA2579950, study PRJEB22360) | human gut metagenome | biome: human gut; feature: human-associated habitat; material: faeces | place: Denmark | collected 2008/2010 | reverse complement strand
AGTACGACTGGGCAGTTACAAGCCCATGACCTTTAGGTCGTGGGTAGTTGACAATAAATATGCGTCCTTTCTAGGCTTAGTGTACAGTTGTGTCATGAATATTTGTCAAGGACATAGTACACTAGTAAGCATTTTTATTGACAAATCCTTTAAATACAGTAAGGAATAAAATCTTGATATCAAAAGAAAGTGTCCAGTTTTCAATATAGAAAATATCATGTTCAATACGTCCTTCAATAGAAGTATCTCCACGAAAACCACAAACCTGTGCCCAACCGGTCATGCCGGGACGAACCTGATGCTTTATCATATAGCGTGGAATCTCTTCTTTGAACTTTTCAACGAAAAGAGGACGCTCAGGGCGAGGTCCGATCAGACTCATATCTCCCTTTAATACATTAAAAAGCTGAGGAAGTTCATCAAGGCTGGTCTTACGGATAATCTTTCCTACCGGTGTGACACGAGGGTCGTTATGAACAGTCCAGGCCTTTTGTTCTTTTGAGGCGGACTGTACACCCATAGAACGAAACTTGTACATTTTAAAAGGTTTGTTATGAAGACCGACTCTTTCCTGGCAAAAAATAATCGGACCAGGAGAACTCTTCTTTACAAGAACGGCAACAACAGCCATAATCGGTGAAAAGAGAATGATGCATACGAGAGAGCCGACAATATCCATCAGACGCTTGATACACTTATTCACTGTATTTGTAAGAGGAACATTACGGATATTAATAACCGGAAGTCCATTCAAATCTTCTGTTACCGGGTTAGTAGAAATAAATTTATAATAATCCGGGACAAACTTTGTATGCACACCGGACTTCTCACAGACAGCAACCATTTCCCCAAGCTTATAATATTCCTTCAGGCTTAATGCGATAGCCACTTCATCCATGGAAGTATTCTGCAAAAACTTTTCAACATCTTTTAATTTACCAATACAGAAGGTATTACGATAAGAAAAATCCGATCGGAGATTATCATCGAAAATACCATGGATCGTATATCCCCACTGCGGATTGGACTTAATACGATCAATATAAGCTTCTGCAGCAGCACTGAATCCAATAACAACAACGTGCTTAAGGTTATATCCTTTTCGGCGAGTCCTTTCTAATGCATAACGGATCGCTGCACGTTCTGCAATTGTAAGAAGCATGGAAAGTACATAGAACATTAGTTGAAGACTTCTTGAGACGTGTGGAATCTTCATAAATATAATATATATAAAGAAGAAAACCATTCCAATGGAGTTTGCCTTAACAAGATTGGCATACTCGGCAGTCTGATTCTGAAATCTTTTTGGTTTATATAAGTTAAACTTTGCATATAAAATAAGGTATACAGGAATTAGAACGAGAAGTATACCTTGGTATTGCCATAGCTGTCTCCAGTAACCAAAACGAGGAAAAATATCCTTGAAAAGAGGACATATATATCGAATATAGTAACTAAGACAGAACGAACAATAAATAACCAGTGCGTCTAAGACAACGTGAAACCGGTTAAGATATTTTTGATTCTCTTTAATCATAAAAGTGTACCTCCATCACCAGTAAAGTTATGTATATATATTACTGGGATAATTTTCTAACTTATTATACAATAGAATAAGTCATTCTACAAGGTCAATTCTTTTCGCCGATTTACGAAAAAAGTGTGAAAACATACAAAAAGGGTATAAATCCATAATTTTGCCATAAATACAACACAAATTCATCACACATCGTTGCTAATATAAGGTTACAAACTTAGAGAAAGGGGAAAACATTATGAACGAATTTGAAAATAATAACGGATTCCATAATGAGAATGTAGAGAACAATCCGATAAATGAAGTAAATAGTAATGAAGAATATAGTAACGGAGGATATAATAACGGAGAGCTTACTGTAGATGTAACACCGACAGAAGAAACGGCAGTACATGAGCAGGCAGAAAGTCATAGATATTCTTATAAAGAACAGGGAACCGGCGGAAATTCCAGTCGATATGATTATGGCGATGACAGTCATTATGGTAACTCTTATAGCGATAGTTATAATGACAATTATAGCAATACTTACAATAATAACAGCAATTATTATAGTAACATTCCACCAGAACCGGATAAGAGACGAAGAAAAAGAAAGAATGACGATAAGAATAAAAATGGAAGTGGAATAGGTAAAAAGATTGCAAAGCTAGTTGCTTCTGCAGCAATTTTTGGTCTTGTAGCAGGAACTTGCTTTGTTGGTGTTTCTGTAGTAAAGGATAAGTTTTATCCTTCCACTGCAGATAAGATTGAGACAACATCAGGAACAACAAGTTCTAAGAAAGAGACTTCTTCCGGAAGTGGTTCAAACAGCCAGAATGTTGCAAGTGTAGTTAATGAAGTAATGCCATCCGTTGTATCTATTACAAGTACGATTCAGTCTTCAAACTACTATGGATTTGGAACGCAGGAATCAGAAGGAGCCGGTTCTGGATTTATTATTGCAAAGACAAAAGATTCCCTTATGATTGCGACAAATAATCACGTAGTCTCTGATGCAACATCTCTTACTGTAGGCTTTGTAGATGATACAACAGCAAAAGCTACAGTTGTAGGAACAGATTCCAGTGCAGACCTTGCAGTTATTTCTGTAAAGATAAAAGATATCAAAGACGCTACTGCATCAAAGATTAAAGTTGCAACACTTGGAAGTTCTGATGATTTAAAAGTAGGAGAAGAAGTTGTAGCAATCGGTAATGCATTAGGATATGGCCAGTCTGTTACGACAGGTGTAGTCAGTGCAAAGAATCGAGAAGTATCTTTAACAGATGGCACAATGAATCTTTTACAGACAGATGCAGCAATTAACCCTGGTAACAGCGGTGGTGTACTTATCAACATGGATGGTCAGGTAGTTGGTATCAACAACGCCAAACTAGAAGATACATCAGTAGAAGGTATGGGATATGCCATCCCGATCACAACAGCCAAGATAATTTTAACAGACTTAATGAATGCCGGCAGCGTAAGCACAAAGGATGCTGCATTCCTTGGAGTAGTAGGACGTGATATTAACGAATCTTATTCAAGTGCCCTTGGAATTCCAAGCGGAATTTACGTATCCCAGGTAGTAAGCGGTTCTCCGGCAGAAAAGGCAGGAATCTCAGCAGGAGATGTTATTGTGAAGTTTGAAGGTAACAACGTTTCTACTATGTCTGGCTTAAAAGAAAAGCTTGCGATCAAGAAAGCAAATACAAAGGTTAAGATTACATTTAAGAGAGCAAATCAGAGCGGAACTTACGAAGAAAAAACAGTAACAGTAACACTTGGTAAAAAGAGTGATTTCAAAAATGTAACAACGGATAATTCCAGTGACAGCAGCGAGTCCGACGATAGCTCTAACAATGGAAATTCTAACGGAAACTCCAATAATGGAAACAATAACGGAAATTCAGGAAACAGCAATGGCAATTCCGGTAATGGTGGTTATGGATATGACAATGGCAATGGTGGAAACAGCAGTGACGGCTATATGAATCCATATGACTATTTCTTTGGAAATAATTATTAAATAAAAAGTGTTTTTCTGTATCCAAAGTCAGAAAGTTAAAATCTGCGATATTATAAAAATGCGCCTTAGAGCAAGTTCAAACTGCAGTTGAGCAGTTTGGACGAAGTGATACGAAGCATTTTATAATATCGCAGATTTTAACTTTCGTCTCTTTTTTTCAAAAAACACTTGACATCTTATTTTACCCATGCTATTATACCGAAGTATGAACGCCGAAGACAGCAGGTGCCGTAAGGCATAAAGTGAGAACACCTGCCGAGGAAGTTATATTCAGATATTTTTATTCTTAGAATATTTCTGCTCTTTGTCTTTGGACAGAGAGTTTTTTTATTTCATCGAAAGATGATCTGACGGCGGTACACACAAATATTTAAGGAGGTGCACCAGGAAGATGGCTAAAGTAGAATTAAAACAGCCTATTGTTGACGAGATTAAGGCTCAGCTTGACGGAGCGAAATCTATGGTAGTTGTAGATTACCGTGGAATTTCCGTAGCTGATGTAACAGAACTTCGTAAACAGTGTCGTGAAGCAGGTGTTGTTTATAAAGTTTATAAGAACACTATGGTAAAACGTGCTGTAGAAGGTACAGAATTCGAAGGCGTTGTAAAAGATTTGGAAGGAACAAACGCATTTGCAATTTCCAAAGAAGATGCAACAGCTCCAGCAAGAATCGTTGCTAACTTTATTAAGAAAGCAAAATGCTGTGAGTTAAAGAGCGGTGTTGTAGAAGGTACTTACTACGATGCAGCAGGTATTGCAACAATCGCAACTATCCCATCAAGAGACGAACTTATCGCCAAATTTATGGGAAGCATTCAGTCCCCAATTACAAACTTTGCCCGCGTAATCAAACAGATCGCAGAGCAGAAAGATGGTGGAGCTGCAGAATCCGAAGCAGCAGCTGAATAATTAATATTATAATATAAAGATTTATGGAGGGAAATAAGATGACAACTCAGGAAATTATCGAAGTTATTAAAGGTTTATCCGTATTAGAATTAAATGATTTAGTAAAAGCTTGTGAAGAAGAATTTGGTGTATCCGCAGCAGCAGGTGTTGTAGTTGCAGCAGGAGCAGGTGCTGGAGAAGCAGCAGAAGAAAAGACTGAATTCGACGTTGAGTTAACAGAAGTTGGCGGACAGAAAGTTAAAGTTATCAAAGTTGTTCGTGAAATCACAGGATTAGGATTAAAAGAAGCTAAAGCTGTAGTTGATGGTGCTCCTAAGGCACTTAAAGAAGCAGTTTCTAAAGAAGAAGCTGAGGACATCAAGAAACAGTTAGAAGAAGTTGGAGCTAAAGTTACAGTTAAATAATTGTATTTTTCCAATATTTAATTTCTTGAATGAACGCTCGGAGGGTGTAAGCTCTCCGAGCGTTTTTCGTTTATGCAGCTTGGAGGTATATGATGAGTAAAAAATGCCCTTATGAAAAGAAATGTGGCGGTTGTCAGTATATTGATCTGCCTTATGAAGAACAATTAAAAAAGAAGCAGAAAGAGACGAATAAACTTTTAAGCAGTTTTGGAAAAGTAAAGCCGATCATCGGAATGAAAGATCCATGGCATTACAGAAATAAAGTGCATGGTGTTGTAGCAGGAGACCGTCATGGAAACTGCTTTACAGGAATTTATGAGAATCGAAGCCACCGTGTTATTCGTGTAGATTCCTGCCTGATCGAGAATCAGAAGGCAGATGCTATTATGAATACAGTAACTTCTCTTATGAAGTCATTTAAAATGCGTCCTTACAATGAGGATACCGGATATGGCTTTTTACGTCATATTTTAGTTCGAACCGGCTATCACACCGGACAGATTATGGTTGTTTTAGTTACTGCATCTCCGGTATTCCCATCAAAGAATAATTTTGTCAAAGCGCTTAGAAAAGAACATCCGGAAATTACGACAATCGTGGCAAATGTAAATAATAGAAATACGAGTATGGTTCTTGGTGATAAACAGCAGATTCTTTACGGAAAAGGATATATCGAGGATGTGCTTTGTGGAAAGACTTTCCGTATCTCATCTAAGTCATTTTATCAGGTAAATCCAGTACAGACAGAAGTACTTTATAATAAAGCGATTGAATTTGCAGGACTTACCGGAAAAGAAAGAGTGATTGATGCTTACAGTGGAATTGGTACGATTGGAATGGTGGCAAGTGATCATGCCGGAGAAGTCATTTCTGTAGAATTAAATGGAGATGCTGTCCGAGATGCCATTTTTAACGCGAAGCAGAATAAAGTAAAAAATATTCGTTTTTATAAAGAAGATGCCGGAGATTTCATGGTAAAAATGGCATCACATAAAGAAAAAGCAGATGTAGTATTTATGGATCCTCCGCGTGCCGGAAGTGATAAGAAATTCTTAGATTCACTTCTTCGCTTAAAGCCAAAGAAGATCGTTTATATTTCCTGCAATCCGGAAACACTTGCTCGTGATTTAAAACATCTTACAGGGAATGGATATAGTGTTAGACAGATTCAGCCTGTAGATATGTTCCCTTCGACTGGTCATATAGAGACGGTTGTGTTAATACAGAGAAAGACTATGTAGAATCCTTGAATTTAAGTGTTCTGTGGGAATTTGTAGTTTCAAAATAGCAGGAGAAAATCAGCGAGAAAAAATAGTCAGAAAAAAGAAATACTGGCATATCCCAGATGCGGCTTCGGAGCGTGTTTAAGATGCGAACGAGCATTTTAAACACAGCGACTATAGAGCAGATGGGATATGCCAGTATTTCTTTTTTCGTCTACACGAAATCTACAATTATTATTTTGTCTTCACAGTTTTTATTGCAGACCATTTTGATGTAGCTGTCTGATATCCGGCTTTTGTATATACGGCGCGGATGCGGACTTTATATCTTGTTTTCTTTTTCAGTTTCTTAAGCTGAGCAGATGTAATCTTAGCTCTGGAAACTTTAATTGTTTTTGTAGCTTTTTTGTTACCGAATCCTTTTGTTGTGTACTGGATTTCATAACCGGTAGCTTTCTTAACTTTTTTCCATGTAACTTTTGCTTTGTTCTTTGTTGTTTTTCCAACTTTAAGAACTGGTTTGGAAAGTTTTACATTTGCTTTCTTTAATGCTGGTTTAGTAGCAGGTTTTTTAATTGTTGTTGTGCCTGGGTTAGAAGGTGTTGCAGGTTTAGAAGGTGTTGCAGGTTTAGAAGGAGTAACTGTTTTCTCTTTTAAACCTGAAAGAGCTTCTGTAAGTTTTGTGTTTGCAGCATCAACAATTGTCTGTGTATTAGCGGATTTTGCTTCTTTTGCTTCTGTTAAAGCAGTCTGAAGTGCTTTCCAGGTTTCAGCAGTATATTTGCTGCTATCAAGTGCCTCTGCTTTTTTGATGGAAGCTTCAAGGATAGAAGTATTCAGCTGTACAGTTCCAGATACAGATGGGTAACCGGTTGATGTAAGCTCTATTGTGTAAGAAGCAGATTTGTCTGCAAATACAGGTGTGGAAGAACCATCTTTACCTTTAATTGCTGCATTGAAGTTAATGTTTCCGTCTGCATCAAATAAATCAGTAGCTTTAATTCCGCCTTTTCCTGTTTTTTCTACCCCATTAATTTTAATAGATGTAATATTATTTACATATTTTTCAAAGCTGACACCGGCAGGAAGAGTAATCTGATTATTTTTATTAATGGAGATGTCTCCAGTCTTGTAGCCAGATTCTAATGTGAAGGAGGCTACAATATCAGAGTAAGTATTATCTGTAAATACCATAGAATAGGAACCTACACCAGTATGATCTGTAGCTTTTATCGTCAGAGTATTGTTTGCGTATGTATAATCTGCACCTTCTGTCAGGACAGTTTTTCCCATACTTACGCTGCTTAAAGTATAATTAGAACCGGAAGGAACAGCAGTAGTATCAACAGAAACGGTTGCGCCATCTTTAAAGTTATCGTTGGCGGTAGCTTTAATACTGTCGGATACAGCTAAAGTTTTACATTTTAAGTTAGTGTTGATCACAATATCAGCACCGTCTTTTACAAGATAAGTAACTTTTTTAATTGTTTTACCCTGTAAAGATTCATGACGCTTATAATCAATTGTGTTTCCGTGTTTTTCTTTAAATCCATCTGTTACGGCAAAGGCGAATTTTCCTCCAACCCAGATGTTTTCCAGATGTTCCATACCGTATTTATTACCATCTTTGTCTTCAACAATGATACCAAGTAAGGAATCTTTAGCACTTAACTTAGAAAGAGGGCTGTTTTCAGAAGTTACAGGATCTACTTCATATTGTCCGTAGGAAGACTGTGTTTTGATAGTAAGTGTATCAGAAGTATCTTCGGTAACATCAGATTTCATAGCTGTCAAAGTACCATCACCATTTAAGATTTTATATTCAGATGGTGTCGTATCAGATAACGTCATAGAATTAATAATTTCTAATAATTTATTGCTGCATTCTTTCTTATCGGAAATAGCCTTTTTCGCATTTTCATATAATGAAGTTGGAACAGCGATATTTACGTCTTTCATACCGATAATAGAGCCACCCTGTCCGTTTGTATTATCTTCTGAATACGTACTGGAGAAGAAAGATTTGTATTTATTAGTTGTTGCACTACTTACTGCATCATACATACCTCTTTCGCGATAAGAAGCTGCTTTATCTTCAACATCAAGATTTATTTCAGCATCCTCTTTCACATCATTTAATTCTCCGTAATAGAAATCTGCATAAGAAAGATTCGCTGTTCCGTATACATAAAGTTTATCAAGAGCATTTTTAGCGTCTGTAAGATGTTTAATTGCCTCATCAACCTCTGCCTGAGTAGGAGCCTCTTTTGCTAAAATGTCTTTTGCTTCTTTTAATTCTGTTTCGAAGCTATTCCAGCTTTTTTCTGTATAATCTGATTTATTTAATCCTTCAACAGAAGAAACAAGTTCGTTTAACTTAGTTTTGTCGCCAGCATTTGTGTCAGGTTTTACAATGTTTGCATCGGTAGCTTTAAAGTTATATGTAGAATCAGCGTATCCAAGGGCATAAATAGTTAAGCTCCAGTAACCAGTTCCGTCATATCCTTTTGGAAGCTGACAGCGAATAGAATCTGTAAGACCTAACTGAATTCCATTACTTTTATGCATCCAGTTATCAGCAGCAAACTTTGTTCCGTAAGTAGCAAGTGCATTAGAATGTGTGCTGTCATTTCCATAGTATGTCCATTTTACAGCTTGCATATTAGCACCAAGATTGCCATAATTTTTTGTGAAATCTACACGGAGAAACTCGCCATAGCTTCCATTAGCACTTTGTACAGTTGCACCCATGTTACTTAAATCAGCAGTTTTGAGAGCCTGACCTTTAATACCAGAAGAAGAGCCGTCATTATTTCTTTGAGTAAATGCGAAGGAACCATCGCTCTGCTTTTCGGCAGTTTTTAGACCATTGGTATTCTTATCGACAGATGCGGTAACTTCATATGCCTTTAGATTGTTTTCTCCATAGCCTCCAATTAAGGTATCCTTATTTTCTACAACAGAATATTTTGCTTTGAAAGCTTCAAAATCAGAAGACTTTACTGCAACAGGTACATATTTAAGACCATAAACTTTATAATCTTTCATAGTATCTTCAGTGCCATCACTGGTTTTGATTGCGCCCCTAGTAAAGGTGATTTTTTCTCTATTAGTGAGGATTGCAGTATTAGCATCTGTCCAGTGAGATATACTATAAGTTCCCTTTTCACCTTCAATAACCGCAGTACACTGATAACTTCCGCGGTGAAGTCCGTGATTTTTTGTAGCTCTCGTTACAGCATCAAAGGCACCTTTATCTTTTTCACCCTTCTTATCAAGTTCATCTGAAGAAGTAGAGTCTCCAGCAGCCGTAACTTCTTCTGCCTTCCAATATTCAGCCCATGTCAGGCCTGCATAGCAGTAAACGTAGTCATCACTATTTTCTGCTGTCTGTGTCTGTACTGTAGATACACTTGCTGCTTTTACAACTGCTGGAGTAATACTGGAAAATACAGTAGTACAAGTCATTGCAAGAGCAAGAGTACCTGCTATAAGTAATTTGTTTCTCATAAGTTCCTCCTTATATTATAATTGGCATTTGAGTTAGCTTATTCTAACGAAAAATATAATAATATACTATTATTAGTTATGTCAAACTGTATATGTATTAATGAAAAAAACTCTCATTTGCTTATAAAAAAATTGCATTGTCAGAATATTTTCTATATAATGTATAAAGTTAGAAAGAACTAATGAAAGTAAGTTTTAAGATAATGGAGGATTGTTGTGATAAATTTTAGAAAAAAAGCAGTTGCGATGTTACTGGCTGCTGTGTTCACTGCAGGAATGCTTTCCGGATGTAGAACATCAGGAGATACAGAGAAAAGTAAGAATGATAGTAGAAAGGCTGTGGAGCAGACAACACAGGCAGAAGCGGATACAAATAGTAAGGCTCAAAATGAAGAGGACAAATCAGAATCAAGAGATATTTTTGCGATGGATACGTATATGACTTTAACGGCTTACGGAAAGAATGCTAAGAAAGCGTTGGATGCGGCGGTTGATGAGATTAACAATATTGAACAGCTTGTTTCTACGGGGATTGACAGCAGTGAAGTTTCGCAGATTAATAAGAATGGGAAAGGTTCGGTATCAGAAACAACAGGATATCTGATTAAGCGCTCAAAAGAGATTTATGACAGCACGAATGGAGTGTTTGACATTACGATTTACCCGATTATGCAGGCGTGGGGGTTCCCGACGGAGAACTATCGTGTTCCCGGAAAGAAAGAGCTGAAGAAGTTAAGGGGACTGATGGGAGCAGATCACGTTTTATATGATGAGAAAAAACAGGAGGTCACTTTAAATAAGGAAGGAATGAAGATTGACCTTGGTGGAATTGCGAAAGGATATACTTCTTCAAAAGTAATGGATATTTTTAAAGAAAATGGAATTTCGAGTGCTGTAATCAGTCTTGGTGGTAATGTACAGACACTAAATGGAAAGCCAGATGGTTCTGATTGGAGAGTGGCGGTCGAGAATCCGGCAGATACGGGAAGTTATATTGGAGTACTTTCCATAAAAGATAAGGTAGTGATTACTTCTGGGGGATATGAGCGTTATTTTAAGCAGGACGGCAAAACATATCATCATATTATTGATCCGGCTACCGGATATCCGGCAAATAATGGTCTGACTTCTGTTACGATCGTATCAGATGACGGAACACTTGCAGACGGTTTATCCACATCATTATTCATTATGGGACCGGAAAAAGCACAGAAATACTGGAAAGAACACAGTGATGAGTTTGACACGATTCTTGTAAAAGATGACGGAAGCATTTTAGTTTCAGAGGGAATTGCAGATTATTTTACTAGTGAGTCTGATTTTACGATAATAAAAAAATAATGATACAAAAAATTTCTCATAAAATCAAGTACAAAAAGATTTCGAGAATATAAGAATACAAGGGTACAGGAATACAAGAGTACAGGAATACAAGAGTACAGGAATACAAGAGCACATTCAAAAAGAAAGGGAGATATGATGAGAGAAAAGTGGAAAAAATATGTTGAAAAATTTAAAAGTCTTGGTGATAAGGTTTCAGGTGTGAAAGGAATTACAGCGATAATTCCGGCGGTTTGCCTGGCGGTTCTTATGGTGACGGTACTTACCGGATACAAAACCCCACAGGCAAAAAAGTATGAAGCTTCAGAGACAGAAGATATCAGTCAGATTAAGGAAGCGCTTGCGAAGGAAAGTACAGCAGCAATGGCAGAAACAACGAAAAAGAATACAACAAAGAAGGGGGATATTGATGTAAAAGATGGAACTTATAAAGGTTCTGCGAACGGATATGGCGGAAAAGTTACAGTAAATGTTACTGTAAGCAAAAAAACAATGACGGCGATTGATATTGTCAGTGCTCCAGGTGAGACAGATTCTTTCTTTCATCGTGCAAAGGGGGTTATTGATGAGATGCTTACGGCACAGAGTACAGATGTAGATGTCGTGTCCGGGGCAACATACAGTTCAAATGGAATTATCGGTGCAGTAAAAAATGCACTTTTTGGAACGGAGTCTAATAATGCGACAGCAGCGAATGCAGGTAATGCAGGTGGTTCAGCCCCAAGTGTTTCTAAAGTAAGTGAATCCGGTACATGGAAGGATGGAACTTACACTGGTTCAGGCAAAGGATTTGGTGGAACTATTTCTGTAAAAGTAACAGTAAAAGATGGAAAAATCAGCGCGATTGATGTAACAAGCGCATCCGGAGAAACTGCTTCCTATTTTAGTAAGGCAAAAGGAATTATCCCAAAGATGATCAGCGGACAGACTACAAATGTGGATGCGGCATCCGGAGCAACCTATAGTTCCAATGGAATTATTACAGCAGTAAGAAATGCTCTTTCAAAGGCAGAAACAGGGAAAAGCAGTACGAAAAAGAAAAAGAAGAAAAACAAAAAAAATAAGAAAAAGAACAGTGATTCCGACAGCAATAATAACAATAATATTACAGCACCGGCAGAAGGGTATGAAGACGGCACCTATACCGGAAGTGCGGCCTGTTCGGGAGAGCAGTTTAAGGAATATAGTGTAACGGCAAATGTAACGATTAAAAATGGAAAGATTTCTGCGGTGGGGATTTCTTCTACAGCAAAAGGAACAAACCTGAAACAGTTTATGAGCAGAGATGAGATTAAAAATCTTCCATCACTTATTGTCTCTAAAAATGGAACAAGCGGAGTAGATGCTGTCAGTGGAGCAACGTACAGTTCCCATGCTATTTTTAATGCGGTAAATGATGCTTTATCAAAGGCGAAGAAAAACAGTTCTTCTACGGAAAAGAAAGAAGAGACAACAACGGAGAAGAAGGAAGAGACGACAACAGAAAAGAAAGAGGAAACGACCACAGAAAAAAAGGAAGAGACAACGACAGAAAAGAAAGAGGAAACGACTACAGAGAAAAAAGAAGAAACAACAGAAAATCCAGACGAAGGGAAAAACTACAAAAATGGAACATACAAAGTAAGCATAACCTGCGAGCCGGATGAAGATGAGGATTTTGATCCGTATACGATTTCCATGGATATCACAATTAAAAAAGATAAAATTACAGAAATTTCCAACATTACCGCAAATACAAATTCAACGAATAAAGCATATACAAACGATGCAAAGAAAGGAATGATTTCTAAAATTATAGCAAATGGAAATGCAGATGGCGTAAATACTGTAGCAGGAGCCACCTGTTCTTCTAAAGCAATCAAAGATGCATGTCAGAAGGCATTTAATGCGGCAAAGAAGTAATTTTGAAAAGAGAAGCTTTTGCGTTTATTTAAGAAAAAGTTATTTGAATATTTAAATATTTAAAATAGTAAGAAAATTTATCTCAGTCGAGAAGACTCCCACCTCTTTCAGGTGGTGAGTGACAGCAAAT
>OGQN01002526.1_pt1 | contig 12997 bp, 20 predicted proteins | sample 1553231 | NCBI WGS metagenome assembly OGQN01 (sample SAMEA2579950, study PRJEB22360) | human gut metagenome | biome: human gut; feature: human-associated habitat; material: faeces | place: Denmark | collected 2008/2010 | reverse complement strand
GTTTGAGGAAGCGGCCCAAGCCGCATCAAAGGAAAATGGTTCGGATTTGGATTGCTTTACTGCACCAAAAACCAGTACACATTGTGTGCTGGTTTTTCTTTTTGTGCGAGGGAGCAGACCTCGAACAACACTATTTATTATATAAGAAAGCGCGATGAATTCTGAGAACTCATCGCGCTTTTTCTCTTATGCGGGTAGTGGGGGTCGAACAACAAAAAAATGATTGAGTAACGTCAAAAGCATATCTGCAACGCGCCTAAACACTTGCTAAAAAGGTAGTGTGGTTGGTTTGTAGCCCATGTATTTTGCTACGTTTACAAAAAAGAGTGTTACCAAATGTGTTACCAGAATCACCCTTGAGCCTTCCTGAATGCCGCGGTGGTAGCGGCAGCAAGATCTTCCCTCTGACCGTCAAGCTCGTGCCGATACACTCCGGCAGTGTCCATGTTCTTGCTGTGACCGACCAGCATCTTCAGCTGGCTGTCGGTCAATACGCCTGATTCAATGCTGACGAAAGTGTGTCGCATCTCATACAGCGTGACCTGAGGCTCAATGCCATTGTCACGCTGGTACTTCTTCCAGCGCTTGAATAAAGCCCTCTGGTTCGGGATCTGGAACAAAGGGGTGGTATAGTTCAGCGGGATATCGGAAGCCTTCAGCAAGGCCACCTGCGCTTCGTAGGCCTCATGGGCTTCCTCGCCCATGTCAAATGAGCGAATGGCGTTTTCGTTCTTGCCGGTGGTTTCCTCATCCAACCGGTTGATGCTGCGGCGCAGATTGACCGTGTTCCCTTTGACGTCACCATACCAGAGCCCCACAAGTTCACCGGGGCGTACACCTGTAGCAACTGCAAACCGGTAGGCATAGATATACTCGTCAAAGACCAGCTTGCCATAGTAAAGGCGGGTGTCCACATCAAACAGGACTTTCAAAGCGGTCGGCTGTAAAATCTTTTTCTTCCCCATGCGGGCATTCTTCGGGATAGACAGCTCAGGGAACATCGTACTGTACCTGTTCCGGCGGCACCATTTCAAAAAGCTGATCTCCGTTGAGCGGATCGTCATAATGGTCTTGCGGCTCAAAGGCTTGTCGCTTGACCTACGCTGACGCTCCTTTTTAAGGCATCGCTTTTTGAAAGACATATTGATGGCCTTTTGCAGATCGCCTTCGGTCAGCTCGTCAATGCGGATGTCCCCACAGACAGGCAGAATATAGTAATCTCCGTATTTCTTGCACTGCTCAACATAGGATGTGCCGCAGGTGAGCTTCAGTTCTTCTACCCACTGGGCATAGAGGGCAGCTACCTTCTTCTTGCCGTCCCGGATGCTGTCGTCAAGCCAGGCATCGGCCTTTGCGTTGGCTTCCCGCTGGCCGGTGCGGCCAGGCGTGCTGCTGTAAAACCGTTTGCGGGTGCCGTTCTTCTGCACCGCAATGCACCAACGCTTTTCCTTCTCGACCCAAAACGCTGTGTTTGTCCTCTTTTTCATTGTTTTCGCCTCCAAAAGGGTACACTTTGACAAGCCTGCCCTTTTGGGGTATAATCGCATTGCTAGGTGTGCGATGACCCCGTAAGGGCGAGCCGCTTACTTTACGTCCTGCCGGTTGCGCCCGGCGGGGCGTTTTTGTTTTGTTTAGATATTATCAGGATGCCTTCCGACCTTCTGCTTTGCCGCTGGAAATGTAGTGCTCATAGTATTTTGCATTATCATCTCCAAAGGCGGCAACCAGATCAGGATTATTTGCTTTGTAGGCGGCAAGGCTAAATGTACTGCTGCCCTGACGGCCCTCCTTCATGCCGCTGTTTACGAAATGCTCCAGATACTTCCACTGGTTATCTCCAAACAGGGCAGCCAGATCGGCGTTGTGCTCTTTGTAATACTGATAATCGTAAACAGGGGCGTATTTGCTGGTCAGCACATAGTAAGGCTGATTCGTCGGGTCGCTTCTGAAGTGACCCGAATACAGGGCTTTCTGATTGACGGTTTCTTTGCTTCCGTCCATATAGATGATATCCGCCTTAGTCACGGCAATCTCGTCGATCGTGCTGTTGTACCAAAGGCAATCCCATTCCACTGCTGCATTGTAAATTGCATTCTGAAGTTCGTCATCTGTCAGATAAGTAGTGGAATCCAACTGACCCTGCGTCTTGGAATGATCAATCACGGACAGAACAGAGGACGGAGTGTAAGAATCAGCATAATAGGCATTACCGTCCTTGTCCAAAAAGATTCTATGCCCGTTGCGCTCTTCTGCGCCAAAGTAATAGTTCGTTGCAAGCTGCTGCTGTGCCTGGAACGGTCCAAAATCCCCCATGGACGCGGGAGAAGTCACCGTGTTTGCGACCGTTCGGTCAAATCTTGTCGGAGCAATCGGCCCTACTACCTGGGCCGTCACCGTCGAACGGCCGCTGATCGTGCAGGAAGTTCTATCACCGACCGCATTAAGCGGAACCAGCGTGAACGTAACGTATTTAATGGTTTTGTTTGAATTATTCCGGAAGCAGACCGTGGGGCTGACGCCGTCAAAAGCGTCGACCGTAAAATAGACGTCGGTGAGCTCGACCGCAGGCTTTGCCGCAAAGGCACCGCATGCGAGAATCGTCATCAGCGCCAATGTAAAAACAACGCCTAAAAGCCTTTTTGCTGACTTTTTCATGATTTTCTCCTTTTCTGTTGAAAAAATCCAAATTTATTGTGGATTTTTCAAACCTTTTCAGTTGTCAAAAATTGTTGCATACAACTCCAAATAGTTGTATAATGTTTTCGAAAATAAAACTGCTTTGGAGGGCAGCAACATGACACGACAAGATTACATCAATGCCATTCTGAAACTGCTGGAAAAAGCCGATTTCCGCCAGTTGCGGCTTGTGTGGGTGTACGCAAGCCACCTGATCGGATAAGCCGCCAGCCACCACGCGAGGGAAGCCTTTACGGGCTTTCCTCTTTTTTTTGCGTCAATTTTTCGGCCATACGTTCCAGCAGTTCCCAGTCCGCCGGGCTCAGGCCTGCCAGCATTTCAACAAAACGCTTTTTGAAGGTGTCACTGTCATCCTTGGTCAGGTCGGCCAGAAAAGCCGCCACCTGCTCGGACTGGGTGTCCTGCACGAACATTTCGCCCTCGCCGGTGCGCAGCCACGCTTCCCGGACGCCAAACTCCCGGCAGATGTCGCTGATCGTGCGGTCGCTGGGGGTTCTGGAGCCATTTTCAAGCATCCATAAATAATTACGGGAGAGATTGATTCTGTCCGCAAACTGTTCCTGCGTCAAGCCTTCGTGTTTTCGGACGGCTTCGATTCTTGCGTTCATTTTGTTCACCTCCTTTCTGTTCTCTTCAATTCGTATTATATTCCGTAAATCTAACTCTGTCAACATTTATTTTTAACCTTCTTCAAAATTCAGGCTTGAAAAATCTAACAGAGTATGCTATATTGTTCTCACAAGGTTAGCAAGCCGAAGCTAATCAAGTCAACAAAAAGGAGGTGAAGAAGATGAAGAACAACATCCAGAAAGAAATCCAAGAGCGCCGCGAACACGCCGAACGCTTAAAGAAAATCGCCCTCAAGCTGTTCGAGCAACTCAAGAGCGAAAAGATTGATTTTTCGGACGCGGAACGCATCGTCAGTATGCTGTCGGCATCCGTGAAATCGGAGCGGGACAATCGGATGCTTTAATCCATGCTGTACGGATTGAACAGTTCATCATCCGCCAGTTCAACAAGTTCATCCAGACAAGCTCTGTACCAATGCGCAAGTGCACAGGCCGCCTGTGCAGGATCATCCAGATCAAGATTCTGCGGATGTTCTCCACGCTGAAGCGCAATCTGCAGTTTGTTGTTCGCATATGCAAGCGCCAGATTGTGTCTTACCTTATTCCCATCATTCACAGCATTCACCCCCCTTCCGTTTTTTCTTTTCTTATTGTAACGCAGGGCTAGGGTGGACGCAAGGAGGTGAAGAAGATGAATCACTATCCCCGCACACCGGAAGAACAGGAGCAGCTTGACAAGAAGATGCTGGAGGAAACCGAGCAATACTATGCACGCCTTGACCTGAAATACGGTATTGCTTTCGCTCTGTCCATCATTGCGCTGCTCATCAACGTCATCAACCTTTTAAGGCTGTAGCAATGGCAACAAGCAGGCTCAAAACCGACAAACCAAGAGCGATGATGGCCGCATGGCAGCGGCCGAAACCACCCGGCCCCTGCTGCCCGTATTGTCAAGGAACAGCGGCTGTACAAGGCATTTTACGAATCCGTCGTGGCAAGATTGGAGGGCTAAATCGTGAAAAAGAAAGTATTGAAGCCTTGCCCTTTCTGCGGGCAGGAGCATACGACCATCACTGAATCTAATACTGAGGGCATTCGGATTAGATGTCCGAAATGCAATATCACATTTACCCGCGATTTTTATGAACATCGCGGGGAATTGGGCAGGCAACGAACTATTGAAGCGTGGAATACTCGCCCTGAATAACCCCGCCTGATGATGGCTGCCCGGCAGCAGCCGAAACCACCCGGCAGCCAGCCGGGCAAGGTCGTGGGAGCCACCCACAGAAAGGAGTGCTTCGTATGGCACGTAAGAACAATTCCCTGAACCCCGCCATGTATGGCCTGACGCAGCAGGACGTGGAGCGCGTGATCCGCATTCACACCATGTGCAAGGACATGGACGAGGACGCATTCGAGCAGATGGAGACCGCTGCGGCATCCATCAATCTGGTGGCCAGTCTGAAGAAGCTGGACAACCGCCCCGTGGCATGAAAGGAGAGAACCACATGGACAACAACAAAAAGCCCAGCTTCGACGAGATTATGAACGCTGTCATCGGCACATTGCCCGCCAAGAAGGAGGAATAAAATGTTGAACGCATCAACCATTTGCGGCACCTTCCGGCAGATTCCGTACTGGAAGCTGCGGGGCCGGTTCCACAGCTGCGGGTTCCGGGATCAGGAGATTGCAAATGCAATCGGCATCGGAACTGACACAATGAGCAAGCGGATGAACGGGAAGCAGCCTTGGACAAGCACTGAGATCGCAGAAATTTGCAAGACGCTTGATATCCCGCAGGATGAAATCGGGGAGCTGTTCTTCCCTACTGTTGAGAAAGGAGAATCCGCATGAGCAAACAGTACACCCTTGCATCCGAGCGGGCCGACGCACCCACCGGATGCGCATACGTGGCACCGACGTTCTGGAACAAGTGGTTCCGCTGGGATGGAAGCCGGGCATCCGGCTGCTACCAGCTGGGCGGGCAGGTCAAGGACGAAAATCACACCGGCCTGCAGATTTTTGCAGATGGCGAATGGCACCCGGTCATTGGATGGACATTGGACAACTGCGGCCCTGAAATCGACTATCAGGAGGTAGGAGCATGAAAATCAACCCGAACGCTCAGTTGAAAATCCAGCTGGGATCGGATGGCAACCCCAAAATTTACGCCTGCGGCACACAGATGGAACAAGCGGCTCTTTGCACCGCATTGGTCGCGGGAATCTGTATGGACAGCAAAGACCCAGCAGAGACAATCATCAACATCATGACAGCTGCCGCTGATCTTATGGACAGAATGGAGGAAACCCACCAATGAAGATCAAATCCGGCGTATGGTACTGGCTGGCAATGGCCTGCTTTGTGGTAGGCCTGCTGTACGGCATGGGCGTTGAGGGCACTGCCCAGACACTGGGCACCGTCTCGGACGGTGCGTTCATTACGGCTATGGTGCTGATCCTGCTGGCAATCTTCTTCATGCTGCAGGGCTTTGCAGCCGAAGCGCGTGAGAAGCGGCCCCGCAAGATTCACCAGCAGCCCCGCAACACCGTGAAGAGCGGAAGGAAGGCGGGCTGACACCACCCATGAATAAAGGAAAGCACTTTACCCGCGTTTGTTTGGACTGCGGCAAGGTGATGGAAAATGTTGCTGGCAACCTGCGCTTTTGCGCTTCCTGCCGCAGAGAGCGCCACAACCAATATTGCAGGGATTACAGGGCGCATAATGAAAAACCTGCCCGCATCATGTGGTACACCGTCTGGGACGCAAAGACCGGCGATCTGCTGGCATCCGGCACGTCCGAGATGTGTGCCCGGCGGCTGGGCTACAAGAGCGCGAACAGCTTTGCGTCGGCCGTCAGCCATGGGCTCAGCGGCAGCCATCGAACTTACAAGTACACATTTGCGCGGGAACGTATCGACCGCCGCGAGGTGGACAGCCTGCCGCCGGTACGCACTATACGAAAAAAGCCCGCCGGTGCGCCAACACCGACGAGCTGCAAGGGATGATGGAATTTGAAAGCCCCATCGCCCTTAATGATATCACATCAGAAAGGATTTTACAAATGAAAGGTATTTTAGTCGAACCGGGCAAAGAGCCGGTGGTCACCACCCTGCCGGACACGCTGCAGGGCATCGAAGCACTGCTGCGGTACCCCTGTGAGCAGAAAGTCCTGCCACGCACCCCGGCAGTGCTGGTGTACGGCATCATGGGCAGAGACCTGAACCGTATCTATCGCGGCCAGCATATCTACGGCCCCATCCTCTGCTATGGCTGGAAGGGCAACAACATCCAGCCCATGAGCAAGGATGTGCAGGCCGAGATGCTGGACCGCCTCAAGGACACGGAGGTGCGGGTATGACGGACTACACCATCAGCTGCAAGCTTTCCAACGAGACGGTTTATGCCTGTTACCGCGGCCGGTTCTGGCGCTGGGACGGCAGCATTTGGAAAGAAAGCCGCATCATGACGCATAGATTTGAGCTGGCCAGAGCGGCAGACAAGAAGCTGACCCCGCAGGAATTCCTGTCTAACGGCGCGGAATTCGCCCCGTTGGATGAGTACGAAATCGACTGCGCAATGCTGGACGCGTTGGAAAATGCCAAGCCCTGCAAGAACGCGCCCATTGAACCGGTGGAAGAACACCCTACCCCATCCGCGCAGTGTTCGGATGCTGCCACTGCTGCGGAAAACCAAACTGCGGCATCCCCGGCAGCGCCGGAGGTATCAAGCCCTACGACGGAGACGGCAGATGCTGTCAGCGGCTCCGATGCTCCGGGCAATGCAACCGGAAAGAACGCTGCACCATCCGCTGGCTCCGGCAGCTCTTTGAGCAATCCCGCCGCGCCTACCTTTGACTTTTCCGCTCTGGGCGACCTGTCCGAACAGGCCGTGGAGACCGACCAGCAGTTCGACCTGCACTACGGCACCGCACAGGATGAATACCTCATTTCCTGCATCTACGTTGCCAAAATGCACGCCCTGACGGCCAAGGCTGGCCGCTATGGCGGCGGTACATGGACAAAGTGGTATGAGAGCAAGGGCATGAGCAAATCCAGCGTCTGGAATATGCTGCAAACAGGTGAAGGTTTTAAAGGTTCAACTGTTGAACAATTAACTTCAATCCCTGAACTTTCTCGCAAGGACCTGAACCTGATCGCCCGCTCCGGCTGCGCGGAACAGCTCACCGCAGCCGCCGGAGACAGCCAGCGGGTGCAGGAGCTGCTGGCCCAACTCAAAGCCGAAAAAGACCGTGCCGACGCTGCCGAGAAGTCCGCTCAGAACGCCCGCAAGGAAAATGCCTATTTCAAGGAGCTGGTGAAAAGCGCCGAAGCCCAGACCCATAAGGACGCGGAAAAGCGGGAAGAAGCAGAAAGCCGCTATGAATCCGCTCTTGCCGACATCAGCGGTCTGAAAGAGCAGAACGCCCAGCTCCAGCAGAGCTACCACGATGCAGACGAGAGCCGTATTGCGGCCAACCTCCAGCGCCAGAAAGCCGAAGCGGAACGCGACAAGGCCGAAGCCCGTGCCAAGGATGCTGAGAACCAGCTTTCCGGCTCCCGGCAGGTGGCCGAAGCGGCCAAGCTCCGGGCGGATAAGCTGCAGGAAGAAAATGCGGCCCTGAAAAAGCAGCCCATCGCTGCCGTGGTGGATGAGGAAGAGGTAGACCGGCGGGCAGGCGAAAAAGCTTACGAGATCGCGGCCGGAATGACTGCGGACTATAAGGCACAGCAGGAACAGGATGCCCGCGATGCCTACGACAGCATCATTCTGGCCGGGCGCTCCATTACCAGCATCGTTCAGTCCGCTAAAATGCAGTTCCGCAAACTGCCGAACGACCAGCGGGAGACCGCAATCAACCAGTTCGTTCACACACTCGCATCCGCTCAAGGGGAGGTATCCGCATGTCTGTAAAGATCATGGCCTTAGAGGCCGAAAACGTCAAACGCATCAAGGCCGTTGCACTCACGCCGTCGCCCACTGGCCTGACCATCGTGGGTGGCAACAACAATCAGGGCAAAACCAGTGTTCTGGATGCTCTGGCATGGGCACTGGGCGGCGACCGTTTCCGCCCGGACGCTGCCCAGCGGGACGGCGCAGTGGCTCCGGCGCATCTGAAGGTCAAGCTTTCCAACGGTGTGGTGGTGGAACGCAAGGGCAAAAATGCCAGTCTGACCGTCACTGACCCCACCGGGCGGCGCAGCGGGCAGCAGTTGCTGAACGCCTTTGTGGAGCCGCTGGCGCTGGATCTGCCCCGCTTCATGGAAGCATCCGACAAGGAGAAAGCCGACATCCTGCTGCGGATCATCGGCATCGGCACCGAACTCCACACCCGGGATCTTGAGATCAAGGCCCTGTACGACAAGCGCACCTTCACCGGCCAGCTGGCCGCGCAGAAAAAGCACTTTGCCGAGGAGCTGATCTCCTACCCGGACGCCCCGGAGGAGCCGGTCAGCGCCTCCGACCTCATCCGCCAGCAGCAGGAAATTCTGGCCCGCAACGGCGAGAATCAGCGTCTGCGGGCACAGTACACAGAGCTTGAGCGTCAGGAGCAGCAGTGTGTGGCCGAACTGAAACGCACCCGTGAACGCATTGCCGAGCTGGAACAACAGTATCAGGAGCTCGACGCCAAGCACACCCGTCTGTTCAATCAGCGGAAAACCGCTCAAAAGACCGTCGCCCAGCTTCAGGACGAATCCACCGCCGAACTGGAAGCTTCCATCCGGGATATCGAGGAGACCAACCGCAAAGTCCGCGCCAATCTCGAAAAATCCCGGGCCGAGGACGAAGCCGCCCGGTATGCCGGCGATTACGACAAGCTCACCGAAGCCATCACCCGGAAGCGGGCCGACCGCATGGCCCTGCTGAACGGTGCTGACCTGCCCCTGCCGGAGCTGAGCGTGGAGGACGGTGCTCTTACCTATAAAGGTAAGCACTGGCGGGATATGTCCGGCAGCGACCAGCTGCGGGTGGCCGCTGCCATCGTCCGCCGCCTGAACCCGGACTGCGGCTTCGTGCTGCTGGACAAGCTGGAACAGATGGACATGACCACCCTGCAGGAGTTTTCCGCATGGCTGGAAACAGAACACCTGCAGGCCATCGCCACCCGCGTTTCCACCGGCAGCGAGTGCCAGATCATCATTGAGGACGGCATGGTGAAGGATGCCGAAACTTCCCTGCCGCCCGTCACCGAAAAGCCCCAGCAGAAAAGCTGGACGAAAGGAGCGTTCTAAATGAGCAAATATGCAGTTACCACCGGCATCCAGAATGCGCCGGTCAAGACCGTGCTGTACGGGCCCGAGGGCATCGGCAAAAGCACCTTTGCATCCCATTTCCCGAATCCTGTTTTCATCGACACCGAGGGCGGCACCAAGCGGCTGAACGTCAAGCGCCTGCCCCAACCCACCAGCTGGGCCATGCTGCTGGATGAGGTGGCCGAGGTACGCAAGGGCAGTGTCCCCTGCGGCACGCTGGTCATTGATACAGCCGACTGGGCTGAACGCCTGTGCATTCAGGCCGTGTGTGCCAAAGCCAAGGTGAACGGCATCGAGGATTTCGGCTACGGCAAGGGCTACACCTATGTTAAGGAAGAGTTCGGCAAGCTGCTGGACGCGCTGGAAGAGGTGCTGCAGGCCGGGCACAACGTGGTGGTGCTGGCCCATGCCGCTATTACCAAATTTGAGCAGCCGGATGCCGTGGGCAACTACGACCGCTGGATCATGAAAACTTCCAAACAGGTGGCCCCGCTGCTGCGCGAGTGGTGCGATATGCTGCTGTTTGCCAACTACAAGACCGTTGTGGAAAAGGTGGGCGACGGCAAGAACGCCAAGAGCAAGGCCAGCGGCGGCAGGCGTGTACTGTACACCGCGCATCACCCCTGCTGGGATGCCAAAAACCGCTTTGACCTGCCGGAGGAAGTACCCTTTGACTATGCCAGCATTGCCGCCTGCATCCCCGGCGCAATGTCTGCACAGGCACCGAAACCGGAACCGCAGCCGCGTTCCCAGCCGGAAGCCGACATCCTGCCCAGCCCGCAGCAGGAAGCAAAGCCGGTGGCTCAGCCGCAGCCCGCACCGCTGCAGGAAAGCTCCGAGAAAAATGTTCTGCTCAGTCTGGGCGTGCCCGAAAAGCTGGCCGCTCTGATGAGCGCCAACAAGGTCAGCTGTGAAGAGCTGCAGGGCGTTGTAGGCAAACGGGGCTATTTCCCGGAGGATATGCCCATCAAGGACTACCCCGCTGACTTTGTAGAGGGCTGTCTGATCGCCGCATGGCCGCAGGTGTTCCAGATGGTGCTGGATAACCGTGATATCCCGTTTTAACAGGCTCCCTCATGGAGGGAGCTGGCACGTGTAAGCGTGACTGAAGGAGTTTTATAATAAAGGAGTAATTACTTATGAACGACATGAACACCACCGACCGCGCCCTGAGCTGGGACGACGAATTTACCAACGAACAGCAGGAGTTCGTGCTCCTGCCCGAGGGCAATTATGCCTTTGAGGTCACAGGCATGGAACGTGCCCGCTTTGAGGGCAGCGCCAAGCTGCCGCCCTGCTCCATGGCAAAGCTGACCCTGAAGATCTTCGGCGGGGCCAAGGGCGACACCACCGTGACCCACCGCCTGTACCTGCACACCAAAACGCAGGGCCTGCTGGGGGCTTTCTTCGAGAGCATCGGTCAGTGCAAGCGGGGCGAGACCTTCCGCCCCCGCTGGAATGAGATTGTGGGTGCCCGGGGCTGGTGCAAGCTGGGCATCCGTGAGTACACCAAGCAGAGCGGTCCTCATGCAGGTGAGACCGGCCAGAGCAATGAGGTGCAGCGCTTCCTGCCGCCGCCGGAACCCAAGGCCGCACCCACTCAGGGCTGGACACAGGGGGCGTTCTAAATGGCCGAGACACAAACCCTGCGCCCCTACCAGCAGCAGGCCCGTGAACGCATCCACGCCGAGTGGGAGAACGGCCACACCCGCACCCTGTTGGTGCTGCCTACCGGCACCGGCAAGACCATCGTGTTTGCATCGGTAGCTGCCGATCAGGTGCGGGCGGGCCACCGGGTGCTCATTCTGGCGCATCGCGGTGAGCTGCTGGAACAGGCAGCGGACAAGCTGCAGCGCTCCACCGGCCTTGTCAGCGCGGTGGAAAAGGCAGATGCCACCTGTCTGAATACATGGTTCCGTGTGGTGGTGGGCAGCGTGCAGACCCTGCAGCGCACCGCCCGGCTGGAACGCTTTCCGCATGATTACTTTGGCACTATCATCATTGACGAGGCCCACCACGCCATCACCGACGGATACCGCCGCATCCTCGACTACTTCGGCAGCGCCAAGGTGCTGGGCGTGACCGCCACGCCGGATCGCGGCGACATGCGCAATCTGGGCGAGGTGTTCGACAGCCTTGCCTTTGAGTATAAGCTGACCGATGCCATCAAAGAGGGTTATCTGTGCAGGATCATGGCCCAGACCATTCCGCTGAAGCTGGACATTTCTTCTGTCACCATAAGCGGCGGGGACTACGCCGTGGGAGACCTCGGCACGGCGCTTGACCCCTATCTGGAACAGATCGCCGCCGAGATGGCCCAGCGCTGCAAAGGCCGCAAAACGGTGGTGTTCCTGCCCCTCATCAAGACCAGCCAGAAGTTCCGCGACCTGCTGAACTCCCATGGATTCCGTGCCGCCGAGGTCAACGGCCAGAGCACCGACCGCAAGGAAGTGCTGGCGGATTTCGATGCAGGCAAATACAACGTGCTGTGCAACTCCATGCTGCTCACCGAGGGCTGGGACTGCCCGTCTGTTGACTGCGTGGTGATGCTGCGGCCCACCAAGGTACGCAGCCTGTACAGCCAGATGGTAGGGCGCGGCACCCGGCTCTCCCCGGGCAAGAGCGATCTGCTTTTGCTGGATTTTTTGTGGATGACCGACAAACACGAGCTGTGCCGCCCGGCTGATCTGGTTTGTGAGGACCGCACCGTGGCCCGCCAGATGACCGAAAATCTGGCCGAGAGCGGCTGCCCGGAGGACATCGAGAAAGCAGCCGTGCAAGCCAGCGAGGACGTGGTGGCCCAGCGGGAAGAAGCACTTGCAAAACAGCTGGAAGAACAACGCCGCAAAAAAGCCCGTCTCGTGGACCCCCTGCAGTACGAAATGAGTATTCAGGCTGAAGACCTTGCCGGATATGTGCCGGCCTTTGGCTGGGAAGCAGGCCCGCCCAGCGCTGAACAGACTGCTGCTCTTGAGAAAATGGGCATCCTGCCGGACGCTGTAGAATCTGCTGGTAAGGCTTCCCTGCTGCTGGACCGGTTGAACAAGCGCCGCGCTGAAGGCTTGACCACACCCAAGCAGATCCGCGTGCTGGAACGTTACGGTTTCCAGAGCGTGGGCAGGTGGAGCTTCGATGCAGCCAAACACATGATCGACCGCATTGCGGTGCAGGGCTGGCGCGGTGTGCCCAAGGGCGTGAATCCCAGAACCTATGTCCCGCCTGCGGAACCGCCCGCTGCGCCGGACAGTCCTTTTAACTTTGGATGGTAACGCGAATGGAACATGAAAATGAACTCAAGGAAGCATTGGACTTCGTATCCCCGTCCGCCCTGACCTATGACGAATGGCTCATGGTGGGCATGGCCCTGAAGGATTCCGGCCTGCCCGTTACCCTCTGGGAACAGTGGAGCACCCGCGATGCGGGCCGCTATCACAAGGGCGAGTGTGTCAGGAAATGGGAAAGCTTTCACGGCGGCGG
>OGQN01002520.1_pt1 | contig 13011 bp, 9 predicted proteins | sample 1553231 | NCBI WGS metagenome assembly OGQN01 (sample SAMEA2579950, study PRJEB22360) | human gut metagenome | biome: human gut; feature: human-associated habitat; material: faeces | place: Denmark | collected 2008/2010 | reverse complement strand
TGCGCCGCTCAAAGCCTCGATGATCCCGAAATAAGAATAATTCTGTTTGTAATAAATTGCGTGATGTACCATGTGGTTGCCCCAGGAGCGCATTTTACCCCAGCAGTTCAGGACCGCTACACGCTTCACACAGTATGGGGTCACACCCTGGATGTTATCATAGAGTGTACGGAATTCCTGGCATACCTCTTTGATATACTGTACAAAATCCGGGAATTCCAGAGCAAGTTTCAGGTATCCGCCGTAACCGATTCTCTGGATCGGGCTTCGAAGGATCGCACGCCTTGCTGTTACCCAGTTTACTTTGGCTTCCTTGACCGGATCGCCGCCCTCATGGAAGGTATCCGGGAAAAAGTACGGAAGGAAACGTCCTTCTGTATATTTTACATTCTTGATATCGCTGAACAGGCGCAAGGTCGCACCGTTTCCGACACTTCCAACGACAGCATCCAGTCCGATCGAGGCAAACTCGTCCATAAACGGCTCCATACCGATCCAGTGATCGCCCATGAACATCATAGCTTCTTTGCCGCATTCATGGACAATGTCTACCATCTCTTTGGCAAGCTTCGCAACTTCTCTTCTCTGGAAAGCCTGGAAGTCCTTGAATTCTTTGGATGGAATACGGTATGTATTATTCATGTAACCCTGATCGATAATATATTCCGGACGGAACGCATATCCCACTTCTTTTTCGAATTGTTCAAGGATATACGGACTGACAGATGCGGAGTAACCGAACCAGTCTACATATTTTTCTCTCGCAAACTCATCAAAGATCAGGGTAAACTGATGGAAAAATGTCGTAAAACGTACTACATCCACATATTGATGCGTATCAAGGAAACAACGGAGACGCTCCAGGGAATGTGCTCTTGTCTTCGGCTGACGCACATCAAAAGTGATCTGCGGCTCTACGTCCTTCCAGTCATTTACAACTGCATTATACATATGTACCGGGTCCCACATGATATATGCCAGAAAGCTGACCGTATATTCATGAAAAAGTTTCGCCGGTGCGATCACGACATTTCCACTCTCTTCGTCATAAGACCACCGATCTGTCGGAACGACTTCGCCTGTGGTACGGTCAATGACTTCCCACCATCTGGTGATATCATCACGGGTATTTACTTTCAACATGTCCGGGTAGAGATGATCCATAAGGTTGATCTCAAGTTTCTCCTCCGTTGCTGTATGGAAAGAACTCATGATGTACATCTGCTGGATCTCATCCGGGTTTGCCTTTGCCCATGCATTATCTTTTCTTGTTGTATAATAAGTAGCGTAGATCTTTGCACCTGTGTCTTTGAGTTCTGCCGGGAACTCTGTTCCATCGCAGTCACGAATCGCATCTGCGCCCCATTCCTCTACGATATCCAGTGTTTCTTTTACCACATCCAGGTTTGTCGGGATCGTAACTCTGCCTTTGTTCTGACTCATAGGTGTACCTCCGTTTTATATTTATAGATTTCTTTTATCATCTGTTTTTGTTTTATTCAGAATACGTCGTTTTTGTCTGTTTTTCAACGTTGTTCTTGCTATACTTTTTAGAAATCTTGCGGTATTTTATCTTTTGTGCTATCCTGACAGTTGAAAAACTTTTCGGTCCTGGGAGGTACATATGAGCACACAGTTTTTTTCTTTTTCAGATGATACGCCTTTTTCAACAGAAGCAGTCCTGGCGAACGCCTCTTCTTCTCATTATGAGGAAGACTGGCCCAGCATCCCACATACCCATGCCTTCACGGAACTCTTTTACGTCAGTGAGGGAAGTGGAGAATTCCTGATTGAAAACCAGCATTTTTCTATTAAAAAAGACGACCTGATCATCGTCAACCCTCATATTCAGCACACGGAAATTTCCTTAAGTGCCTCGCCACTTTCTTATTATACGGTCGGTGTGGACGGGATCAGTTTTTCCTTTCATGATCAGAAGGAATTCCAGATTTTTCACTGCCACCAGAAGCACGCCGACCTTTTATTTTATTTTCATTCTCTTTTTCAGGAACTGGATGAAAAAAATGATGGTTATGAAGAGATCTGCAAACACACGCTTGCCATTCTGATCTCTCAGCTCCGTCGTTTTGCTGTCTCTGATTTTCAGTTGTTTCCATCCTTTCATCCAAGCAAAGAATGCGCCCTCGTCAAGCGATATCTGGATTCCCACTACAGCGATGACATCAATCTGGAACAGCTTGCCAGCTTAAGCCATCTGAATAAGTATTATCTGAGTCACGAATTCACGCGCTACTACGGAATCTCTCCGATCAGCTATCTGACCCACCGCCGGATCGAAGTATGCAAAAATCTCCTGGAGAATACAGACCATGAAATCTCGGATATCGCTCATCTTGCCGGATTTTCCTCGCAGAGTTATCTGGCTCAGAGTTTCCGGAAATACTGTGGCATGACTGCCGGAGAGTACCGCCGCAGCAAAAAAAATCAAACGATATGACAGATGGTATTTGCTTTCAGCATTACTTTCTTCTCAATTCCATTGTACAAAAGTATGCGTACCATATCTGTCTGTGATTGCAGACTGCATTCTGTAATGCATCTGTCTTTCCATACAAAGTCAATGGTAATGCCGCCCGGTGCCCTAAGGCCGCTTATCTTTCCATCCTTCCATTCCTCCGGAAGCACTGGAAGAAAGAAGATCCTGTCATCCTGATACTGTACCAGCATTTCCAGCACAGCAGCCGCAAACCCGAAATTCCCGTCGATCTGAAATGGCGGATGTGCACAGAGCATATTCGGGTAGGTCCCGCCACCAACCAGACTGCAGTTTTCTTCTTTTGTAACGTGAAGCTGATTTTTCAAAAGCTTCAACGCACGCTCTCCATCTCCGAGCCGCGCCCATAGACACGCCTTCCATGCCATGCACCAGCCGGTTCCCTCGTCCCCTCTTCTGTCCAGAGCTACGCGGCAGGCAGCCAGAAGTTCTTTATCTTCTCTGTGGATCAGATTTCCTGGATAAAGGCCGTATAGCTGTGAAACATGTCTGTGGTGCATATCCACCTCAGGATAGTCCAGGTACCACTCCTGAAGCTGTCCTTCTTTCCCGATCTTAAATGGCAGCAGTTTTTTGAGTGCAGCTTTTACTTCATCCATAAGGTCGGTGATATCAAGGATCTCGCAGGCTTTCAGATAATTTCCAAACAATTCCTTCAGAATACTGCAATCCATTGTCGAACCAAAGGTAACACTATGGACACTGTGATCCGAGGCTGTAAATGTATTTTCCGGCGAAGTAGATGGAGCTGTGACGAGGTATCCGTCATAAGGCACCAGATATCCCAGATAAAATTCCACTGCTCCCCGGATAAGCGGAAAGGCTTTTTCTCTCAAAAACTCTCTGTCCAGTGTATAACGGTAATGCTCCCACAGATGACTGCAGAGCCACCCAGAGCTCATCGGCCACATAGAGTAGGTACAGGGATTTTCATCCTGCCCGAAATATCCGACCGGGCTGGAATGTCCCCAGATATCCACATTATGATGGCTCACCCATCCATTCAGATGATAGACTTCTTTTGCTGTCTTTTTTCCATGCGAGGCAGTCCGTTCAATCAGATCGAACAGCGACTCATGGCAGTCGCTTAAATTCGCCTTCTCTGCCATCCAATAATTCATTTCTGTATTGATATTTACCGTATAGTTGCTGCTCCACGGAGCTCTCAAGTTATGGTTCCAGATTCCCTGCAGGTTTGCACACTGTGTGCCAGGCTTAGAGGAAGAGATCATAAGATAACGGGCATAGTGAAACATTTTTGTTATAAGATCATTCTGTATGCCAGGATCCAACGTAAGATCCATCCGGTCAAAATATGCTGCATATGCCTTCTTATGAGCTTCCTTTAATTGTGGATATGAAAGGTCACAGATCTGTTCCAGCATCTGTTTCTTTCTGGATAAGTAGGAGTCCTGTGCCTGAAAATCCGTTATCCCGGACAGATAAATATACACATCACCGTCTGCAGTTACAAGAAGCGTGTTGTCTTTTTGGCGGATACAGCCTTTCGGTGCCTGCACGGAAATACCGATTGCAAACCGTGTTCCTTTTCCTTCTTCATAGACGATCGGCTGCTCACAGGAATAATACAACGGTGCCGCATAGACCGGAGCCTGTCCCTCAAGCACAAGTTCACTTGTCCCATAACCAGAACAGACATGTCTTATCTGGCTGTCCAGAGAAATACGCAGTTCCAGACTGCTGCCTGCATCTGCTCTATAATGAAGTGCCATGACCGGTTCTGACATACTTACAAAAAATTCTCTTAGATATCCCTGTCCGTCCTGACGATATACAACCTGTTCCAGCGCATCTTTAATCGAAAGCTGTCTCTGGTATGATCCATGCTCTTTTAATTCAGGTATATTTGCATCAATATGCAGATTTCCTGCCGGAAGGTAGCTCTCTGTCCAATCACCAAGGATGTTTTCTTTACAATAGGCTTCCGCTTCTTCATACTCTCCGTCAAAGATCTTCTGGCGCAAAAAATCCCAGTCCACATCTGTATTTTTGTTTTCTTTGCTTCTTCCGGTTCCAGACCAGAGTGTATCCAGATTCAGCTCGATCTTTTCCTCTCGAAGCCGTCCATATGACATCGCTCCCATAGAGCCGTTCCCCAGAGGAAGTGCCTCATTCCATGCTTCTGCCGGTCTGTCAAAAGCCAGTGTTAAATAATCCATTCCATTTTCCCTCATTGAATCAGATTTATCTCTGACCGTATTTTCAGTTCCATCGTTTTCACAATCAGCTCATTTCAAAAGCTTTTCCCTTCAGAGGCAGTCCTGCCAGTTCTGCCAGACGACGTACCCCCATTTCAGCTGTAGATACCGCACTCTCCACATGATTAAAATCAGTCGCACTGTAATCGAACAGAATATTCGCCTGTGCTTCAAATTCGTCATCACAATCCCAAAAATAGAACTGCATCGGCTCGCACGAAAATGCATCAATCTGATATCCAACATCTCCCAGCGGAAGTCTGAGCCCGTTTAATTTTTCAAAAGCATTTTCCAGCTCTTCTTTATCCATCTGCAGGAATTTCTCTGCCCACTCATCACAGAGTTTGATATAATTGGATGTTCTTTCCTCTGCCACAGTACACCCTCCTCATATGACTTTTCTTTTTCTGTATTATACCTCTGTCAGACATTTTTCCGCAAGAAAAAAGACCTTCTACAGAAATCCATTTCCCATAGAAAGTCTTTTCTTTGTTTTATGCTTTATGAGGATTTTACTTTATTCCAGAGATCGCCATACACCTGGTCAGCCTCTGTTCCAAGATACTGGAATGTTTCCAGATTATCATATTTGGAAAGGTCCGGGAATGCGATCTCACTGTTTCGGATAGATTCATCCTCGATCAGTTCTCTCGCAGCTTCATTCGGCGTAGAATACGTAATGTATTCAAAGTTCATCAACGCAATATCCGGTCTGCAGAGGAAATTGATAAATTTTTCTGCATTTTCTTTATGTTCTGTATTTTTCGGGATTACCCAGGAATCGATCCAGATATTGGATCCTTCCTTCGGGATCACATACTCCAGATTTGGGTTTTCTTTCTGTGTGTAAATTGCCTCACCGGAATAGATTACACCAAGTGCAGCTTCATTTCCGATCATTTTATCACGCACCTGGTCGATCACATATGCCTGAACCAACGGTTTCTGTTCAATCAACAGATTTTTTGCCTCAGTCAGCTCGTCCAAATCTATAGAATTCAGAGAATAGCCAAGATATTTCAGTGTCACGCCAAATGCATCACGGACTGAATCCTGCATCAGAATATTATCCTTGTATTTCGGATCCCAGAGAATAGACCAGCTGTCCACCGGCTCATCTACCATCATCTTGTTATACAGAATGCCGACAGTTCCCCAGCAGTATGGCACGGAATATTTATTCTCCGGATCAAACTGCCTCGACTGCTCCAGATACTGTTTCCCGATATTTTTAAGATTTGGAATGTTATCAAAATTAATCTCGGAAAGCAGATCATTTTCAATCATTCGCTGAATCATATAATCACTCGGGCAGATCACATCGTATGCGATCGCACCGGAACTGATCTTTGGATACAGAATCTCATTTGTTTCAAATTCTTCATAAACAATATCAATTCCCGTTTCTTCTTCAAACATCGTCAAGACTTCCGGATCAATATATTCGCCCCAGTTGTATACAACCAGTTTCTCTCCATTCATGACATCGTTTTCTTTTGCATAATAGAAACCACCACCAATAAAGACAATACAAATTGCAACAGGAACTACACGCTGAATCAGGATCTTTTTCACTCTGGAAGGCTTGCGGACTTTTTTCTTTCTGACCACAGTTTCCGCTTCTTCCTTCGGTGAATAGTTGATCAAAAGGAGCAGCACCAGAACTGTCACAAACATGATCGTGGAAAGTGCATAGATCTCCGGTTTGATCCCTTTACGAACTTCTGTATAGATTTTTGTGGAAAGTGTATCAATTCCAGGTCCTTTTGTAAAATGCGTGATTACAAAATCATCCAGAGACATGGTAAATGCAAGCATAAATCCAGAAAGTACTCCCGGTACAATGTCCGGGAAAACAACTTTAAAAAACGCTTTGACCGGTGATGCACCAAGATCCAGCGCAGCCTCATATGTATAACGGTTCGTCTGCTTCAGCTTCGGTAATACGCTTAAGATCACATACGGAATATTGAACGTAATATGTGCGATCAGGATCGTTCCGAAGCCAAGTGTCATATGAAATGCAATAAAAAGAAGCATCAAAGACACACCCATCACGATCTCCGCATTCATCATCGGGATATTGGTAAGTCCCATATACATGGTCTTCCACTTCTGCTTCATTCCCTGAATCGCGATTGTAGCGGCCGTGCCAATGACCGTTGCGATTGCAGCCGAAACAAACGCTATGATAAGTGTGGTATAAAACGCGCTCATGATCTGTTCATTTTTGAGAAGTTCTTTATACCATTTCAGTGTAAATCCACCCCATTTTGCTCTTGTCTTAGACTGGTTAAAAGACAGAACGATCAACGTTACGATCGGGGCATATAATAAAATAAAAATAAGGGCCAGGTATATCTTCTGTAAATATTTTCTGATCAAAATGCCGCACCCCCGTCCTCATTATCGTATTTTGCCACAAGTGCCATACTTGCAATGATAAATACCATCAGTACCAGGGACAGGCCACTTCCAACATGCCAGTTGCTGTTCTGTTTGAATGACTGCTCAATGACATTACCGATCAGAAGGATCTTTCCGCCTCCAAGAAGGTCAGAAATAACGAAGGTTGTCAGCGCCGGTACAAACACCATCGTAATACCGCTGATCACACCCGGAATACTCAGTGGAAAAATGACCTTCCAGAAAGTCTGTACGGAATTGGCTCCCAGATCACGTGCTGCATTGATAACATTTCTGTCAATCTTGATCAGTACATTATAGATTGGAAGCACCATAAATGGCAGAAAATTGTATACCATTCCAAGAATGATGGCATATGGTGTATTAATGATCTCCAGCGCCGGTAAATGCAGGAAACTTAAAACACTGTTGATAACGCCATTCTTTTCAAGCAATGTCTGCCATGCCAGTGTACGGAGAAGAAAGTTCATCCACATTGGCAGAATAAAGACCAGCACAATAAAACTTGTCTGGTTTACCTGTTTCTGACTCAGTATCATTGCCAGCGGATATGCCAGAATCAAGCAGATTGCCGTACTCAAAAATGACAGAAGAATGGACATGCCAAGTGCCTTCAGATTCTCCGGTGTCGTGATCTGTGCCAGATTGGAAAATGTAAAACTACCCTCATCACTGGTAAATGCATAATACACGATCACCAACAGCGGAATCACTACAAATGACACGGACCAGAACAGATACGGACCGGCAAGCAAACGCTTATTCTTCAATGTTTACCGCCTCCTCATCTTCCGATTCCGGTTTTTTCATGATCTGGATATCAAACGGATCCACATGAATGCTGACTTCTGCTCCAACCGGGAACATATCTGTGCTGTGCACCAGCCACTCATAGTTGTTCGCCATGACTTCCATCTCATAATGTACACCTTTGAAGATCATATGTGTGACTACACCGTCAATGCTTCCCTGCCCCGGTTTCAGAAGATCGATATCTTCCGGACGGATGACAACGTCAACCGGCCGGTTCTGTCCGAACCCTTCATCCACACATGGAAAATTAACACCCAGTATCTTAACAAGACGATCCTGCACCATTGTCGCGGAAATGATATTACTCTCACCGATAAAGTCCGCCACAAAAGCATTCTCCGGCTCATTATAGATTTTTTCCGGTGTTCCGATCTGTTGGATATACCCCTGATTCATGACCACGATCGTATCAGACATGGTAAGTGCCTCTTCCTGATCATGTGTTACATATAGAAAGGTGATCCCCAGCTCATTTTTGAGACGGATCAGCTCATACTGCATATCCTGTCGAAGCTTCAGGTCCAGCGCACCGAGCGGCTCATCCAGAAGCAGTACCTTCGGCTCATTTACGATTGCACGTGCGATTGCAATACGCTGCTGCTGTCCACCACTCAAAGAATCCGGCATGCGTTTCTCAAAACCATCCAGATTCACAAGCTTCAATGCATATTTGATCTTGTCATAAATATACTGTTTGCTTTTATTCTTTATCTTTAATCCAAAAGCAATGTTATCCGCAATGTTCATATGAGTAAACAACGCATATTTCTGAAATACGGTATTCAGCTGACGCTTATTCGCCGGAAAATTCGTGATATCCTGCCCGTCAAAGATCACACGCCCTTTATCCGGTGTCTCGAATCCTCCCAAAATACGAAGTGTAGTAGTCTTTCCACATCCACTCGGACCAAGTAATGTCAGGAATTCATTCTCCCTGATGTAAAGATTCAGTTCATCCAGAACTGTCTGCATCCCGTAGGATTTGGAAATGTCGATCAAGTCGATCAGCTTATTGCTCATTGGTTGTTCCTCCCTAAAAAGTATCCCCTCTTTTTCATAAGAAAAATTATTAATAACAACTTTATTTTTGTATCATAAAAGCGTTACGATTTCAATAGATTTCGCGAGATTTTAACATAAAATAATACGGTACTTTTAAGATATTCTGATCTTTTTTCCGTACAGTAACAAGATTTTCTGTACAGCTGATTTTCAACGATGGTTTATTGTCCGAAGCAACGCTCAACGAAAGATTACATGTTTTTCCTGTATCACTCTCTATTGCTGCGATCATCTCTTCACGGATAAAGCCAGCTGCTGTGGATTTTTGCCAGCAGTCTTGCATTATGATATGCCATTTTTAATGTCAGACATGTCCTGCCCAGATATTTGCTCCCATCCTCTGTCTTTACACAGGCAAGTGCCAGATCAGCTCTGTCCGGATTTTGCAGACAGACAGGAATGAGAAACTGGATTCCATGGTTATAATACTGCGGAATGGCTGTCCGATAATCGGCCTCAAGCATTCTTTTTGTCTGCCGCAGGGCGCCGTCAAACAGTTGTACTTTCATCACACTGCCGCGAATCGTCTCCGGAAGTCTCTGACAATTCTCCGTTTCTTCAAAAATATGTTCATACTGAGGCACGATATCCAGTCCGGTATCAAAAATAAGTTCTGCCGGATCTGTTACATATGCTGCACGTTTCGGAAGATTGACAATCCCTGATTTTAATAAATGATATTCTGTGTAGAAGCCGTCCAGAAACCATCTCTGCCTGTCTGGCACAAGATTTGGGATAAAATATGCGTAGACCGGCTGATAATACATATTAAAAAGTCCTGTATTAAAAATTGCGTATTCCTCTGTCTCCAGTAATTTTTCTTCTTCATATACCCGCTGAAATGTATGCTCCAGATACCCTTTCAGGATTCCATTGTCATCATTGCCTCCAAAACTCCATTTTTCCGGGACGATTCTGGCCAGATTCTGTATCTGCCGGTTGTAGTTCCCGCAGTACGTGTACTCAAACAGATTCAATTATTTTACCTCCTGCATTTTGATTCCATTACTTATATTAATATTGTATTTGGGAAAATCTCCGACAGAACTGCCGGTAAAGAATATATATAGAAAATAGCACAACTTTTCTTCTGAGACAATTTCGAGTTCTGTCGAAAGATGTCTTCTTTTTATTATTTGCGGGATTATGCCTGTAAACACTACTGGTTTTATAACCTCCAGATCTGCTTTGTATATAAATCAGGTTGAATGATTTTTCTATAGTAATCCCACATGGTACATGCTATAATAGGGAACTGAAATAAGCACTTTCCGACGGAAATGCGGAGCTTACAGGTAAGTTGCTTATATATTTATTTTTCAAGGAGGCAACGAACTTAATATGACTAAAGAAGAATTTCGAAAACTGACTGAGAATATACTGATTCTGGATGGTGCCACAGGCTCCAACCTGATGGCAAGTGGTATGCCACGCGGTATCTGTACGGAAACCTGGGTTATCGATCACAAAGATATTATCCAGGATCTGCAGCGTGCCTATATTCAGGCAGGAAGTCAGGTAATCTATGCTCCTACTTTTGGCGGAAACAGTATAAATCTTGAGAAACACGGACTCAGAGATAAGATTGAAGAGATCAACCGTACTCTGGTCGGCTATTCTAAGGAGCTGGCCGGCAGCGGTATCTATGTAGCCGGTGATATCACTACTTCCGGATCTTTTATCACAGCTGATGGGGATTATACTTACACAGAAGCTTATAATATGTATCAGGAACAGATCCATATTCTGGCAGATGCAGGTATTGATCTGATTGCAGCCGAAACAATGATCAATATTGAAGAAACTCTTGCAGCTGTAGATGCCGCCGCTTCTGTATGTGATCTTCCGATCATGTGTACCATGACTGTTGAAGCTGATGGAAGTATCTTCAGTGGTGGAAATGCTGTGGAAGCAGCTGTTTCTCTTGAAGCAGCCGGCGCAGATGCTGTAGGTATCAACTGCTCAGTGGGACCTGATCAGCTGGTATCTGTTGTTCGAAACATTAAAGAAAATGTTTCTATCCCAGTTATCGCCAAACCAAATGCCGGTATGCCGGTCATCGATGAAAAGGGAAATGCTGTATACAGCATGAATGCAGAAGAATTCGCCCATCATATGAAAGTCCTGATTGAAAACGGTGCTTCTGTTGTTGGTGGTTGCTGCGGTACCACTCCTTCATTCATCAAAGCTTTGCATGACACGATCAGATAAGCGATAATTTTTGTTTGAACTGATCCGGTTTGTAAATTTTGATCGGACACAACTTATAAACAAACAATCTAAAGGAGCTTTTGCAAAACAGACACATATTCATCTATAATGCAGAAGCTCCTTTTCCATGCAACAATTTAAGGCATGATTGAATTTCCGGCCTAATCATTTCACCTGGATTGCTTTTTCGGGGCACATCTCCTGACAGCAAAAACAACGGATACATTTCTTATAATCATATACTGGTGGATTCTCTCTGCCTTTACGGAAATCAACGGCCTTGTCCGGAACCGGACAGCTCTTCACACAAATCCCACACCGGATACAACGCTCCGGCTCAATATAAGGCTTCTTCTGAAAAATATTCAAGGCTTTCGCAAGACGTTCCCACATACCGGAACGTACCACTCTCCGGTCCACATCAAAATACGGATTTCCATACTGTGCTACTGCATCCTTCATTGAAATCTCACCGGACGGAGTAACAATTTCAATTTCTTCCGAACGCCAGGTACCAAGTCCCATTTTTTCTCCATGATAATTCGTTGGAACCATCTCCGGATTCAGATGGATCAGGTTACAGAACACACTATCAAGTGCAACCGGATCCCGTGACATCAGCATCACATTCATTGGAGCAGGATCTCCGGAACCTGGTCCGTTCCCCTCCATGGCCACAATTCCATCCATAATATACAGCCGCGGCTTCACATACTGATTCAGATCGACAAGCATACGGGCAAAACTGTCTGCACTTGGGTACAATGTATGACCTTTGGCTTTGTGAAATCCATAAACGAATCCATAGCTGTTTTTCACAGCTCCCGTGATGCGTTCCAGTGCATGCGTCTTCATTTTGCAAAGAGAGATCACACAATCTTTTTCCAGAAGTTCTTTCGGCAAAATAAATTCTTTTGCCTGTATTCCTTTCGGATAGTCTACATGGATTCCCGTCGTATAATCAATAACCGGAATATCCAGTTTCTCAAGATACATATCCATTCCTGTCCCATGAATCACTTTAGAAGTTGTTCCATTTCCGCAGGAATCTGCAAGTGCCATATCCTGATATCCTTTTTCTCTCATCAGTCGGGCAAACATTCCCACAACCGTCGGATGTGTGATCACTGCCTTATCAACTTCCGCTTTCTTTAGAAGATTCGGCTTCAGCAATACAGACTCTTCTTTACCGACAATATTCTCGATTCCGCCCAGAAGCTCCAGTCCGATTTCAAGATTCTCATAAACAATTTCTTCCCTGTAAGAATTACAGGGAAGAAGAATGACTTTACTTTTTTTATTCATTATAATCCTCATTTAACAGCAGAAACTTTCTCTCCGCCAAGATCTGTCTCACGAATTGCTTTTCGTACCGGAAGTACACACGCCGGAACAACAGACAGGAAATCAACTCCCATCTCCAGAAATTTTTTTGTCAGTGCTGTGTCCGCTGCGATTTCTCCGCAGATGCCAACCTTACGGCCTTCCTGATGTGCCGCATCCACAACCATACGCACCATACGAAGAATTGCCGGATGATGATCGTTGTATTTGTCTTTCAGAAGAGGATTCTGACGATCCATCGCAAGCGTATACTGTGTCAGGTCATTGGTTCCAATACTTAAGAAATCAACATGTTTTGCAAGTTCCCGGCTGATCATGACTGCTGCCGGTGTCTCGATCATGATTCCTGTCATAATCTCTTTAAATGGAATGTCTTTTTCGCGCAGTCCTTCTTTTACTTCCTCAATGATCTGCCATATC
>OGQN01002515.1_pt1 | contig 13033 bp, 16 predicted proteins | sample 1553231 | NCBI WGS metagenome assembly OGQN01 (sample SAMEA2579950, study PRJEB22360) | human gut metagenome | biome: human gut; feature: human-associated habitat; material: faeces | place: Denmark | collected 2008/2010 | reverse complement strand
GAGCGAGCCGTCGCCGCATTGCAGAATGTACAGATACCACATTCCGCGTCCCTCCTACTTATGCTTTACAAACCGCTTTTCCAGCAGCTTATCCAGCAGAAAGAAGGTCACGTTCCCCAGAATCAGGAGGACAATCAGCATGACCACGCCGATTTCTTCAAAATCCTCCGTGACCTGAGCAAGACCGAATACCCGAAGCAGCAGCCAGTACATCACCAGCACGGAAGCGTTAAACAGCAGTCCTTTCCAAAGCCAGCGGAGTCTGGTTTTATCCAGCCGGGGCTTGACGATAGGATAATATCCCAGAAACGCGAATACCGCCGCGGCTTCCTTGTCCGGGGCAAGCAGCAGCGACAGAATCGTCACCGCGCCGTACCACGCCCACGCAATGCGGACGCCGCAGGTTTTCAGCACCGCTTGCAGAAGCAGCGCGCAGAGCATAGGACACACATAGGTCGCCACGGGGATGATCGTCCCCAGACACATGACGACCACTGCCAGCGCCGCAAGCACGCCGCCCAGCGCCACAGATGAGGCAGGCGTTCGTTTACCTGCCATTGGATTTCAGCAGGTCGTACTTGATGTCCCAGAGTTTCTGGCTCAGGTCAACATAGTAGGTCTGGGGATTGTCAAAGCGCTTGACTTCGTCCCACAGGGTGTCCACCTGTGCAAGACAGTAGGCGCGGATCTCCTCAAGGCTGGGCAGCTTGTAGACCAGCTCGCCGCTCTTGAACACGGGAACCTGCAATTCTCTGGCAGTGAAATTGTAAACCTTTTTGGTTTTCCAAGTGGCGTCCGGGTCAAAGATCGTCATATCCTTGCTGTCATCCACCACTTCGTCGTAGACCGTCAGATAGTCGGCAATGGCCTTGCCGGTGTCCTTGGCGTAGAAGCGGTACAGCTTCTTATGGTGGGGGTTGGTGATCTTCTCCACGTTCTCGGAAATCTTGATCTTGGGAACCACTGTACCGTCCGGTTCCTCGATGGCGGCCAGCTTGTACACGCCGCCGAATACCGGCTCGCTCTTCGCGGTGATCAGCCGCTCGCCCACGCCGAACATGTCGATCTGCGCCCCCTGCCGGAGAAGGTCGCGGATGATGTACTCGTCCAGAGAGTTGGACACGGAGATCTTGCAGTCCGTCCACCCGGCCTCGTCCAGCATTTTCCGGGCTTCCCGGGTCAGATACGCGAGGTCGCCGGAGTCCAGACGGATGCCGCACTTCGTGATGCCCATGGGTTTCAGGACTTCGTTGAACGCCCGGATGGCGTTGGGAACGCCGGATTTCAGGGTGTTGTAGGTGTCCACAAGCAGCGTCGCGTTGTTGGGGAACATCTTCACATAAGCCTTGAACGCCTCGTACTCGCTGTCAAACATCTGAACCCATGCGTGGGCCATGGTGCCTCCCGCGTGGACGCCGTAGAGCTGGTCAGAAATGGTGCAGGCCGTGCCATGGCAGCCGCCGATGTACGCGGCTCTCGCGCCCAAGATAGCGGCGTCCGCGCCCTGCGCCCGGCGGGAACCGAATTCCAGCACGGTGCGTCCCTCGGCGGCACGGACAACACGGTTGGCCTTGGTGGCGATCAGGCTCTGATGGTTCACGCACAGCAGCAGATACGTCTCAACCAGCTGCGCCTGAATGGCGGGCGCGCGGACGGTGATGATCGGCTCCCGGGGGAAAATGGGCGTTCCCTCCGGCACCGCCCAGATGTCGCCGGTGAATTTGAAATTCGCAAGATAGTTCAGGAAATCCTCGTTAAAGCACTTCCGTTCCCGCAGGTACGCGATGTCCTCCGGGTCAAAATGCAGCTCCTGAATATACTGGACGATCTGCTCCAGACCGGCCGCAATGGCGAACCCGCCCCCGTCAGGGCAGCGGCGGAAAAAAAGGTCAAAATAGGTTATGCGGTCGGTATAGCCGTTGGCGAAGTACCCCGCGCCCATGGTCAGCTCGTAAAAATCGCAGAGCATCGTCAGATTCAGCTTGTCGTTGACAACCATTCTGGTCACCTCATTTTCATATTTGCGGCTATTATACAAAACCTTTCGGAAAATAGCAACCTTTTTCGTTGACACCTTCCGGAAGTTAGAGTATTATTAGATTACAGAAAGGTCGTGATACCTATGGGAATTACCGTTGGCATGAAGGGCGTGGCCGAAACGCTCTGTGAGCGGGAGGACACCGCCAAGGAGGTCGGCTCCGGCGATCTGCTGGTCTACGCCACCCCCTGCATGGTCGCGCTGATGGAGGGCGCAGCCTGCGACGCCGTGGCGGAAGCGCTGGAGGAAGGCCAGACCACCGTCGGCACCGCGCTGAATATTGAACACATCTCCGCGACGCCGGTAGGACTGGAAGTCCGGGCAGAAGCGGAGGTCACCGCCGTGGCGGGAAAGGTCATCACCTTTGCCGTCCGTGCCTTCGACGAAGCCGGTGAGATCGGCCATGGCACCCACCAGCGTGTGGTCGTCAGCAACCAGAAATTTCTGGACAAAGCATACAGCAAGCTGTAAGGAGGTTATTGAATATGCAAGACTATGGCGCAATGATTCGCAGCACCTTTGAACTGGGCAGTGTCCGGGACGCGGAGCTTCTGTTCGAAACCATCGTCAAAAACGCTTTCCCCACCTTTACCTTCCGTCGTCTGGAGCTGATCCGTGTCCAGCAGGACACCCCTTATCTGGAAGGCAGAAGCTGGAACCATGTTTTTGAGATCAGGAAGGGTGAGCTGGATAGCTTCCCCGTCTGGGAGGTCAACTGCCACCGCGTCACCATGGGCAAAACCCCGGACAAGCAGGTGTATCTGGATTATCTGACGCTTGACTTTATCCGCTACCGGGAAGCATGACGCACTTTGCAAAAAGGATACAGCACCGGGCTGCCTCTCAGCAAGGCAGCCCGTTTTCAATGTTCCCATATGAAGAAATCCCCTGCCTGAACTCAGGCAGGGGATTCACACGTCAAATCACTCTTCTTCGTCTTCCAGAGAAAACTCCAGCGTCTCACCGCAGTTGGGGCAAACGATGCTTCCCTTTTCCAGAGTCTCCTCGTCAAAGTCAACCACTTCGCCGCAGCTGGGACATTCCGCCTCGTAAATGGTGGTCTCCTCGTCGACGAACTCAAAGCCTTCGTCGGAATCCTCGTCGTCATCCCACTCGTCTTCGTCGTCGTAATCCTCGTCGTCATCATCGTCCTCATCCATGATGAAGTCCTCGATGGCGTCCAGATCTTCCTCGATCTCATCAAGCTCGTCGGAAATGGCAATGGTGGTCTCCTCAATGTCGGTGACGCGCTTGGCCATGTCCCCCAGCAGGTCCACGATGGCAGCGATCATCTTGCCCTCGTTGGACTCAGTGTTCAGGTTCATGCCCTCCATCAGGCCCTTGAGGTAGGCGGACTTTTCGGAAATCGTCATAATGATTCTCCTTTACACGTAATTGGAAAAGAGGGGGCGAAAAACGTCCCCTGCTTTTATGGATTTAAGCCTTGGAGCGGCCCAGATACTCGCCGGTGCGGGTGTCGATCTGGATCTTGTCACCCTCGTTGATGAAGAGGGGCACCTTCACCTCAGCGCCAGTCTCCACAGTGGCGGGCTTGGTGACGTTGGTGGCGGTGTTGCCGGCAAAACCGGGCTCGGTCTTGGTGACGACCAGATCGGCAAAGTTGGGAACTTCCACGCCGAACACCTTGCCCTTGTAGCTCATAATGGTGCAGACGTCGTTCTCCTTAACGAACTTGAAGGAATCGTCCAGAGCGGAAGCGTCGATGGGCTCCAGTTCATAGGTCTCCTGATCCATGAAGTAGTACAGAGCACCGTCATTGTAGGAATACTCCATCTTCTTGCGCTCAACGAACGCGGTGGGGAACTTGGCGGTGGGGTTGAAGCTGGTCTCGGTGACAGCGCCGGTGATGACGTTCTTCATCTTCACACGGACAAACGCCGCGCCCTTACCGGGCTTGACGTGCTGGAACTCCACGACCTGCATAACCTTTCCGTCCATATCAAAGGTAACGCCGTTTCTAAATTCGCCTGCAGAAATCATTGTATTTTTCCTCCTAAACTACCTCCCCTGACCGGGGGGCGCATTGAATGCACAAAACTAGCGCATATAGTATACCGCAAGAATTATATTTTTTCAAGGGGGAATCTGCTTTTTTTACAGAATAATCAGATTTTTCGGGCTTCCGGTAACGTCCTCGCAGCCATTTTCCGTGATAATGGTCACGTCCTCAATGCGGACGCCGAATTTTCCGGGCAGATAGATGCCGGGCTCGGCGGAGCAGACGACGCCTGCGGGCAGCGGCTCAACGTTGCTGGCGTTGGGGCTGGGGTTCTCGTGGATCTCCAGACCAAGGCTGTGGCCGTAGCCGTGGCCGAAGTATTCGCCGTAACCGGCATCGGCAATGACCTTCCGGGCGGTGCCGTCAATATCCTTGCCGGGAACGCCGGCCTTCGTGGCGGCAATGGCAGTCAGCTGCGCCTTGAGAACGGTGTCGTACACGTGCTTCATCTCGTCGGTGGCGTAGCCGACGGCGACAGTACGGGTCATGTCGGAGCAGTAGCCCATGTAGGACGCGCCGAAGTCCATGGTGACGAAGTCGCCCTTCTGAATGACGCGCTCACCGGCGACGCCGTGGGGCAGGCTGGTATTGGGGCCGGATACCACAATGGGGTCAAAGGCCAGACCGGTGCCGCCGTTCTTGTACATGCAGTAGATCAGCTCCGCCTGAAGCTCCAGCTCGGTCATGCCGGGCTTGATGCGGGTGATGACCTCGGCAAAGGCTCTGTCGGTGATGGCCTGCGCCTTGCGCATCAGCTCCAGCTCCCAGTCCTCCTTGGTAGCGCGGAAGGCGTAGATGGGCTTGTGGAAGGGCACCAGCTTGGCGTTCAGCTTCTCGTCGTAGTGGAAATACTCCTCGGCGGTGAGGTAATGTTCCTCGTAGCCAAGAGTGGTCACGCCGAAATCGGCAATGGCCGTGTTCAGGCGCTGGATGTAGCCGACCTCCCGGTTCACGTCCAGAACCTCAAAGCCCTTCAGGTTCTTTTCGGCGGACTCGATGTAGCGGCTGTCAGTGAAGTAGCGGCAGCCCTTCTTTGTGACGATGGCGACGCCCTCGGCGATGTCGAATTCCGCGCCGTAATGGCGGCTGTAGCGGGAGGTCAGCAGCAGGCCGTCCACATCCCCGTCCAGCAGGGTCAGATACTTGTCAAGATTTTTCATGGTCAGATTCTCCTTTTCTTTGCAGGTAAAATAAATGGCAGTTCCAGCACGTGACGTGCCTTCAGCCAGAAATTGTGATTGTTGATGGCGCTGACCAGAATGGAGGTCACGCCGACGCAGTTCGCGCCAAGGGTATCGGTGTAGATTTGATCGCCCACCAGCGCGGCGTTCTTTGCCGGGATGTCATATTTCGCCAGACACTCCCGGATGCCCTTGGAAAATGGCTTTTTCGCGTGGGTGATGCAGTCCAGACCATGCTCCCTGCAGAAACGGGGCACCCGGTCTTTGTGGCTGTTGGAGACGATGCACACGGTGATGTCCGTCTGCTTCATCCGGTCCAGCCACGCCGTCATCTCCGCCGTGGGAACGTCAGTAGTGTAGGGCACGATGGTATTGTCAAAATCCAGCATCAGCAACCGGATGTCCCGGGTGTGCAGCAGCTCCGGCGTTATGTCGGTGAGACGGTTTGCGATAATCTTGGGCAACAGAGAAAAGGGCATAATGTCCTCCCGTGGTTCGTATAGTATTCATAGAGCGGAGCCGTCTCCGCATTTCGGCCTATATTATATCACGGAAAGGAGGATTTGTCCATGGCGATTCGTCCGTTTCTTGCCATGACAGCGGCGGAAATCCGGGGAACCGAGACGCTTCCGCCGAAAACTGCATGGATGGCCTGTCATTTTTCCCCCTATTCCACGGGGCTTTCCAATCTGCCGAAGGCACTGCCCCCCGGCTCCATGGTGATTCTGGACGACATCACCCCCATCCATGGGCATGACTCCGAAACCATCGCCGCCCAGCTGCGCCCCCGGTTGGATGCGCTTAAATGCAGCGGCGTTCTGCTGGATTTCCAGCGGCCGGGGTATGAAGAAGCCGAACTTCTGGCGAGGCGGCTGTCCGAAGCCCTCCCCTGCCCCGTGGGCGTGTCCGCGCTTTACGGGCGGGGGCTGACCTGTCCGGTCTTTCTGCCGCCCGTGCCGCCGGATGTAAATCTTGCCGATTATCTCGCCCCATGGCAGGGACGGGAAATCTGGCTGGAGCTGGCGTTGGACGGCGAGACCATTACCCTGACACCCGCAGGCGCTACCACAGCTCCCCTGCCCCCGGCGGCGCAGCTTTCAGGCGGACACCGGGACGAAAAGCTGCACTGCCATTATCAAATCCACACAGATGCGGACAGCGCGCGCTTCACCCTATTCCGCACCCCGGAGGACTTGGACGCCCTGCTGACCGAGGGCGAAGCGCTTGGCGTCACCCGCGCCGTCGGCCTATATCAGGAGCTACACGGCATCCCCCAATTCCTGACCGCCCCGGAATGATTCACATGATAATGCCCCCTCCCGACTGGGAGGGGGCATACTGCTATTTACGACACCCGAAACTCAACATCGCCGTCCAGAATGACGGACGCGATCTCGTTCACGTCGATCATGCGGTTGAACATAAAGGTGACGTCACGGTCGGTGTGTCCTACCGCAAACATATGGTTGGCAACATTCTCGTCCACAACCACGTACTCCGTGCCGTCCTTGAAGGAAATCTTCACCCGTTTAATGTATCCTTCTGGATAGTCCTGCATTTCTCTGGTATCCACGCAGATGGCAATGGGCGAAACCTTGATATTCCCGTCCGCCAGCGTCAGATTGCTCATTTCTCCCAGCGCTTTTTCGGGGATCGTGATCTTCTCCGGGCAGTCAAACCGTCCATCCAGCCGCTCGTCTACAAGGCTCTCATATCCGCTATCCACGATTTCCTCACGGGAAACCCCAGACGCCACTTCCTCGTATTCGTCGCCCAGCGCCTGCTTCAGATGCTCTATCACCTCGTCCTCGCTGAACTCCTGCTTGACCTGCTCCTTGGTCTGTTTCCACAGTTCCTGAAAATCCGACAGACGGATCGCCGCCCACTGGGTGAAGCTCAGCACCAGATCGGTGCTTTCCGGGTTGTCAACCTTGTAGTAAAACGCTGCCGTCAGCTTGGTATCTGTGGACTGATCGGAAATGATGTAGCTGTAGCCGTACTGATTGATGTTGAGAATTTCTCCGTCCGGGAACCAGATTTCGCCATTCGCCTCCAATTCGTAGTGGGCAATGCCGTTGGGATTCTCTATGGTATACGTCAGCACGCCGCATTTGGTCACCTGATCGTACATATTGGCGTCCACCGTCAGGGTGTAGCCCTCCCAGGAAATGGTCTGCCCCACGGGGCTGACCAGCGGCACCGCCTCGGACGCCGCCACGCTTTCGTCCACCGGCACCCGGTCATAGGCCGGGATGTCGTAGACCTCGCCGGGCTTTTCGGGGTCTGTAAAATGCGTCACATCCTTGTGGTCATAGCCCGTTTTGTCGCCGAACAGACCGGATATCATGTCTTGGGGGCTGTCGAAAATCACAAAGCCCGCCACCGCGTAGGCTGTCACCGCAAGCGCACTTACGATCAGCGCCGCCACCAGCAGATTCCGAAGAATCCGGGAAACATTTCTTTTCTTCATTTGGGGTTCCTCCTGTTCCCTTTGACCGGAGGGTCTTGCCGTCGTCAGCTCACTGCGCGTCAGGCGGCTGGATTCCACCTCGCCGATGGCGAGAAACAGTTCTTCCGCTTTCATACCGTATAGCCCTCCTGTGTCAGATAATTTTTGAGCTTCTGCCTGGTGCGGGAAAGGGTGCGCAGCACCGTGGCAGGCTTCATGCCGTACCGCTGGGCGATCACGCCGCTTTCCTCCACGAAGAAATACCGCCGCAGGAAAATGTCCTGCTCCCGCGCCGGGAGGGTGTTCAGGAACGCCCGGATGGTCTTGGCCAGCTCCTTGGCGTCCATGCCGTCCCCCACACAGCCGGGCGCGGCAATGCAGTCGTCCAGCTCTTCCAGCACCAGTGTCATCTCCCCGCCGCCCCGCTTCTCGGCGTTCATGCTCCGCCAGCGGGAAAAGGCGAGGTTCCGGGTGATTTTGGCGAGGAACATTTTGAAGATGCCCGGACGCTTGGGCGGGATGGTGTTCCATGCTCTTAAATATGTATCGCTCACGGTTTCCTCCGCGTCCTGATCGCTGTGCAGGATGGAATTGGCGAGGGTGAAGCAATAGCCGCCGTATTTCCGGTCGGTTTCCGCCACCGCCTGTTCATCTCTGGCAAAATACAAGTCCAGAATCTGTTCATCGTTCATGCTGTTCCTCCTTGGGCGTCCCGGGTCTATTCCGGGGCGTCCCGCTTCTGTGAAAGGCCCTTCTGCTCTATAAGACGCAAAGGACGGGCAGTTCGGACAGATAATCAAGAAAAAAGCCGCCTTGTGGTGCAAGGCGGCGCTAGAGCGTTATTTCGTGAACTGCACAACATCGTTGGGTGTGCAGTCGAGAATGGAGCATATCTTTTCCAGGGTCAGCAAAGTGATATTGCCGCCCTTTTTGAGCGTGTCGAGGGTTTTATTGTCCACGCCGCATTTCAGCAATCGATATTGGCTGACACCCTTCTCTTTCATGGTCGCCCACAGGGGCGAATAATCCAGCTTGCTCATCGAAAATCAAACAGCTCCTTCGGCGTGATTTCCAGAACCTCGCACAGCCTGAAAATCACGTCCAGCGAGACACCTACATTACCCAGTTCTATCGCGCTGATATGGCTTCTGTCGATGTCCACCAGCTCCGCAAGCTGTAGCTGCGTAAGCCGTTTCCGTTTCCGATAGTAAACCACGTTCAGACCGAATTTTTCATACAGCGCTTTATACTCCTGCTTCAAGTGTCTCACCCCCGTATAATAATCCTTACTGCCCGAGCGTCTCCAACGCCAGTGCATTCTGCGTCTTATACAGCTCGGCGTAAATGCCGCCCTTCCTAAGCAGTTCGTCGTGGGTGCCGCATTCCGTGATGACGCCGTCGGAAATCGAGATGATGCGGTTGGCGTTGCGGATGGTGCTTAAGCGGTGGGCGATAACCAGCGTCGTCCGTCCGGCCGCCAGTTTGTCGAAGGCGTGCTGGATTTTTGCCTCCGTCACGGAGTCCAGCGCGGAGGTGGCCTCGTCCAGAATCAGAATGGGCGGGTTTTTCAGGAAGATACGGGCAATGGCGATCCGCTGCTTCTGCCCGCCGGAAAGAAGCGTCCCCCGCTCGCCCACGTAGGTGTTAAAGCCGTCGGGCATGGCCTGAATGTCATCGTAGATCTCCGCCTTCTTGGCCGCGTCGATGACCTGCTCCATGGTGGCATCAGGCTTGCCGTAGCGGATGTTTTCCAGAATGGTGTCGGCAAACAGGAACACGTCCTGCTGGACAATGCCGATGTTTTCGTGGATGCTTCGCTGGGTCACGTCCCGGATGTCCAGAGCGTCAATGGAAATAGAGCCGGAACTGACGTCGTAAAACCGGGGGATCAGCTGGCACAATGTAGACTTACCGCCGCCGGAGGGGCCGACGATGGCGACCGTTTCCCCGGGGGCGACGGTCAGGCTCACGTCGTGAAGCACCGCCAGATCGGCGTCGTAGGCAAAGGAAACATGATCGACCCTGATTTCACCCCGGACGTTTTTCAGTTCTTTCGCGTCGGGCTTATCCTGCACGGTGGGTTCGGTGCGCATGACCTCCACGAAGCGGTTCAGGCCCGCAAAGCCGTTGGCAAACGTCTCGGAGAAGTTGGCGAGCTTGCGCATGGGGCTGATAAAAGAGGAAATATACAGGCTGAAGGTCAGCAGGTCACGGTAGTCCATTTCCCCTTGCATGACATAATAACCGCCGAAGCCGATGATAATGACATTCAAACTGCACAAAAAGAACTCCACGCTGCTGTGGAACATGCCCATTGCCTTGTGGAACGCCCGCTTGGAGGTTTTGAATTCCGCATTGGCCGCGTCAAAGCGGGCGGCTTCCACCGCCTCGTTGGCGAAGGCTTTCGCGGTGCGGACGCCGGAAAGGCTGCTTTCGATCTCCTGATTGATGTGGCCGATCTTCTCCTTTGCCGCGGCGGACGCCCCCCCCATCCCGCCGCGCATGGCCATTGCCACCGTCAGAAACACCGGAATGGTCAGCGCCACGATCACGGCAAGCTGCCAGCGAATGGACGCCATCACGATGAGCGCCCCCAGAATGGTCAGCACGGAAGTGATCAGATCCTCAGGGCCGTGGTGGGCAAGCTCCGTCAGCTCGAACAGATCGGAGGTCAGCCGCGCCATCAGCTTACCGGTGCGGTTGCGGTCATAGAAATCCATGCTCAGCTCCTGCATATGGCGGAACAGGTCACGGATGTCCGCTTCCACCCGGATGCCGAAGGTATGGCCGTAATACGCCACAACATAATTCAGAAAAGACCGCAGAACATAGCACACCGCCACGATGACCATGATGGTAAAGAACGTGCGGTACATCTGGTTGGGCAGCATCTCATAAAGCGCACTGCGGGTCACCAGCGGGAACAGCAGGTCGATGGCCGCGATTCCCACAGCGCAGGTCACATCGGCGGCAAACAACCATCTATGGTTCTTGAAGTAGCTCAGGAAAATCATCAGCGGCGATTTTTCCCGATAATCTTGCGTCGTCATGTCATAAATCCTCCATTTCTCCGTTCATTATACATGATTTTACAGGAAATTCAAGCGTCTACCTTTCGGAATCCGGAAAACTGTGCTATAGTAGCGTCACCGTCAGCTGAACCGAAGGAGGCTCCCAAATGGAGATTTTATTTTACGATCATGACCTGGCCGTCTGCGTCAAGCCCGTGGGGCTGGATTCCGAAGCGCAGGTTCCCGCAGAGCTGAAAAAAACGCTGGGCGGGGAGATTTTCCCCGTCCACCGGCTTGACAAAAATGTGGGCGGCGTCATGGTTTACGCCCGCACAAAACAGGCTGCCGCCGCCCTGTCCAAGGCAGTGCAGGACGGCGCTATGGTAAAGGAATACGTAGCCATGGTTCATGGGCTTCCCCCGGAATCCGGGGACTGGGAAGACCTTCTGTGGAAAGACAGCCGGAAAAACAAGGTGTATGTGGTAAAGCGGGAACGGTCGGGCGTCAAAAAGGCGCGGCTGGAATTCACCCGTCTTTCCGCCGGGGAGTGCAGTCTCGTCCGCATTCGCCTGCATACGGGGCGGAGCCACCAGATCCGGGTACAGTTTGCCTCCAGAGGGTATCCGCTGGTGGGCGACCACAAATACGGTTCCCGGGATGAGCGCACAGACCCGATGCTGTTTTCCTGCTGCATCCGCTTCCCGTGGCGCGGGGAACAGCGCCGGTTTGAAGCTATGCCGGATTTCGGGGAAAATCCGTAACACAGAAGCGCCGCCGATGGGTCATCCATCAGCGGCGCAGCGCATTATGAGGGAATATATTTACTCTGCCATTTTCCCGAAATCATCCGGGTCACAAAGAACGCGGTCCGGCATACCCAGTCAATAATCATGGCGATCCAGACGCCCATCGCGCCCCACTCCATCTTGACGCACAGAATCCACGAGCCGAGAATGCGGAACGCGATCATGGAACCGATTCCGACAAACATGGTAAACCGCACGTCGTTGGCCGCCCGCAAGGCATTGGGCAGGACGAAAGCCGCCGGCCACAGGATGATGGAAAACGCCGCATGGCAGATGACCAGCTTTTTTGTCAGCTCAACGGTCTGGGGCGACAGGGAGCTGTAAAGGGAAATCAGATTTTCGGCAAATACGATAATGAGGGCATTGCACACGGCCATGGACAGATACGACCAGAGCAAAAGTTTTTTAACATAGTGCCTGACCTGCGCCGGGTCGCCAGCGCCCACGCACTGGCCAACCACCGTCACCATGGCAAGTCCCATAGCCTGCCCGATGATGATACCCATGCCGTCCAAGGTGTTCGCCACCGCGTTGGCGGAGGTCTGCACCGTGCCGAACAGGGCGATCATGCTCACCACGATCAGCCGTCCCAGCTGGAACAGGCTGTTCTCACAGGCGTTTGGAACGCCGATTCTCAGGATGCTGCCCATCATCTTGCCGTCAGCACGACAGATCGCGCCCCATTTCAGGCACAGCTCCTGTTTTGGGTTTGCCGCGAGAAGCAAAATGACCACCGCCGCCACACACCGGGAAATCACCGTAGGGACGGCAACACCGGCCACGCCCATTTTCAGCACAAAAATGCAGATGGCGTTGCCCACCACATTGATGCCGTTCATCAGGAGACTGACCTGCATGGACACCTTGCTGTTGCCCACGCTGCGGAATATCGCCGCACCCGCGTTATACAGGGCGATGAACGGGAAAGAAAGCGCGGTGATGTGCAGATAGGTAAGTCCCGCCGCCATCACATCGTCATCGATGGAGCCAAAAAACAGCCGCATCAGATTTTTGGCGAACACAAGGCACAGCGCCGCCGCGGCGACACCAAGGACTGCCGACATCAGCACCAGCTGACCGGCGCTCTGCCGGGCTTTCTCCCCCTGCCGCGCCCCCAGAAACTGGCTTGTGACCACCGCGCCGCCGGTAGCCAGCGCGGCAAACAGCACCAGAATCACGTTGTTGATCATGTCCACCAGAGAAACGCCGGAAATCGCCGCCTCGCCCACGGAGGAAACCATCACGCCGTCGCACATTCCCACCAGAATGGTCAGCGCCTGCTCGATGACGAGAGGAATAATCAGGCGTATCAGTCTTTGGTTGGAAAAGAGCCTCTGCTCTGTCAACGATCTCACCTCTTTACTATATCTTCAGCGAGTATACCACGGAAAAATGCGTTTTTCAATATGAAAATGTCACACTTTTTCGTTATTGTGGACTGTTTCAGAGCATTCTTTCCGACGGTCGGCTCGGATGAACGGCTCCCGAATCGCCGTCTCCGTGAGAATCCCGTACTTTTCCGGGCGGC
>OGQN01002496.1_pt1 | contig 13092 bp, 9 predicted proteins | sample 1553231 | NCBI WGS metagenome assembly OGQN01 (sample SAMEA2579950, study PRJEB22360) | human gut metagenome | biome: human gut; feature: human-associated habitat; material: faeces | place: Denmark | collected 2008/2010 | reverse complement strand
GTCAATATGCACTCTGGCGGTTGCCATTGCTGCACCCTGCTCTGTTTTTTCTGCTACCTTTCCTATATTCGTAACACTTCCCTGATACTTTCGGTCTAAGGAAGTAATGGTTACTTTCTGTCCTACTTGTAAACTGGTCAGATTGTATTTAGACACTTTAAAATCCACACACATTTTGGATGCATCTGCAATCGAAAACATCGGTGCACCTTCCTGTACGGCACTTCCTGCTGCTACCTCTGTTGAAGTAACGATCCCATCAAATTCTGCCTGAATTCCTGCTTTGGCTTCTTCTAATGAATCTGCTGACTGTGATAAGGTCAACTTTGCCGCCTGTTGCGAGGAAGCGATTCCCTGTTTTTCCGCATCTGTTAAAACCGAGGCTTCTCCGGCTGCCTTTTTAGACTGTTCCTCTGCTTTGCTTCCCTGTAAACTTTCTGCCTGCGACTGCATGCTTTTCAACTGGTTCTCTAACTCACTGACTTTTGCCGTCACATCGCCATAGGCTTTTCTCTGTTCCTGTTTTTTATTTTTTTCTTTCTGTATCTTTTCTAATTCTTTCTGCTCTTCTTTGGTCAGATCCTTCTTATTTTTCAGTTCCTCTGACCGCTTGTCTAACTCTGTGATCTCTTTGTCTAAATTACCTGCTTCTGTTGCAGCATTTTTACTCTGCTCCATCTGCGCCGTCAACTCTGAAATCTGACCATTCAAACTATTTAATTGATCATCAATCGATTGGATCTTAGAATCTGCCTGTGCTGCCTGCTCACTTCCCTTAGCACTCATTTCTAAAGATTTCTGATTTGCCGCATCACTTGCTTTGTTCTGTAATTGTGAAATGTTATAACTTTTTTCTAAGGAACCTGTCTGAAATGTTATCAGGGGCTCTCCTTTTTTTACCGGTTTTCCCACCTGTAAATTGGCAGTTGCAATTTCTGCATTGACCGGTGAGGAATAAGTACGCACATCTTCACTGCCAATCGTTCCGCTTGTCTCTAATTCTGCTGTAATATTTCCTTTTTCTGCCTTTGCTGTCTCAACTTCCTGCACTGCTTCAGAACTGCCTTTCCCTTTCTGCACGAATACAATGACAAGAATCACTACTACTGCAACCGGCAAAATAATTTTCCACTTCTTTTTCTTCTTATTATTTTTCTCCATTTTCTTCCTCCATGCTCTTTGGGTCTGCCATGCCACTGTCCGACTCGATTTTTCCATCCATAATCCGGATGATCCGCTTTGCTGACTGCGCAATCTTGTCATCATGTGTAATTAAAATGACGGTTCTTCCTTCGGTGTGCAATTTTCTTAAAATATCCATGATTTCACGGCTCGATTTAGAATCCAGATTTCCCGTCGGCTCATCCGTAAACTGTACCCCTATCCCCTTATGCCTTGAAAATAGGGGCTTTAACGGTATGTACATTTGTGTACTGTGTACATTTTCTTTATACGTTAAAAGCAAGCAGATCTTTTCTTTCCAGAAGTCCCCACTTGCTTTTATATATTAATAATACTTATGTCCATTGCTTGCTGCAATACATTTTTGTTTTAATTCTCGGCTTATTTCAAACCTTTCATAATATTCATCTGATTCTGTTTCAAATGCATATTTATATACTTTCACAACTTCTTCGCAATTACTTTGAAATTGACTTTCTTCAACTGTACTATTTCCATCTCCAATCAATCTATTTACAAATCTCTGGTAAGCTTTTAACTCTGGTAATACGCTTGCAACAAAAGTACTTTTCCCCTCTAAAAATTTTTTCTTTTCTGGAATATCAATAATATCAAGTAATATAATACATGCTACAAATAGTGATATAAAATATGACTCTGAACTTATGTATGTTCCTGTAGAACTTGGTACTGATTCAATTCGACTCTTGTAAATCAGTTTATCTCGCAAAGATAAGTGATAATAGTCACTCAACTCTTCCGCTAGTTGATGCAACCAATATTTTCTCTCTGTTCGTTGTTCAGAAAATTCTATTGACTGTTTTTGATACCGATCCATTACTGGAAGATTTATATTCACATCAAAAAACTTATTCAAATATCTGGTTGCATCAAATCCACTTCCATAATAACTTGTTATGGTATGTATTAACTGCTCCTTATTAAGAGACACCACGAAAATCACACGCTCATCATCAAAATAGTGTTTGATTCTCTCCAACATTTCTATGGCAAAAGATGGTCTGCAGCGATCCAATTCATCAATAAATATAATCAGTTTCTGCGCTCTTTCTACAATAATGTCATTGAAGATTCCTTTTACTCGTTCCCGGATTTCTTCCTCAGTCTGTACAAGTGATAAAATATCTACCTTTTTCACTTGTAGCTTTTCAGCTACTGTAAATGGATTCATCTTAAATTCACCTAATGAAATAGGTAACGTTGACAATGCTTTTATTAGTTTTTCACTAATTTTTTCAGAATCTATTTTCGTATCATAAACTCCCTTGCAAGTCTTTGTCATGACTAACAACAGGGACATAAGTGGATCGCTATGATTATCATACATCCATGCATTATAATAGATTGGCAAATAAGAATGCTTCAAATCTATTTTAGCCATCATTTCATTGTCCTTCAAATATTCATAAGATGGAATTTTCTCAATCGGATTTTCTTCATCTGCCCGTTGATTTGCCAACACATATTTTAACACTTCTTCAATCTGTCGGACAAAAAATGTCTTTCCATCTCCCCATTTCGCATCCAAGCTAATGCAGGCACTTTCATCTATGAGTTCTAACCCATCTATAAACTCTTTTATATCTTTATTTCTCCCAAAAGTATTGTTCTTTATGGATGTCCAGATATTTATATCCGTTGCTTCCTGAACATATTTCTTCATATATTGTATTCTCCTTTATCATGAACTCCAATTATGGCTGAATATAATTAACATCTCTATTGTCTCACACAATCTAAACATCAACAATACCTTTTTATTTCAACAACTACCAGCAGGCACGTTCTTCTCGCCCCTGCCAGCCGCTGATTATTTTCTTCTTCATTAAAAATTCTTGATCAGATTCAAATCTCTTTTATTTAATGCCTTTCGCATTGCTTCACTTTCTTTTCGTAATGTCTCGTTCTCTCTTTTCAGTTTCGCTACCTGTTGCTCCAGCTGCAGGATACGGTTGTCCATTGCCATATCTAAAATCTTTCTTCTCTTATCTACCATGCCAGCCTGTAGCTGCAAGGCACGATCTACTGCCTTTCGCACTTCCGGGTTCTTATAGAAAAATCCTCTGGACAGTCCGGTCTTTTGCATCAGTTTGGGGACTGTCACTTTATCCTCTTCTTCAATCATCTCCTGAATTGTCAGCTTTGCCCGCTGGATTTTCTCCACGCTCTGTTTATGGTTTACTTCCAGCATCTTGTCATATTTGCTCATATTCTTTCCCCCATCCGGCCAGATTCGCCCGAATCATCCGGCTCATCTCTGCCCTGATTTCTCTTGTTTCATCTGCGATGATCTGGAGACTCATCTTCCTATAAAATTTCACATTCTTTACAGATGTATGCCCCAGTAGTTTTGCGATGGTCCAGTCATCCAGATGCAGTTCTGTTAAGCGGATACCATATACATGGCGGAACATATGCGTTCCAAATCCAAACAATTCTCCATGATCGTCCCGCAAATCTTTTTTCTGAATCAGATCCATCACCTTGTTTTGAACGGTATTGTACTGCATCGGTCTCTTGCTATTTTTTTCATCCACAAAAATGTAAACCGTATCTCCATACCTTTTCTTGCTATACTCTATTGCTTTTTCAATCAGCAGTTCCAGTTCTGCACTGATAGGCTTCACAAAGGTAGTTGTTTTCATCTGCCGGATCTGGATCATAGGATGTCCGTCCTGCCGATACAGGCAGTCTGTCTGCAGGGTAAGGGTATCGGATATCCTTGTTCCTAACATCTGGTGGATGACCATAAGCCGCTCCATCTGCTCATCCAGCTCCGCAAGCGCTGCATTAAAACGAATCAGCTCACTATCTGAATAAGATTTCAATTTCGGCTGCACCTGTCTGGGCAAGTCACTGGCTAGGAATAAAATTTCTAAGTGTGGATACCCATATAATTTTCCGATGGTTTCCAGCAGTCCCCGGAGGTTCGTCAGATCTGCCCGGTAATTATTTACGCCCTCCGCTTCCGTTGCAAGGTACGTCAGATATTCTTCCAGCAACTCCCGATTCAGTTCTTCTGCCGAATGGATATCGGGATATGTTTCTTTCAGATATTTGGATAGTCTCCGGATGGCTGTCAGTTCTTTGATAATTGTTGCAATCGCTTCATGATGTAAATGTTCATAAACTGCCTTTTTTGTTTCTTCCCGTAAGTCATCCTGGATAATCGCTGTAAAATTCAAAGTCTGCACATTTTTAATCGGATTCTTTTTATAGGCAATGTCCAGATTCTCTAATGTCCAGATATCTTTCTCAATCTCATCCCGTTCCTCTTTGGCTTCTGTAAATCGATATGCCTTCCGCACATACGTGATGACGCTCGATGGCACTGTCTTTTCTTTCCCATATACGCTGATTCCCTGCATGGTCAGTTTCTGCCCATGTTCCAGAAGCCAGCTTCGGATTTTTAGCAGCCATTGTTCCCACTCCAGTTCCTGCAGGCTCTCTGCCCGGATGTGCTTATCCTTTACCATTCTGCAAAATCTCTGATAGATCACTCGTTCCTGTATCATCGTTGCCAATGCACATTGTCGGCTTCGTTCCTCAATAAAGGAACGGAATTCTTTTTGAAGTCCCTTTGTTGGAAGCAGCCCGAAATCAAAGCAATGGGATTCCTTTACCTTCTTTTTCTGTTTTTCATCTGCTCTTGCATAGCAGTCCAAATCGATTAGATATAATTTTTTATCCATGGAACTCTCCTTTCATCAGTTCCGCCGCAAAGCTGTGGGTTTCTTCCTGGAAGTATGCTTCACTGGCTTTTTCCAGTTTCTTCGGCATATAGTCCACATACTGTCTGGTCATTTCTTCGTATTCATGCCCCAGGTAATCCCGCACTGCCTGGAGGGAAATACCGTTATCATAATAAAGCGTAGCCAGGTTATGACGGTAATCATGGGATCTGAAAATGTACTCCCCGTCTGCAATCTTATTTTTCTCACAGTATTTCAACATTTGATACCGTAATGTAGCATACTGGAATGCTCCACCTTTTTTGCTTTTAAACAGATATTCTTCTGGTCCAATCTGATATTTCTTTTTGTACACCTGTACCAGCTTGTACAATGCTTCCGGAATGGGAACCCGCTTATACGTTTTCATTTTCACCTGATATACTTTTAGCCAGTAATCTCCATTCTTTTCTTCATAATCACCACCTGTCAGGGTACACACTTCGCTTCCCCGAATTCCCGTACACCATAAGTGCAGGAACATCAACCGCAGATGTTCCGGAAACTCTGCCAGCTTCGATAAAATTTCCGTATAGATTCTTTCTGGTACGCTGCGGTCATTGTGGCCATGCATTTCTTTCTGCAAATAATACTCATGCCGGAAGGGAATCTTCTTCAGATATCCTTTTACTACAAGAAAGTTGTAAAACTGCAAAATCATAAAGATTCTTCCATTTGCTGTCTTTTCACGGGTATCCTGTCTCTGAATGGATTCCAGATATCTCTGAATCTTCTCTGCTTCCACTTCATAGATTGGCTTTTCTTCTCCATTGAAATGTACCAGGAATGTACGAAGTTCCAGCAGCTTGATTCGGATGGTACTGATAGATAAATCTGTGATTCCAAACAGGTACCGCAGATATTTTTGCAAAATCTTTTGATTTTCTAGGTTGTTCACCTCTTTAAAGGATACCCATTCCACGGGCTTGCTTGGATTCATTCGTTCTCTGGAAAAATGGAAACGTTCCAAAAACCACACATTCGCATTCCAATGAATTTCCGGTGCCTGTAAAAATAGGATTTTTCTGCTCATCCGCAGGATACCAAACACAGCACTTTTCTTTTCCCCTCTAAAATGTTCTGAGAGTTCCTGCTCAAATTGCTGTTCTTTGGCCAGTGTCATGGTCTCAATATCAGCCACTTGATGTTTCATACAAAATTGATAGAGCCTTTGCAGTGCCAGCAGTTTCTCTTTTCTATAACGGCCTTTGTAGGTATGGATCACCTCTTTTAATACTGTAAAAATCTGCATCTTCAAACTTTTTGGACACTCCAGTGTAAAATCCCACAGCAGTTCCTTTCCATCTTTGCTGGTCAGAAAAGATTCTGCTATCTCAATCTCCGGATAATAGGTTAGGCAGATCCACTGATCACGATACTCGGTGGTATAGTTTCTTCGCCTTGCCAGTGTCTGCATCTCTTCTTTCATCTGATGAAGGAAGATTCTGTCAAATCCCCGCAGGCAGGTAATCGGTGCATGAACGGTTTCGTTCCTTTCCAGATATTCTTCGTATCGGATCCTTAGGGCTACGTCCATTTCCGAAATGTCGGTAATCCCCTCTTCTATCAGGAATTTCTTTACCCTGTTTCGTATTTTCCCATTTACCTCTGTGCAGGCATCCACCTGTTCACAGATTTTTTGTTCCAGTGCTTCCCGCTCTTCCTGCTGTTCATAAATATGTAATTGATAAGCGGGCATGTTCTTCACCTCCTACAGGAGTTTCTCCACATCATAAAGGGCAGAATGCTTTGCATAATATTGGTCGCTGGCTTCCATAAGCTGGTCATCTACAAGGTTCAGATATTTGATGGTCGTATCGATGTGCTTATGTCCATATGCCTCACTGATCATTTCCAGTGGCCATCCGGCATCCCGCCTCATATTTCCGAAGTATCTCCGTAGCATATGAGGTGTCGTATGGATGCCTGTCTTTTTCTCCATCCGCTCCAGCATCCGGTAAACTGCGTCCACCTGAAGTGCCTTTCCTTTTGTCTCTCCTTCGATGTTTACAAACAGCATCGGCTGGTGTTGCAGAAATTCCCGGTACTTGGACAAATAAAACAGTAAAAACTGGAAAGTGGCATCACTGACTTTGGATCTTCGGTACGCCGCATTCTTCGCCCTTGCCTTGTTCTCATTGTCATCCCGGAAGAATACCCGGATGGTGTGTCTTTCATAATCAATATCTCTGGTATAATTTACACCTAAAATCTCGCCGATCCGGTATCCGGTCTCTGCCAGCAGCATGATCAGAAGCTGGTCCCTGCAGTTGGTACACTGCTTCAAAAGTTCCAAAATCTCCTGATGCTCTGCCGGACGGACGTTTCGTTCTTCCTCTTTCAGATAGCCATTGAATGACCGGAACCGCAGCTTCCGTTTTACACCGATGGAATCATGGGTGGTAAAACTGTCATAATATAACACTTTCAGCCTTTCCATATCTGATTCCAGCTCTAAAAAACAGAAAAACCTGAACACGTCTTTTAAGTACGCATTGCAGGTTTTATTGCTTGGCAGTTTCTCTTTCTTTTCATGCAAATGGTTTCCGGCTTTCAGCCAGTGGAGAAATCCCACATAATGTTCATACTGTTCCTGGAATTCCAGTTCCGCCACCTGGGACAGTTCCATCTTTTTCTCATCCAGATATTCCAGATAGAACCGGATGGATTTTGCCCTGCGGCCAACGGTATTCGGGGAACGGTTTGCTCGGATCAAATGCGTCAGATACTTGGACGGGAACAGCACCATCTGCCAGCTCTGATGATCCCGGATTAAAAAATATTCCTGTTTTCCTTCCCAGATATGTTCCACTGCATATCGTGCCATTTTGCTCACCGTCCTTTCCTCTAACGCTATACACATTATACCCACTTCATGTTCAAATAGCTATTCATCAATACCAACAATCCCTCCAAAACCGCCCCAAAAACTGTACTAAACTTTTCCCCTAAAAGCGTCTGGAAAATAAGCACAAGCAACAAGGCTGGAAAGAGAATTTTGCCTATTACAAATAATACTCTACACCTTTCCGGCTGCGGATGAAATCCTGTACCTCTTTCAACTCTTCCGCTATCCGGCAGGACGGAAGCGCACACATCACATCTTCGTGATACTTGCCGCCTTTTACCGCCCGAATATCTAAAATAGACACCACACAAGTATCAGTTTCTGTCCGAATGGCTCTCCCAAATCCCTGGCGCAGTTTCTTCTGCATATCCGGCACAATGATAGATTGGATATAGGATTCCAAAGAGTCATACGTCTCCTTCTCTGCTTCACTGATCGGATCTGGTACTGCAAAAGGCAGTTTCACAATAATTAGAGAGGATACCATATCTCCCGGAAAGTCCACCCCTTCCCAACAAGAACCGGCTGCAAACAACACCCCATTTTCCATGGTCTTAAACCGTAAAATTTCTTCCTGGGAGTGTCTCCATACTTCCACCATGGGGAACGGCAAGCTGTCTCTTAAAAGCTGGTACACACTTCCCATCAGTGTATAAGAAGTAAACAGTACCAGCGTATGCCCATAAGTGGAACAGATCAGGGAATGGATATGATTTGCCACCATCACCGCCTCTTCCCGGCTTCCTCTCCTGCAATGATCCAACGTCTTTGGCAGGTATAGCAGACAATTCTTTTCGTAGGAAAAAGGGGACTCTGCCACATATTCCTGCACTCCTGCCCTTCCTTCCAGCCCGGTGATCTGCCGGGTGCGCAAAAAGCCTGCGCCTGCCTTTAGCGTTCCGCTGGTTAAGATGGCAGACACACCTTCTTCCCGATTCCATAACATCTTCCGAAGTAATTCTGGGATTTCCCGGCTGGCTGCACACAAAATGGGAAGCTGTTCTGTATCCAGACGCAGATAGCGGACATAATCCCCATCGCTGCTGCAAAAACACTCCAGCACATCCTTTGCTTCTTCCAGCCGGTTCCGTATCCACTTTGGAACACTTCGCTCCAGCTTTTCTAAAAGAAATTCCAGCATCTCTACGCCTTCCCACAGAGAAACCACACTATTTGTTGTATTACGGAACGTTTCCCGGATTCCTTTTCCAATTCGGTGTTCTGCACCAACAACATGCAATGCGTCATGCATGACTGTCCGCAGGATTTTTGCCTCTTCTTTCTGATGCTCCCGTTCCAGATAATATGCTATTTCCCGGATATCATCCATACACAGGTTTTTTCCAAACATCTGCCTTGCCGCTTCCGGTAACTTATGAGCTTCATCTACAATCAACGTCCGATAATCAGACAATAAAGGCTTGTATCCTTCTGCTCTGTGATATGCATCTGCCAGTAAATAATTATGATTACAGATTTGAATGAACACATCCTGTTTCCTGGATTCTTCCAGATATCTCTGATAGCGGCACATCTGCCTGCCCGGACATTCTCTTGGACAGAATTTCGGCACACAGACCAGCCTTCTGTCAAACCCGCTCAGATTCTTTACGCTATCCATATCGTAATGCTTTCGCAAGGACAGTAATGCTGCTTTTTGAACAGCATTCTTCTGTTTATGGCGGATTGCTTCGATTCGTTGTTCCAGCCTATTGTCACAGACAAAGTGTTCTTTCCCTTTTCGCACCACTGCCCGAAACGGGGACTGAATGATTCCTTGCTCCAGCAGCACCCTGGACAAAAAGGGAATATATTCTGTTAAAATGGCTTTCTGCAATGCAATGCTGGAGGTGGACACCACCACCGGGCGCTGTTCCAATGGATTTCCTCGCCCTGTCAGCATGGAATACTTCCGCAATAATACACAGGCTACCAGATAGGCATAGGTCTTCCCAATTCCTACCCCTGCATCACACAAGGCAATCTGTTCTCCCAGCAGAGTATCCAGCATTTCATGGCATAGACGGATCTGCTCTTCCCTGACTGCCAGTCCCTGTTCCGGAAATAGCACCCGGAAGATCTTCTCCACTTCCTGATGCGCTCTTTTTTGATATTCAACTTTATAAAACATAGTACTTCTTTCCGCATGGCGTTAATACCACAAGAATACGGCTGTGACATTTTCCCACAGCCGCATGTATCTGATATCAACGACACACTCTTTTTTGATTTCTTATCGTTTCTTCTTTTCTTTGGTACCGTATTTGTCCTCGACTCCCCGGCTGCCACACCACATCTATGGTAGGGAACATTACAGGCGGATGCTTCGCTTGGCACCGCTCGCAGATTTTCTGAAAGTCTTGCTGATTACAACTTAGAGTCCATCCTCTTCCTTATGGGAAGAAATTCGTATCATTATCCCCCTCCGATGCTCCTGGCGAAAGACCTGCGAAAGTCCATTCACAGCTATAAGGAGTCGCTCAGAATGAGAACAGGCACTGACAGTTTTCTCACGAAATGATCCGCCATAGTCTTTGGACAGACCTTTCCATAACAATCCAGCAGTGCTTGTCCCCATCCGTCCTGGCGCTTATGCTGTCACGCTTCTATCTTTGGGAACGTACCTGTAATGCTGGTATGTGGTTGTCAAGGAACTTTAAAAGGAAAAACATCCCTTTACTTATTAGCCAGCAAACTTTCCTATTTTCTTTCTCCCATTTTCAATTTTTTTATTTTTTCTTTTAAACGGTTGATTCTCAGATAAATCGCATTTGGAGTCAATCCCATTTTTTCAGCAATTTGCTCTGTTGGAATATCCAACATCCGGAAAAATACGATCTGCAAAGTCTCTTTATCTGCCGAACGCAATAGATTAAAAAGTGCTTCGTTTTCTATTTCATCTAACAGAGCCTTTACTGTAGTTATGTTTTCCCTATCTGCACTGCACATAGTTGCTAAACTAATTTCTACTACATCTGAATTTGGGAATTGATGCTCATTATAATTCCTTTCCTTTTTGAAATCTTCCCAATCTTGTTCTCGTAACTTAAGAATGATTTCTTCCTGAACTCCCAATTCCCTCATTTTTGATTCCTCAGCTTCCTTCCACTGTTTCCATTTATATTCTTCTTTTGCTTTATTAAAAGCCATTCCTTCTTCCTCCGATCTGAATTTCTTGAAATCAAATCGGAGTGGTGGCGGTGACCTTGCCTTCTCACAGACAGAAGACCGTATAAACCAGAGTTTGCTCCACAAAAAGAAAGATGCCGCAATCCTGTTTTGAATTGCGACACCACCAAACGTTGTATATGAAGTTAGGTTTTTCTCTTTTGTAGCTCTTTCTGGCACATACACTGCTCCTTTATGTCATGGAACGGAGTCCATTCTTTCCATAAAGAAGTAGTATACAAAACTAAGCTGTCATCAGACTGTCAGTTGTCTGTCAAATAACTGTCAGTTTTTCTGTCATTTCTTTTACAATTATAACCAAATCTTACCATAAAAAGCAGGTTCCATTTTCAGAAACCTGCCTTCTATGATTCCTTATAACCTCTTAAACAATATCCAACCTCTTTTACACTGATGATTATATGTTCTGCACTTACATCTACTTTTTTCAATTTCCGTTTCAATCGATGTACCATACAGTAAATAATATTTGCAATATCCCCATGTGGGTACTCCTGCCATACCAGCTGATAGATCTGACTGTATGTATATACTCTTCCCGGTGTAGACGCTAACAGATATAGGAAATCAAACTCCCTTTTTACAACGTGGATTCTTTTATGCTCCCATTCTACTGTTCTTTGAAGTGGAAGGATTTCCAGTTTTCCAACTATGACAGGAACTTCTTCTTTTCTTTCCGATTTCCACTCTGTATAGCGGCGGATCAATGCATATGCCTGCAGGCTGATTTCTTCTGTACACAGTTGCGTCAATACTACATCCGCTCCGGCCTGAATGATCTTATTTCGCATTTCAGAATGATCCGGTAATAAAACAATCACAGGTGTTATCACCATCTTTCGGATGGTTTCTACAAGTTGGCATATGATTTCCGGTTCTTGCTTTACTGCAATTAAAATCAAATGATACGAGAACACTGTCAAATGAGAAAGGGCATCCTGAATATTTTTTGCCTGATAAATCTCTGTCTGCTGTTCCGGTAAAACCAAGCTTTCCCATAGCACTTCTCCTTCATCCGCAATTACTATAATTCTGTTTTTCTTCACACCCCCATCTCTCTGCTTCTCATATTACAATTCCTCCACATGATTTTCCGAATAATGATAAAAAATAGTTTCCAGTTCCTTACAACACCAGAAGAAATATTCACTACACGTTACATGAATGGTTGCCTCATCTGTCATGAGACTCACTTTTTCAAAACATGGTCTGCCATCAACTTTCAGCTCCTGCAATTGATGCTCCATGATCCAATAAATATCTCCACTTCTAAATGGTCTATGAGAAATATAACGGTAAGAAAATCCTTTCTTTCCTGCATTCGAATTTAAGACCTGATGTGCATATTCCTCATACTCTCCAGGAATCACTTCCCATAAGGGAATTACAGCTTCAGCAGTTTCACTTGCCCTTATCACTTTCAATATATCGCGCATAACAAAAGGCGGCATGATGCACATATCTTTGATTTTACTGCGCGAAATGTGTCCTCTTCCATCATTCCCAGACCACTGAATCACTCTATCACAGATTTCATACCCTTCTAAGGATGAACTGAGCAAAATTACATTCATATAAGTTGACATTTCTACTATTAATCTTACGGCGCTTTGAACCTCGTTTTCTTTCATATCTTGAAACAAACTTTGAAATATATATTGTTTTGAGGTATCAGCAACAAGTTTTATCAAAAACAGTATTTTTTTCTCTCCCAATGTTAATTCTTCTATTTGACAATTTTCTTTCATTTCCAAACCAGCAAGTTCCAGCATCGCTTGAATTGAAAGTGGATCATTTTTTAATGTGGGAAGATTAGAAAGATATTCCCTTACCTTTCTATCTCCCCCCCCCCAAAAAAAATCAGTAATTTTTGCAAAGTTTTCAATTTTACAATCTAATACAGCTGATAAAAATGAACATTTCTCTGCTTCTTTTTCTGTATCTATAACAATACCAATAACTTCATACTTTCTTTTCATTGTAAGAACACCTCTTTTCTATAGCTTAATTGTAAAACACAAATGTCACAGAAATGTCCTAAATCATAATAATTATCACATTTATTGAAAATTCATATCAAATAAATTTCTATAATAATGCCACACGAAAATCTATTGATTC
>OGQN01002484.1_pt1 | contig 13142 bp, 9 predicted proteins | sample 1553231 | NCBI WGS metagenome assembly OGQN01 (sample SAMEA2579950, study PRJEB22360) | human gut metagenome | biome: human gut; feature: human-associated habitat; material: faeces | place: Denmark | collected 2008/2010 | reverse complement strand
TGTGGAACGGGCTTTTTTGTCCGAGGAATCCGCTGCCGCCGTAGCAGACGCCCGAACGCAGGTGGGACCAGTTTTTTTGCAGCTGGTCGCGCCATACGATCACGTCATCGGTCGAGCCGCGCCGCCAGCCGACGTCCTGCTGCCAGACGATCAGGTCGGTGATGAAATTGATGTCGCCGTTCTGGTCGCTGCAAGCGACCGTCGGGCGCGAGGGGTCCATCGTGCGGGCCGTCTCGTTCAGCCGCCGGATGTAGGGCGTCACGTCGTCGCCGCGCATCCAGAGACGCGAGAAGATACCCCACATCACCACCGACGGGTGGTTGATGTTCTGGGCTACGATCTCCTGCAACTGGTCCAGTCCGTTCTGTTCGAAGGCGGGCGTGGCGAAATAGGAGACGTCGCCCAGGAACGACGAGCGGTGCAGCGGAGCGTCGATCCAGACGAGCATTCCCTGTTCGTCGCAACGGTCGTAGAGGTACTGCGCGTGCGGCATTACCGCCGAGCGCAGGGCGTTGGCTCCCATCGTGCGGATGATCCGCAGGTCGGCGTCGTAATCCTCCGGAGTCAGCGTGCCGCCCGAAAGGGCGTTGTCGTGGTAGAGCGTGACGCCGCGGACGGGGGTGCGTTCTCCGTTGATCGTCAGCCCTTCGGCCGTGCTGGCGCCGATCGAGCGGAAGCCCGTGCGGACGGTGACGCGGTCGGTGATGCTGTCCTCGCCGATGGAGGCCGTCACGGTGTAGAGCGCCGGGTCGCGCAGGCTCCACAGCGTCGGATTGTCCACCGAGAAGGCCACGGAGACGGGTTTGCCGTCGAGGCGCGCCTTCTGGCGTTTCGAGAAGACCCGCTCTCCCCGCGGACTGGTGATGTCGACGTTCAGCGTGCAGCTGTTGTCGCCCTTCGAGGTGATGTGCACCTCGATCTCGCCCTCGACCTTTTCGGGACCGACCGTCTGCGGGTGTACGAGCACGCCGTCCGACCCGAGGTAGAGCGGCGAAATGGCCGTGCGCTCGGTGAGGATCAGTTCCGCCTCGCGGTAGATGCCGCCGTAGAGGTTCATGTCGGTCGAGGTGGGCAGCACGTCGTCGCGGCTGCTGTTGCTGACCACCATGAGCATCGAGTTGTCGCTTCCGAAACGGATTTTGTCGGTGATTTCGAACGTGAAGGCCGTGGCGCCGCCGCGGTGCGTGCCGACGTGATAGCCGTTGACGAAGAGGTCGGCGACCGACTGTACGCCGTAGAATTTCACGAAAAGGCGTTTCGAAGCCCATTCGACGGGGATATACATGCCGTTCTGGTAGCTGCCCGTGGTTTCGAGCCAGTAGCCCTGGGCCAGCGGATCGGTGTTCCAGCTGTGGGGCAGGGTTACGTGGCGGGCGTTGTCGGAGGTTTTCTCCGACTTGAAGAAAAAGCGCCACCCTTCGTTGATCGGGAAGACCTCGCGGGCGCTGGCCGTCATTGCGACGACGTTCAGCAGCAGGAGAATCGTTAGGTATCTTTTCATGGCAGAGCTGGTTAAATGCTGTATGATGCAAAGATAGTGCAAGCCGGGTGCAGAACCAAGCGTTGCTTGGGGTTTGCCGTGGCGCCGCCTATCCGTGCGGGGGGTTATCTTTGGCAAAGATAATACAAGCCGGGCTGAAAATCAAACTTATCTGTCTTTGCCGTTGCGCCGTTTGTGTTCCGAAGGGGAAATGCCAGCCGGGCGCAAAGCCGGAACGGGGTCCGGTTTTACGCCCGGCGGGCATCGGGGCGGCAGGTACGAAAAAATGGCGGACCGCGCCTCTTCGGTCCGCCAAAAAGCAGGGGATGGGTGTGAAACTTGTTAACTAAAAAACAACTCCTTGGGGGGCATCCCCTGCCGAGGATCGCTTTTGCGGAGCCGGCACAGCCGGTTGCCGTGCCGGACCGCGAAGCGTGTGAACTTTAGCGTTTGATGGTAATCGTCATCTCCTCGCCCGTGATCTCGCCGTACTGGTAGGTGAAGCTCGGCGTTACCTTGATGATGATGTCCTTCAGCAGCGTGGCGCTGTTGTTCTCGTAGGTCAGCGTATTGTCTGTGATTTTGATATATGCGGAAGCATCCTTGTCGCTGGCAGGGGTATCGGCATACTCGGCCGATTTCATCTTGAATACGATACCGGCGGTATTTTTCGCTGCTTCGGGTTTTGCCTGGAATACGTCGTAGGCCGTCTTGCCGTCGCCTACCGTAACGGCTTCCCAGGCCTTCGTGTCTTTGTTGTATTCGATCCACGACTTACCGTCGGCGTCGATCAACTGGAGGTTTTCGAACATATTGGCCGTAGTCGCCTCGTTGGTCTTGTAAGCGACCTCGATAGCCTTGGTCTGTGCCAGCGTCTTGATCGGGGTCTGGATCTCCACGCGCAGCGGCAGGGAAGCTACCTGGATGTTCGTGTCCTTGATCTTAACGACAGCCTTGATGTCGACATAGTTGCGGTTTGCTGCGCTCCAGTCGAGTTTGTCGCCCTTGACGACGGCGTATTTGTCGCCCTTGTTCGGTTTGTCGTCTTTGGAGGTCACTTCGAACGTAAAGTCGTACTTCTCGGCGTCCACCTCGTTGAAGTAGGTCGGCAGTGTGATGTTGGGCCACTCCCAGAGGTTGGTCGTCCCGTTGACCAGACCTTCGACTACGGTCGTCTTCACGCCTGCGATCTCGGTTACGTGTCCGACATTGTACCTCAAGTCGAAGTCGGGGATCGTGACATTGTAGTTGAACGTTACGGAAATCTTCTGGCCGTACCAGGTCGTCCATTCGGCTTTCTGCTCGAACTTGTCCTTCGTCGCGGTGATGTCCTTGGCATTCAGCACGCCCTTCAGGGTCGATGCGGTGACGGTCATTGCCGTGCCGTTGGTGTTCTCGATCACCGTGCCCTTCTCATTTGCTTTGTTGAAGAGTTTCGTTACGCCTGCGGGCGTTGCGGGATCGGTCGTAGCTGCGAAGATAGCCTCGGCGAACTCCGCTTCGCTGGCGAATCCGGCCTTGTTGGCTGTGTAAACGTCCTTCCACGTCTTGCTGACGCTCTTCGTCTCGTAGCCGATGGCGTTGTCGACGATGTAGTTGACGGGCGCCGGGGCGGCTCCGAAGGCGATCTGGCCCTTCAGTTTGTAGTCGACGTTCTGGTATACATAGACATACTCGATGTCATAGGCCTTGCCCCACTCGTATGCATCTGCCTGAACGGAGGCTTTCACGCCCATGGCGATCTGGCTGGCGAATGCGGTGAATCGGATGCCGAGATCGTTGTCGACCTCCTTGCCGGCGACCTTGACCGTCGAACGGTCCGTGTCGAGGTTGCCCAGCGTGATAATATCCTCGATGGTGACCTCCTTCGGCAGGTCTATGTCGTTCGCCAAAGCGATTTCGCCGAAGATGTTATCGGAGATTTCCGGAGTGGCGGTCTGCCCGGCGATGCCGTTCTTGACGAACGCATAGCTCCATGCCAGCGGTTTGGGAGTCTCCTTGAAGGTGAAGGTCGCGCCGGCCTGGTTGGTGATGATGTAGGTCTGCGGCGCCTCGATCGTTGCCGTCGTGGCTTTCCCGTCGACGTTGATCACGATTTTGTGTGCGCATACGACGTTCTTGCCTACGTCGCCGGAAACGCCTGCTGCACGGAAGTCCACCGTAGCGAGTTTCGTGTCGTAAACGAGTTTCGAGTTGTCGACGCGCAGGATGAATTTGCCGATCTCGGTTTTGTCCGTAATCTCGGCCGACTGGCTGGGGTCGGCGTAGTATTTGGGCGTTACGGTGTAAGCGCCGATGCTGATTTTCGAGCCAAGCAGTTTGTTGACGTTGTCCAGCGTCATCAGGGTCTTGCCTCCGTCGAGCGAAGCCAGCAGCTGCGTATTCTCCAGCAGCGTCTTCTTGCTGACGGCCTGCTTGTTGAACGGCATTTCGATGGTGGCGTAGTCGTAGGCGACCGGCTCCTCGTCCTTGGTGTAAACGCCGAGTTCGATCTCTTGGGCCTCGTCGGGCATGATGCTGGCGAAGTTCGACAGCACGTTGTTCGTTACCTCCGAGGCGGTTTCGTCCTCGGCGCCGGTTCCGGGATTCACGGTGTTCTCGATCGAAAGGGCCAGCGTGATCCATTTCTCCTCTTTCTCGTAAAGCTCACCAAGCTCCTCCGCCGACATGGTGGCGGTTACGGCGAACTTACCCTCCTCGATAAACCGAACGTCGGTGATGGTGGCTGCGGGAGTTGCCGTTGCGGCACGGGTTTTTATCTGCTCGGAGACAATAGCGAACGTCGCTTTTCCGTTAGCATAGGCATCTACGAGGTCTTTGGCCAGCGAGGCCGGCGTGACGCGGTAGGTCAGCGTGACCATTCCGTTGCCGATGGGGGTGGCTCCGACCTTGTAGAAATCCATCGTAGTATAGGATCCGCCACTGCCAACATACATGGTTCCGGGAACGTTTACCAGCGACTGGATGCGGTTGATCAGCGCAGTGACATCGGCCTGAAGTTGGGCGATGGCCTGCTTGAAGGCGCCGAGTTCCGCAGTCAGGTCGCTCTTCTTCAGGTAGCCCTGCGTCGAAATGAGGCTGATGATCTGCCTGCTCAATGCGGATTCGGCGTTCTTTACCGCTTCGGCGGCTGCCGAGTTCACGTTCTCGATCCAGGCTTTGTTGTTGACGTCCATGTATTCCTTGACGAATTCGGAGGCCTCCTCGCCGGCAATTTTGCTGATGGCGGTCTTGATGTCCTTCACGGCCGGGTCGTTGGTGATGGCGGCCAAGACGGCTGCGACAGCCTGATTCTTCACGGCAGTGGTCAGCTCGCTGTTTTTGGCCAGCTCTTCGAGGATGCCTTTCTTGACCTCGCCGCCGATTTTGGACCAGAGGTCAGCGGCTTTGAGCTGATTCTCGATCAGGGCCTTCACCTGCGCTTCGTTTTGCAGGCCTTTGATCAGATCCTGCACCTGTGTCACGGTCTGGAACCCGAGGTCTCCGACTTTCTTTTTGAGGTCGGCGTCCTTGACGTAGGCTGCCAGCTCCTGGCTCAATTCGGCATCGGTGACGAATTTCGAGAAATCGACATCCTTCAGTTTGTCTGAAATTGTCTGAAGGGCGGAAGCATCGGCCTTCAGTTCGACTTTCGCATTTAGATCGTCGATCTTTTTGTTGATGTCGTCGATGTCGTCGTCGTAGTCCTTACACCCGACACCGGCCAGCATGGTTCCGGTTAAGAACAATGCCAGGAATTTTCTAAACAAGTTGTTGTTTTTCATAGTAAAAATGGTTGAAATAAAGATGTGTTTGTATTTAGTTTTCAATTTGTTATTCGGACGACCCTCTTTTTGTTAGTATCATATATGATACGCATGGTGCAAATATATATATAAAAATTTGCACAGCAAAATTTTTGTCCAAATTTTTGAAATGGGAATGAACTATCAAGATGAAATCCTTTATATCTCTACGAGGATCAAGGAGTTGAGGAAGGAACGCAAGCTGACTGTACAGGAGCTGGCTTACCGGTGTGACATGGAAAGATCCAACTTGAGCCGCATCGAGGCGGGGCGGACTAATCTTACCGTAAAAACCATTTGCAGCATCTGTAATGCGTTGAGTGTTAATATGCGCGATGTAATACGTTAGGACGATATACCTATATTTATATATATTGCGCCTAATCGTTCGTTGTATGCTTTTTTTGGGCCGTTTCTTTAAAATTCGTATCTTTACGGTGATAATTTAACGGCTTATTGAACACGCTTGATTTAATCGTCTGCCTCGTGCTGGCGCTGGCCGTCTGGAACGGATGGCGCCAAGGCTTCGTCGTGCAGATATGCTCCCTTGCAGGGATTGTGGCGGGCATTTGGATCGCGGCGCGTTTCGGCGCGCAGGTCGGCGGATGGCTGCGGCTCGATGACGAAGTGGCCGCCGCGGGCGGTTTCGTCACGGTGCTCGTCGCCGTGATCCTCGTCGTGGCGATTGCCGGCAGGGTGGTGCGCAAGGTCTTTCACTTTGCGGGACTGGGCGTTGCCGACACGCTGCTGGGCATTGCCGTATCGGTTTTGAAGTACCTGCTCGTGTTGAGCGTGCTCTTCTCGGCCTTCGATGCGCTGAATGAGGATTATTGCCTCGTGGGGCCGCGGACGATCGAGCGGTCGAAAAGCTACAAGCCTGTCCGGTGGCTTTCCGAATCCATTTTCCCTTTTCTGGAGTGGGTCGGCGAGCGGGTTCCCCGGCAGGAGGAAAAAACGGAGACCGATGGATAGAAAGTTTACAGCCACAGTGGTCCGGGCGACGGGCAGTTGGTACGACGTGCTGCACGACGGTGAGACGGTGCGCTGCCGCATCCGGGGCAGACTGCGCCTGAAAGGGGTGCGTTCGACCAATCCCGTGGTGGTGGGCGACGAAGTGGCGTGCGAGGCCGACGAGGGGGGCGACTATGTGATCGCCGACATCCTGCCGCGGCGCAACTACGTGATCCGCCGGGCTTCGAACCTTTCGAAAGAGTCGCATATCATCGCCGCCAACGTCGACCAGGCGCTGCTGATGGCGTCGCTGCGTTCGCCCGAGACGCCCACGGAGTTCGTGGACCGGTTTCTGGTGACCTGCGAGGCCTACAAGGTCCCGGTGACGATCCTCCTGTCGAAGCTCGACCTGCAGGACGCGGAGGCCGTCGCGGAGTTCCGCGCGGTCTACGAGGGGGCCGGCTACCGGGTGCTGGAGGTGTCGGTCCGGGAGGGCCGGGGCGTGGAGGAGGTGCGCGAACTGCTTGCGGGGCGCACGACCCTCGTTTCGGGAAATTCGGGCGTCGGGAAGTCGACGCTGATCCAGGCCATCGACCCCTCGCTGGACATCCGCACGGGCGAAATCTCCGAAAGTCACCACAAGGGCCGCCATACGACGACATTTTCGACGATGTACCCCCTGGCCGGAGGCGGCGCGGTGATCGACACGCCGGGCATCAAGGGGTTCGGACTGATCGACATCGACGAGGCCGAGCTGTGGCACTATTTTCCCGAGATGATGCGCGTTGCGCCCGCCTGCCGCTTTTACAACTGCACCCACACCCACGAGCCGGGCTGTGCGGTGACCGAAGCCGTGAAGGCGGGCGAAATCGCCTGGCCGCGTTACGAAAGCTACCTGAAAATCCGCGATGAAGATGAAAAATACCGCAAATAACGACTCCCCGGGACCGGACTTCGATTTCGGCCCCGATGCCGCACACGCCGCTGAGCGCATCGCCTGCCTCGCCGGGTTTATGACGCCGGAACGGTATGCCGTTTTGCGGAAGACGGTCTCCATGCGCACGCGCTACATGACGGTGCTGGCCGAGAACATGTACCACGGGCAGAATGCCGCGGCGCTGATCCGCCATTGCGAGGCGTTCGGCGTGCAGGAGATGCACACCGTGGAGACGCTCTGCCCGTTCGAACCCAATCCCGACATTGCGCGCGGCACGCACCAGTGGGTCGACGTGCGCCGCCACGCCTCGACGGGCGAGGCCGTCGCCGCCCTCAAGGGGGCGGGCTACCGGATCGCGGCCCGCACCCCCCCCCCCCCGCCTGTTCGGCCCCACCGCGAGGACGCGACGCCCGAGACGTTCGATGTCGGGCGGGGACCTTTCGCGCTGGTCTTCGGGACGGAACACGCCGGGATTTCCGACGAGGTGATCGCTTCGGCCGACGAATTCCTGCGCATCCCGATGTGCGGCATGGTCGAGAGCCTGAACGTCTCGGCCTCGGCGGCGATCCTGATCTACACGCTCTCCGAGCGCATGCGCCTCACGGTCGGCAACTGGCGGATGTCCGACGCCGAACAGGCCGAAACGCTCTGCTGCTGGATGCGGCGCAGCGTGAAGGATTCCGAAGCGATTTTGCAACGCCGGGGTATGGTCCCGGATTTATAGGCGGCTTCGGCGCTCCTGGCCCGAATCCGCGCAAATGGATAAAATAGTATGATTCTCCGCAAACAATTTCTGGCGCATGTCGCCCAGACCTCCCCGTCGCCGATGCTGGTGGAGGTCGCGCGCGCCGAAGGCTCGTTTTTCTATACGCCCGAAGGCAAGCGTTATTTCGACCTCGTGGCCGGGGTTTCGGTCAGCAATGTCGGTCACGGCAATCCGGCCGTGGTGCGCGCCGTGCAGGAGCAGGCGGCGCGCTACATGCACGTGATGGGCTACGGCGAGCTGGTCGAGACGCCGCAGGTGGAGTATGCCGCCAGGATCGCGTCGCTGCTGCCCGCGCCGCTCGAAAGCGTCTATTTCGTCAATTCGGGCGCCGAGGCGGTCGAGGGGGCTTTGAAACTGGCGAAACGTTTTACCCGGCGTACGGAGATCGTCTCCATGCGCCGCGCCTACCACGGGTCGACGCACGGCGCGATGAGCATGATGGGTGCGCCCGAGGGCGAGGAGTGGAAGGGGGCGTTCCGGCCCCTGCTGCCCGACGTGCAGGCCGTGGAGTTCAACGATTTCTCCGAACTGGAGCGCATTACGCGCCGCACGGCCTGTGTGCTGGCCGAGCCGGTGCAGGGCGAGGCCGGCGTCCGTCCGCCCCGTCCGGGTTATCTGGATGCGCTGCGCAGACGCTGCGACGAAGTCGGCGCGCTGCTGATTTTCGACGAGATACAGACCGGCATGGGCCGCACGGGCCGCCTGTTCGCCATGCAGAAATACGGCGTCACGCCCGACATCGTCTGTCTGGCCAAGGCCTTCGGCGGGGGCATGCCCCTCGGGGCGTTCGTCGCGCGTCACGAGGTGATGGACACCTTGCAGGAAAATCCCGCGCTGGGGCATATCACCACTTTCGGCGGCCATCCGGTCTGCTGTGCGGCGGGACTCGCGGCGCTGAATTACCTGGTGGACAACAAGGTGGTCGAAAGGGTCGAAACGAAGGGCGCGTTGTATGAAATGCTGCTGAAGGATCATCCCGCCGTGCGGGAAATCCGCCGCAGCGGCCTGCTGCTGGCCGTCGAGCTGGGCGAATCGGCGAAACTTTACCGCATCATGGAACTGTTCCGGGAGGCGGGCATCCTGAGCGACTGGTTCCTGTTCTGCGACACGGCGTTCCGCATTTCGCCGCCCCTCACGATCTCGGAGGACGAAGTGCGCGAAAGCGCCGCGCTGATCCGCAGTTGTCTGGACCGGTTGTAAAAACAAAAGGGAGGCTTTGGAGCCTCCCTTTTCTATGCCTCTTCGGCAAACGCCTTCAGTTTGGCGATCTCCTCGCTCCAACGCGCTTCGTCGGGGGTTTCGAGGATCAGCGGAATGCCGTCGAAACGCTTGTCGGAAGCGATATAGCGGAAGCATTCCATGCCGATCATGCCCTCGCCCAGCGGCGTGTGGCGGTCGACGCGGCTGCCCAGAATCTTCATCGCATCGTTCAGGTGCATGCCTTTCAGGTATCCGAATCCGACGACGCGTTCCAGCTCGGCGAACGTGGCGTCGCACGCCTCGCGCGTCCGGAGGTCGTACCCCGCCGCGAAGGCGTGGCAGGTGTCGATGCAGACGCCCACCCGCGATTTGTCCTCCACGCGCTCGATCAGATAGGCGAGGTGCTCGAAGCGGAATCCGAGGTTCGAACCCTGCCCCGCGGTGTTCTCGATCACCGCCGTCACGCCGTGCGTGCGGTCGAGCGCCATGTTGATCGACTCGGCGATCCGGTCGAGCGACTCCTGCTCGGTGATCTTCTGCAGGTGGCTGCCGGGATGGAAGTTCAGCCGGTCGAGGCCCAGCAGTTCGCACCGCTGCATCTCGTTGAGGAATGCCGCGCGCGATTTTTCGAGCGGTTCCTTCTCGGGATGTCCGAGGTTGATCAGGTACGAGTCGTGGGGCAGAATCTGTGCGGGCGTGTAGCCGTAGCGTTCGCACGCCTCGCGGAAGGCGTCGATCTCGCCCGCGGCGAGCGGTTTGGCGACCCACTGCCGCTGGTTCTTGGTGAAAAAGGCGAAGCCCGTGGCTCCGATAGCGTGTGCGTTGGCCGGAGCGTTCTCCACGCCGCCCGCAGCGCTTACGTGCGCTCCGAAATATTTCATAGTTGGTCCTTTCCGTTTAACTTTCAGACAAAGTTAAAGTTTTTATAAATAAATTCATAAATTTGTAGATTGAAAATCAAATACAATCGCTTCGTTATGAAACATTTTTACCTGATTCTCACGCTGGCGTCACTCGTCGGGGCCTCCGTTCCGGTCTCGGCCCAGATTTCAATCGACGAAGTCAATGCCGAACGGCGGAACGTGACGTTCCGCGACCGGCTGAAGTCCACGTCCGTCGATGCCGATTATTTCAGCCTCGCCCGCTACAAGGCCGAGCGCGCCGCAATCCGCAAGGAGCGCAACTACCTTGAATTGGGCGGCGGCCTGCAGGGAACGCTGACTTCGTACAACGATCCCTGGATCTCGGTGTCGGGCGGTGACAACTCCATTGCGCTGGTGGCGACCTTCAACCTGCGGCATATCTTCAAGAAGAACCTCTTTTCCATCGAAACCAAGTTCAATGCCAAGCTGGGTTACAACCGCATGAAGGTCGAGACGCAGCGCGTGGGGCCGGACGGCAAGCCGATGGTCGACGAGAGCGGCAACAAGATCATGGACAGCGAAGGCGTATGGTTCAAGAATCAGGACGAGTTCGTCATCTGGGTGAACCCGGCGTTCGAAATGGCGAAGAACTGGACTTACGGTTCAATTCTGCAATTCCGCAGCCAGTTCGTCAACGGTTACAAATCGCGCTCCGAGCAGGAGAAGAAGCACCTCAAGAGCAAGTTTATGACTCCGGGTTACCTCGACATTTCGCTGGGTATCACCTACAAAAGCCCTCAAAAGAAATTCCCCATCACGGTCAACATGTCTCCGCTCGCCTTGAACGCCACCTTTGCCGAAAGCGACTGGATCCGCATGCGGCAGGTCGACGGCGACGGCAAGGAGATCAAACCGGCCTATCCCTATGGTATCGAGGATCCCGAGAAGACCTCGAAATACGAGGGCGGTTCATCGGTCGAGATCGGTTTCGACCGCACGTTCGGCAAGACGGGCTACCTGCGTTACATCACGACGGTCTTCTCCTTCTACGGCTGGATTACCGACATCGGCCAGAAGAACAAGATCAGCGACTACACCAAGTACCTGGAGGCCTACGACAAGTGGGCCGACAAGGAAGACACCAGCGTCGGGCATGACATCAAGGACAAGCCCCGCCTGCCGATCCATCCCACGGTGCGTTGGGAAAACACGCTCGAAATCAAGGCGACGAAATACCTCTCCACGAAGGTTAGTTTCCAGCTCTACTACAACCGGGCGCAGAACGTCGACGTGCAGACCCGTACGCTGTTGCAGGTGGGTCTCACCTATACTTTCAAAAACAAGCCGAAACCCTAATAAGTTTTAAATACCGAACCGGCGTCTTTGGCGCCATCATACGATGTACAAAAACTCGAAACACACCGTCCTCTTCCCGCTGCTGCTGGCCGCGGGAGTCGTTCTGGGCCTCGTTCTGGGCCAGTATCTGGGCCGCAACACCACCACGTCGCAGCTCAAGGGCATGCTCAGCCGCATGGCGCTGCCCAACAACAAACTCTCCTATACGCTCTCGCTGATCGAGAACCAGTATGTCGACTCGGTGTCGATGGACTCGCTCGCCGAGCACGTTATCCCGATGCTGGTCAAGGAGCTGGACCCCCATTCGGTCTATATCCCCGCCGCGGAAATGCAGGTTCTGAACGAACCTCTCGAAGGGGAGTTCGACGGCATCGGCGTGGTCTTCAACATGGCCACCGACACGGTCATCGTGCTGAACGTCATTCCGCAAGGCCCGAGCGACAAGGCCGGCGTCAAGGCCGGGGACCGCATTGTCGAGATCGGCGATTCGCTTGTCGCCGGGCGTAAGATTCCCCAGAACAACGTCGTCAAAATGCTGCGCGGACCGCGCGGCACGACGGTCCGTCTCGGTCTCGAACGGCAGGGCATCTCCGACCTGGTCGAGGTCGAGGTCGTGCGCGGCGTCATTCCCATCAGGAGCATCGAATCGGCCTTCCGCATTGCCGACGGCGTGGGATACGTCAAGCTGGGGCAGTTCGCGCGGACCACTTTCGACGAATTCCGCAAGGCGCTGGCGTCGCTGCGCGCCGAAGGGGTGACGAAACTGATTTTCGACCTGCGGGGCAACACCGGCGGGTTCCTCGATCAGGCGATCGCCGTGGCCAACGAGTTTCTGCACGAGGGCCAGCTGATCGTCTACACCGAGGACCGCCGTCACGAGCAGCTGCGCGAATACGCCGACGGCAAAGGCTCGGCGCAGGACATGGAGGTCGTGGTGCTGATCGACGAGGGAAGCGCCTCGTCGAGCGAAATTCTCGCCGGAGCGTTGCAGGACAACGACCGTGGTACGATTATTGGTCGTCGTTCGTTCGGCAAGGGTCTCGTACAGCGTCAGATACCGTACAGCGACGGATCGGCCCTGCGGCTGACCACGGCGCGCTACTATACGCCCACGGGCCGCTCGATCCAGAAGCCCTACACGATCGGGGATGACGCGGACTACGAGGAGGATCTTTGGAACCGTTACCGGAACAACGAGTTTTTCTCGGCCGACAGCATCCATTTCGCCGACTCGCTCAAGCGGGTGACGCCGGGCGGAAAGGTGGTCTACGGAGGCGGCGGCATCATGCCGGACGTGTTCATTCCGGCCGATACGACCGACGTGACGAAGTATTTCGTCGAGGTGGCGGGCCGCAACATCCTCTACCGCTATACGATCGAGTATGCCGACCGTCACCGTGAGGCGCTCAATGCGGTGAAGACCATTGATGAGTTGCAGACGCTGCTCGACAGCGACAAGACCCTTGTGGATGATTTCGTCCGCTATGCCGCCCGGAAGGGCGTTGCGCCGCGCTATGGCGACATCGCCCGTTCGCGGAGGCTGATCGAGGCCCAGCTCCGGGCCTATATCGGCCGCAATACGGCGTTGGAGGACAATGGTTTTTACGCAAACATCTATCCCGTGGACAACGTCGTCGTACGCGCCATCGGGATCTTAAAGGAGGAGAATGAAAATGATTAAAAAACTGATCGGTATTATCGTGGCTGTGGCGGTAGTCGTCATTATCGTCGTTGCGGCCATCCGGCGCGACAACTTCCAGTCGATGGTGCGGCGCGATGAATTGTTGAACGGCGTCGAGCCGGC
>OGQN01002481.1_pt1 | contig 13148 bp, 9 predicted proteins | sample 1553231 | NCBI WGS metagenome assembly OGQN01 (sample SAMEA2579950, study PRJEB22360) | human gut metagenome | biome: human gut; feature: human-associated habitat; material: faeces | place: Denmark | collected 2008/2010 | reverse complement strand
AGCCATGCTTGCGGACATTGAAGCCGGAAAAGTCGGGACAGTTATCGTAAAGGATATGTCGAGGTTAGGGCGAAACTACCTGCAAGTGGGAATGTATACGGACATGATTTTCCCACAAAGGGGCGTTCGCTTTATCGCTATCAACGATGGAGTGGACAGTGCACAGGGCGACAATGATTTTGCCCCTCTGCGTAATATCTTCAACGAATGGATGGTGAGAGATACGAGCAAGAAAATCAAGGCAGTTTTCCGCAGCAAAGGCATGAGTGGCAAGCCTATCACAAGTCAGCCGGTCTATGGCTATCTCAAAGGCGAGGATGGACGCTTTATCGTGGACGAAGAAGCCGCCCCAGTGGTCAAGCAGATTTTCAGCTTGTGCCTTGCCGGGAACGGTCCAACCAAAATTGCCCGTGTGTTGACCGAGCAGCAAATCCCCACACCGGGTACATTGGAATACCGCAGAACGGGCAGCACCCGTCGTTATTACCCCGATTATCCCTATAAGTGGGCGACTAACACAATCGTCCATATCCTTGAACGCAAGGAATATCTGGGGCATACGGTAAACTTCAAGACCGAGAAAGTGTCCTACAAGGTCAAATCAAGCGTGGAAAATCCCGAAGAAAAACAGGTCATTTTCGAGAATACCCATGAGCCTATCATTGACCTTGCCACATGGGAGCGTGTGCAGGAATTACGCAAGCAGCGCAAGCGTCCGAACCGCTATGATGAAGTCGGTCTGTTCTCCGGCTTGCTGTTCTGCGCCGATTGCGGGAGCGTCCTCTATCAGCAGAGATATGAGAACAAAACCCGAAAACAGGATTGCTACATTTGCGGCAACTACAAGAAGCGTACCCACGATTGCACCGCACACTTTATCCGCACCGACCTTTTGACAGCGGGTGTGACTGCCAATCTGCAAAAAGTGACAAGTTATGCAGCCAAGCACGAAAAGCAGTTTATGAAGCTGCTGATCGAGCAGAACGAGGACGGTGGCAAACGCCGCAACGCTGCCAAGCGAAAGGAACTGGACGCAGCCGAAAAGCGAATTGCGGAACTGTCTGCTATCTTCAAGCGGCTGTATGAGGACAGCGTGACCGGGCGTATTTCTGATGAACGCTTTGCAGAACTTTCCGCAGACTATGAAGCCGAGCAGAAACAGGTCAAGAGCCGTGCCGCCGAACTGCAAGCGGAACTTGCAAAGGCACAGGAAGCCACGGTCAATGCGGAAAAGTTTATGAAAGTTGTCCGCAAGTACACCAGCTTTGAGGAATTGACCCACACCCTGCTGCGGGAGTTTATTGAAAAAATCGTTGTCCATGAGTGCAGCTATGACGAGAACGGCACACGCAGACAGGACATTGATATTTATTACAGCTTTGTCGGCAAGGTAGAACTTCCCGACGAATAATGCCCGACCTATCCGACACCTTGCGCAAGTGCCGGATAGGAACGGCAAAAAATTTTACACTTCTATTGCTTCTTTACCACACACAAGCGAAAAGCCAGGGCATGAAGCAGCTTATGGCGGGCGGCGGCGTTGCCCTTATCGGCATGACCCTTGTACCGCTGCTTTCCGGCTTGTTCGGTTAAGAAGCGCGGGTAAAGGCTTATGCAGAGCATACTTGACGCGATTAACGAATGGATAAAGGAAATCCTCATAGGAGCCATAAACGGTAATCTGTCAACTATGTTCGGGGACGTAAACGAAAAAGTCGGCACTATCGCCGCAGAGGTAGGGCAGACCCCGCAAGGGTGGAACGCAAATATATTCTCCATGATACAGACCCTTAGTGAGAATGTAATCGTACCCATTGCGGGGCTTGTCATTACCTACGTCCTATGCTATGAGCTTATCAGCATGGTAACGGAAAAGAACAATATGCACGACGTTGACACTTCCATGTTCTTCAAGTGGGTGTTCAAGGCGTTTGTGGCAGTCTACCTTGTGACGCACACCTTTGACATCACTATGGCGGTGTTCGATATGGCGCAGCACGTTGTTTCCGGCGCGGCGGGGGTAATCGGCGGCAGCACAGAGATTGATGTTGCCGCCGCCCTTGCTTCCATGCAAAGCGGGCTTGACGCTATGGAAATCCCCGAACTGCTCTTACTTGTCATGGAAACAAGCCTTGTGAGCTTGTGCATGAAAATCATGTCCGTACTGATAACCGTTATCCTCTACGGGCGCATGATAGAAATTTACCTTTACTGTTCGGTATCGCCTATCCCGTTTGCAACTATGACGAACCGGGAATGGGGACAGATAGGAAACAACTACCTAAAATCCCTGTTCGCTATCGGTTTTCAAGGCTTCCTCATTATGATATGCGTCGGCATTTACGCGGTTCTGGTAAACAACATGATAATAGCGGACAATCTGCACAGCGCGATATTCTCCCTTGCAGCCTATACCGTTATCCTCTGTTTCTCCCTGTTCAAATCCGGCGCACTGGCGAAGTCGATATTCTCCGCGCATTAGCGGCGTGTCAAGGGCAGGGTGGAGATTTTCAGAGCGAAGCGGCGAAAATACGACCCGACCTTGACGCGGATAACCCCCATATAATACGGGCGGGCAAAGGGCATAGATTGACCTTTGCCTTGATTACCCTTATGGAAAATTACAGCAACACCAAACCCAGAGAAAGGAGGTTTTCACTTGGCGTATGTACCCGTACCTAAAGACTTATCCAAAGTCAAGACAAAAGTAGCTTTCAACCTTACCAAACGGCAGATTGTATGTTTTGCGGCGGCTCTCCTGTTCGGCTTGCCGCTTTTCTTTCTGCTCAAAGACAGCACAGGCACAAGCCTTGCGTCTATGGCTATGATTGCCGTCATGCTGCCCTGTTTCCTCTTTGCCATGTATGAGAAGCATGGACAGCCCCTTGAAGTGGTGGTGAAGAACATCATTCAGACGAAATTCATAGCCCCCAAAGAACGACCATACAGGACAGACAACTTTTATTCCGCCTTAGAACGGCAGAGAAAACTTGAAAAGGAGGTATCAGCGATTGCAAAAGGAAACACGAAGAAACAGCGCGGCGGGAAGCACAAAGCCTAACCCGCCCCGCAAGCTCACCCGCGCCGAGAAAAAGCAGATTGCGGAAATCATCAGACAGGCAAAGGGCGACGGGAAAGCGCACACCGCGCAGCAGACAATCCCCTATATCCAGATGTACCCGGACGGTATCTGCAAGGTTACGGGACGGAAATATTCAAAGACCGTCGCCTTTGAAGATATTAACTATCAGCTTGCACAGGCAGACGACAAGACCGCCATTTTTGAGAACTGGTGCGACTTCCTCAACTACTTTGACGCTTCCGTTTCGGTGCAGCTCTCTTTCATCAATCAGGGGACGCAGCGGGGCGAAGCGGAAAAAGCGGTCAATATCCCGTCACAGGAGGACGCTTTCAATTCTATCCGCACAGAATACCGGGATATGCTGAAAAACCAGCTTGCAAAGGGCAACAACGGGCTTGTCAAAGCAAAATATATCACCTTTGCCATTGAAGCCGACAGTCTGGGCGCGGCGAAATCCCGCCTTGCCCGTATCGAAACGGACGTACTCAACAACTTTAAGCTCTTGGGCGTGTCTGCCCGCCCCATGACAGGCTATGAACGCCTTAAAATGCTGCATGGCATTTTCCACCCGGAGGGCGGGCAGTTTGCCTTTGATTTTTCATGGCTTGCCCCGTCCGGGCTTTCCACAAAGGACTTTATCGCCCCGTCCTCTTTCCGTTTTGGCGAGGGGCGGTATTTCCGCATGGGGCGCAAAATCGGCGCGGTTTCATTCCTTGAAATCCTTGCGCCGGAATTAAACGACCGTATCTTATCGGATATTCTGGACTTGGAAACGGGCGTTATCGTCAATCTGCATATCCACAGTATCGACCAGACCGAAGCCATAAAGACAATCAAGCGGAAAATCACCGACCTTGACAAAATGAAAATCGAGGAACAAAAGAAAGCGGTACGCAGCGGCTATGACATGGATATAATCCCGTCCGACCTTGCCACGTTCGGCAGCGAAGCGAAAAATCTCTTACAGGACTTGCAGAGCCGGAATGAAAGAATGTTCCTCTTGACGTTCCTTGTGGTGAACATGGCAGACACAAAAAGGAAACTGGAAAATGACGTATTCGCGGCGGCGGGCATTGCACAGAAGAACAACTGCGCCTTAACCCGCCTTGACTACCAACAGGAAGCGGGGCTTATGTCCTCTGTACCGCTTGGGGAGAACCTTATCCCCATTCAAAGAGGGCTTACCACGTCAAGCACCGCTATCTTTATCCCCTTTATCACACAGGAGCTTTTTCAATCTGGCGCGGCTTTATACTACGGCTTAAACGCCCTGTCTAACAACATGATACTCTGCGACCGCAAGCAGCTAAAGAACCCCAACGGCTTAATCTTGGGTACGCCGGGAAGCGGGAAATCCTTTGCCGCCAAACGGGAAATGACAAACGCTTTCCTCATTACAGACGACGACATTATTATCTGCGACCCGGAAGCAGAGTATTTTTCCCTTGTGCAGCGGCTTGACGGGCAAGTGATACGCTTATCCCCTACGGGCAAGGGCATTGACGGGAAGCCCCAGTATGTGAACCCTATGGATATTAACCTCAATTACAGCGAGGACGACAGCCCCCTTGCGCTGAAATCCGACTTTATCCTCTCCCTCTGCGAGCTTGTCATAGGCGGCAAGGAGGGCTTGCAGCCCGTCGATAAGACCGTCATTGACCGCGCCGTTAGGAACGTGTACCGCCCTTTCCTTGCAGACCCCGACCCGGAGAAAATGCCGATTTTGGGCGACCTCTACGACGAGCTTTTGAAGCAGCCGGAGCCGGAAGCGGCGCGTATCGCGGCGGCATTGGAGCTTTACGTTTCCGGGAGCCTTAACGTATTCAACCACCGTACCAACGTGGAGCTGAACAACCGCCTTGTCTGCTTTGACATCAAGCAGCTTGGGAAGCAGCTCAAAAAGTTAGGTATGCTCATTGTGCAGGACCAGGTATGGAACCGCGTCACCGTCAACCGGGCAGAAAGGAAATCCACCCGGTATTTTATGGACGAATTTCATCTTCTCTTGAAAGAGGAACAGACCGCCGCCTATTCCGTTGAAATCTGGAAGCGTTTCAGAAAATGGGGCGGCATACCCACAGCCATTACGCAGAACGTCAAGGATTTGCTTGCTTCCCGCGAAGTGGAGAATATCTTTGAAAACTCTGATTTTGTCCTCATGCTCAATCAGGCGGCGGGCGACCGGGCTATCCTTGCAAAGCAGCTCAACATCTCCCCGCAGCAGATGAAATATGTCACCCACACCGAAGCGGGCGAGGGGCTTATCTTCTACGGGAACGTGGTGCTGCCCTTTGTAGACCGCTTCCCGAAAGACACCGAGCTTTACCGGGTAATGACGACGAAGCCGGAGGAAGTAGGCGAAGCATGAACGGGCTGAAAACTGACACCATCATCAACCGCGACGCGCTCTATGCCTTGCGGGAGCTTCCAGAGGAAAGCGTACACTGTTGCGTCACAAGCCCGCCCTACTATGCGCTTAGAGATTATGGGCTTGATATGCAGATTGGGCGGGAGGACACGCCGGAGCAGTACATTGACAGGCTGACCGAGGTTTTCCGCGAGCTGCGCCGGGTACTGCGTTCTGACGGTACGCTCTGGCTGAATATCGCGGACACTTACTGCGGCACAGGAAATAAAGGCTACCATGCAGACCCGAAGAACCCGAAAGGCAGAAACGGACAGCAGATTGCAAGAAACAACCGCGTTTCCGGCTGCAAACAAAAGGACTTAATCGGTATTCCCTGGCTTTTAGCCTTTGCCCTACGCGCTGACGGGTGGTATTTACGGAGCGACATTATCTGGCAGAAAGAAAACCCCATGCCGGAGAGCGTGAAAGACCGCCCTACCCGCTGCTATGAACATATCTTTCTGCTTACGAAGTCAAAGAAATATTTCTATGACGCAGCCGCCATAGCCGAGCCGTTAGCCCCCACAACGGCGGCGCGGTACCGCACCGGGCGCAGCGCGGGACAGAAATATGCGGACGAAATACCTGGACAGGGGAAAGTACAGGGGCTTAACCGGGCGCGAAGCGGCAGCTACTACGACGAAGCCCTCATGCCGACCATGCGGAACAGGCGGGACGTGTGGCTTATCAATACCGTTCCCTACAAGGGCGGGCATTTCGCCGCGTTCCCGCCAAAACTTGCCGAAACCTGTATCAAGGCGGGCTGTCCGAAAGGCGGCGTTGTGCTTGACCCCTTTTTCGGCAGCGGCACGACGGGGGCAGCCGCAAGGCAGCTTGACAGGCATTATATAGGCATTGAGATAAACGCCGAGTATTGCGCCCTTGCAAGGGCGCGGATTGGAGGGACAGACACATAAAACAATATAAAGCGCGTGAAAAAGTCACGCAGAAAATGACCCGCGAGGGGGCTGTCGAGGTAAACGCCGCCACCGGGAAAAAGAAACGTATCAGCAAGCGGATAAGGGACGCGGACTTTGCAAAGACCGAAGCACCGCAGCCGCCGGAACAGGCAGCGCAGACCATACCGGGCGGCGCAGCTCCCGCGCCCACAGCCGCCGCGCCGCCGCTTCCCCATGCGCCGGGGGCAGAACGGGAACAGGACACCGCCGCAGCCGAGCGCGTCTTGGAGCGTATCGACGGGGCGCGTACCAGAAAGGCGAGTAAAAAAGCGGCGAGGAAAGCACAGGCAGAAGCCACAGCAAAAGAAAAATCTTCCCGCTTGCAGTTTACCGACGAGGAACGGGCAACGCCGGAGCTTGAAAGGTATATCCGAAAATCGGACAAAGCAGCCGACCGTCTGGACGCGGCAAAGGCGGCTATCCCCAAAGAAAAGAAACTTGTACGGGAGCGCACCTTTGATGAAGCCACCGGGAAAGGCAAGACCCGCCTACATTTTGAGGAACAGGAAAAGCCCATAGGAAAGAATAAGCCCCACAATAACCCGCTATCCCGCCCCGCACAGGAAGCGGGTATTTTCGTCCACAACAAGATACATTCCGTTGAAAAGGACAATTCCGGCGTTGAGGGGGCGCACAAATCCGAAGAACTGGCAGAGCGCGGCGCAAAGTACGGGGCGCGGAAAGTCAAGGAGGGCTACCACAGCCACAAGCTCAAACCCTACCGGGCCGCCGCCAAGGCCGAGCGAAAGTCTATCGCCGCCAACGCCGAGTTTGTGTATCAAAAATCCCTGCGGGACAACCCGGAGCTGGCGCAGGCGGCAAAGAACCCCGTTTCCCGTTTCTGGCAGAAACAGCACATCAAGCGGGAATATGCCAAGGCAGCAAGGGCGGCGGGCCAGACCGCACAGGGGGCGGCAAGCACCGCCAAGACCACGGCTGCCGCAGCCAAGAAAGCCGCAGAGAAAAGCAGACAGGCCGCGTCCTTTGCCGCCCGGCACTGGAAAGGGGCGCTGATCGTCGGCGGCGTGGGCCTTATGCTTCTGCTGGTGATGGGCGGCCTGCAATCCTGCACCGCCATGTTTGGCAGCACCGGGACGGGCCTTGCCGCCACCTCCTATCTCTCCGAGGACAGCGATATGCTGGGAGCCGAAGCCGCCTATGCCGCGCTGGAAGCAGACTTGCAGCACGAACTTGACAACTACGAAAGCCTGCACCCCGGCTATGACGAATACCGTTTCGATCTGGACGAGATCAAGCATGACCCCTATGTGCTGACCTCCATCCTCTCCGCGCTGCATAACGGCGTGTTCACTTTGGGGGAGGTACAGGGCGACCTTGCCATGCTCTTTGAAAAGCAGTACATCCTGACCCAGACCATCGAAACGGAAACCCGCTACCGCACCGAAACGAGGACGGACAGCGAGGGAAACACCTACACCGTGGAAGTCCCCTACACCTACTATATCTGCAATGTGAAGCTGGAAAACTTTGACCTGTCCCACCTGCCCATCTACATTCTCACCGAGGAACAGATGGGCTTTTATGCTGCCTATATGCAGACTTTGGGCAACCGGCCAGACCTGTTTCCCAACGGCAGCTATCCCCACGCTTCCACCCCGAAAGAGCCGACCTACTATGAAATCCCCCCGGAGGCGCTAAAGGACGAAGCCTTTGCCGCCATGATCGCGGAGGCGGAAAAGTATGTGGGCTATCCCTATGTGTGGGGCGGCAGCTCCCCAAGCACCAGCTTTGATTGTTCCGGCTTCATTAGCTGGGTTATCAATCATTCCGGCTGGAATGTGGGACGCCAGACGGCGCAGGGGCTTTACAACATCTGCACCCCCGTTTCCCCGGAGCAGGCCAAGCCCGGTGACCTTGTATTTTTCGTCGGCACTTATGACACTGCCGGAATGTCCCATGTGGGGCTGTATGTGGGAAATTCGGTCATGCTGCACTGCGGCGACCCCATTTCCTACACAAACCTCAATTCAAGCTACTGGCAACAGCATTTTTATTGTTACGGGCGTTTGCCTTAAACGCCAGAAAGGAGTTTTTGACTATGGCAATGAACAAATTGGAGCGCATTGAAAAGGATATTGAGAAAACCAAGGGCAAGATCGCGGAGCTGCAAAAGCAGCTTCGGGAGTTGGAAGCGGCCAAGACCGAACAGGAAAACTTGCAGATCGTCCAGCTTGTGCGCGGCCTCAACATGACCCCGCAGGAGTTCGCCGCCTTTGTGCGCGGCGGCGCGTTGCAGGCGGCCCCAGCCCCGATCCCGGACTTTGAACAGGAGGACAGCGCCCATGAAGAAATCTAAACTGTTCCGCACTTTGACGCTGGCTGTGGCCGCTGCGCTCTGCATGGCGACCACGACCGTTACCGCCTACGCCGGAGGCGCTGACCCTGACCCTGTGCCGCTGCCGGAAACCACCGAGGCCCCCGCAGAGGTGCCGGAGGAAACCGAAGAACCTACCACCGGCGGCATGGAGCCGGAGGGCGTACCTGTCACCCCGCAGGGCAACGCTGCGCTGGTGGATGATTTTTTCGGGGATAAGCAGCTTATCACCGTTACCACCAAGGCCGGGAATTATTTTTACATCCTGATCGACCGGGCCAACGAGGACAAGGAAACGGCGGTGCATTTCCTCAACCAAGTGGATGACGCCGACCTGCAAGCCTTGTTGGAGGACGGGAAAAAAGAGCCGGAGGTCTGCAACTGTACGGCCAAATGTCAAGCCGGGGCCGTCAATACGGCCTGCCCGGTCTGTAAAAACAACCTGACCGCCTGCAATGGGCCAGAGCCGAAGCCCCAGCCGGAGGAAGAAAAGCCGCAGGAGGAAAAGCCAAGCGGCATGGGCGGCCTTGTGGTGTTCTTTGTGGTGGTGCTGCTGGGCGGCGGCGCAGCCCTCTACTTCCTGAAATTCAAAAAGGAAAAAGCCGACACCACAGGCAATGACGATCTGGCCGAGTATGACTTTGGAGAGGACGAGGACGACGAGGACGAAGCCCCGGAGCCGGACGAGGATATGACAAGTGAAGATGGAAATAAGGAGGACGAAGTATGAGCTATCAGTTAGTAATTGCAGAGAAACCAAGCGTCGCCCGCAGCATTGCGGGCGTGATCGGCGCGGACAAGAAACAGGACGGCTATATGGAGGGGAACGGCTATCTGGTGAGCTGGTGTATCGGCCACCTTGTTTCCCTTGCCGACGCCGGGACTTATGACGAGCGTTTCAAAAAATGGCGCTATGACGACCTGCCGATTCTGCCGCAGCAATGGCAGTACATCATTCCCGACGATAAGAAAAAGCAGTTTGACACCCTGCGTTCTTTGATGGAGCGCCCCGATGTTACCGGCCTTGTGTGCGCCACTGACGCCGGGCGCGAGGGGGAATTGATTTTCCGTTTCGTCTACCAGATGGCGGGCTGCAAGAAACCGTTTCAGCGCCTTTGGATTTCCAGCATGGAGGACGCGGCCATAAAGGACGGTTTTGCCCACCTGAAACCGGGAACCGACTACGATAACCTGTATCGGTCGGCCCTTTGCCGGGCGCAGGCGGACTGGCTGGTGGGGATCAACGCCACCCGGCTGTTCTCCATCCTCTACCACAAGACCCTGACCGTGGGCCGTGTCCAGACGCCGACCCTCAAAATGCTGGTTGACCGGGAGGCCAAGATCAGCAGCTTTCAGAAAGAGAAATACCACATTGTTCAGATCGCGGCGGGCGGCATGGAGGCGGCCAGTGAACGCATGGAAAACGCAGACGACGCCAAGGCCCTGAAAGCCGCCTGTGAAACGGCGCAGGCCGTTTGTGTGTCGGTAACACGGGAGAAAAAGACGGAGCAGCCGCCCCGCCTCTATGACCTCACCACCTTGCAGCGGGAGGCAAACCGCCTGTTTGGATTTACCGCCAAGCAGACCCTTGACTATGCCCAGCAGCTTTATGAAAAGAAGCTGCTGACCTATCCCCGCACCGACAGCCAGTATTTGACCGATGATATGCTGCCAACGGCGGAAAGCCTTGTGTCCGGCCTGTGGCCGCTGCTTCCCTTTGCGGCGGGGCTTGACCTGTCCCCGCAGTTTGGCCGGGTGCTGAACAGCAAAAAGGTGAGCGACCACCACGCCATTGTCCCGACAATGGAATTTGTGCAGAAAGGCTTTGACGGGCTGGCCGAGGGGGAAAAGAAACTGCTGTCCCTTGTGTGCTGCAAGCTGCTGTGCGCCGTGGCCGCGCCCCATGTGTATGAAGCTGTCACCGCTACATTCACCTGTGCTGGGAACACCTTTACCGCCAAGGGAAAAACCATCCTCACTCCCGGCTGGAAAGAGCTTGACCGCCGCTTTAAGGCGTCGTTCAAAACAGACGCCGACGACACCGCACCGGAGCCTGCGCGTGAACTGCCGGAGATCACCGAGGGACAGACCTTTGACAAGGTAACTGCCGCCGTCACCGAGCATTTCACAGCGCCGCCAAAATCCTACACGGAAGATACCCTGCTTTCTGCTATGGAGCGCGCCGGTGCGGGCGATCTGCCGGAGGACGCAGAACGGCAGGGATTGGGAACCCCGGCCACCCGCGCCTCCATCTTAGAAAAGCTGGTGCAGATGGGCTTTGTGGAGCGCAGGGGCAAACAGCTACTTCCCACCAAGGACGGCCACAACCTTGCCTGCGTGCTGCCGGAGGTGCTGACCTCTCCCCAGCTTACGGCACAGTGGGAAACGGAGCTGACGGCCATTGCCAAGGGGCAGGCCGACCCGGAGGACTTCATGGCTGGCATTGCGGAAATGACAAGGGGCCTGATTGCGAACTACTCCCAGATCAGCGAGGACGCGCAGAAGTTGTTTCAAACCGAGCGTGTGGTTATCGGCAAATGTCCGCGCTGCGGGGAAAGCGTCTACGAGGGCAAAAAGAACTACTACTGCGGAAACCGAAGCTGCCAGTTTGTCATGTGGAAGAATGACCGATTTTTTGAGGAACGGGGCAAGGCGTTCACCCCGAAGATCGCCGCCGCGCTGCTCAAAGACGGAAAGGCAAAGGTAAAGGGGCTGCGCTCCTTAAAAACCGGCAAGACCTATGACGGGACGGTGCTTTTGGCCGATACCGGCGGCAAGTATGTGAACTACCGCGTGGAACAGAGGGGCAAAAACTAAAGACAGCAAGCATAGGGAGTGTAGCCACACTCCCGGCAAAATCCCTGACCCGGCGCACCTGCCGGGCCGGGGATTTTCTCTTTGGGGAAGCCCCAAACCCTTATATTATGTGAAAGGAGCGATTCAATGAGCGAAGTGTTTTCTGTACTGCTTCATAACCGACAGCGTTATGAGCAAGGCAAAGAGGGCCTATGGTTTTCTCTGCCGACCACAACCGAAAAACTGCAAGCAGCCCTGCGGGAAATCGGAATCAGCACCGACAATCCACAGGACTTTTTTCTATACGGGTATAGAAGCCCACAGAAGCGACCTATTAAGCTGCCCCGTGATATGGTGCTGTCCGCAGGCATGGATGAGCTGAACTTCCTTGCCGCAAGATTGGAAAAGCTGGACGCCACCGAACTTACGGAGCTGAACGCCGCCCTGACAAGCCCGCAGAGTGATTTTCACAATATCGGCCAGATTATCGACTATCCCGAAAATGTGGACTTTTATGTGCATTTGCCGGATGTCACCGGCACAGGACAGTTGGGCGACTACTATCTAAACCGTTCCGGCATGGTGGATATGCCGGAGGAATGGAAAGCTGGGATTTTCCTGCCCCGTTTTGGCCTGCATATTGCCAACACAGAGCATGGTGTTTTTACCGATTATGGCTATCTGGTAAAAAGCGGCGACGAATGGCAGCGCGTCCATGAGGGCCAGCCAGTGCCGGAACAATACCGGGTGATGGCCTATCCTGCGCCGGAAATTCTGCGGGAGGAAAGCAAGGTGCAGCCGGAGGCGGCAGCCCCCGCAAAGGTCCCACAGCCTGTCACCCCCATTCTCTTAAACGGCCAGAACAGCGCCGAGCGCATGAAAGAGATCACCGACCGGCTGGAAACCGGCATACAGGAGCTTTTCGAGAGTGAACGCTACAAAGCCTATCTCACCACCATGTCCAAGTTCCACAGTTACAGCTTCAACAACACCCTCCTGATCGCCATGCAGGGCGGACAGCTTGTGGCGGGCTACAACAAGTGGCGGGACGATTTTCACCGCAATGTAAAGAAAGGCGAAAAGGCCATCAAGATACTGGCCCCGGCCCCGTTCAAGGCGAAAAAGGAAGTGCAAAAGCTGGACGCACAGGGCAGGCCGGTGATGGGAAAGGACGGAAAGCCTGTTACCGAAGTACAGGAAATACAGGTTCCGGCCTTTAAGATCGTTTCCGTCTTTGATGTGAGCCAGACCGAGGGGGAACCGCTGCCCTCTATCGGCGTGGAAGAACTGACCGGCAGCGTGGAACGCTACGGGGAATTTTTCAAGGCGCTGGAACAGACCTCCCCGGTTCCCATTGGTTTTGAGGACATTCCGGGCGGTTCCCACGGCTACTACCACCTGACGGAAAAGCGGATCGCCATTCAGGAGGGCATGAGCGAATTACAGACCCTAAAGACGGCCATCCATGAGATCGCCCATTCCAAGCTCCACGCCATCGACCCGGAAGCCCCGGCCATAGAGCAGGCCGACCGCCCCGACAGCCGCACCCGCGAGGTGCAGGCCGAAAGC
>OGQN01002464.1_pt1 | contig 13240 bp, 18 predicted proteins | sample 1553231 | NCBI WGS metagenome assembly OGQN01 (sample SAMEA2579950, study PRJEB22360) | human gut metagenome | biome: human gut; feature: human-associated habitat; material: faeces | place: Denmark | collected 2008/2010 | reverse complement strand
GCAGAAGGCTTTTTATCTCGGAAAGACTACCTCAACGCGTCTGCTGAACAGTTACCTCTTCTCAATATCCCTTTCCGATTTCTCTTTAGGGCTTGGGATGAGTTTACGGTGATGTTAAAACCGAGAAATTTTGCTTCTTCTTGTGCATGTGTAATCAGTGTTTTCTCATCGGAAAGTTCAAGTTTAAGCCGTTCTCGCATGAATATCGCTATATCGTTCTTAATCTTTTCACAGTCCTCTTTTGCTCCGATTACTCCAATAAGAAAATCGTCAGCATACCTTATATATCTGAGACGACGATAGTTTTCGTCCATCTCATCCATACTTGGCATTGCCAGCTTTTGCTTCTGCATCAGTTGCAGATTGTCGAGCAGGAGGGATTTCTTTTCCTTGTCAGTCTCATTCCTCCATTTCTTGCGCAGATTTACAGTCCTTGTATTTAGACATACGTATTTCTTTGACATCTGCCTATTCTTACCCTTGTTGAAAGACTGCATGTATTCCTGCATGTATTTGTCGAACTGGTCAAGATAGATGTTTGCCAATATGGGGCTTACGATTCCACCTTGCGGAGTTCCCGAATAGGTGCGGTTATACTTCCAATTCTCAACATATCCTGCCTTTAGAAATTTTGAGATTAGACGTAAGAAGCGTTCATCAGCGATTCGCATACGCAGAATATCTATTAGCGTCTGGTGGTCGATATTGTCGAAGAATCCCTTTATGTCTCCTTCCACAAACCACTTAACTCCTGTGAACGTCTGTTGGATACACGTCAGCGCAGTGTGGCAGCTTCTTCTTGGTCTGAAGCCATGTGAAGAGTTCTCGAAATGTCCTTCATAGATTGCTTCGAGTATCATTCTCACAACTTCTTGAACCAACTTGTCTTCAAAGGAGGGTATGCCCAGCGTACGTTTCTTTCCGTTTTTCTTGGGTATGTAAACTCTCCTTGCAGGTTTGGGCTGATAACTCTCGGTTTTGAGTTTATCAATAATCTTCCCTATTCGATTGAGTGTCGTGCCGTCTATGGTCTTTCCATCCGTGCCTACTGTCATATTGCCAGGTTTGGATTTTATGTTCTCATAGGCGAGCATGAACATTTCCTCATTGAATAGGATACGGTAGATGCGCTCATACTTATAGTCTTTGTCAGAACTGTGTGAGCATATTGCTTTCAAAATTACTTCGGGATTTCTCATACGTCTCTCACGTTATCCTTTAATAAAATTGATATTGCTAACTGTGTCCCTTCGCCATGCACGTGGCTTTCCCACGCTCGGACTACTATGGACACTCCGTTGCCCTGTCGAATATTCAGAGCCAAAGCTCATAGCCCTATGTCGGCTTTTCGATTTAGGCAATCTCCGTTTAGCACGCATGACAACTATTGGCACGACAGACTCTCGGATGCGACTTTCATCCTTTTCTCCGCTTATTGCGGCTATGCCATGACAAGTTCCAGCCGTACCCATACGAGGAACTGGGTACAGTGTCATGGTATGGCGTAAATAACTGTCTTCCGCCATAGTCTCAAGAACGACCATTGAATTATCGTTTAACCAATCAGGCTTCATCCTTATGTCTGTCTTTTTCCCTTGCAATTCAGTAGCAGCGTGACAGTTGGCTGACTTATCGCTTTCCCGAAGTGCTATGTTCCCCCTAAAGATTTCTCCGCAGGGTAAGTCGGGTGGGAATAGATAATATAACATAGTTAAACTTTGTTATTTGGTTATTAACAAATATTTAACGAGACGAATCTGTCTCATTTTGTTATTTGGAACACTTATCTAATCTCTTGCCAAAGAGATATTTATCATGCGACCTTTACGGACGCACCCTCATGTTTCACAATGACGTAGGGCATTTCGGCAAACCCCATCTTCTCCATATACTCATGTGCAATCTGAATATATTGTGCTTCGCTGAGCCGGTCGTCGGGATGCGGGTTCAACGAAATGTGCATCATTGTCTTTTCGGCTTTGGTAGCCTGCGGCATCCAGCGTTTGAAATCCTCGAAGACACGGTGGATGTTTATCTTCCCGCTGCCGTCATTGTAGATTTTGTTTGTGTCGAGCACCCGGCCATGCTCCTTATTGATCTTCTCTCCGTTGTAGACCAGACTTCCGTAAAGAGAATTTCCTAAAGAGATTTTTGCGACCATTGTTCGTCGAACTGCCGTGCGAGCGCGACAATCTCGCGGTTGAGTTTCACAAGCTCGATGGTCAGGTTCTCGATTTTGTAGAGAGCCGCCATAGCTTTCTTTTCATTGAAATTCTCTTTGAGGGTCGTCAGAAGCAGGTTGTAGCTGATTCGGATTTCACGGTAGTGGTTGTTCATGTTCGACAGACGGTCGATGAAGATACGGCTGTTGTCGTCGATGTAATGAACCTTGAAAGTCTTTCCGAAAACCTGCATCTTGATGAAGGCAGAGAGCGATTCTATGCCCGATTGCTGTTGCATTGCCAGCAACTGCGATTGTTCAGAGGCGGTGAAGTTCACCGAACATCGGAATGCTGTGGAGGGATCGGCTTTCTTGTGCCGCCCTCCACGGTAATTGTTTCTGTTCATAAATACGTGGGATTTGGTGGTTAAATGAATAAGGTGCCGGATAGCACCGTAAAAAATCTCATGGCGATGACGACTTTGGAGTCAGCGCAACAGCTCCATGCAATAGCAAGGGGTTTATGCTGCAAAATGAGTTTCATGCAGCGTAAACCATACCTTGCAAGGTTCATGTGAACCTCGAAATCTGATGTTTACAATAGGAACTGCGCGAACAATGAATCGGTGTCGTTCAGACCTTGATTCATTGAAAAAAGCCGTGGCTTCAGTCCGACCCATACAGAATCATACACCCCTGAAATTGGAATAAGGGTGCATATCCGAAGCTTCGCGCGGAGATCTTTCTTTGATAAAGGTAACAATCAAATAGGGACAAAATGTTTCCGTGGATTTTTCCAAATGCCCGGATATGACCACGATATGAATTGAAATGCACATTTCGCAAACGAAATAATCCATTTCCGATCAGTCAATGTTTCACTTACGAAAGCAGTCAGGCACCTGACCCGATTACCAAGACGATGGTCGGCTGCACAAAAGGTCATTTGGATATCCGGCTTTCCCATCAGATATGCAATCAGACAAATGTTTACTTGAACTTCTAACTGATTGCAGACCTGGCTGACCAGCTGACTGAACAGCCCCTCCTGCAATCAAACCCTGCCGGCTGACTGGCTGAGCGGACAGACGGACAGACAGTAAAATGAATATCTGATTGAATGAGCAAATGCCCGGATATGCCCACAATATGAATTGAAATGCACATCTGAGAATCTTGAAAATCTTTTTTCTCAAACATTGCGTTTCACTTACAAACGACCAATAAACCGTCCGGCAAATTCAATGGTGCCGGCGGTACGACAAGAAGCTGTTTCAGATGCCACTGCAATCAAGCAGGGCCGTAGGTACTGACACTGACGGATGACTGAACAGACGGATAGACAGATGACCGGATGAATTGCCGAATGTGTGTATGTAAGAATGGCAAGCCGGTCAAGCCATCAGGTATTCCGTTACCCAAACAGTCAGCTATGTGGCTGAGAAAATCTCCGAACATCTGAAAGTTAATACAGATGTTTAACTGAATCGCAGAACATCTGACTATCTGACTTTTCGCCTGATTGTGGAATCAGACCGACCCATATCTCCACATATCAGCGCCGGCCACTCCGAATATAAGGATTGTGGCGACCAATGGCAACGTGCCCTCCCTGAGTTTTCATTTCCCCTTTACAAACAAAAATTTATTATGAGCGAACCCGTATTTATCGCCTTCGCTTCCCAGAAGGGAGGCTCGGGCAAATCCACGCTGACGGCGCTCACGGCGAGCTACCTCCACTATCTTGAAGGAGTGGATGTGCTGGTAGTTGACTGTGATTCCCGACAGTACACCCAGAAGGACTATCGCGACCACGACATTGTCGTGATAAACGAGACTCCTGCTTTGAAAAAGGCGTTCATGAATTTCTATAAGAAGTTCAACAAACAGCCATACGAGATTCTTTATGTCACTCCGGCCGATGCAATGGAGAGAGCCGAGGAGTATCTCAAGGATGACCCGAATGTCAAGGTGGTGTTTTTCGACATTACCGGCACCATCAACGACATGGATCTTGTAAATCTCCTTGCAAGGATGAACTATCTTTTCATCCCGATAACAACCGACACCGGCGATATGAAAAGTTCCATTCGCTTCGCCAACAAGGTCATGAGCGAGATGGTCGCCCCCGGAGGTTCATCAATCAAGGACATCAAACTGATATGGAACCGTATTCCTGTCCGCAAGAAGCTCAAGCTGTGCGAGCTGATAGACAACTATCTTGAAGAACTGCATCTGTCATCGCTCAACACGGTGCTGAACAACAGCGTGAAATATTCAAAGGATGACGGGACAGGAAAGAGACCGGCCATTTTTCGCTCCACGATGATGCCTCCCGACAGGCAGCTCCTCAAAGAAAGCAATCTGCCGGAGCTTGTTGCCGAAATCCGCAAAGTCATAAACGTATGAGCCTATGGCGGAAGAAAGCAACAAAGGATTCGATGCCGCCAACTTCCTTGACAATTACCGAGAGGATATAGCGACGCCGGTCCGCAAACCTAAGAAGCAGACCGGGCGACACCCGGAAAATGAAGCGCCTGAACCTGAAGTAGAGACACCGCCGCCCAAACCTAAAAGCGTGGCAGCCAAAGCCAAGCAAACGACAGATGCTCCCATATCCAAAGGAGAGCCTGAAACGATATCTGCCGAGGACGCCTATAAAAACGAATATCTCGTTGAACGGGTGCCAATAGGGTTCTCGAAATCAGGATGGCAGGTGGCTGTCTCTGAACATCATCATGACAAAATCGTGAAAATCATCGCGATTCTCGGCGAGAGACTGACATTCGGCGGCTTTGTCGACAATATTCTCCGCAAGCATTTTGAGGAGAACAAAGATGTGATCCGTCGGCTCATCTCAAAGAATACAGATTTCTAAACACTAAATCCAAGTTAATTATCAGAAACATGAACAATCCAAGATTCTGCGACCTTCATGCCTGCGGCGTGAACATCGCAAAGGAGGTCGAAACCGGACCTCCCGTTGAAAAGGACATTGCGGCATACCGCGAAGAGTTCCTAACCCCTTACACCGTCGGTGCCAGAAAAGGCATATTCGTGCCACGTGAATTGGTGGACAAACTGGCCAAGACAGTCGCGCTGTTCAGTAACCCCGACCTCACCATCGGCGCATACGTGACAAGTATTATAATCTCTCATCTTGCCGCCAACAGAAGCATCATCAACGAGATGACTGGCCGTGGCTCAAAAACAGTGCTGGTATGATGGACGACCTGTATTTCTATCTGTTGTCCGGCTCCATAGTGCTGATACCAATCTTGCTGCTTCTCATCCTTTTGAACCAGCAACGCTGCCGGGCGTGGTCAAAGAAATGTGCTAACAAGCTCGATACACTGTGCGATGAAGTAGAAAGCATAAAGTATTCTGCTGAAGCGGCACTTACACGCTACCTGTCGGATTATATCCCTGAAAAGATTCACAGCCTCGTATCGGATATGGAAGAGACACAAATCAGAGAGAAAAGTTCTCTGAGCGATATTCGGGAAGAAGATGTTGAGGTTGTGCTCACTGACGAGAAGCCGCAAGTACAATCGCTGAAACCGTTTGACATCAACGATTTTCCGAAGATGGATCCGGTACTCGGAGAAAAGTGCTGCACCGCGATAATGGAGGCCTTAGCATTGGAGCATGGCTACTCTGCCAAATACATAAAGCGCCCGGATGTCAATTTCAACGGAATGGGGATGAAGCGAGTCACCCTGTCGCCTGAACATTGGTCCAAGCTGACGAGTCTCGGATTTGTCAACGAGACACCGGTATCCGTAAGCGCCATTGTGTTCAATATTCTCGTTGAGCATTTCAGTACACACGGCAAGGAGATTGAAAAACTCGTCATAATCGGCGACCGCAATATGAGATATGGCTATGGGCGGTATTGAGATTTTTATCGGAGGGGGTATCCTCTTATGCAACGCCGTTCTGGTCGCATATCTGTTGAAATCTGACCGCAAAGGCAACAAGGATGTCTCCGAAAACTTACCTTCCCAAACACCGTCTGTACCTGAGGAGGGAGACAACGGCGATATGACCCCGGAACCTCAATCTCAAGCAACCGCCAATCCTGCTGATAAGGGTGTCGCGCCAAGTAAATTCAATGTGGATGAATTTATGGCGAGGATGGCTTCCGATATTGTTTCGGACGTTAAGAAACAGCTGCCTAAAATGTTGTCGGAAATGATTGGCGAGCTGAAAGAGAAGGATGTCGAGTTTGTGCCTGACGATGAAATCGAGAAATTCACTCCGGCGAAAGTCATTGCCCCCTTGAATGAAGAAGAGACTGATGTGGCATTCAACACCGATATGAGGGACATAGACGATACGCCTCCGTCCGAACCTTTGGCCCAAGCATCTTCAATAGATGAACTCGAAGATGCGGTAGCTACAGCTGTGAATCCTGATTCTACTGACGAGGAGTTGGCTGCCGCTGGTAAAATCATCGAGCCATACAAGGAAACCAGGTTGTATGATGTGATAACATCCAACGAGGAGATTGACCGGCGTGTGGAACTGTGTTTCAGACTATCTATCCAGTCGGAAATATCTTTGAAGAAGATTCCTCCCAAGAAGCAGAAGACAGAAACTCCCCGAAGCTCAAAGGTCGCAAAGAGGTCATTATCTGTTGACCTCGACAAAATTGACCCGGACGACTTCGATGTTGCCGACATCCTGAAATAGTAATCGGCAAAACCACTTAATCCACGTCCGAAAGGACAAAATCCTAAACACAATTTCCTTAACCCGAAGTGTGGGCGGCTCCCGGCTGTGGAGCTGTCGGGGGCTGTCTGTGCTTCAAAAACTGAAACAAAAGCATGAAAATGACAATCAAGAATCTCAAAAAGACAATCTACAAAACTCTCGGAAGCCGTGGCTTTCAGTTCGCTATGCTCTTTGTCATGGCACTCGCCACAGGCGTCCGCGCCTACGCAGCCGGAAACGGCATGGCGGGCATCAACGAGGCGACATCTATGGTGACCTCGTATTTCGACCCCGGCACCAAACTGGTGTATGCCATCGGCGCCGTGGTGGGCCTTATCGGTGGCATCAAGGTCTATTCCAAGTGGTCGAGCGGCGACCCCGATACCAGCAAGACCGCCGCATCGTGGTTCGGTGCGTGTATCTTCCTTATCGTAGCCGCCACAATCCTCCGCTCATTCTTCCTCTAATCATCTGAGCCAATGGCCGAATATGCTATCAACAAAGGCATAGGACGGTCGGTGGAATACAAGGGTCTGAAGGCGCAGTACCTATTCATCTTCGTAGGCGGACTGCTTGCCTTGTTCGTGGTGTTCGTCATCATGTATATCGCCGGCATATCCCAATGGATCTGCATCGGGTTCGGCGTTACTGCCGCCTCAGCCCTTGTCTGGCTCACCTTCCATCTTAATGCAAAATACGGCGAATACGGTCTGATGAAACTCTCGGCTGTGAAATATCATCCACGGTATATCATCAACCGTCTGCGCCTCAACAGACTGATAATAACAGGAAGAAAATGAGAAATACACTAAATGCAACGACACTGGAATCGAAGCTGCCATTGTTGGCGGTGGAACACGGCTGTATCATATCGAAAGATGCCGACATAACCGTCGCTTTCGAGGTTGCCCTGCCTGAGCTGTTCACCGTCACCTCTGCCGAATATGAAGCCATGCACGGCGCATGGTGCAAAGCAATCAAGGTGTTGCCGCACTATTCGGTGGTGCATAAGCAGGACTGGTTCATCAGTGAACGCTACAAGCCGGAATTACAGAAGGATGATTTGTCTTTTCTTGATAGAAGCTTTGAACGCCATTTCAATGAGCGTCCGTATCTTTCACACAGATGCTATCTGTTCCTGACAAAAACGACTAAAGAACGAGCGCGTCAGCAGAGCAACTTTTCGACCCTCTGCCGTGGTCGCCTTACACCGAAAGGACTGAATCACGAAATGGTGGTGAAGTTCATGGAGAGTGTCGAGCAGTTCGAGCGAATCATCAACGACACCGGCTATATCAGACTGCGCCGCCTGACAGATGATGAGATTGTCGGCACCGACGACAAATCCGGGCTTATCGAGCGATATATGTCGCTTACGATGGAGGATGTTACCTGTTTGGAGGACATAGACCTCTCGGCGCGACAGATGTGCATCGGCGACAAGATGCTGTGTCTGCACACGCTGTCAGACACGGATGATCTTCCGGCTAAGGTAAACACCGACAACCGATATGAGCGGTTATCGACTGACCGCTCGGATTGCAGGTTGAGCTTTGCCTCGCCAGTCGGGTTGCTGTTACCATGCAATCATATCTACAACCAATATATCCTGATTGACGACCATGACGAGAACTTGACTAAGTTCGAAAAGACAGCCCGAAATATGAACTCGTTGAGCCGCTATTCCCGCTCAAACGCCATCAATAAGGAGTGGATAGACCGCTATCTCAACGAAGCTCATTCATACGGACTGACCTCGGTCCGGGCCCATTTCAATGTTATGGCATGGAGTGACGATACTGAGGAACTGCGGCGCATCAAGAACGATGTCGGCGGCCAGTTGGCGACAATGGGTTGTATGCCCCGGCACAACACCATCGACTGCCCGACACTGTTCTGGTCGGCGATGCCGGGCAACGAGGCTGATTTCCCCGCCGAGGAATCGTTCTACACGTTCATTGAGCCTGCTGCCTGTTTCTTCACAGCCGAGACAAATTACCGTTCATCGTTATCTCCTTTCGGAATAAAGATGGTCGATAGACTCACAGGTAAACCTCTCCACCTTGATATATCAGACGAGCCGATGAAGCGTGGTATCACCACTAACCGCAACAAATTTATACTTGGGCCGTCGGGTAGCGGAAAGTCATTCTTCACCAACCACCTCGTGCGCCAGTATTATGAGCAAGGGACCCATGTGCTTCTGATTGACACCGGCAATTCCTACGAAGGTCTGTGCAACCTGATTCACAACCGTACCCACGGCGAGGACGGTATCTATTACACCTACACGGAGGATAACCCAATATCTTTCAATCCATTTTACACGGACGACGGTGTTTTCGATGTGGAGAAGAAGGACTCAATCAAGACATTGCTCCTGACGCTCTGGAAGTCAGAGGACGACAGAGTTACCAAAACGGAAAGCGGCGAGCTTGGCTCGGCGTTGTCTATGTTCCTTGACAGGATGAGAGCTGATAAGGATATAGTGCCGTGTTTTAATTCGTTCTACGAGTTTATGCGCGATGAATACCGTGCTGAAATGGCGCAGCGTCCCATTCCCATCTACAAACAGGACTTCGACATCGACAATTTCCTGACAACTCTCCGGCAATACTATCTCGGTGGCCGCTTTGACTTCCTGTTGAACTCCAGAGAGAACATCGACCTTCTCGGCAAACGCTTCATAGTCTTTGAAATAGACTCAATCAAGGACAACAAGGAGCTGTTCCCGGTGGTTACGATTATCATCATGGAGGCATTCATCAACAAGATGCGCCGCCTCAAAGGTGTGAGGAAGATGTTGATATGCGAGGAGGCTTGGAAGGCTCTGTCTTCGGCTAACATGGCAGAATACATGAAGTATCTTTACAAGACCGTCCGCAAATATTTCGGCGAGGCGGTAGTGGTGACACAGGAGGTTGACGACATCATATCGTCACCGATTGTGAAGGAGACAATCATCAACAACTCCGACTGCAAGATACTTCTCGACCAGCGCAAGTATATGAACCGCTTTGACCAGATACAGGAGCTGTTGGGTCTGACCGACAAGGAGAAAAGCCAAATACTCAGTATAAATCTCTCCAATAATCCGAACCGATTATATAAAGAGGTGTGGATTGGTCTTGGAGGCACACAGTCAGCCGTCTATGCCACGGAGGTATCTACCGAAGAATACCTCTGTTACACCACCGAAGAGACGGAGAAGATTCAGGTACTCAACAAAGCCGCACAACTCGGCGGCAGTGTCGAGGCAGCCATCAAGATGCTCGCCAACGAGAGAAGGGAGGGTGCGACATGAAGATTCCCAAAGTGTTCAACCCCATACTCGGAGTGCTGACAGGTACAATCCTTTTTCTCGCAGGGATAGCCTTGCTGTCCGCAATGTTTGTGGCGACATACAAGCTGGTAATCTACGCCAGACCGTATGTAATCGAGACATATTCAAACTTGGTCAATTACCTCTCACAATGGATGCCTTTATGAACGTTCTCTATGTTCTGTGGGTGATACTGGCAAGTATGGCAATCGCCTTCATCGCCGCTATTACCTTCCCGCTGCTCCTCCTCTACATCGGAGTGAAAGTAATCGGAGGCATGGCCTCCAAAATTCGATAACCACAAAATCCAAAGTAAAATGTACGAAGAAATTGAAAAATTACGACATCGTTTCTGGCTGACTTCTGACGAGAAAACTCGACTCTACTTTCAGGACAACAAGGGTCTTGCTATGGTGAAAGTATATGAGTATGAAGGAAGCAGAACCGAACACATGTACCTCCTCCTCCCGACCCTTGAAAGCAATGTATTTGCTTTCGATACTCCAAACGGTCGATTCACAATCGGTATTTCTTCAACTGGAGATGAACTCTTCATATCTCCGCTCGGAGTGTTCCTATATCCCTATGGAACAACTGGATGCAAGCCCCAGTCTATGAACATCAACGGAGTCGCTTCTCTGACTGTGGATGATACCGGCGCTAAAACAATCAACTAAAATCTAAAGTAAATAATGAGACAACTGAAATTTCTATTCCCCCTTATCGCCCTGTGCCTCTTGTTAGGTACGGGCAGGGCAAACGCCCAATGGACGGTCATCGACCCGTCGAACATCGCACAATCCATCGTAAACTCCTCAAAATCACTCGTGCAGGAGTCAACGACGGCCACGAACATGGTAAAAAATTTTCAGGAAACTGTAAAAATTTACCAGCAGGCTAAGAAATATTATGATGCTCTGCAATCGGTAAACAATCTCGTCCGCGATGCCCGCAAGGTACAGCAGACAGTCCTGATGCTCGGCGACATTTCCGGCTACTACGTCAACAATTTCAAGAAGATGCTGACCGATCCGAACTTCACAAGTGCGGAACTATCGGCAATCGCCTCCGGCTATACCCGGATTCTTGAAGAAGCCAACGGCGTCCTCGGCGATCTGAAACAGGTGGTCAACATTACAACGCTGAGTATGACGGACAAAGACAGAATGGATGTAGTCGATGACTGCTACAAAGAGATGAAACGCCTGAAAAACCTGACAGCATATTATACCAATAAGAACATCAGCGTTTCATATCTCCGCGCCAAGAAGAAAGCCGACACACAGAGAGTAGTGAACCTTTATGGCGACGGCTCTGAAAAATACTGGTGACGCCTATGCTTTGCGCGATAGATTTTACAAATCTCCACTCCATACTCCGGTCGCTCTACGATGAGATGATGCCTCTGTGCGGCGACATGGCTGGAGTGGCCCAGGGCATAGCCGGACTCGGTGCCCTGTTCTACGTCGCCTACCGTATCTGGAGGTCATTGGCCGCCGCTGAACCGATAGATGTCTTTCCGCTTCTGCGTCCTTTCGTAATCGGATTCTGTATAATGTTCTTTCCTACCGTGGTTCTCGGCACTATCAATTCCGTAATGTCGCCGATTGTGCAGGGAACCGCCTCTATGCTCGAAGGTCAGACACTAGACATGCAGAAGTATCGGGAGGAAAAAGACCGGCTGGAGTATGAACAGATGATGAGTGACCCATCGACAGCCTACCTCGTCGATGACGCCGAGTTTGACAGGCAGATTGACGAGTTGGGAGTGACGGATGTGGGCACAGCCGCCGGAATGTATATCGAGCGAGGGATGTATAAGGTGAAAAAGGAAATCCAGAATTTCTTCCGGGAGCTGCTGGAGATGCTCTTTCAAGCCGCCTCCTTGACCATCGACACGATACGAACATTCTTTCTCGTAGTGTTGGCTATCCTCGGACCGATTTCATTTGCCATATCGGTCTGGGACGGATTCCAGAACACCCTTGTCCAATGGATATGCCGCTATGTTCAGACCTACCTATGGCTACCTGTCGCGGATTTGTTCTCCACAATCCTTGCGAAAATCCAAGTCCTGATGTTGCAGAACGACATCTCGGAACTGACTAATAATCCGAATGTTGACCTCGACGGGAGCAACACCGCTTACACGATTTTCATGATTATCGGTATCATCGGTTACTTCACGATTCCGACCGTCGCGGGCTGGATTATTCAGGCTGGCGGTATGGGCAGCTACAACCGCTCAATCAACAACACCGCCATGACCGGAGGCTCGTGGGCCGGCAGCATTGCCGGTGGTGTGGCTGGAAATGCGGCAGGACGAATTGGCAAACTATTAAAGTAAAATTATGGAATTTAAGTCATTAAAAAACATCGAGACCTCCTTTCGGCAGATAAGACTGTTCGGCATAATCATGGTGTCGCTCTGCGCCTGTGTTGCAATTGGTGCCGTGATACTCTCCCTGAACTTCGCCGAAAAGCAGCGCGAGAAAATCTATGTCCTTGACAACGGCAAATCGCTTATGCTTGCCTTGTCTCAGGACATGGAGCAGAACCGCCCGGCGGAGGCACGGGAACACGTGCGCCGCTTCCATGAACTGTTCTTCACTCTGTCGCCCGACAAGTCGGCGATTGAACACAACATCAACCGCGCCATGTCACTGGCCGACAGAAGTGCCTACAATTATTACTCCGATTATGTGGAGAAGGGATATTACAACCGCATCATCGCCGGAAACATCACACAGGTGCTTCAGGTCGATAGCATAGTCGCCGATTTCAACGACTATCCCTATCAGGTTAGAACCTATGCCCGGCAGATGATTATCCGTCAGAGCAATGTGACCGAAAGGTCGCTGATTACCCAATGCCGACTTTCCAATGTCTCGCGCTCCGACGACAATCCCAACGGCTTCATGATCGAGGGTCTGACAATCTTAGAGAACAAAGATCTGATAACCACAAAACGAAACTTATCCCAATGACGCGAGTTCGGGATAAGAAATACCCTAAAAAGTTGAATCGGCAGCTTTAAAAAG
>OGQN01002446.1_pt1 | contig 13302 bp, 7 predicted proteins | sample 1553231 | NCBI WGS metagenome assembly OGQN01 (sample SAMEA2579950, study PRJEB22360) | human gut metagenome | biome: human gut; feature: human-associated habitat; material: faeces | place: Denmark | collected 2008/2010 | reverse complement strand
TATTATCCTCCTTTTCGGATTCATCGGATACAACTATTTGGGTGTCCGCGAATATCCGTCGGTAGATAATCCGATTATTTCTGTCAGCTGCTCTTATCCGGGAGCTAATGCCGACGTTATCGAAAACCAGATAACTGAACCGTTGGAACAGAATATCAACGGTATTCCCGGTATCCGTTCTTTGTCCAGTGTGAGCCAACAGGGGCAAAGCCGTATTACAGTAGAATTTGAATTGTCCGTCGATCTGGAAACAGCGGCCAACGACGTACGTGACAAGGTTTCACGTGCCCAACGTTATCTGCCTCGCGACTGTGACCCACCGACAGTTTCAAAAGCAGATGCCGATGCCATGCCTATCTTGATGGTTGCTCTTCAGAGTGACAAACGTTCTCTGTTGGAATTAAGTGAAATAGCGGATCTGACTGTGAAAGAACAATTACAGACTATTTCTGATGTAAGTAGTGTATCTATCTGGGGAGAGAAGCGTTACTCCATGCGCCTTTGGCTCGACCCGGTAAAGATGGCAGGTTACGGTATCACTCCCGTCGATGTTAAAAACGCTGTAGATAACGAAAATGTGGAACTTCCTTCAGGTAGTATCGAAGGAAATACTACCGAGTTGACGATCCGTACACTAGGATTGATGCATACCGCAGATGAATTCAATGACTTGATTGTCAAAGAAGAGAATAACCGTATTGTACGATTCAGTGATATCGGACGTGCTGAACTGGGGCCGGCTGATATTAAGAGTTATATGAAGATGAACGGCGTTCCTATGGTGGGTGTCGTAGTCATTCCACAGCCGGGAGCCAACCATATTGAGATTGCGGATGCGGTATACCAGCGTATGGAGCAGATGAAAAAGGACTTGCCGGAAGACGTACACTATAACTACGGTTTTGATAATACCAAGTTTATCCGTGCGTCTATCAATGAGGTAAAGTCAACAGTGTATGAGGCTTTTGTACTCGTAATCATCATTATCTTCCTCTTCCTGCGTGACTGGCGCGTTACATTGGTGCCTTGTATCGTAATTCCTGTCTCCCTCATCGGTGCATTCTTCGTCATGTATCTGGCAGGATTCTCCATCAATGTGCTTTCCATGCTCGCCATCGTACTATCGGTGGGACTGGTGGTAGATGACGCCATCGTTATGACAGAGAATATCTACATCCGTATAGAGAAAGGAATGGCCCCGAAAGAAGCGGGAATAGAAGGAGCCAAAGAAATTTTCTTTGCCGTTATTTCCACCACTATTACGCTGGTAGCGGTATTCTTCCCTATCGTCTTTATGGATGGAATGACGGGACGATTATTCCGTGAGTTCAGTATCGTAATTTCGGGTTCGGTGATTATATCCTCATTTGCCGCATTGACTTTCACTCCGATGTTGGCAACGAAGTTACTCATTAAACGAGAAAAACAAAGTTGGTTCTATGCAAAAACAGAACCGTTCTTTGAAGGAATGAATCGGCTATACAGCCGTTCGCTTGCCGCTTTTCTTAGCAAACGCTGGATCGCTCTTCCATTTACTTTCATCACCATTTGCCTGATTGGTATTCTATGGAATGCAGTTCCTGCGGAAATGGCCCCACTTGAAGACCGTTCGCAAATCAGTATCAATACACGAGGAGCGGAAGGCGTCACCTATGAATATATCAGGGATTACACAGAAGACATCAATCAACTGGTAGACTCCATTCTGCCTGATGCAGAGGCTGTAACTGCCCGTGTATCCAGCGGTAGCGGAAACGTGCGCATCACGCTGAAGGATATGAATGAACGTAATTATACCCAGATGGATGTGGCAGAGAAAATATCAAAAGCGGTACAGAAGAAAACAATGGCGCGTTCATTCGTACAGCAGCAGTCTTCTTTCGGCGGACGTCGTGGAAGCATGCCTGTACAATATGTATTGCAGTCCGTCAGTATTGAGAAATTGGAAAAAGTGTTGCCTGAGTTCTTAAGCAAGGTATACGATAACCCGACATTCCAAATGGCTGACGTCGATTTGAAATTCAGCAGCCCCGAAATGCGAGTCAACATTAACCGTGACAAAGCGGGCACAATGGGTGCCAGCGTACGCGACATCGCAGAGACACTGCAATACGGCCTCAGCGGACAGCGCATGGGGTACTTCTATATGAATGGAAAACAATATGAAATCTTAGGACAGATCAACCGTCAGCAACGAAACAAACCTTCCAATATCAAATCCATCTATATCCGAAATGATAAAGGAGAAATGATTCAGCTGGATAACTTGGTGGAATTCGTAGAGTCTGTGGCACCCCCCAAACTTTACCACTACAACCGCTTTATCTCGGCTACTGTTTCTGCCGGACTTGCCGACGGAAAAACAATCGGACAAGGATTGGAAGAGATGGATAAAATTGCCTCCGAAACCTTAGATGATACTTTCCGTACCGCACTTTCGGGTGACTCTAAAGATTATCGCGAAAGTTCGTCCAGCCTGATGTTTGCCTTTATACTGGCACTAGTACTTATTTACCTCATTTTGGCGGCACAGTTCGAGAGTTTCAAAGACCCATTCATCATTATGCTGACAGTGCCATTGGCCATTGCGGGAGCACTCATCTTTATGTTTGCCGGTGGCATTACAATGAACATCTTCAGTCAGATTGGTATCATCATGCTGATTGGTCTGGTGGCAAAAAACGGTATCCTGATTGTAGAATTTGCCAATCTGAAACAAGAATCGGGTGAAGACAAAATGGCAGCCATCCGAAATGCGGCCTTGCAGCGTCTCCGCCCCATCCTGATGACCAGTGTCTCAACCATATTGGGGTTGATTCCTCTGGCCTTTGCAACCGGTGAGGGAGCTAACCAGCGTATTGCCATGGGTACGGCCGTTGTAGGTGGTATGCTTGTTTCTACTTTACTCACCATGTACATCGTACCGGCTATTTATACCTATATTTCTACTAACCGAAAAGTCAAAACAGAAACCGTATGAAACGAATTATTATAGTAATGTGTATCTGCCTGGCAGGAATAACCGAGATATATGCACAATATCCTTATACACTAAAGAAATGCCTGGAAGAAGGACTTGCCAATAACTATTCCATCCGCATCACCCGCAATGAAGAGCAAGTGAGCCACAACAATGCCACACTTGCCAATGCCGGTTATCTGCCTACACTCGATCTGTCGGCAGGATACAGCGGTTCATTGGACAACACAGACAGCAAAAACCGCAGCACCGGAACCACTACCGGCGAACGCAACATCTACGACCAAACCCTGCAAGCCGGACTGGACGTAAACTGGACGCTCTTTGACGGATTTAATATCAGCACAACCTATAAACAATTAAAGGAGCTGGAACGGTTGGGCGAAACAAATACCCGCATCACATTAGAAGATTTCATAGCCAGACTGACCGCCGAATATTATAACTACGTCCAACAAGAGATACGCTTGAAAAATTTCCTGTATGCCGTATCACTGTCCAAAGAGCGTCTGCGCATTGTGGAAGAACGCTATCATATCGGTAACTTCTCCCGACTGGACTACCAACAGGCAAAAGTAGACTTTAATGCTGACAGTGCACAATACATGAAACAACAAGAACTGGTAGTAACTTCTCGCATCAATCTGAATGAGCTGATGGCCGTGCAAGAAGTCAACCGCCCTTTGCGCCTCAATGATTCTATCATTACAGTCAATGATGCACTGAATTATGACGAACTGTGGTCTGCCACCCTGTCGACTAATGCCGGACTACTCCGGGCAGACCAAAATACGACTATCGCTCAATTGGACTACCGAAAAGTATTGTCGCGCAACTATCCCTACGTGAAATTGAAAGCCGGATATGGCTACACATTAAATAAATATGAAACCAACGCCACCAGCCGAAGAAGCAACTGGGGACTGAACGGAGGTATCACGATAGGCATCAACCTGTGGGACGGCAACCGCCGTCGGGAAAAGCGCAATGCAAGTCTCGCCATTCGTAACTCCCAATTGGAACGTGAACAGCTAGAACTGGGACTGAAAGCCGACCTGAGTAACCTGTGGCAAGCCTACCGCAACAACCTGCGTCTGTTGAATCTGGAGCGTCAAAACCTGGTAGCCGCCCGCGAAAATCACGAAATAGCCAAAGAACGTTACCTGCTCGGTGACTTGTCAGGTATTGAAATGCGTGAAGCACAAAAAAGTCTGCTCGATGCAGAAGAACGTATCCTTTCGGCAGAATATGATACCAAAATATGCGAAATATCTCTGCTTCAGATAAGCGGCAAAATAACGAAATATCTCGAATAATCGTTATAGACTTTACTACAGGTTTGTATTTCATGACGGTAATCCGTACCTTTGCACCCAATTATCACTAATTAGGTTATAAAAAGATATGGGATTATTTATTAAGAAACCTTTTTCCATGCTTCAGGCTGAAGCAAACGAATCGGGCGCAAAGACACTTAAAAGAGTGTTGGGCGCATGGAGTCTGGTAGCATTGGGAGTAGGCGTAATTATCGGAGCAGGATTATTCTCCATCACAGGAACAGTAGCCGCAGGATATACCGGTCCTGCCATAACACTTTCTTTTGCCATTGCAGCCATCGGATGCTGTTTTGCAGGACTATGCTATGCCGAGTTTGCCTCGATGATACCCGTGGCAGGTAGTGCATATACCTATTCATACGCCACCATGGGAGAGCTGATAGCGTGGATAATCGGCTGGGACTTGGTTCTGGAATATACAGTGGCAGCCACCACAGTCAGCATCAGCTGGAGCAGATACCTCGTCGTCTTTCTCGAAGGAGTAGGAATCAACCTTCCGCATGCACTTACAGCCTGCCCGTGGGACGGAGGAGTGGTTAACATTCCGGCTTTCCTTATCGTAGTACTGATGAGCATCTTCCTGATTAGAGGCACAGAAGGCAGTTCCATTTTCAACGGCTTTATCGTATTTCTGAAAGTAGCGGTTATCCTCACCTTCGTAGTACTAGGCTGGAAATACATCAATACAGAAAACTATACTCCTTACATTCCTGCCAACACAGGGACATTGGGAGAATTCGGTTGGTCGGGCGTATTGCGCGGAGCAGCCATCGTGTTTTTTGCCTTTTTGGGCTTTGATGCCGTGAGCACGGCAGCCCAAGAAACCAAGACCCCCAAACGGGATATGCCCATAGGGATACTCATGTCATTGTTCATCTGTACCATACTTTATATGGTCTTTGCTCATGTAATGACAGGAGTTGCCCACTACACCGATTTTGCAGGTCAACAAGGTATCGCACCCGTAGCCGTAGCCATCGACCACATGGGACATGCCGATGCCGCCGGCATCATTCACCCCGATTATCCGTGGCTGAATCGCGCCATCGTACTTGCCATCCTTTTTGGTTATTGTTCCGTCATTATGGTAACCTTGTTGGGACAAAGCCGTGTTTTCCTCAGCATGAGCCGTGACGGATTATTACCCCCTTTCTTCTCACATATCAATGAGAAGTTCCGCACACCGGCACGCAGCAATCTATTGTTCATGGTCGTCGTAGGATTATTGGCAGCATTTGTTCCGGCACGCGTAGCAGGTGAAATGACCAGCATCGGAACACTATTCGCTTTCACTCTGGTTTGTGCAGCCGTGCTGATTGTCCGTAAAAGCATGCCCGAAGTGCACCGCGCCTTCAAAACACCTTTTGTGCCGGTCGTACCGATTCTCGGAATCCTGACTTGCCTGTGCATGATGCTTTTCCTTCCGGCGGATACTTGGATTCGATTGGTATTATGGATGCTAATCGGTCTGGACGTATATGCCTGCTATGGAGTAAAACACAGCAAACTGGAGCAACACATACCGCGCCGACGCGGACTTACCATACTCAACATGATAGGTATTGCCTTATCTGTCTTATCTGTTATCACTGGATTATGGCATCAGCAGACCGTGGGTTGGGACGAAGATAAGACCTTACTCATTATCTCATTTGTCTTCGCTTTTACTCACTGTGCTTTCTATATGATACGCATCTGGAAACAGACCTCCCAAAAGAAATAAAGACCAAGAGAGATAGAATATCATAAAAGAGTTTCAATAGAAATAGGCATCCGTCGTTAAAAAGCGGATGCCTATTATTATTTATAAAAAAAGGATATTGCTTATTTACAATTACCCAAGCAACGCGGTTTCAACTGCTTGAAGAAATCGTTACCCTTATCATCTACCAAGATGAATGCAGGGAAGTCTTCCACTTCAATCTTCCAGATAGCCTCCATACCCAATTCAGGATATTCCACACATTCAATGCTCTTGATATTGTTTTGTGCAAGGATAGCAGCCGGTCCGCCGATAGAACCCAAATAGAAACCACCATGTTTCTTACAAGCATCAGTTACTTGCTGGCTCCGATTACCTTTTGCCAACATAATCATGCTGCCTCCATGCTCTTGGAACAAATCCACATACGGGTCCATACGTCCTGCAGTAGTGGGACCCATAGAACCACATGCCATACCTTCCGGTGTTTTTGCCGGACCTGCATAATAGATAGGATGATCCTTGATATACTGAGGCAAATCTTCACCGCGGTCCAAACGTTCTTTCAACTTGGCATGAGCGATGTCGCGACCAACAATAATTGTTCCGTTCAATGAAAGGCGGGTAGCTACCGGATACTTGGTCAGTTCTTTCAAGATGTCTGCCATCGGCTGGTTCAGGTCAATCTTCACAGCATCACCTTCGCCTGCTTCGCGAAGCGCTTCCGGAATCAATTCACCCGGTTTGTCATCCATCTTTTCAATCCAGATACCGTCCTTATTAATCTTACATTTGATGTTACGATCGGCAGAGCAAGATACACCGAGCCCGATCGGACAAGAAGCACCGTGACGGGGCAAACGGATGATACGAACATCGTGTGCCATATATTTACCGCCAAACTGAGCTCCCAAACCAATCTTGTAAGCTTCTTCCAATACTTGCTTTTCAAGTTCCACATCACGGAACGCACGTCCGTATTCGTTACCCGTAGTGGGCAACTCATCATAATAATGAGTGGATGCCAACTTCACTGTCAGCAAATTCTTTTCAGCAGATGTACCGCCAATTACGAATGCGATATGATAAGGAGGACAAGCAGCCGTACCCAAAGTCTTCATCTTTTCTACCAAGAATGGTACCAAAGTAGCCGGATTCAGCACAGCTTTTGTTTCCTGATATAAATAAGTCTTATTGGCAGAGCCACCGCCTTTGGTTACACAAAGAAAGTGGTATTCCATACCTTCGGTAGCCTCCAGGTCGATCTGTGCCGGCAAATTACATTTAGTATTCACCTCATCATACATATTCAAAGGAGCATTCTGGGAATAACGCAGATTCTCTTCTGTATAAGTTTTATAAACACCTTCGGAAAGTGCTTCTTCATCACAATAACCGGTCCATACCTGCTGACCTTTTTCACCGTGGATGATAGCCGTACCGGTATCTTGGCAAAGCGGTAATTTACCTTTAGCAGAAACTTCCGCATTACGCAAGAAAGTCAATGCTACATATTTATCATTGTCACTGGCTTCGGGATCGTTCAGAATCTTAGCAACCTGTTCGTTGTGCGAACGGCGCAGCAAAAACGAAACGTCACGGAATGCGGCATTTGCCATTGCAGTCAAACCTTCTTTTTCAATCTTCAAGATAGGTTTTCCTTCAAACTCACTTACTGACACATAATCCTTAGTCAGCAAATAATACTCAGTTTTGTCAGGTCCCAAATCGAACATGGGCTGATAGTGGAACGGAGGTGTTGCCATAATGATACTTATTTTAGTTAATTAGTTATTAGTGACACAAAGGTAGTAACTATTATCGAAATTTTTCCTTAATTAGCGTAAAAACTTTCAGAGAATGTCCTTACCTTTGCCGACTCATTATTTAATAACCTAATATTGTATATGGAAAGAACAGGCAAATTACTTCTTATCACTTCTCTATTTTTATGCTTTTTCGGTCTGAAAGGATGGACCCGCGACAGAGCCACCAACCAACCGGACAGTTTGGAGCTCCGACTCATGGAAATCTATACCAAGCGGGAGGTTATGATTCCGATGCGTGACGGAGTGCAACTCTACACTGCTATTTACGAACCGAAAGACAACAGTCGGAAACACCCTACCCTGATGATGCGTACCCCTTATTCGTGCAGCCCTTACGGAGAAAGGTTTGATAATTATCTGAAAACCGCGCTGAAAAAGTATGTTGACAAGAACTATATCATTGTTTTTCAAGATGTTCGCGGCCGCCACAAAAGTGAAGGAGACTTTGTACAATTACGCCCGTTAAACAAAAACAGAAAAGGGAAAAAAGATAAGAAAAATATAGATGAAGCCACCGATACTTATGATACCATCGAATGGCTGATTCATCACACTCACAGCAATGAACATGTAGGAACCTGGGGCATCAGCTATGAAGGCTTTTATGCCACCATGACCGCCTCATGTAATCATCCGGCATTGAAGGCCGTTTCACCGCAAGCTCCGGTCACAGACTGGTTCAGGGGAGACGACCGCCATCACAATGGTGCGTTTACCCTCCTGCAAACCACCAATTTTCTCCCCCGTTTGGAAGGCCGCAACATGGGAAAAGGCGTAATGCATCAGATTGTGAAAAACGATGTATATACCGACTTCCTGTCTATCGGCACATTTAAAGACATAGATAATCTGGTGAGAGATACAACTGAAACCATGTGGAACAATATCAAGAATCATCCCAACTTTGACGAATTCTGGAAAGAGCGTGATGCACGTACATCTTGCTACAATCTGAAACCTGCTATACTGGTAGTGGGCGGACTGTATGATTCAGAGGATTGCTATGGTGCATGGAACTTATACAAAGCAATCAAAGAGCAGTCTCCCGAAACCGACCTTTATCTGACTTTCGGTCCTTGGTGGCATGGCGCTTGGACACGCCACAGCTTCCAAAGTATCGGAAATGTTTATTTTGGCAAAAGTACTTCGGCTTATTATATGGATGAGATTCAGTATCCCTTCTTTCGCTATTTTTTGGAAGGAGAAGGAGAAAAGCCCAAAAATCGGGTAAACATATTCTATTCCGGCGAGAATGAATGGAAGACTTATGAAGAATGGCCTGCAAAAGAAATGGTTCCAACTCCTTATTATATCCATGCCGACGGTTCAGTATCCACTCAGGCACCGAAAGAAGAGAAATCATATACAGAATATGTATCGGATATGTCACGGCCGGTTCCTTATACAGCCAATCCGACTACTTACCGCACATTGGAATACATGATTGATGACCAACGTTTTGCCACTTCACGCCCGGATGTCATTACCTTCATGACCGAACCTTTGAAAGACACACTAACCTTGGCAGGTCCAATCGAAGTGGAACTCATGACAGCCATAAGCAGCACCGATGCAGACTTCATGGTGAAAGTGATTGATGTTTATCCCGAAAGATTCGAATATCCACAAGAAATACGCAAACAACTGAAAAGTAATTATCCCATGAGTGGATTCCAACAAATGGTTCGCGGCGAATTGTTCCGAGGACGTTTTCGGGAAGGGTTTGACAGCCCCAAACCTTTCAAACCGGAAGAAATAACACCGGTCAACTATACTTTATACGATGTAGCCCACTCTTTCTTACCCGGACACAGGCTGATGATACAAATTCAAAGTTCATGGTTCCCCATCATTGACCGCAACCCACAGAAGTTCATAGACACTTATCATTGCGGAGTGGAAGATTTTGTGATGAAACAAGACATTAAGATATTTCATCAACAAAATGCAGCAACCAGACTTCTACTTCCGATAGTGAAGAAGAAATAGAGTATACACTATGTATTTTAGGCACAGAAAACATGGAGCTTACGGAATAAAAAATAATCCGTGTTTATCCTTGAGTTCTGTGCCTAAAAGAAATATTATTCCAAACACGCATCTAAGTCACGTACCAACTGTTCCTTATCCAAATGCTGACCGATAAAAACAATCTTCTGCATACGGTCACCATATTTATCGTCCCAATCACGCAGCAAGCCCGGTTCCCGGCGCATCACTTCCATCAATTCTTCTTCCGGTGCTGTGGCATACCACAAACCTGCTTCTTTCAGTTTCTTCTGCACACCGGCCTGTTCAAAAAGGAAAGACATGTCCGGGTTATTGCTAAAGTAACATACCCCCTTAGCACGAATAATATTACGGCCCCATTTGGTAGCAACAAAATGGTCGAACTTATGAATATCGAACGCAGGACGACGATAGTAAACAAAAGTACTGATGCCATATTCCTCCACTTCACCACCTTCATGATGATGGTGACAATGCTCATCGTGCTCTGCGTGATGAGTATCCCCTTCATGTTCTTCGTGGTGATGGTGATGTCCGCGCTCTTCCGCCTCCCGTTTCTGCTCTTCTGTTAGTACTCCTTCTATACCACGTATCCAACCGGCAGAAGTGGCAGTCCGTTCAAAATCAAACAACCCCGTATTGATAATCTTATTCAGGTCCACCTCGGCATAGTCACATTCTACGATTTCGGCAGCCGGTTGCAAAGTACGGATAATTTGCTTGATACGCTCCAATTCATCACGCTTTACTTCCGAAGCTTTATTCAACAGGATAATATTACAGAATTCAATCTGTTGGATAATCAGATTTTCAATATCTTCTTCATCAATACCTTTACGAGTTAAATCATTACCGCAAGAAAACTCACTTTGCAAACGTAAAGCATCTACTACAGTTACAATACAATCTAACCGGCATGAACCGTACACAGTATTCATGCCTGAAATAGAACAAATGGTCTGTGCAATAGGAGCGGGTTCACAAACGCCGCTTGCCTCAATAACAATATAGTCAAAACGCCCCAATTTCATGATATCATCTATCTGCTCCACCAAATCCATCTTCAGAGTACAACAGATACAACCATTCTGAAGTGCCACCAAACTATCGTCTTTCTTGTCTACAATTCCACCTTTCTGAATCAAGTCGGCATCAATGTTCACTTCACCAATATCATTGACTATAACTGCGAACTTGACACCACGCTTATTGGAAAGAATATGATTGACCAGCGTAGTTTTTCCACTGCCTAAATAACCGGTCAGCAATAATATAGGTATTTCTTTTATTTTCATTCTATTATCCTTCTACTGCATTCACTTTCAGAAATTTTCACCTCTTCGGCTACAAAGAGACATCCGTTTCGTCGTAAGTCTGATAAAGGAAATCATTATAAGGGTACTTCTGCACATGGAGTTCCCTTACCTTATTATATATGACCTCCTTCAGTTCTTCCAAATTAGTTTTCTCTTTTGCCGAGATGAAAATACAATTATCATTCAATTTAGCCATCCACGTATTCATCAACTCATCCAAAGTAATGTTTTCCTTGGTTTTAGGAGTCAAATCGTCTTCCGGTTTCTCGATATAAGTGTATGCATCTATTTTGTTGAACACAATCATAGTGGGTTTACCACCGGCACCTAAATCCGCAATGGTTTTGTCTACTACCGCTATTTGTTCTTCAAAATCAGGATGCGAAATATCTACCACGTGAATCAACAAATCCGCTTCACGCACCTCATCCAATGTCGATTTAAAAGAATCGACCAAATCTGTCGGCAACTTACGGATAAACCCTACCGTATCCGTCAAAAGAAAAGGTAAATTATCAATTATGACCTTGCGCACGGTCGTATCCAACGTAGCAAACAACTTGTTTTCTGCAAAGACTTCACTTTTTGAAAGCAGATTCATCAATGTCGATTTTCCTACGTTAGTATATCCTACCAACGCCACACGTATCATTCGGCCGCGGTTTTTCCGCTGAGTCATTTTTTGCTTATCAATCTCTGCCAAACGCTCCTTCAATAAAGACATACGGTTCAAGATAATACGACGGTCCATTTCCAATTGTGTTTCACCCGGTCCACGCAAACCTACAGACCCTTTTCCACCACCGGCACCGGATCCACCGCCCTGACGCTCCAAGTGTGTCCACAAGCGTTGCAGACGGGGCAACATATATTTGTATTGAGCCAGTTCTACTTGAGTTTTGGCATTTGCTGTTTGCGCACGCATGGCAAAAATATCAAGAATCAGTGAAGTACGATCCAATATCTTCACCTTCAGTTCAGCCTCAATATTCCGTATCTGCTTTGCAGAAAGCTCATCATCAAAAATCACCATTCCGATTTCTCGTTCTTCCTCTTCCTCCCGATGAATATATTCCTTAATCTCTTCCAGTTTCCCTTTACCAACATAAGTCACAGAGTTGGCAGACGGTAACTTTTGAGTACCTCTTCACAACCGTTGCTCCTGCCGTTTCTGCCAAGAACTCCAATTCGTCCAGATACTCCATTGTCTTCCGTTCATCCTGAGTCTGCGTAACAAGACCTACCAGAATAGCCGTTTCGACTTGTGCTTCAGATATTACAAATTCTTTCATTTATCTATGATTATAAATAAGTTCGCGACAAATATAACAAAAAAAGAGGATGAACGTTGAACGTTCATCCTCTTTTTTATGATTCTTCTGAGATATGAATCCTCCTGTTCAATTCTATAAAAGAACTAAAACATGGTATCTTTTTCATTAAAGAGTTTTTTCTCGTTCAGTCTTATTACTTTTCCAAATTTCTTCAACGCATCAATACTTATATCCTTAGGATTTCCCAAAACTCCGATTATAATCGGCTTGCCCTTGATATTCTTTTGATAATAATCCACAATATCCGGGAATGTCAAGGAATCAATCAAAGGTAGTTCCTCCTTAGCCGGATCGTCAGTATAGCCCCTGCGTTTCCATTCCGCTATCCGGAGACTCAAGTTACGAGAATCAGGGTGATCGGTCAAAGCTGATTGGCGCAAGTAGCTCTTTATATTATCAATACGTCCCGGTCGTTCAGGCATATCCGTCAATAACTTCATATATAAATCAATAGCGTCAACAGCCTTGTCATTTTGGGTACCGATATAACCGGAGAAATAAGTCTGCGCTCCCGGAAGCCCGCGCGAAGAGGCAAAACCATAAGCGGTATACGCCATAGAATTCTTTTCACGAATCTCATTCATTATCAATCCGCTGAAACCGCCACTGATATACTGATTAAAAGCCTCACGCCTTACATTCTCTTCCCGATTATAATCTCCCATAGGAATATAGAAATAAATCTGGCTTTGTCGGGCATCACTGTTAGGAAGGAAATAAACCGTATTTTCCATCGGGCTTATCATATCCTTCATAACAGGAGAGGAACTCTGCTTCTCACCCGCCACCAAAGG
>OGQN01002443.1_pt1 | contig 13307 bp, 8 predicted proteins | sample 1553231 | NCBI WGS metagenome assembly OGQN01 (sample SAMEA2579950, study PRJEB22360) | human gut metagenome | biome: human gut; feature: human-associated habitat; material: faeces | place: Denmark | collected 2008/2010 | reverse complement strand
TACTGACAGACACCAGTATTACAACGATTTTAGCACCCGAAATGACCTATACGCCTAAATTTGTGTTCCCTAATTGTTTTATAGTTATTTCTTCTGTAAGAAATTCATCTTTACTTTTGATAGTAATAATCGTCTGTCGGGATAACCCAGTCTCGTTCTTACTAATTTTAAAACTATGAAAATCGGTCTTCATTGAACGAGTTGACACATATGATACCCATTTTTTCGCAGTTTCCTCTATAATGATATCATACAAAGTATTACTTGAAATAGGAATTTCGATCACCTCTCCATCTGCCGATGCATAATATTGATTTTCACTGATACTGATAATACTTTGTACACAAGATATAGTTCGCATCAACGTTTTATCAGCGCCATCAGATATTAAAATTATAATTTCCGTGTCTGCAATTATATCTGGAGCAGTAATAGCTATTTGGCCCTCAGTTTCTGATATCGGTATAATTGATACATTCCAATCCGATGGAGCAATAGCTTTTAAATATGATCCTGTCCCTCCTCCTTGTAAATGATATGTAATTATAAGTGTTTTATTCGGAGATATTCCAACATTTTCAAATTGTTCAAAAATAATATCAAATGATCGGGCAATAGGAATTCTAATCTCTGTTGATTCTTCATCATTCAATGTAAAGACTACGAAACCATTTGCAATCGACACTCCTTTGAAGAGCGCATTGCCATCCTCTCCATTCAACCCACTATCTCCGGTAGCTTTACCGAGTTGATTCCAACTCTGTTCATTATCATAGGAGATATACCAATATCCTCCGTCAATTTTGAACTTAGGCGTAATTCCATCTTTGCCATTCGTACCATCGCTACCGTCATTTCCATCGCTGCCATTTGCCCCATCAGTTCCAATAGCCTTTACTTTCTTTCCGTCAACAATGAGCCAATTCCCATTAACGGTCCAATAATAAATGCCATCGGCATCTTGTTTCACACTAATAGTTGGTGTAACCCCATTTGTTCCATCTGAACCATCAGAGCCATTTTTACCGTGATAAATTGTGATGGTCTTGCCCGAGGTAAATGTTATCGAATAACCGCTACCATCGGAGAGTGTGGAAACATTTGTGATTGACTCCCGTTCTTTCAGAGCTTTGACGATCTCTTGTAATGAAGAGATATTCGTATTCATCTGCTTGCACAATTCCTCCAATTTAGCAACACGGTTTTCAAGGCCATTGACACTATCCCATAAGGCGGAATCATCATAATCATTCGAACAACTCACCAATAATACTCCTATTACTGATAAGTAAATAAATAGTTTCCTCATTTTTATATCACTCGTTTAATGGTTTAATTATTTGAAATGTTTTCCAGCCATCAGCAGTCTTATATGCCGAAAGACTTTCGGACGGAACTTTAAGAACACAATTAGGATTCATTTCTACAAATGCTTGTTCAGTACATGTTGGAGGTATTACCGCTCCTATTATTATTGACGTTAAGTTCGGATTGCGGTTAAAAGTTTGCTTGTCGATTGATTCTAACTGTGTACAAGCAGAAGCATCAAATGTTGTCAATTTATCAAGTTGTGCAAAAGCACCGCTATATATTGAGAATATATCGCTTGATATATATTTTAATTTAGATTCTTTTTCGAAAGATATTGTTGTTAAATTAGAGCATCCCGAAAACATCGGATTATGAAGTCTCTCTATACTTGCAGGAATCTCTATTGTCGTTAAGGATGTACATTTGGCAAATGTTCCGTACCTATGATTTATTCCCAAACCTCCATTTATAGAGCTAAGTGTTGACGGTTTCTTAAATGTAATCTGTCGCAAACTTGAACAGCCATAAAATGCAGCAGCTCCTATTGTTGTTACGCTTGCGGGAATCTCAATAGCAGATAGTGCAATGCAATCTGTGAATGCCCCATGTGGATATTGCATACTCGCCCCACCAATCTCTTTAAGTTTAGAACTTGATTCAAAACTGACAGCTTGTAATTGAGAACAATTTAAGAATGCTGAAACCTCGATGGTTTCAACAGATGCAGGAATTTCAATTGATTTTAATGCGGTGCAATCTGTAAATGCACCATAATTTATGTGTTCATAATGAGTATCATAACCACCTTTGATTATTTTGAGATTAGAATTTTTCTCAAAAGTAACGCTTGTCAAATTTGTACAGCCTTTAAATGCAGCTGCTTCTATTGTTTCCACATTTGCAGGAATTTCCACAGATATTAATGCAGAGCAATTAGCAAAAACTCCATAACAATTGATATTATATGAAGTGTATCCGCCTTTTATTATTGTAAGTTTTGAACCTTGTTCAAATTTGAGTTCCACTAATCTTGAACAATCTTGAAAAGCCGATTGGTCAATTGTTTCAACATTCGCAGGAATTAGAATCGAGGTTAAAAGGCTATTATAAAACGCTTTCTCCCCAATCGTTATAAGACTTTTCGGCAATATGCATTTTTCTATTTTTGAATTTATAAAGGCTTGAGATGGAATTTCATTAACATTTGTAGCCGAAATATTGAGGTTTCGCAGTTGAGGTAATTGATTTCGAATTAAATAAAAATCGAGTTCTCCTAATTCGCCTGTAATTGTCAAAGATTCTATTTTGGTATAGTCGTAATTAGCAAGAGTTGTTTCCAGCATTTCTTTTTGTGGAACATGAACAATTATATTTAAAGGGCTCTCTCCTGCTTGTGTAATAGTAACAGTTTCCGAGAATTCATTATTATAAATTGTTATTTTACCTATACGCTTTTGTAATGTTTTATTTGGAGTGATGTTGAATATAAGTGTGGTAGTTTGCATAGAACGGGGCTCTTTGGTCGTAATCCAATCGATGCAGTCTTTATCAATCGTATAGTCGAAATCGACATTAGCCTTAATCTCAATTATTGCGTCTCCTCCTGCTGCCTCTATTTCAATCTTGGTAGGAGTAATAGTTAGTGTATTTCGTTGCTTTTGTGTTACTACGAGTTTTTCCCTAATAGCTCCGCATAAGAATGTAAATGTAACATTACGCTCCTCGGAATCGTTATTTTCCATTACAGTAAAGGTAACTTCATCCCCATCTTTTCCACTCGTTTTGGAGGGAGTACACCACGATTCATCTCCAACCAATTGCCATTGTGTTTCGGATTCTTGCGGTGGAATGTCATAGGCAAATTTGACAGTAACAGATTTTTTTCCACCCTTTGTTTCAAAGTCCAAATTATAGGTGGATAAATAAATTTTCGTTACAACGGAATTGGATTTAAGACTGGGATTATCATCCGTTCCGCTGTCGGAACATCCGTAAATCATCACAACGGACATAATAAGTAGAAATAGCTGTTTCATAAATCAATTTATTTATTATTGTTGCAAAACCGTTTCACGCAATACATTGTTGTATAGGCAATTAATGTTGCTATTACAGAAATAGTACTGGTAATGGACAACCATTTTGCACAACAATATAGAACTGGCATGGATGTATCATGTTCAATACGGAAATATTCAACAACACCAAGAGCTAAATAAGAGCAAATGCAAATTAGAACATTCTGATTTACGAACACATTATTCAACGCAGTTTTGACAGCTTTGATAATATCATCTTCCAACATCTAAATAAGATATTATCCCGCCCAACTCCTATCCGGGGATTATTAAATAAAGAAAGTGTGGAGTTGTTAGTTTATCGAATCGGAGGCTCTGGAATGCCTTGCATCAAATAAACAATACCCCACACCGAATAGTATATATCGAGAATGATATATGCCTATATACGGTGATGAGTGTTCGTATTGCTTATCCCTGATGCAACGAAATTTTCCAGATTCCCGATTCAGGATAAAAGCTAAACACTTTCATCAATCAATATGTCACTACCCATCGGATAGCACCACAAAGTTAGAAAATGTTTCTTAAAATACAACGCACTCGCGGGGTATTGTAGATGCAAATTTCAGCTAAAAATTTTTGAAAATCAAGATTGACCTTATAGAATGTTTATCATAACTTTCGGGGAAGTGTTGACTATGATATTCATTAAAAAAACTCGCCATTTCTGACAAGTTTTTACATGTAAATACTCACTTAGTTTGATGTATAATTAGAGAATAAGTGAGTGAAATTTTTCATAAAAATCAAGTTTCCTATCATAATGGATAAAGGAATGGATTTATTATATTGTAATATAGGTTGTTATATGGGTTATATGTGATTATGAAAATTTTGGTACATTTTCTTCGGACCATATCTCCACACTCAATTTCGGAGCAGTTCCGATATGCTTTATGAATTCATCCGTCATTATGGCATACACATAGTCTTGATATTCTCGGGTTGTTACTATGGAATCGTGTATCGTGAATATAGGTACGCTCTGTTTCCGCTCCTCCCAAATCCGCAGGCAACACCTGTGCAATATGATTGTGCTTTCGATGGATTGCAAGGCCCGTGACAATCTGCTGTTGGGCTTCTCCATCTCGCAGTCCGGATAGTTCCGCTTGATGATTCGGAACAACTCCGCCACTTTCGGATATAGCAGGGTTGAAAATACCCGCTTCAACTCGTTTATCATGGGGTTATCGTGCTGTCCCTGGTTGCTGGAGAATAGCATGTAGAACATCAGTATCTTGGCATCTTTACGTTCTATGGGTGATTGCCCCTCCTGTAAATTCCGATTCGCTATGTCCCGGATTTGCTCGTAAATGGTTCCCTCCGATACCAGCCGGATGTATTCGGCTACCTCCTTTTCATCGAGTGTCTCAAAGAATTCTTTAACCCTGTCTATCAGTTCCGGAGACTGGTATAACGCTTGGATATTTGCAGGCAGGTTATGCAAAGTCAGCGGCAACTCTGCGCCCTGCTGCCAAAATCGTGGATTCAGTAGCAGGCAGGAGAGGTAGGGCTGACAATTCTTGATGTCTATGCTCACCAAGGGCTGACCGTCGTAGGTGATGAAGTTTCGCAGGTCTTTCTGAATATTGGTGAGCACGGAATGAAGCCGATGCACGTTCTCGTCTATACTTGGCCCATATTCCCGCTCCGTAATCAAGTCGATATTTCGTAAGGCCGCCATATATTGCGTGTGGGGATTTTTGGGGCAGTTCTTATCCCGGTTCCAGTCCCACGATTCGTGCGAATCGTCCTGCATTTTGAGCTTGCATATTTTTTCCGCATAATCATAAGCCTGCAGATTGATCCGAAGTTTACGCTGGTCATACCAATAGAACAGGTAGGGATAATTTTTCCGGTCCTCGGCATTGTCCCGCTTGGAATTTTCGTAGTTGCCAATCTCTGATTCTATGGCATGAAATGCTTCGCTTATATACGGGTCTGCCCACCTGTACCACATCGATTTCTCCCCGATGATATATTGCCCGTCGCAGACCAATACGCCCGTATTGACCAGATAGTCTATGTAGTATTTACAGTCCTTGAGGTGATTGCGAAGCGTCGGAGTATGGATAGGTACGAAGCCGTCCTCACGGATCAAATCCGAGTTCCGGGCGGGAATCTCCGCCAGCAGATTCAAGATGTAGAGGGCCTTGAAATCCCGAAATGCTATGTGCTTGAATCCGTACTCTTGCGGGGGATATTGTTCTTTGTGGCGTTCCAAGTCGAAATTCTCGGGCAGGGATATTCGTATTCTCCGGGTTTTGCCCAGGAACAGCAGGCATAACGATACGCCCCTTTGCAAGGCTTTATTGGGCTTGCGAAACAGATTTTTAATCCAAATCACGAATCTAATCCATAATTTCCTCATACCCATTATGATAGGAAATTTGATGCGTTGTATTACATTAGTTCTAAAATCCGGTTTACCGTCGTAGTGGCTGCGATTCGTTGCAAGGGCTCGAATCCCATATCCCTGACGGTTCCCACCGTTCGAAAATTTGTCTTGTTATGCGAGCGTTTTTCCTCGAAGAAACAATGATACAGCTTGATGGCTTCACGATTGCTTTTCAGCTCCCGGGCTTGGATATTTATCAGTACGGCATTCATCTTTTCCCGGATTTCATCGCTCGTCATACGGCTTCCCGCCGGGAAATAATCCCTCAATAGGATTCTGAACGGATGGTCTTCCGCAAGGCATGCGAAGAATACGCTTCTACGCAAGTTCCGATACCATACTGCGTTCCAGTTTATCCCGCCTTTCGTCAGTCGGGGTGTCAGCATATCTATGAGTTTATCCAGCGGAACATAGGGGTATAACTCCTTTACCCGCTTCAAAAACGTGCGGCCATGCCTGTTATCCCGTGGTTTGCGAATCATCCGGTCCAATGCATCGTCCGTTATGGGACCCTGCGATTTGGCCTGTAACAGCTCGTTGATCGAGGCTTGCACATATTGTATGATGACATTTTTCCTGTTCTCCCGGTCAGTCTCCTCAATCTGAATCTGCTCGGCATTCTTTTTATGGGAGTGATATGCAGTATTGCAAATCTGGCATGTTTCGCGCAAAGTTGCAAAGAAGCGTTCTTTGGTCGTATAGGTTTCGGTACATAATTGCTGGTATTCTCCCAGCGCGTCGATATTCAGATAGGCAGGTACGACCTTGCCATGAATGTTGCGGCGAATGATGCTGATAGGCTGGCTTCCGAATACGCTGTGCTTGCTGCGTTCGACGATGGCGTCTTTAACGTCCAGAAAGTTTGCGGGCAGGACATTCTCGCAGGATTTCTGTATATCTTCCGAGCTGTTGGCGAATTGGCTCAGTATTTCGGCTTTGCGCTCGTATTCTTCGAGTGTTATTGCTTTCTCCGGGGTCTTGGGCTTGTAAAAGTCGTATATGATGGTTTCACTCAATAATCCCCGTTCATCCCTGCATCTTCCCGAAATCTGATATATCTTTTCCGGGGATAACAGCGTTTGAATGCGTCGCGGGTCGGAAACTGTCAGCAGATGGAACCGCTCCTCAATATCCACTCCTACAAAGTAGGTGCTTGTGATAAAGGTGATCGGGGTTGCCAATTTCCCGGAGTGCAGGGACCGGTAGTATTCTCCGACCATCGTTTGGCTTTGGGAACTGCACGCTACCGAGCAGTCCGCCTGCAATTCAACGGGCAATAACCGGATTATGGTGTTGATGGAGCGTATGGAGTTATAGGCTACAACGATTTTATCGTTCGGATAACGCTCCCGGTAACGACCCAACGTATCTGCAACCTCCCGGGGCATATTATTCGTCCGAATGACATTTACGGGGCGTTTCTGCGGATGTTCATAGTTGATCTCCAGCAAAGGCTCCTCTTTCAACTGCGGATGGGTGAACGGGCGTATCGTCGCAGACACAAGGCATCGTTTGATCGGCGGGAATTCGAGGTAATAGTCGATGACATTCTCCATCGCTTCACGGAACTTGCCATCGGACTGGAACGTGTCTATCTCATCGACCATGATATGCCAGTCCATCTGCGGTTCATACAGTTTTGTGATAGGAATATTCAATGGTGGAAGCGAGGGATCATGCTTTAACTTTTCGGCGTATTCTTCGAGTTTTTTTCTCACAAATCTTGTGGGCTCTTCTTTGAGGTATTTGATCTGCTCCATCACGCGGCCTAAACTGTCTGCTACCACGAGGATTTTCTTGTAAGGGAAAGTACCCGTTCGCTTCTCCGCGATATAGCTGCGGATTTGTTCATCCGTAGGACTTTTGCATTTCTCCTCCGGAATGTCGCTCCCGACGTAGAGGAAGCGGTTCGATGTACGGTCCTTGTTATAGCCCCGCAGATATTTCTGATAGGCCAGCTTTTTGGTCGGGAGGACGATAACCGTATCGCGCGGTTGATGCAGTGCCAAAGTAGTGGCTCCGATACCCGGAACGCTTTTCTTGACGATGCCATAGGGCAGGCTGGTGAAAATTCCGCCTAACTTGGCTCTCGGATAAAGCAGCGTCAGACGCATGCAGTCTATGCGCTTATGCGTATCGTCGTGATAGATGATTTCATACCGGACCGGATTTTTCTCGTCGTTGAATGTGTCTATGAGAGCTCCGTTGTACATGTAGTTCCGGTAATAGCCTATGCCATCGCAGTAACCGCTGATATTCGGATAAAAGATTTCATAGCGAGGGTCCTCTATCTTTACGGTATTGGCTGGGAGTTTCTCCCGTGAAGAAAGTTTGGGTTTGACCTTATCGTCATTCATACATGGAACGCCTTTTGAAAAAGACCGCCTACGCTCTCACCATAGGCGGGTTTGAGTAGTGGTAAAGATAGGAGAAACCCTCGAAATCTCCAATTTTTCAGGCTGTTAAATGGCTTGCTATAACAGATTTTTCATTGCATCGTCGATTTGGCTGTTCTCGAATGCGTCGAGATAGATTTGCGTTGTAGATAGGTCTGAGTGCCCTAACGATTCGGATATGAGAGCCACGTTTACGCCCGACCGTTTGAGCACGCTGGCGAAAGTATGCCGGGCAACATAGGTTGTCAAGGTTGTTTTCAGTCCCAATAACCGGCTCCATTCTCGCAGGCCCTTGTTTACATGTACGAGGACTTTGTGCATGCGGTTGTGCATTTGCTGCTCTGTCCTGTGTATCTTCCGGTCGAGGATCGGAAAGACGTACTGATCGCTGTCGGCCTCTTCCGTCGTGTATTTAGCGATGATTTGACGGGCTTGGACTGTAAGAGGGCAGGATAGCTGTTTCCCGGTTTTATGGCGGGTGTAATATACCCGAGAACCCTCTATGTTGTCATGTCGCAATGTGGCGATGTCCTTGAAATTGATTCCTGCGGTAAAGTAAGAGAATAGGAAGATGTCGCGGGCAAACTCCATATAGGGCGAATGTGTTGTGGGTAACTCAGCCTGCATTAACCGTTGGACGTCCTCTTTATGTACGGCCCGTTTACGGGTTTGCGTCCATAGTCGTCCGACTTTATAAGTTATGAATGGGTTTTCCTTGCAGATAAACACTTTGTCTGCCAATGCCTTGTTGTAAACGGCTTTCAATACGCTGATTTTGGTAGCTATGCTGTTAGAGGTACAGCCTGCTTCGTGTAGCTTTTGTTCCAGACCGTGGAGGTGCGCAAGCGTCAGTTCATCGAATCTGAGCGAGGGTGGCAGGGCTTTCTGCAATGATACCTGCGTGAAACGGTATTTGGTGGCTGTGTTTATCTTGCCCTGCGCTTGTAGCCGGGCTACTGCTTGTGCGAAATATTCTGCGATCGTACAGTTGTTCTTCCGCCCGTTTGTTTCGAGTAGATTATCGAGGGAGATGTCCGCTTCCAGCACTTCAAGCCGTTTCAGACGTTTGTGGTATTCAGCGAGCAGGCTGTCGATGCGGTATTGCATCTCCTGCAATTCCTCGTTCTGAATGATAAGACGGTGATTTTGAGCATCCCAAGCCGTAGGAGCGATTGCTATTCCGGTGCTGACATAGCGAATTCTCGGGCCTTGGGTAAATCTCAGGTGAACGGGGACGGTCCCGTTTTTGTTCGCCTTGTCTCTGCGACAAACGACGTTAATACTGATAGTCATGGCTTTACGTTGTTTGCAGCGTGCACCACTATCTGCCGTTTACCCATGAAATTCGGGTAAAAATTCGGGTAAAAAATCGCCCCGAATCGGGCCTTTTTGGCCGTATTTTCATGAAAAAAGCGGCTACCTTGTTTTGGTAACCGCTTGATTATCAGAGCTGACACCGGGACTTGAACCCGGGACCTCTTCCTTACCAAGGAAGTGCTCTACCACTGAGCTATGTCAGCAACATTTCTCTTTCGAGTGGTGCAAAAGTACATAAGAAAAATGAAAAGACCAAAAATTTGTACACTTTTCATAATTATTTTCTACCTTTACTACCAAATCATAATAAAAACCAGATGAAACGCATCTTAATAGTAGGCGCAGGCGGTCAGATCGGTTCCGAACTGACCGTTTACCTGCGCAGTATCTACGGCGGCTCGAACGTCGTCGCTACCGACATGCGCGAGTGCCGGTCGCTGGCCGGGGACGGTCCTTTCGAGGTGCTCAACGCCCTCGACGCAACGGCCATGGCCTCGGTCGTGGCCCGTCACCGCATCGACACGATCTTCAACCTCGTGGCCCTGCTGTCGGCCGTCGGCGAACGCAATCCCCAGATGGCCTGGAACGTCAACATGGGGGCGCTCAACAATTCGCTCGAAGTGGCCCGGCAGCACCATTGCGCGCTGTTCACCCCCTCGTCGATCGGCGCCTTCAGGCCGTCGTCGCCCAAGGACAAAACCCCGCAGGACACGATCATGCAGCCGACGACGATCTACGGCATCTGCAAGGTCACGGGCGAACTGCTCGGGAACTACTACCACCACAAATACGGCGTCGACACCCGTTCGGTGCGTTTCCCGGGCATCATATCGAGCGTCACGCTGCCCGGCGGCGGTACGACCGACTACGCCGTGGAGATTTATTACGAGGCGATCCGGAGCGGCAAATTCACCTGTCCCGTTCCGTCGGACGTCTACATGGATATGATCTACATGCCCGACGCCCTGCGCGCCTGCGTCGAACTGATGGAGGCCGACCCTGCGAAATTGATCCACCGCAACAGCTTCAACCTCGCGTCGATGAGCTTCACGCCCGAGATCATCTGCGCCGAGATCAAAAAGCGTCTGCCTGCCTTCACGATGGACTACAACGTCGATCCCGTGAAGAAGGAGATCGCCGAGAGCTGGCCCAATTCGCTGGACGACACCTGCGCCCGCGAGGAGTGGGGCTGGAAACCCGAATGGGACCTTTCGCGCATGACCGACGACATGCTGGCGCACATCCGCGCGAAGCTGGGTGCGGAATAAGTGAAAAGAGGCGGCGATTTCGGCCGCTTCGGCAACTGAACAGCCTATGAAACGAATTGTCCGGATCGTCGTTGTCTCTGTGCTGTTGCTTGCGGCAATTGTCGCGGGCGGCAGTCTCTACATGCTCTCCTATTCGCTCCGGCCCGATGCGACGATGCGGGCCAAGAACGCTTCGTCGTATGAATATATGTACGGCGAATATCCTTTCCTGCGGCCGTGGGTCGACAGTCTGGAGCGCACCGGGGCCTTGCGCGACACGGTGATTCTCGGATCGGAAGGCGAACGACTGCACGCGATCTATGCGGCGGCTCCCCGTCCGACGGACCGGACGGCGGTGATCGTCCACGGCTATACGGACAACGCCGTGCGGATGCTGATGATCGGCTATCTCTACAACCGCGACCTGGGCTGCAACATCCTGCTGCCGGACCTTTATTACCACGGGCAGAGCGAAGGCCGTGCCATCCGGATGGGGTGGAAGGACCGCTTCGACGTGCTGCGGTGGATGGACATTGCCAACGACATCTTCGGCGGCGACACCCGGATGGTGGTCCACGGGATTTCGATGGGCGCGGCGACGACCATGATGGTCTCGGGCGAGGAGCAGCAGCCCTATGTGAAATGTTTCGTCGAGGATTGCGGCTATACGAGCGTCCGGGACCAGTTTTCGAAAGAGCTTAAAGAGCAGTTCGGGCTTCCGGCCTTTCCGCTGCTCGACGCGGCGAGCTGGCTGTGCGGCCTGAAATACGGCTGGACTTTCGGCGAGGCTTCGTCGCTGGAGCAGGTGAAGAAGAGCCGGCTGCCGATGCTGTTCATCCACGGCGACGCCGACGATTACGTGCCGACGCGGATGGTCTATCCGCTTTACGGGGCCAAGCCCGGCGACAAGGAGCTGTGGGTGGTTCCGGGAGCGTCGCATGCCAATTCGTACCGCGACAACCGGGAGGAGTACACGCGCCGCGTCGGGGCGTTCGTGGGGCGGTATATCGGCGGCCGGCCGGAGTGAATTGAGCCGCCCTCGATGTGGAAGCGTGTGATTTGCAGCAGGCGCAGGCCTTCTGCCGGATTCTGGCGGAGACCGTCGGGAAACTCCCGGCCGAAGTGCGCGGGCGGCTTTACCGCCCGGCCGCCGAGAACTGCGTGAAAGGGACGGTCCTGACGGGAGCCGTTGGACGAACGAAAAAACCGGAGGTCTGAACCTCCGGTTTTTTCGTTTGTCGGAAGGAACGCTCCTTCCGGCGGGAATCTCTTATTCGGCTTTGCCGTCCGAACCGAGAACCTCCTTGATCTTGTGGATGTAGAGCTTCTTCATGTTGTCGCGGGCGGGACCCAGGTACTTGCGGGGGTCGAACTCGGCGGGTTTGGTGGCGAAGACCTCGCGGATGGCGGCGGTCATGGCCAGACGCGAGTCGGAGTCGATGTTGATCTTGCAGACGGCGCTCTTGGCGGCCTGGCGAAGCTCCTCCTCGGGAATGCCCACGGCAGCCTTCAGCGCACCGCCGTACTTGTTGATCGTCTCGACTTCCTCCTGGGGAACCGACGACGAACCGTGCAGCACGATGGGGAAGCCCGGAAGCTCCTTCTCGATGGCGGCCAGTACGTCGAAAGCCAGGGGAGGCGGAACCAGACGGCCCGTCTTGGGATCTACGGTGCACTGCTCGGGGGTGAACTTGTAGGCTCCGTGCGAGGTGCCGATCGAGATGGCCAGCGAATCGACGCCCGTCTTGGTCACGAAGTCAACGACCTCTTCGGGCTTGGTGTAGTGGCTGACTTCGGAAGCTACCTCGTCCTCGACGCCGGCCAGCACGCCCAGTTCGCCTTCGACCGTCACGTCGTGCTGGTGAGCGTACTCCACGACCCGCTTCGTCAGGGCGACGTTCTCGTCGTAGGGGAGCGCCGAGCCGTCGATCATCACCGACGAGAATCCCATGTCCACGCAGCTCTTGCACAGTTCGAACGAATCTCCGTGGTCGAGGTGCAGTACGATCTGGGGTTTGGCCCAGCCCAGTTCCTTGGCGTACTCCACGGCTCCTTCGGCCATGTAGCGCAGCAGGGTCTGGTTGGCGTAGTTGCGCGCACCCTTCGATACCTGGAGGATGACGGGCGACTTGGTCTCGGCGGCAGCCATGACGATAGCCTGGAGCTGCTCCATGTTGTTGAAGTTGAATGCCGGAACGGCGTAACCTCCTTTGATGGCCTTGGCGAACATCTCGCGCGTGTTCACAAGACCCAGATCTTTGTACGATACCATAGTATTTGAAATATTAGTGAATTTGTTGCACTCAAAAAACCGCACAAATTTACTAAAAATTCTAAATAACAGGCCTTTTTTGTGAAAAAAATAACAGACGAACCGGGAAATCGTTGTACAATCCGGATTGTTTTTCGTAAATTTGCAGGGATTTTCGGATGGGCGGGACATGCGACCGCATTTTCCGGCCGCATGCGGCAAGTCCTTCCCGGGAACGGGTTTCGGGCGGGCCGGATTTGCAGGCGCGGCTGAAGGCCGCGAAAGGGCGGGGGGGCCGCGGCGCGC
>OGQN01002442.1_pt1 | contig 13307 bp, 10 predicted proteins | sample 1553231 | NCBI WGS metagenome assembly OGQN01 (sample SAMEA2579950, study PRJEB22360) | human gut metagenome | biome: human gut; feature: human-associated habitat; material: faeces | place: Denmark | collected 2008/2010 | reverse complement strand
CGCAGCAAGCTTCCCATTGTTAAAAATGCAGCCGCCGGCGGAATTCGTTTTTGATCGTCCGGTCGCCGAACACGGCCATGCCTGCCAATGTGGCCACCGCCAGGATGCTGGGCACCACGGCGCCCACCAGGCTGTGCGCCAGCCCGGTGAAGTACAGCACGGGCATTGCCAGCCCAAACACCGCCAGCACCGCCTGATACAGCACATACCCCGCCCAGTTGGTGCGGTTGCACATCACCAGCACCACCACCGCCACGATGCCCGCGCAGATGAACGCGGGCACCACGAACGAAACGCCCCAGCCCCGGTAGCCTGTTTCAAAGTCCACAAGCACGGCCAGCGCGCTGCCCGCCACCACCTGCATGAGCACCTTGCCCGCCGCGTTGCCGCCGCGGCGCATGGCGTGGGGCACCACGGCCCAGGCGTATACCAAAGCCGTCACCACGATGGTCCACCACCAGAACGACGGCATCACAAGCAGATTTACCACGATGCACACCGCCGCGCCGACGACGGAGAGCAGCAGCAGCAGGCGCTTGACAAAATTGTATTCCTTCCGGCTGCCCGCCGGCGGATATACCGCCGCGCAGTCCGCGTCCGCCAGCCCGGCCAGGGGCGTGCCGCAAAGCGGGCACAGCACCGCCGGCGTGGCAACGTCCACATCACACGCCCTGCAATGTTTCATCCGTATCGCCTCCTGTCTCCAGCGTGACGGGCACGCCCGCCTTTGCAAGCCTGCGCACCACGCTGCGCGCAAGGCGGTTGTCCTCCACCTCGGTGGTGAAGGTGAGCGCCAGCGTGTTGCCGCAGGCGCAGGCCGTGGCCTTCACCGGCTCCCTGGGCGTGGTGGAGAGCAGAAAGCGGAAGCCCTCGAAATACCGGCGGAACGGCTCTTCCACACGCACCGGCCCCAGATTCGAGAACACCAGCGTGCTGCCATTGTTGGAATGCTCGTACACGATGCGGAGGATGCCGTTTTTCAGCGGCAGGGGAATGATGCGCGTGATGAGGTTCTTTTCGCTGCCCGCCGTAAAGGCCAGCTTCTGTTCAAATTCCTCCCGCGTCAGCTTTTCGGCAAACTGGCGCTTCACGGCCTCCATCACGTCTTCAAAGGGGACGGCGCGGCGCGCCAGCGGCAGGATGATCGTCAGGTTGGAAAAGAAATTCAGGGACGTCTCGGTGCCGAAGATAGGCCGCAGATTCACCGGGACAAAGATGCTGACGGGCCTTTTTGCGCCGTTGCAGGCCGTGTATTCTTCGTACACGCCGTAGGCGATGGCGGCTGTGAGGTATTCGCCCACGGTGGCGCCGAAGCGGCGGCACTCGGCCTTCAGCGCGTCCACGGGCATCAGCGCCGTGGCCACGCCCAGCCCGCCCGCGATGCGGTGCTCGCCCCGCAGATGATACGCGCCCGGTTCGCGGAACGTTTTGCTTTTGGCCGGAACGTAATGCTTGAGGTATCCGTCCTGCACCTCGCCCGCGGTCTCGGTGCCGTAGGGGGTGGCAAGCTGCTCGGGCGTGAACGCGTCCGGGTGGGCAAGCTGGCAGTAGCGGTAGCAGACGGCCTTCAAAAACTGCATCGCGCCCGTGCCGTCCGTGAGCACGTGGAAGGTCTCCAGATGCACGCGGCTGCCGTAATACAGCACACGGAACAGAAAGCGGCCTGTCTCCACGGGGTCGATATAGCGGCAGGGGGCGTCCTGCTCGGGCAGGACCTGGGGTGTGGCGCGGTTGGTTTCCAGATAGTTCCAGAACAGGCCGTGCCGCAGGCGGACGTTGAACGCGGCAAAATAGGGGAGCGTTTGCTCCAGCGCCTGCTGGAGCAGCGCAGGGTCCACAGCCTCGCGCATCACGGCTGTCAGGCGGAATACGTTGGAATAGCGCCGGCTCGCCACCACGGGAAAGATATTCGCGGTGTTGTCCAGCTTGTGCCACCGCGTGGGTGCAGCGCGTTTTTTCATGGAAAAGATCGGCTCCTTTAACAGAGAGGATGGGAACGGGCGGGCCGCTTTGGGGCAGGGCGGCCTGCGGGCCGCAGAAAGCGGGGAAGGGGGCGGCCCGGGCCGCATGGGAGGGGACGCGGGGAAAATCAGGCGAAAAGTGAAAGGTCGATGGCCTCGGCGATGGCCCGCCCGCCCGCGAGATTGGGGTGCAGGCCGTCGGGCAGGGCAAATTCCTTTTTCATGCCCACGCCGTCGTCGGTGTCCGCGATGGGAGCGCCGAGGTCCAGCACCGCGTCGAAGGGGCCTTCTTCAGCGATCCAGCGGTTGATGGCGCGGCGCAGCGCCTCCCGCTCGGGCGGGAACAGGTGGTTCACCTCCCGGGGCAGGATGAGCCCCCCGTATACCTTTACGCCCTGCTTGTGCAGCGCGTCCGCGATGGTGCGGGCGGCGGCGGCGTACTGGTCCACGGTAATAAGCTCCTCCTCCGGCGCGCCGCCGGTGCCGGGGTGCCCCAGATCGTTGGTGCCGAGAGCGAACACCGCGTGGGTGAGGCCCTCGATGGGAAGCAGGTCGTAGCGGTAGCGCTCGATGCCCGCGTGGCCGTACATGCCCCGGGAGGCGGGGGTTGCGCCGTAGAGCAGGCGGTTGCCGCCGATGCCGAGGTTGCACACGCTCACCTCGCCGCGGAAATGCTCGTACAGGCGCGCCGTGAAGGGCGTTACCCACGCGCCCTGCTGCATGATGGAATCCCCGAACATGGCCACGACGCGGGGAGCGGGCAGGGCGTCGTCCTGCTCGACGATCACCTCGGAGAGCGTGGTGGTGGCGCTGGAGATGTCCCAGGGCAGCACGCTTTTGGAAAGGTCTGTCCAGAGGCGGGCCTTGGGCAGCGCGGGGGCGTCGCAGTGGTCGCCCTTGACGGAGCGGTTGGCAAAGATGCCCACAAAATTGCCGGAGGTGACCTTTTCGCCGCCGGGATAATAAAGGCTGACGGCGATGGTGCAGCCCGGCTGCACGGGCAGCGCGACCCTGTCGGAAAAAACGTCCCGCTGGGGCACCAGCGCAAAGCTGGTGTCGCCGTGCACGGTGAGCGGGCGCACGGTATCGGGCACAAGGCGGCCCTTTGCGTCCGCCAGGCCGATGGTGGCGTTGCCCACCCACACGGGACCGTCGGAATAATAATTGCTGAATTTTACATAGACGGCGCTGCCGGAAAGATTGTTGGGGGCGAAGATGCGCACGGTGCGCGCGGCGTTGTTAAAGGGCTGCGCGGAAATATCGGTGTGCGCGACGGCAAAGGTGCATACACGGCGCGGCATAGGCGGCCTCCTTGTTATTGTATGAAATGCCCCGGGCGGTGTTGCGCGGGGCTTGTCTCCAGTATACCATGGCGCCGCGAAGCGGCCTCGACAAAACCGCATTCACTGCGGTTTTGCATGGTTCAATGTTCTCAAGTCCATGCGCGAAAGCGCATCAGCGCACGAAGAGCGCGCGGCCGCGCAAGCGGCGGACTTGAGGTTATTATACCATATCCCGCCCAAGGCACGCTCCATTTTACACGCTTTTTACAATCATCCGTATTTACGAATCAACCCGTAAAGCACCTCGGCCACGCCGCCGTCCAGGCATCTGCCTGTTACGGTGTCCGCCGCGAGCTGCACCTCCTTGGGCGCGTTCCCCATCGCCACGGAATGCCCGGCCGCGCGCATCAGCTCAATGTCATTGAAATAATCTCCGATGGCCACCGTGTTTTCTATCGGGATGCCCATATAGGTGCAAAGTTCTCCCAGCGCCGCCCCCTTGGCCGCGCCCTCCGGCATGATCTCAAAATAGTTGCGGTTGGTCGCAATGAAGTAGACGCCGGGATATTTGCGTGCGTCCAGAAAATCCTGGATCTGCATCAGCATTTCATGGGAGCAGGCAAACAGCACCTTATTCCAACCGCCATCCAGCTCCTCCAGCGGCGCCATGCGGTAAGTGAGCCCTTCATGGACCGTGTGGCGGTAGGTATATTCATTGGCTCGCACCACGCAGATGCCGCCGTCCTCGGTCATAATCTCCACGCCCACTCCCGGGAAACGTGCCAATACATCGCACACCGCCCGGCGCGCCGACGGCTTGGACAGCAGTGTATTTCGGATGCGGATATCGTGTTCGAAATCGTAAATAACGCCCCCGCCATACAGGATAGCGGGTGCAGAAAGCGTCATCGAGTCCAGATGCCGTCCGGCTGATTCCATCGTGCGGCCCGTGGCCACGGTAAAATGGCCGCCCAGCGCGTAGAACAGCCGCATGGTCACCTGGTTCACAAAGGGCACGCCGTCCTCTGGTGTGAGCAGCGTGTTGTCCATGTCCGAAACGACGAGGATATCCTTGAGGGAGCGGATCATAGCGTTACATTTCCTTTTGCAGACGGCCGATAAAGGCCGTGAAATATTCGGGCAGCGGACTGTCGAACTCGACGTACGCGCCTGTTGCGGGATGAATGAAGCCGAGCGTTTTTGCATGCAGGCACTGGCCCTCCAGCTGGGTGATCACCTTACGCGGGCCGTAAACCGCATCCCCAGCAACCGGATGGCCGATGCTCGCAAGATGTACGCGGATCTGATGGGTTCGCCCAGTCCGGAGCCTTACGGAAAGATGTGTAAAGGCGGGAAAGCGCTCCTCCACATGGTAGGCTGTATAAGCGGCCTTGCCGCCCTTTGGCACGACGGCCATACGCTTTCGGTCCACAGGATGACGACCGATGTTCCCCTCCACAAATCCGTCGTCCGCAGCAAAACCGCCGTATACCACAGTATGGTATACCCGGGCGATGCTGTGCACGGCGAACTGCTGCGACAACGAAAGATGCGTCTCGTTGTCTTTTGCCACTACAAGCAGGCCGCTGGTGTCCTTGTCAATGCGGTGCACGATGCCGGGACGCACTTCGCCGTTGATGCCGGAGAGCCTGCCCGCGCAGTGGTACAGCAGTGCGTTCACCAGTGTGCCGTCCGGGTTTCCCGCCGCCGGGTGGACCACCATTCCCTTGGGCTTATTGACAACCAGCAGCGAGCTGTCTTCGTAAACGATATCCAGCGGGATATCCTGCGGAATGATTTCCACCGGCTGGGCGTCCGGCAGCGAAACACACAACGCATCTCCTTGTGTAAGGCGCGCACTTTTGGCGACGGAACGTCCGTTGCACAGTACACGGCCCTCTGCCAGAAGCTGCTGTGCGAAGCTTCGCGTCAGTTCCGGGAACGCCGCTGCCAACGCGGCATCGATGCGGCGGCCCGTATCTTCGGCACCGGCGGTATATTCAAGCGTTTTCATCCGTCCCGGCCTTCTGCTCCTTTTTGGCGTTCAGCTCCTGACGCAGCACGGCGATGACAAACAACGCGGCGCCAACGCACACAAAGCAATCCGCCACATTGAATACAGCGAAATTCATGAATGTGGTAGCAAAGAAATCGACCACATACCCGTTGAGCACACGGTCGATCAGATTGCCCAAACCGCCGGAAAAAATCAGGATAAACACCCAGCGCTCCAACCAGGAAGACGGCTTCTTCCAGAAAAAATACACCGCCAGCGCCGCCAGCGCAAGGCCCGTTACGACGATGAGGAACACGCGCCCCCACTCGGCGTCTGCCAGCATGCTGAAGGCTGCGCCGTCGTTCAGCACATAGCGCAGCTCCATGACGCCGGGAATGAACGGCATCGCCCCTACCGGCGCAAGATAAACCGTGGCAAGATGCTTTGTGAGCTGATCCAGCCCTGTCAGTGCAATGATAATGATTACAGATATCAGCAATGGTACGTTCCTTTCTTTGATTGGCACTTTGAAAAGCCAGACTCTCTCCGTTTTTGCAGGCGAATCCACAGAAAATGGTCTGCAAATGCCGAAAAATGCAAAAATGCCGTAAACCATAACATAGCGGCGCTTAAAACAAACGCCGCTATGCCACACATGTTCAGTTAGTCCTCAAAAGTAATGTCCTGATACTCCTCGAACGAAGCCTCCTGTCCCGGTTCGGCCGGGGCTGCGGCAGGGCGCGCCCCCCCCCCGGGGGCCACCGGGCCCGCCGCTCTCGCCGACGACCGCTACGCCGACGCGCTTGTGGCCCTGGCGGCCCTGCGCGCGCCGGTGGACGAGTTCTTCGACACCACCATGGTCATGGACGAGGATCCGGAGGTTCGCGCGAACCGCCTGAAGCTCTTGAACCGCTTCGCCAACGTCTTCGCCCACGTGGCCGACTTCTCCCAGATGGCGAAGAAATAATGCATAACAAGACGCCGGCTGAGCGCGCGGCTCGCGTGCCCACCATCCACATCATCTCCGATTCCATCGGCGAGACGGCCCAGGTGGTGGCGCGCGCCGCCGCGGCCCAGTTCGGCGTCACGAGCCCGCATCTGGAGATCTTCTCGAAGGTGAAGAGCTTCGAGGAGGTGCGCGGCTACCTTTTGGAACATGCGCGGCATCACGAGGAGGTGCTCGGCGACGACCGCATGCTCGTCATGTACACGCTGGTCAACGCCGACATTCGCGAACCGTTGCAGGGCTTTTTGGCCGAGCATCCCAACATTGTGGCCGTCGACGTGCTCACCGCCGCCGTTGCCGCCGTCTCCGAGATGAGCGGCATGGAGCCGGTGGGCAAGCCCGGTATGCTGCGCGTGGTGGATCACAACTACTTCAAGCGCATCGGCGCCCTGGAGTTCACCATCGCCCACGACGACGGCCAGAATCCCGAGGACCTCACGAAGGCCGACATCGTGCTTTTGGGGGTCTCGCGCTCTTCCAAGACGCCACTTTCCATCTACCTGGCCCAACAGGGGCTGCGCGTCGCCAATGTGCCGCTGGATCCTACCACCGAGCCGCCCTCGCAAATCTACGATGTCGATCGCACGCGCCTGTTCGGCCTCATGATCACGCCGGAGGTGCTGCTGGACATCCGGCGCAAGCGCATCAAGAAGGCGGCGGGGAAGGCCGGCGGCGGCCAGTTCGCCATGCTCGCGAAGAACTACGCCGATCCGGAGTACATCTACCGCGACCTGGAGGCCAGTCGCGCCCTCATGCGCCGGCTCGGCTGCATCGTCGTGCACACCGAGGGCCGCGCCGTCGAGGAGACCGCCCAGGAGATCCTCCGCTACTACGAGCGCAGCCACCCCTCCAATACCGACATCATCGACTAGCCCCCGCTACGCCGCCTTGCCCGCGCCCGCGCCCCGCCTTGCTCGACTTTGTTCCCAATGCTGGTCAAAAAAGTGGCGGAAACTGCTTTTGCGGAGGCTTTGAGGGCAGGTTCTGGCCAAAAAGGAGCCGCTGGCTGCATCAGCTTCACGCTGGGCTCAATCGGAGTACTAACTGCGCGCTCCTGAACAGGGAAAACTTTAGTCTGCTATAGAGCTCTTTTCGGAAAAACAAATTAGTGGGCAAAATAAGGGCGATAGCTGCCAGCTAGCGTGGCATTTTTGGCCAAAAGAATTCATGAGGCGCGCCAGAGGATCCTGATTTGTCGGTCGCGCTCTGCTGCATGTGTTGCCGGGCACGCTCCTCTTGTGTCTCGTCGAGCCCTGCGCGCCTTGCTGCTCGCGCCCCGCCGCAAGCTTCGTCGAGCGCACCCCGCTGCGGATCCAGATATCTTTCAGAGCAATTGCGTGGAATGCCGTGAATGTGCGGATCTTGTGCAGTGGGTGCTCGCCGAAGAAGAGCAACGAGAAATTTGTTCCTGAAGTATTTTGCGTTTTGGGAACGGCACGACGATCGGCTTGCGTGGTTGTTGATAACTCCCCTCATGTGACCTCGTGCTTTGAAAACTTCAACGCAATGTCTCGTTTCATTCCCGATGGAGTCCCGACTGGCGCCGGGGATGACGGCAAAATGCACCCCTAGTCAATTGCCTGCTTCTGGCATAGAGTACGCGGAACACTTTCCTCTCGCCCGTTGCGTCGGATCGCTCAAGCTGCGCGCTGCGGAGGCGAAACGAAGCGAGAGGCGGTTGTTCAAACGATCGGAAGGGGAGGTTCATGCGCGTTGCTCTCTACGGCGAGTCGGCATTCGCCTACTATCTCGTTGCGGGCGATGCGCCTTCTGCGGTGGCGCCCCCCAGCGTCCTTGATAAATCCTGCTACCCTACGCAGGCTACCCTGGACTATGTGCGTGAGCGAATGCCTTACCTTACGCGCCCCGTGCATTGCTTGGTTCCTAAGTGGGAGCGCTGCACCCTCGATGATGTGCATCTGCATGGCTCGTCGTATCCCTATCGATCGGGATCCTTTTTGCGCATCGATCATGGCGTTATTGTTTCGTGTCCCGAATTATGCTTTCTTCAGCTGGCCCAGAGCCTCGATCTTCTCCCGCTGATTCAAGCGGGATGCTTTCTGTGCGGGACTTTCGGCCTCGATCCCTCGGTGCCGTCGGGGCTTATGGGACGAACCCCGTTGACAAGCCCTCGACGCATCGGCGCCTATCTCGAGCGATGCCCAGGTCACGATGGCCTTGCACGTGCACGGGAGGCTCTGCGGTTTGTCTGTGCCGAGGCAGCATCGCCGCCTGAAGTGTTCATGCGACTTGTGCTCGGACTCCCAGCACGGTTGGGCGGTTTCGGATTGAGCGGGTCGGTGATGAACAGGCGCATTAAGCCGTCGAAGCGGGCAAAAGCGCTTGCTGGACGGGAGAGCTTGGTTCCAGACCTGTATTTGCCGGACTGCAAGCTCGACATTGAATTCGATTCGAATGCCGAGCATCTTACGGCGCGCCAGGCGACGCTTGACGCGACAAAGCGCATGGCGCTGGAAAGTGACGGCCTGAAGGTAATCACCGTTACAACTTCGCAGTTGGCCAGCGCTTCGGCTATGCGCCACGTCGCCCAGGAGGCGCACGCAAGACGAGGCACGCGATTACGCTTGCGCTGCAAGAACTTCGCATTAAGGCAAAAACGACTCTATCAGCTGAGATGGTCCATGGACGATTATCTCGACGAGGGGTGGGTTGCGGCGCAGCGGTCTTGCTGTCGGTCAAGCGCGCTGCACGTAGAGGTGTTTTAGCGGGGGTGCCCAGCCACGGGCTCTGATCGCTAGCGTTGCTCGGGTACTTTCTGGACAAAAAAGCATTGCGAACTGGCAGTTAAGACGGGAAAATTGACCACTGTCTTCAGCTGGGAAAAGAAGGGTTATCAAAAGGCCAGGTCACGGGCTTGTGGTAGAGGACGGAGATGCGATTTGCGCGTCGCTTTTGCAGCTGAGGAATGCTTTTTGGCCAAAACCCACGAAGATGGCTTGCCAAAATGCAGTCAGCGCCACTTTTTTGGCCCGTGATGCAGTTAACGCCGATTTTCTGGCCGTGGAGGGCTTGCATCGAAATGCGGCTGTATGCCACTGTGTCTATTTCCTAGACTGTTCAGACTGTCGTGTGCCGCTGTGCTCGTTGTCCAGAGTGTTTTTCCTGCTGCGTTTCTTGAGCGCCATTGTCTCGGGCGAATGATGCACCATCGGCAGATGAGCGGGGAGAGTTGGGGTTGCAAACGACCGCTTGTGAGATTTTGGGGTACTGCGGCCTGATGGGGGAGGGGAATCGCGAAATAGGCGAGATTATCCCTTATAATTGAAGCCAACTTGTTTCGTTTCGGTGCTCAGGCAACAGGGATGCCCGCGACTCGGGGATGTTCGCGACGTTCGGGATATCCACGATGCTCGGGGATGCCCGCGATGTGCCTGCGGCTAAGCTCGGAACGAAGCGGGGCGCCTTGTCCGGCTCGGCTGGCATGGCGGGAAAGGCAACCGCGCCAATGCGCGCGCACGCCGCCACTTGCGCTCGACGCGCCCGAGAGGGCGGCGGGGCGGTAGCGGATGCAGCGGGTGTAAAAGCGCGGGTAAGGCAATCGCGGCGCGCACAAGGGGCGTCGCTTAAGCTTTAAGGAGAAGTAAGGTGACAGAAGCAGTGAAGCGCGTCTACGCCTTCGGCAAGGACGCCAACGGGAACAATGTGACCGAGGGCAACACCGAGATGAAGTGGGTGCTCGGCGGCAAGGGCGCGAACCTCGCCGAGATGGCCAACATCGGGCTGCCGGTGCCTCCCGGATTCACCATCACGTGCCAAACCTGCATGGAGTACGCCAACGCCGGCAACGTGTGGCCGGAAGGCGCGCTCGACACCATCGCCGAGTACCGCGCCGACCTGGAGGAGCGCATGGGCAAGCGCCTCGGCGACGCCGAGGACCCGCTGCTCGTGTCCGTTCGCTCCGGCGCCCCCTTCTCCATGCCCGGCATGATGGACACCGTGCTGAACCTCGGCCTTAACGATGAGTCCATCAACGGCCTCATCAAGCAGACCGACAACCCGCGCTTCGCTTGGGACTCCTACCGCCGCTTCATCCAGATGTTCTCCAACGTCGTGATGGGTCTCGACGGCGATCTGTTCGAGAACGCCATCGTCGCCATGAAGAACGACCGCGGCGTCGCTTCCGACACCGATCTGACTGCCGAGGACCTGCAGGAGCTCGTCGACGAGTTCAAGGCCATCTTCGCTGAGAACGTCGACGGCGAGGCCTATCCGTCGCTCGTCGTCGATGGCGCCGTTGCCTTCCCGCAGGATCCCATGGTGCAGCTGCAGCTGGCCATCGAGGCCGTCTTCGGTTCTTGGAACAACCCGCGCGCGGTCCTCTACCGCCAGAAGGAGAAGATCGCCGACGATCTGGGCACCGCCGTCAACGTGCAGTCCATGGTGTTCGGCAACAAGGGCGACACATCCGCCACGGGCGTGGCCTTCACCCGCAACCCCGCCAACGGCGAGCGCGAGTTCTACGGCGACTACCTGGTGAACGCCCAGGGCGAGGACGTCGTGGCCGGCATCCGCAACACGAGCCCCATCGCCGATCTGAAGACCGTCGAGGGCTTGGAAGAGGCCGGCGCCCAGCTCGAGGAGATCTTCGACGTGCTGGAGAACCACTTCCGCGATATGTGCGACATCGAGTTCACCATCGAGCAGGGCAAGCTGTGGATGCTGCAGACGCGCGCCGGCAAGCGCACCGCAGCGGCCGCCCTGCGCATCGCCATCGAGATGGAGAAGGAAGGCCTCATCACCAAGGAAGAGGCCATCATGCGCGTGGCCCCCGACCAGCTCGACCAGCTGCTGCACCCGCAGTTCGACAAGAACGCCACCTACGACGTGGTGGCCCGCGGCCTGAACGCCTCCCCGGGCGCCGCGGTGGGCGAGGCCGTCTTCTCCGCCGCCGACGCCGTGGCCGCCGCCGAGGCCGGCCGTAAGTGCGTGCTCGTGCGCTGGGAGACCAACCCCGACGACCTCGCCGGCATGATCGCCGCCGAGGGCATCCTCACCTCCCATGGCGGCAAGACCAGCCATGCAGCCGTCATCGCCCGCGGCATGGGTGCGCCGTGCGTGTGCGGCGTGGAAGCGCTGAAGATCGACGCGGCCAAGAAGGAGGCCGCCATCGCCGGCACTGATCTGGTCATCCGCGAGGGCGACATGATCTCCATTGACGGCACCACGGGCATCGTGGTCTTGGGCGCGGTGGATCTGGTCATGCCCGAGCTCACCGGCGACTTGGACACCATCCTGGAGTGGGCCGACGAGGTTCGCACCCTGGGCGTGCGCGCCAACGCCGACAACCCCGAGGACGCCCAGCTCTCCCGCGACTTCGGCGCCGAGGGCATCGGCCTTTGCCGCACCGAGCACATGTTCCTGGGCGATCGCAAGCAGATCATCCAGACCTTCATTCTGAACGACGACGAGCTCATCCGCGAGAAGGCCGTCGCCGATCTGTTCGAGGCCCAGGTGGGCGACTTCTACGGCATGTTCAAGGCCATGGACGGCCTGCCGGTGATCGTGCGCCTGCTCGACCCGCCGCTGCACGAGTTTTTGGAGAGCCCGCGCGAGCTGGCTGTTGAGATCGCCAAGATGGAGGCGACCGGCGCCGCCCCCGACGCCATCGCCGAGAAGCGCGACCTGCTCGAGAAGATCGACGGCTTCGCGGAGCAGAACCCGATGCTCGGCATGCGCGGCTGCCGTCTGGGCATTGTGTATCCCATCCTCCCCGAGATGCAGGTGCGCGCCATCGCCACGGCCTGCGCTCGTCTACAGAAGGAAGGCTTCTCGCCGAAGCCCGAGATCATGATCCCGCTCGTGTCCGTGCTGCCCGAGCTCGCGAAGCTGCGCGGCGTGGCCGAGGCCGTCATCGCTGACGTGTCCGCTGCGGAGGGCGTCGAGCTGGATATCCCCGTTGGCACGATGATCGAGCTGCCGCGCGCGGCCGTCACCGCCAACGAGATCGCCACCGAGGCCGACTTCTTCTCCTTCGGCACCAACGACCTCACCCAGACCACCTTCGGCTTCAGCCGCGACGACGTGGAGGGCGAGTTCGTCCCGCAGTACCTCAACGAGCACCTGCTGCCGTACAACCCCTTCGCCACGATTGACGCCGGTGTGGCGAAGCTCGTGGAAATGGGTGTGGCGCTGGGGCATGAGGGCAACCCCGATCTCGTCTGCGGCGTCTGCGGCGAGCACGGCGGCGACCCGGAGAGCATCCACACGTTCAACCGCATCGGTCTGGACTACGTGAGCTGCTCGCCCTATCGCGTGCCGGTGGCCCGTCTGGCCGCTGCCCAGGCAGCCATCAAGCAGCGCTAGGCGTCTGCTGAACAAGCTTGAGTCCCGAGGGCCGCTCCGCACGACGGGGCGGTCCTCTTTTGCTTGACAGCGCGAACGAGGGCGCTATAATCGCAACTGAAATGGCAGGTGGACACCTTGGGTAGGACGGCCGCCTCTCATTGTCACATTACGTGAAGAGGGGCCGTTCCGCTGCTGGTGGGACGGCTCTTCTACTCTTTTCTTCGACTCAAAAGGTCTACCGTCAAGCGTATGAGCTCAATTACTATTAAGCAGAACGCGAATAGCTCTTGCAAAGAAACCATGGTAGCTCCTTCCGAAGAAGAGGCGACCACACCACCTGCCACGATTAATATAGCACAATAGTATCATGCACGAAAGTGCTAATATGAAAGATATGACATGAATCTTGATTTGGGGAACCTGCCGCGGACGATCTGGGTTGAGAAGAGCGAGGGAGGGCCCGTGGTGGGGTTCGTGGACCAGCGGCTTCTGCCAGATGATCTGGCTCTTGTGCGCACCGCGGACTGGCGCGAGGTCGTGGATGCCGTGAAGACGCTGGCCGTTCGCGGCGCGCCGGCTATCGGCGTGGCGGGGGCGGCGGCGGTGATGCTGGCCGCCTTCGAGTGCGCGGCGGACGAGAGCGCCGCCAACCTCGTGAGGCAAGGCGATCCGGAGGCAGGTGGCGGTTTCGGGAGGGAGGGCGCTCGTGCCGATTTCGACCGTCGCTTGGAAGAGGCTGCCCGCGTGATCACCGG
>OGQN01002429.1_pt1 | contig 13360 bp, 5 predicted proteins | sample 1553231 | NCBI WGS metagenome assembly OGQN01 (sample SAMEA2579950, study PRJEB22360) | human gut metagenome | biome: human gut; feature: human-associated habitat; material: faeces | place: Denmark | collected 2008/2010 | reverse complement strand
CAGCCGGCACGCCTGCAAGCAGGCTCCGCGGTTACCGCTGCGCGGCGACATCGAACGGCTCAGATAGCACTGCCCGCTGTACGCGACGCAAATCGCCCCGTGCACGAACGCCTCGATCCCGGTGTCCGGAACCGCGTCGGCAATCCCGCGTATCTCCGCCAGGGTCGCAGCGCGCTCGAGAATGATCCTCGAAAAACCGGCGTCGCTCCAAAACCGCGCCCGGTCGGGAGTCATCGTACACATCTGCGTCGAGGCGTGCAACTCGACCGGCGGAAGATCCATCCGCAGAAAAGCCGTATCCTGCACGATCAGCGCATCGACGCCCGCGTCGATCAGGCTGCGGGCCTGCCGTTCGGCGGCCTCCAGTTCGTCGTCCCACACGAGCGTGTTGAGCGTGGCATGGACCCGCACTCCGAAGCGGTGGGCATACTCCACGACCCGGGCGATCTCCTCCGCGGAGTTCCCCGCGGCCTGCCGCGCGCCGAACCGCGCGCCGCCGATATAGATCGCATCGGCGCCGTAGTCCACGGCGGCCGCGGCCGCAGCGTAATCTTTGGCAGGAGCTAACAGTTCGACGAGTTTCATTTTTTTCTTTTTGCAAAAGTAACAAAAAGCGGTCAATATCGGGACGTCGCGGACGGAAAATCGCGGGAACCGCCGCCGGGACGGACATTATCAATTATCATTCAACAGCTTACGCCCCAAATGGTCAATATATAACAAATATCCTTCTTTTTCACCGGACCGGAAATATCCCTGCGATGACAATATCCGACAAACAAAACAGTTGCAGCCGCAAAACGGCTGTCATTCTTCAAAATCATTAAAAATCAACCTTATACACACGCATAACACCGAAAAACAAACAATAAGAAAAGACTTTTACGACAATATTTTCAGAATTTCCAGAAAGCATTCGGGCAAATTTTCGTATATTGTGCCGCAAATAAACAAGTCCAAAAATTTCACACGATGCAATTTTCAGCAAATACGGTTCTCCGGAAACGGGATACCGTACCCATTCATTTTTTATTCCTAATCCAATTTTTATGAGAAGATGCTTTACGCTATTGACGGTTCTCGTCCTCTGCGCCTCAAGCGGCTGCGACGACAAGAACAAAGAGGAGGTCGCGGATGTGATCGTCCTCTCGCGAAGTAGTGTCGCGTTCGCCCAGAAAGGCGGAACGACCACCGTCGCGGTAGCCACGCCCTCCGACTGGAAGGTGAGCTGTCCGGACGATTGGGTGACGCTGGCCTCCGAAGAGGGCCTGCTGACCATCTCCGCGGCAAGCAATACGACCGACAATGTCCGCAACTCGAAAATCACCGTGGAAACGGCCGGCGACAAACAGGAAATCGCCGTTCACCAGGCATTCTCGTGGGAAACGGTCCTGCTGTCCACCACCGCTTCGGAGGAAATTTCGCTGGATTCCGAAGGTGAGAGCGTTCTCTTCACCGTGGTCTCCAACGGCCAGTGGAGCGTCACGAGCGACGCCGACTGGGTTTCGGTCGAAAGCGACCCGGTCAGCGGAACGGTACGCGTCGGCGCCCCGCGCAATCCCGACGCCCACCGCAATGCGACGCTCACCGTCCGGGCGACCAAAGGCTCCGCTACGGAATCCTGCAAAGTGACCGTTTCGCAAATCTCACGCGAGGAAAACCCCTACTACCAAATGCTGGGATATTACGGACTTCATGCGGAAAACTGGTATTACGGCCGTGAACCGATCGGCGTGAGCGGCACGGGTACGTTCTGCACCGTCGAAGAGAAAGAGTACCGCAAGAGTTTCTACATCAAGAACCTGTTCCTGACGGGCACGGTCGTGGAAGCCACCTATGACAAAAACACCCAAACCATGTCGATCGAACTGGGCAGGCTCTGCTACACCCGCGAGATTTCCCCGACGGTCTCCCGCTTCCACTACCTGTACTCGATCAACATGCAGGGCGGAGGTTTCCACAACGGCATGCTGACCGGCAGGCTGGGAGAGGGCTACAACGACGACGCGGACGAAACCCGCAAGGCGATCCTCCTGAACGGTTTCGAATCGCCGTACACCACGCTGGGCATCATCGGATACCAGGAGCAGCAGTGGCTGTCGTTCGGCGACCTCTACTACGCCACCGGCACGATGTATCTCGTAGACTGGGACATTCCGGCCGACACCGGCACGGCCCCGACCTCCGTCACCCGGGCCGCCGACGGCATCGCGCCCTCGGGCAGCACCTTTCCCGTATCGAAATATTAAACCGCAGCACACATGAAAAAATTATATGCACTGACAGCTTTACTGCTCGGCATGATGGGGTGCTCCGAAGAGACGATCACCTACACCAACCCCGTCCCGGGCGACGAACCGTCCGGCATTGCGGCCGAACTGGGCATCTCGTCGAAAAACACATGGTTCGCCGCTGAAGACGAACGCAACGCCTCGATCGGCTTCAAGAGCCTGGGCGGAGAGGTCGTCGTGGACATCCAGACCAACACGACGTGGAAATACGACGCCGTCAACGCCGGCTGGCTGACCATCGAGAAAGACGACGTCGCCGACCAGCTCGTCCTGAACTGCGAGGGCAACAAGGTCGAGGAGCAGCAGCAGGCTACGATCACCATTACCGCCGGCGACAAGACCGCGACCATCTCCGCCACGCAGAACGCGTACGGCACGCTCGAAATCGCCGCATCGAAAAACAACTTCCAGATTCCCGCCGTCGGCGAACTGACCGCCGAATTCGAAGTGCAGTCGACCGACGAAGACTGGATCTTCGAAACCAAAGACTGCCCGTGGCTGCTTCTCGAACAGCAGGGCGACAAAGTCACGATGACGCTCGACCCCAACGAGGAGATCGAGGACCGCGAAACGACCTTCGTGCTGATTGCCGGCGAGGGGGGGGGGGAAATCCCGTCTCTGAAACGATCCGCGTCACGCAGGACCGCGCCGTCTACGTCAACGTTTCGCTAAAAACCATTCCCCTCTCGCCCACTCCCACCGAATCCGACAAAAAAGAGTTGGGAATCAGATCCAACTACGACTGGGAGTACACGCTTTCCGAAAATTCCGACTGGCTCTCCGCCACGAAAACCGAGCAGGGACTTACAATCACCGCCGAGACCAATTCGAGCGGATCGTCCCGCACCGCAACCATCACCGTATCGGCCGGCGACGGCAAACAGAACCAGACCGAACAGGTCGTCACCGTCTCCCAGACCGGCCTGGACCTCGACGCCTTCATCCTCGGAATCGACATCACCTCGTCGAGCCTGAAGACCTATCTGCCGTTCGACAAGGCCATCGACGCCACCATCGACTGGGGCGACGGCAGCATCGAGGAGAACGTCACCTCGGCCTACCCCTCGCACACCTACACCGACCCGGGCTACTACATCGTCTCGGTCAAGGGCAGCGTGACGTCGCTCAACTCCTACGACATCCCCGACTACGGACTGGGCAACCAGTTCAGGGAGGTTTACAACTGGGGCCGCACGGGGCTGACCTCGATGGCGCGCGCATTCCAGAACTGCCGCGAGCTGAAACGGATTCCCTCCGACAACACCGAAGCCTTCGCCAAGGTCACCACCTTCCACTATGCATTCACCGACTGCCGCGTCCTCGAAGCCGTTCCCGACGGGCTGTTCGACCATGCAACCGAGGCGGAAACCTTCGCCTACTGCTTCCAGAACTGCAACATGGTCACCGAAGTGCCCGCCGACCTGCTTTACAACTGCACGAAGATCACCTCGGTAGGTTCGCTCTTCTCCGGCACGGCGATCACCCAGATCGACGAGGATTTCTTCTCTCGCAACACGGAGCTGACCGACTGTTCGATCATCTTCTCGAACGGCAAACTGAAGACGGTTCCCGAAAAACTCTTCGCCAACAACAAGAAGGTGACAACCTTCAACTCGCTGTTCGCCAACAGCGAGTCGTTCGAATCCGTCCCGGCCGGCCTGTTCGCCAACAACCCCGAGGTCGACTCGTTCCGCATGCTCTTCTCGGGAACAAGCCTGAAATCCGTCCCGGACGGCCTGTTCGCCAACAACCACAAGGTCACCAATTTCCAGAGCGCATTCAGCAAAACGGCCATCCAGAGCGTTCCCGCCGACCTGTTCGCAGGCTGCGGCAAGGTGACGACCTTTATGAGCTGTTTCACCGGATGCAGCGAACTGCAAAGCGTCCCGGCCGAGCTGTTCAAAAGCAGCGGAGCCTTCACGACCGTGACGAAGACCGCCTTCAACAACATCTTCAAGGACTGCACCTCGCTGACCGAAGTGCCCGCAGGGCTGTTCGACGGCTTTACCCTGGTCACCGCCTTCAACGACGCCTTCAACGGCTGCGCGTCGCTCACGACGCTCCCCGCAGGGCTGTTCGCCACCAATACGGCGGTCACCTCGTTCACCAATGTCTTCAAAGGCTGCACCTCGCTCAAAAGCATCCCCGAAGGCGTCCTCGGCGGACTTTCCAAAGTCACCTCGTTCTCGGGCCTGTTCGCAGGCTGTACGGGGCTTGAAGAGATCGGCGCCAACATCATCTCCGGCTGCGCCGCCTGCAAGAATATCTCCTCGATGTTCAAGGACTGCGACAACCTGAAAACCGTTTCCGCGGAGGCTTTCGCCGGCGCACCCGCGATCACCAGCATCGGCAGCCTGTTCGAAAACTGCACGCTGCTCGAAAGCGTTCCGGAGGATATTTTCGCCGGGATGCCGAATCTGGCGACCGCCACCAGCGTATTCGCGGCGTCGGGACTGAAAACGGCTCCCCCCGGTCTGTTCAGCCGCAATCCCTCCGTCACGACCTTCGGCAAGGTGTTCCAGAACTGCGCCGCACTGACGACGCTGCCCGACGGACTGTTCGCCGGCAACCCGAAAGTGACGACCTATTCCAACGCCCTGGAGAACTGCACGGCCCTCGAATCGGTCGGCCTCCTCTTCGGGAAGAGCACGGCCTCGGCCAAATGCGACCGCCTCTTCGCAGGGGCCACGGCGCTGAAGAGCGTGCCCGCCGGAATCTTCGACGGACTGACCGGGGCGACGGCCTTCAACAACACGTTCTCCGAATGCTCCGCCCTGGAGACGATTCCGGCAGGGCTCTTCGCCAAGAACGTCAACGCGACCACCGTGGCCCAGTGCTTCCTGAACTGCACCCGCCTCACGATGGTTCCCTCGCGCCTGTTCGAAGCCAACACCAAGACGAAGACCCTGACGGAGATGTTCTCCGGCTGCTCGGGAATCGAAAGCATCGCGCCGGACGCCTTCACGGGACTGAACGGCACGTCGCTCAATTTCCAGAAGGCATTCCTCAACTGTACGTCACTCCGGGAGATCCCCGACGGGCTGCTGAAAACCACGCAGATTTCAACCTACACCAGCCTGTTCGCCGACTGCACGGGACTGGTCCGCGTCGGGTCGGAGGTGTTCAACTGCGCTTCGGCCACCATGTTCAATTCGGTCTTCGACGGTTGTACGTCGCTCGAAGAGGTCGGCAAGAACATGCTGGTCAGCCCCGTCAAACTGACCAGCGTCGCGAATCTCTTCCGCGATTGCGGGATGCTCAGGAGCGTTCCGGTGAGCCTGTTCGACGAAGCCGTGAAGCTCAAGACGCTGACTTCGACCTTCCAGGGCTGCGCGTCGCTCGAAGGCGAATCGCCCTACACGGTCGTCGACGGCGTGAAATACCACCTGTACGACCGCACGGCGGAGAATGCCGCCGCCTCGGGACTCACCGCGATCACCGCCGCCAAGAGCAGTTTCGCGGGATGTACGAAACTCTCGGACTACGACAAGATCCCCACCACGTGGAAGGAATAGACGAACACAAAACGATCCCGAACATGAAAAATACGATAATATGCAGCATCGCAGTGCTGTCGGCCGCACTGCTGGCAGCCTGCACCGAAACCACCCGGATATGGCCGGAGGAGGGCGAAAGCAAGGCCTACGTGGAGGTGTCGAGCCAAAAAGTGATCTTCGACGCCGACGGAGGCAACGCCGTGATCACCGTGGCGACGAACGCCGACGGCTGGGACTACGCCGCCGAAGGCGACTGGTTCACCGTCGCCCGGCAGGACGGCAACGCCCTGCTGGTCGAGACCCTGATCAACGCCGGAGCCGAAACCCTGACGGGCAAACTCACGGTCAGCGCCGAGAAGAACGGGGAGACCGTTTCGCAGGAGGTCGCACTCGTACAGCGCGCCGAACGGAGCGTCAACCTGAGCGCCGAAGGCACGGCCAACTGCTACATCGCCCGGACCGGCGGCGTCTACAAATTCGACGCATCGGTCAAGGGCAACGGCGGCGGCGACGGAGTCAGCGACTACATCGCCAACTACGGACTCGCCATCGAGGACGGCGCCTTCGCCGAACTGCTCTGGGAATCGCGCCACGACGGCGACAAGACCATGTCGCGCGAAATCATCGACGGCGCGCCGATCTACCGGGGCGGCTACGTGACCTTCTCGACGGGGCGTTCGGAGGGCAACGCCGTGATCGCCGTGAAGGACATCAAGGGCAACATCGTCTGGAGCTGGCACATCTGGGTCTGCAACGACGAAATCACGGCGCACGACCACATCGACTCGGAAGGCAAAGTCGCCGCCGTGATCATGGACCGCAACCTCGGAGCGCTGAACAACACCCCGATGGACGTGGGCAACCGAGGCATGTTCTACGAGTGGGGCCGCAAGGACCCCTTCACGCCTTCGCGATCGCCCTACCACGCGAATACCGACGGCAACAACGTCCCGGCCTACAACGAACCGAACACCGCGATCGGCGACGGAACGGGAACATGGGTCTACAACGCGCAGGCCGCCGTGCTCGCCACGCCGCCGGCCAACATTCCCAATTCGATCCTGAACCCGATGACCTACCTGCAATCGCCGTACAACGGCCACGCCGACTGGTACTGCACGGGAACAGACCCGAAGGCCACGCATCCGGGGCTGTGGGGTCCCGAGAAGACCATTTTCGACCCCTGCCCTCCGGGCTACAAGGTCCCGGGACCCGATCTCTGGGGCATTCCCGCTGGAAACAACTCGATCACCAACGGCGGCGCCGCGGCGGATTACGACGAAACCGGCGTCAGCGTCAAATGGGACTGGAACGCCTACGAAGACTGCGGGCGCCGCTGGAAAAACACCGGCGACTACTACCCGATGGCCGGCAACATCTACTACACGGACTACATCTCGGTGAGCATCTGCAACTACACGGGCGGCATGGCATTCTACTGGACCGCCCAGGCGACTCCCGATGCGACGAAGTCATCGGCCTACTTCGTGAACTTCAACCCCAACTGGTGCAATTACAGGCTCGGCGAGCACGACTGTTCCGCACAGATACGCTGCATCCGGGAATAACACTAAAAACTGATCGTCTATGAAATATCCATTCAAATCGCTTCTCCTGGCGGCAACCGTCCTCGCGGCGGCATCGTGCGCCAAGGACGACACGCAGAGCGGCGGCGAAGAGCCCGCGGGTCCCGTCATCGTCAACGCCTCCCCGGCGGCCATCGGCGGCGAGATCATCCTCAAACTGAAGACCGAGGCCTCCGGCATCGTGGAAAAGAGCCGCGCGCAGGGCGTTTCGAAAGGCAGCGGCATCGACGAGATCGACCGCATCCTCAACACGGTGAACACCGTACGTTTCGAACGGCTCTTCCCGGACGGCGGGCGTTTCGAAGAACGCACCCGCAGGGAAGGCCTGCACCTCTGGTATTACGCCAAATACGACCCGTCGGTCCCGACGAGCGAGATGGCCAGCCTGCTCTCTTCGTGCAAGGACATCGAAATCATCGAATACTCGCTGGCCGCCGAAACTTCGGACCACCGCCGCGCGGCATCTCCCGCCGCCGGGGCGCAGAGCGTCACCCGCGCCATCGCAGACGAGGTGCGCAACGTCCCCTTCCCGTTCAACGAGAGCGAACGCTCGCAGCAGATGCAATGGCACTACAACAACACGGGAAACATCTTCGCGCAGACGAGCCAGCTGGGCGCCGACGCCAACGTATACGCCGCCTGGCAGCTCTCGACGGGCAATCCCGACGTGATCGTCGCCGTCGTGGACCAGGGCGTCAAGTACGACCACGAAGACCTGGCCGCCAACATGTGGGTCAACGAGGCCGAACTGAACGGCACGCCGGGCGTCGACGACGACGGCAACGGCTATGTGGATGACATTTACGGCTACAACTTCACCAAAGAGACCGGCGAACTGGATTTCTCGGCCGAACTGATGCACGGCACGCACGTCGCCGGCACGATCGCCGCCGTGAACAACAACGGCGTGGGCGTCTGCGGCATCGCAGGCGGCTCGGGCAGGGGCGACGGCGTGAAGATCATGTCGTGCGAGATTCTCGGCAAGTCGGAGTCCGGATCGTCGGGCGCCGGACTGGCCGGACAGATCCGCGCCATCAAGTACGCCGCCGACAACGGCGCCGTGATCTGCCAGAACAGCTGGGGATACACCGCCGGAACCATCTCCGTGACCGACTGGACACGCGGTTCCTACTCGGCGCTCTCGCGTGCCATGGAGTACTTCAACAAATATGCGGGACTGGACGAAAACGGCAACCAGACAGGCCCGATGGCCGGCGGCATCGTCCTCTTCGCCGCGGGCAACGACGCTTCGAGCGAGGTCTGCTATCCCGCCGCCGACGCCAACGCGATCAGCGTGGGCGCAACCGCGTTCACGGGCGCCCCGGCCTACTACACCAACTACGGCACATGGGTCCAGATCTCGGCCCCGGGCGGCGACCAGATGCTGAGCAACGCCTACGGCGGCGTTTACAGCACGAGCGTGGCCGCCGACGGCTCTTCGGGCTACGAAGGCAGCCAGGGGACCTCGATGGCCTGCCCCCACGTGTCGGGAGCCTGCGCGCTGGCCGTCAGCTATTACTACGGTGCTGAAAAACGCAAGGGCCTTACGGGCGAAATGCTCCGGCAGGCGCTGTTGAGCAGCACCCAGTCCGTCGACCGCTACTGCACCGGCAAATACCAGCAGTATCTGGGCAACATGGGCATCGGCAGCCTCGACACCTACAAGCTGCTGCGGAACATCGCCAAGATCGACGGCATCCCGGCGCAGCGGGTCGGCGTGGGCGACACCGTCAGCATCGACCTGAGCAACCACTTCACCGCCACCAATGTCCTGGGGTACACCGTTTCCGTTCCCGACCTCGTGAAGATCGAACTTCGGGGCGGAGTGATGAAGCTCACCGGCCTCAAGAAAGGCCGGACGACGATCATCGTCTCGGACGGCGCGGCCATTCGCAAACCGATCGAGGTAACCGTCGAATGACACATTCACTAACGCAAAAGAGAATCAAACCTATGAAAACCTTTTATAAATACGCGGCATTCGCGGCGGCGGCCCTCGCGGGACTGTGCGCCTGCTCGTCGGACGACGACGCGGCGGAGACCGGCTCCGGCCTGCAACCCGTCGCACAGCCGCAGATCATCGTCAGCGACCTGACGACCACCGGATTCACCCTCCGCTGGGAAGCCGTCGACGACGCAGGGTCCTACGTCTACACGTTCGACGGCGGGAGCGAAACCTCGACAACCGGCTGCCGGCTGGAATTCAACAGTCTGGAACGGCAGAAAGAGTATGTCGGTCAAGGCCTGCCCCCGGGACCCGGCCGAATACACCGAATCCCCCTTCACCTACATCCACGTGCTGACCGACGATCTGGAGCAGCTTCCCCAGCCGAAGATCACGCTCGGCAGCGCCTATGCGTCGAAAACCGTCATCTCCTGGACCGAAGTGCCCGAAGCGGAACTCTACGAGTTCTCGGTCGACGGCGGGGAGGTGTCGACCACCCGAAACCGTACGGTCATCCTGTCGAAACTCGACAAGGGCCGCACCTACTCCTTCTCGGTGCGCGCCATGACGTCCGACGCCACGCGCTTCACCAACTCGGAAGCCGCACAGCTCTCGTTCGTCACCTCGGACGCCGACGTTCCGCCGCTGGTCATCGCCCCGACGACGATCATCTCCGACGCCGTGGCGTTCGACATCTACGCCTCCAGCGACGAAACCTACTATTATGAGATTCTCCCGGCCACGACCTTCGCCAAGTATTCGCCCGAAGAGCTGATGACCGCCTTCCAGACCTATATCGTCGAATACGCCAAAAAGCAGGGCATCAGCCTCCAGCTGGCCATGGCCTCGATGCTCAAGTCGGGAACCCAGAGCCTCCAGATGACGGGACTCACCCCCGAGTTGAGCTACGTGATCTTCGCCTTCGGCATGGACCTGCGGGGCAACATCACCTCGAACCTCTCCTCCACGCAGTTCAAGACCACGGCCGACGGCTACTCCGCCCGTCCGAACTACGGCGGCAGCGACTGGTTCACGCAGCGGTTCTACATCACCAACGCCTACCTCGCCCTGACGGGTTACGGCTGGACCAACTCCGTGTGGACCCACTGGAAGGGAGACGACGTGACGGACGTCCGTTACCGTACGCTGACGACCAAGCTCTTCAATCAGGTCTTCTCCGATCCCTACGACCGACAGGCCATCGCCGCATTCCTGAAAGACCCCAATTACGGAGTCCAGTTCAACCCCGAGCTGCTCTCGGCGACGGTAAACAGCGCCGACGGTTACAACGGACTTACGGAAGGAGTCAGCGCCGGCACGTCCTACACGCTGCTCACGCTGGCCACCTCGTCGAGCGGCGCCGAAACGGTCTGCGTCAACTCCGTCACCACGAAGACCAGCACGGCCGCAGCCGCGTGGTTCGCAGCCGCAGCCTCGACCAACGCCAACTACGGCCCGACGCACAACACCGTAGCCGGCGTCATGAAGGGCATCGACATCGCAACGGTGCGTTACGCGATTTTCAAACAGAGCGCCCTGGCGAACGTCAGCACGGACAACTATCCGGCCGTGATCGAAGAGTTCGGACACGACCTCAAGGAGGAGTACCTCCCCTACATCAACGGAAACGGCTTTGCCATCCTCTTCACCGGGGAGAGCGGCGTAACGCCCGAAACCACGTACGTCTTCATGGCGACGGCGACCAACACGGTCGGCGACAAAGTCACCAAATGGGGTTCGGCGACCACCAGCGCGGCTCCGGACGCCGCCCGGGCGAAGGCGCAGGCCGCAACCCGAACGGACGAACCGCTCCGGTCGCCCGCCGGGAAACCCATCGCCAACCCCGAGAAGTTCATCTACCCGATGGAGAGCGTCCAGCTGCCCGCCGGAGCGAAACCCGAAGGCGACCTCTGGACCATCATTCACAACACGCACAACATCAAATAAGAGTACATCTATGAACAAGATAGCAGCAATTCTCTGGTGCATCCTGTCGCTGGCATGGACGACGGCCTCCTGGGCGCAGAACGTCGCCGTCAGCGGCAAAGTCACCGGAGCCAACGGCGAAGCCATCATCGGCGCGAACGTTCTCGTGGAGGGCACTACGCAGGGCATCACGACGAACGTCGACGGAGACTACACCCTGACGAACGTCCCGGCCAACGCCACGCTCGTCGTCTCCTACCTGGGCTACAAGACCGAGAAAATCCCTGTCGGCAACAAGACCCGCATCGACGTCACGCTCCGGGAGGACACCGCCGAGATCGAAGGCGTGATGGTCGTGGCCTACGGTACGGCCAAGAAGGAGTCGTTCACCGGTTCGGCCGCCGTCGTCAAGGGCGGCGAACTCCAGAAGCGCGTCGTGGGCAACGTCACCAAATCGTTCGAAGGAACCGTAGCCGGCGTGCAGGTCGCCTCCGGCGGCGGCCAGCCGGGCGAGGCGGCATCGGTCATCATCCGCGGCATCGGGTCGGTGAACGCCTCGGCGACACCGCTATACGTGGTCGACGGCATCCCCTTCGACGGGTCGCTCAGCGCGATCAACCCCGCGGACATCGAGACGATGACCGTGCTCAAGGACGCATCGGCAGGTGCGCTCTACGGCGCCCGCGGAGCCAACGGCGTCATCGTCATCACGACCAAGAAGGGCAAGAAGGACAAAATCCGCATTTCGTACAAGGGCAACGTCGGAATCGCCTCGCGCGCCATCCCCCGCTACGACCTGGTCGACATGAAAGATTACGTCGAGATGAGCTACGAAGCGCTGCGCAACAGCGCCCAATACGGCACGGGCATGGATTTCGAGGGCGCGAGCCGCTACGCCGCCGCCAACCTCGGCCAGCAGATCGGAGGACTGAAGAATCCCGAATACTACAACCCGTACAAGAACTACACGTGGGAGACGCTGATCGACCAGTCGACGGGCAAGATCCGTTCGGATGCCAAAGCTGCATGGAACGAGAACTGGCTGGACGAAATCAGCGACAATTCGGCCATACGCACCGAACACATCGTCTCGGTGAACGGCGGTTCGGAACGCGCCAACTACGTCGCATCGCTGGGATACTACATGGAAGACGGCATTCTCCAGAACACCGACTTCTCCCGCTACACGGGCCGCGTGGGCGCCGATTCGCAGGCTAAGAGCTGGCTCAAGATCGGCATGAACGCCAACTTCGCCCACAGCGAATCGAGCTACCAGAGTTTCGAGGACGCAAGCACGGCGAACGTCTGGTACACGGCGCAGTTCATGGCCCCGGTCTATCCCGTCTACCTGAAGGACATGGCCGGCAACAACGTGCGCGACGCCGACGGGCGGCTGCAATACGAATACGGATCGGAGGATGACAACGGCTACGCCAACCGCCCCTCGGCCCAGGGCTTCAACTCGAAGGCCGAACTTTACAACAACAAGGCCTACTACACCCGCAACTCGCTTTCGGCGCGCAGCTACATCACCTTCGGGACGGTCAGGGAGGAGGCCCGGCTCTACGGACTGAAACTCACGATGAACTTCGGTACGGACTACACCGACTACCAGCGCACGCTGGTCTACGACAAGGAGCACGGCAACGCGGCCCAGCAGGGCGGACGCCTCAGCAAGACCAACACCCGCACGCTGAGCTACACGTTCAACCAGCTGCTGACCTACGACCGCACGTTCGGCGACCACTCCCTCAACCTGCTGGCCGGCCATGAGTACTACCGCTACAAGTACAACTACGCCCTCGGCGAAAAAACCGGCATCGTCGGCGGGATCGACGAGTTGGGACCCGCCGTGACGACCACCGACAACAACAGCTATTCGCACAACTACGGCGTGGAGTCCTACCTCGCGCGCATCAACTACGGCTTCAAGAGCCGTTACTACATCGACGCCAGCTGGCGAACGGACGGTTCGTCGCGCTTCCATCCCAGCGACCGCTGGGGCCATTTCTGGTCGGTGGGCGCCTCGTGGCGCATCTCCGAAGAGCAGTTCATGGAGAACACCCGCCAGTGGCTCCACACCCCCCCGCCCAAAGAGTCATCAAAGCGGACTGT
>OGQN01002422.1_pt1 | contig 13385 bp, 15 predicted proteins | sample 1553231 | NCBI WGS metagenome assembly OGQN01 (sample SAMEA2579950, study PRJEB22360) | human gut metagenome | biome: human gut; feature: human-associated habitat; material: faeces | place: Denmark | collected 2008/2010 | reverse complement strand
CCACATAGGGCTTGGCATCGGTGCCGCCGGAGGTGGAGCCTGCGTGCACCCGCCAGTAGTACAGCACCTGCGGCACATGGGCCGCACCGCTGGTCTTTTCCACAAGGCGCAGGAACAGGTCGTGGTCCTGACTGCCGTCGCACTCCGGCCTCTCCCCGCCGATCTCACCCCACAGCGCCTTTTGGAACACCGCCAAGTGGCAGATGTAGTTGCAGCACAGCAGGTAGTCCGGGGCGTAATCCGGCTTGAAGTGGGCCACCATGGGCCGCTGGATGTTCTTGGAAAAGAGTGCTTCATCGCTGTAGAGGAAGCCGTCCGGCTCGCCCTGCGCCCGCAGCTGCAGAATGGCTTTGCCCATGGTGTACATGGCGTGGGGCGCAAGGATATCATCGTGGTCGGCAAGGGCCAGATATTCCCCTGCGGCAAGCTCTGCCGCAGCATTTGTGTTGGCCGCGATGCCCTTGTTTTTGATCTTTTTGTATACGATGCGTTGATTCTTTGTCTGATATTCCTCCACGATGCGCTTCACATCGGCATGTTCTGCATCGGAAGCATCCGCAAGGCAGAGCTGACCGTTGGGGGCCGTCTGGTTCACAAAGGAATCCAGAAATTCCCGCAGGTATTTTTCCGGTGTATTATACAGCGGGGTTAGGATACTGATGGTGGGCAGGCCGCAGTCTGCCGCCGTTTTGTCGGCCATTTCAGCCCGCTGGGCTTCCAGCACCTTTCTGGCGGGCAGATAGCGGGCACGCTTGCCAAAGCAGCGGCGCTTGACAAAGCCCGCGCCCCGTTTGAGCATGGTGGGCAGGCCCTCGTCCTTCGTCAGCTGCACCGCATAGCCTGCCAGTTCTCTGGCACGTTTCAGTCGTACATTCATATCAGGCCTCGCCGCGCTGCGTTGCCTTGTAGGCCGCGCAAACCGTTGCCGTATCGCCATTCATTTTCAGGTGGCCGTGGCTCAGCCATGCCACCTTGCTGCACATGCGCTCGATCTGCTCAATGGAGTGAGACACCAGAATGACCGTGGTGCCGCCCGCCATCAGCTCCTGCATCCGCTTTTCGCACTTCTGCTGGAACAGGAAATCGCCCACCGAAAGCACCTCGTCCGCAATGAGGATATCGGGCTTGGTGATGGTGGCAATGGCAAAGCCGATGCGGGCCACCATGCCGGAGGAGTAGTTCTTGAGCGGCACATCCAGAAAGTTCTGCAGCTCGCTGAACTCTACGATCTCATCAAACTTTTCGTCCAGATACTTGGGCGAGAAGCCCAGCACCGTGCCGTTCAGATAGATGTTCTCGCGGGCAGTCAGGTCCATATCAAAGCCCGCGCCCAGCTCGATGAGCGGGGCGATGGAGCCGCGGACCGTCACCTTGCCCTTGCTGGGCTTGTACACGCCCGCAATGGTCTTGAGCAGGGTGGACTTGCCCGAGCCGTTCAGGCCCACAAGGCCGTAGAAATCGCCGGGCATGATGTCCAGACTCACATCCTTGAGGGCGTAGAATTCATCGTACTGCAGGCGGCCCTGCACCATGGCCAGAAAATACTCTTTCAGGCTCTCATGCTTTTCCTTGGAGAGGTTGAAGCACATGGAAACATTGTCCACTTTGATGATCGGTTCCATTGTTCTTCCTCCTTAAATATGCAGCACAAAGCGGTCCTGCGTTTTGCGGAACACCCACACGCCCACCAGCATGGAGAGCACGGCGCAGCAGCCGCACACCGCGAACATGTTGAAATCCAGCGGGATGCCCCACATCACGGTACGGCGGAAGCCTGTGATGTACCAGTACATGGGATTCAGCTTGATGATCTGCTGCATGTTGAACCCGCCAATGGAAAAGGTCATCTGGGTGGGGTCGTAGAAGATGGCGGAAAAATACAGCAATGCGGTGATGAACACGCTCCAGATGTGCATGATATCCCGGAAGAACACGGTAGCCGCTGCCAGAAGCAGGCCCACGCCCAGACTGAAGAAGAACAGCGTCACCAGCGGGTAGACCGCCTCAATGAGGGTCAGGTGGAAGGGTGCACCGGTAAAGATCATGACCAGCAGCAGTGCCACAAAGCTGAACACGCAGTTCACCATGGCAAAGCAGCACTTTTCCAGCGGGAAGATATACTTGGGGATATACACCTTTTTGAGCAGGGGCGCTGCGCCCAGCACACTGCTCATGCCGGTGGAGGTGGCCTCGTTGAAGAAGTTGAACAGCAGCTGGCCGCACATCAGGAACACGGCAAAGTTGTCGATGCCGCTGCCGCGCATGTCCATCAGACTGCTGAACACGGCCCAGTACACAAGGCACATGAGCAGCGGGTTCAGAACGCTCCACACCACGCCCAGCACGCTGCGGCGGTATTTGAGCTTGAAGTCACGGCTGACGAGGTTCCACAGCAGATAGCGGTAGCACCAGAAGCCGTTCCACATTGCTTTGAATTTTGCCACAGGCGATCACCACTTTTCAAAATATTCAAACTTCTGTGCGGCAAAGGGCTCGTGCAGCTTGTCCTTTGCGCTGGTCTTGTGCTCGCAGCCGCAGTCCGGCCACTGCACGTTCACGGTGGGGTCATCGTAGGGGATGCCGCCCTCGCTGGTGGGGTCATAGACATCGGTGCACTTGTAGCAGAACTCGGCCACATCGCTCAGCACCAGGAAGCCGTGGGCAAAGCCCTCGGGGATATAGAACATCTTCTTGTTCTCCTCGGAAAGGGTCACGCCCACCCACTTACCGAAGGTGGCGCTGTGGGGGCGGCAGTCCACGGCCACATCAAACACCTCGCCCTTGGTCACGCGCACCAGCTTACCCTGCGTGTGCTCCTTCTGGAAGTGCAGGCCGCGCAGCACGCCGCGGGTGGAGCGGCTCTGGTTGTCCTGCACGAATTCCTTATCGATGCCGGCTTCGGCAAACTGATCCTTCTGATAGGTCTCCATAAAATAGCCGCGGTCGTCGCCGAACACCTGCGGCTCAATGACCACAACACCGGGGATCTCGGTCTGAGTAAACGTAAACTTGCCCATATTTTGTACCTCTCTTTTTGTGAAGCATGTTTGTTTTATCTGGAAAAGTCTGTTCGACGCAGGCTTTTGCGCTTATTTGCCGCGGCGGGTCTGTCCCTGTTCCGTGCGCGTTCTGCGGCGTTTCTTCCGCCAGGTGATGAACCGCACCACCAGAAAGGTCACCAGCGCTGCCGCTGCGGTGGACCCCAGCGAGATGCCCAGCAGCCAGAATGCATGGCTTTGGGGCTTTACCGCCTTGGCCGCTTCCAGCTCCTGACCGGTGCTGTTCTCCAGCAGTTCAGGCAGGCCGGAAATTTCCGCATCCACACGCACGCTGGTGCTCTCCTGCTTTTCGCCGCCGTGGACGGTGTACACAGCGTACACCTCCGGGTCGGAGCCAAGGACATAGCTTTCCGGCAGTTCCAGCGTCACCTCCACATCGTCGGCAGTCAGGCCGTTGGCCAGCAGCAGCCGCACGCCGGGGTCGGAGACGGTCACGGTGCCGAGGCTCCCGCCGCCGCCCGCCACGCTCAGCGGTGCTGTGATGCCCTGCGCGGGCAGGTCGGTGTAGCCGGTAAAGGTGCTGAAGGCGTAGTCCAGCAGGGTGCGCATATCGTTGTATTTATCGGTGCTCAGCTCGCTCTGCATGGTCACGCAGATGAGCCGCACGCCGTTCTGCTCCGCCAGACAGGCGTAGCTGTAGCGGGCCGTGTTGGTATAACCGAGCTTGGAACCCAGAATGGACGAGATGTGGTACCGGCTGGAGCCGATGCGCATTTTGTCCTGCTGGGAAAAGTAGCGGGTCACGGGCTGGATGTTGGTGGGCTGCATGGTGTACATCTCATTGCGGGTGAACACCTGCTCAAAGCCCGGCTGCTCCAGTGCCCAGCGCAGGATCTGCGCCATATCGTAGCAGCTGGTGTAGTGGTCCTCGTCGCTGATGCCGTGAGGGTTTGCAAAGTGGGTGTGCGCAAGGCCCAGTTCCTTCACCTTTGCGTTCATCTTCTCCACGCCGTCCGCGATGGTGCCCTCTCCCACATATTCGGCCAGCAGGTTCGCGCCGTCGTTGGCACTGGCCATCTGGGTGGCATACAGTGCATCGGTCAGGGGCACTTCTTCGCCCTCGCGCAGGGCAATGTGACTGGAATCGGTGCCCGCCAGCGAGTAAACATCCTCGTGGGTCACGGTGAGCTTTATATCATCCCAGTTTCCCTGCGCCTTTTCGCAGGCAAGGCCCAGCGTCATCACCTTGGTGATGGATGCCGGGTGCAGCTCTTCGTTCATATTCTGCTGTGCCAGCACAAGGCCGGTGTCTGCATCGATGATGCAGTAAGCGCGGGTGGCACCAAGGGCAGGGCCAGCCGCCGCTGCCCCCGGCACGAACACGCAGATCATAAGCAGCACAACGCACAGCGCCGCTGTCAGTTTTTTCATCTGGTTTTTCTCCATTGAGCTTTTTTCTGCCCGTCGTACTGCACCGGCAAAGCATCAGATAATAGTATACCACACTTTACCCCGGCTGAAAAGCCATTCAGACGTTGTTTTGCAGCAGAACGGGCTGCAGCTGCCGCCCGGCCAGCGCAGCGTCCAGTGCAGCGGGCAGACGGGCAAAGTCCGCCTTCAGGCTGTTGGGTTTGTGGGTGGGGTCATCCTGCCCGTAGGGCACAAAATAGTAGTGCTTGCGCTGGTAGAGCCGGGCCATATTCTCCCCCGATGCGCCCAGCCCGTCGTTTGTGGAAACGCCCACCACCACCGGGCATCCCACCCGCAAAAGGCTTTTTGCCGCCAGCGTTACCGGCGTATCGGAAAGGCCCTCCGCCAGCCGTGCCAGCGTGGCCCCGGTGCAGGGCGCGATCACCAGTGCACTGGCCAGCTTTTTAGGGCCAAGCGGCTCCACGGCCTGCAATGTGTCCAGCACTGCATGGCCGGTAAGGGCTTCCAGCCGTTCCTGCCAGAACTGCCCGGTGCCAAAGCGGGTATCCTGCTTTGCGGCAAAGCTCATGATGGGCAGCAGCTCCCAGCCCTGTTCTGTCAGCTGCTGCGCTGCCGCAAGCGCCGCTTCCAGTGTGCAGAAGCTGCCGCACACCGCAAATGCAATGCGTCCTTTTTTCTGCGTGCTCATGTGTGTTCCTCCTGCTCCCGCAAAATGGTCAGCACGGTGCGTGCCACCGCTTCCCCGGCCGTGTCCGGCGCACAGGCGGCGGGCAGGCTGAGCGCATGGATGGCCTTGCAGCCCAGCCGCTGCGCCGCAGCAAAGTCGGTGCCGCCGGGCTTCGATGCCAGATCCACGATCAGGCTGCCGGGCCGCAGAGCCGCCAGCACCGGCTCGGTCAGCACCGGGGCCGGGATAGTGTTCACCACCGTATCAAAGGCCGGAGCCAGCGCGGCCAGCCGGGCAAGCTCTGCCCCCCGCAGACCAAGGCTCTCGGCCAGCGCCCGCCGCCTCGGCCCCTTTGCCCCCCGGGCCCGCCAGCCGCGCCCCCAGCGCCTGCCCCACCGGGCCAAAGCCCAGCAGCAGAAGGTTTGTGCCCCACAGGGTGCGGGTGCGCTCGGCCAGCAGGATGCCAATGCAGCCCTCCGCCGTAGGGATGGCATTGTACACCGTCAGCTCCGGTCGGGCAAAGTAATCCACCAGCTCCACGCCAGCTTCCTGTGCGATGGTCTTTGCCTGAACTGAGAGCCTGCCGCCCAGTGCCACCGCACCGGGCTTTGCGGCCCGCAGCAGCTCTGCCAGCGGGGTGCGGGCCGCATCCAGCGGCAGAGGCAGCAGGATATAATCTGCCAGTGCAACCTGCTCGGCTCCGCCCACCGCATAACCTGCCCGTTCCAGCACCCGGCCTGCCGCCGCCTGCCGGGCATCGGTGCCCACCACCGCAAACAGCTTTGTCTCCATGCCTTTCTTCCCTCCCGCTGCGTTGTGCGCCATCCTATGCAGGAAGATGGAAATGCGTGAGAGGGACGATTTTGAATGCGCTCCGCGCTGCTCTGCGCATTTTCAGCGGAAAAAAGATTTTAAATTTCGGGTTTCAGGAAAGTCTGCGGACTTTCCTGAAACCCATTTTCACGGGAAGGGGCTTGGGCGGTGAACAACATATGCTGTCGCTGGCTCCCTGCGGGAGCATCCGCGTCAGCATGAAAACATGCATTTTTCAATATAGTCTTTTTGTGAAAATGCGTTTGGAGCAGCCCGCGTTTGCGCAGCAATAAAATCCCCAATGGGGCTTTTAAGCGGCGAGCGGTCTTGCGTGAGCAGATGGAGGGGCTTTGCCCCGACAAGTTCCGCAGGCTGCGACAAACGCGAATAAAAAATAAAATTTTCGCTAGTTATGGCCAAAGCGAACGCGGCGGCCATTTAAATCTGTATCCGTACAAAAAGAGACTGCCGCACGCAATGCACAGCAGTCCCTTTGAAAAACTATTTTTACGGAATGCGCCGCCCTGACATCCGGCACATCTTTTATTTTACGAACTTTGCCACAGCACGGGCTACGATGCCGCCCAGAATGCCGGAGACAAGGAACTCGGCCACGCCCTGCACGCCGACCAGCAGCACCACGAACATGAAGGGGTTCGCAGCACCCTTGACGGACACGAGGTTCTGCACGTAGTCACAGCCGTAGAAGGCCAGCACGATCCAGCCCATGAAGAACACCGTGTTCAGGAACGGGGCGCTCATGGCGCTGAGGATGTAGCTCCAGGTGCCGGGCTTGTCAAAGCGCTTCAGGCCGCTGAAGATCAGGCCGCAGCACAGGCCCATCAACACGCGCATACCCACGCACAGGATAAAGGTGTTCACAGGGCTTACCTGAAACAGCGCACCCGTCATAGCGGAAGCACCGGTGATGGCATCGTAGAAGCTCACTGCGCCGAACACGCCGCCCAGCAGCGCACCCACAGCGGGGCCCATGGTGATGGCACCCACTGCAATGGGAAGGGTCAGGAAGCTCATGTACAGCGGGCCCACAGGCACACTGCCCAGACCCACCATCTTCATGACCAGCTCAATGGCAACCAGCAGCGCCACACGGGTAAGAGTTTTCGTATTTTTCATATTCAGTTTTCCTCCTGCTGCCGTTCCGCCCTATACGTCGGATACGGCGCAAACCTGCCCGCTCTATGCGGGTTTTAAAGTAAATATTCAAACAATTTGGAGCGCGTTTTTGTCAGGGCGTGTTCCAATGGGAAAGGCTTTTTCAGTGGTCGCACGGGAAGCGGATGCCCGCATTGCGGCGGGCCACCGTGAGCACACGGCTCACCGCGATGGTGGTATCCTGCATCCGGCCGCACAGCTCCTGATCTCCGCTCTCCAGCGCACGGGCAAAGGCTTCAAACTCTGCCGCCTGCCGGGGCCTGCCGCCATTCAGGTTATAGTGCTCTTCCTTGCCCTCGTTAGGGTGGAAGGTGATGCCGCCGCAGCAGTTGGCGGTGGACTTCTGCAGGATATAGCCCTTCGTGCCCTGAATGATGTACCGGGCCGGGGCCGCGCAGTCCTTGGCGGCGATGCTCACGGCCTTGAAGCCGCTGTAATCCATGGTCAGGATGCCGCTGGTGTCGATGCCGCGCTCTATGTTGGCGGTATATTTGGCCTGATTCGGCTCCCCGAACAGGCCCACGATGTAGCTTACATTATATACGCCAAGATCCATCAGGGCACCGCCGGCACAGGCCGGGTCAAAGGCAGGCTGTACATCGCCTGCACAGAAGGCATCGTACCGGCTGGAATACTGGCTGAAATTGCACTGTACCAGCTTCACGGTGCCAATGCGGGGCAGCAGCTCCCGGATCTTTGCGTAGTTTTCAAGGTACTGGGTGGTGATGGCTTCAAACAGGAACACCTTTTTGTGCCGTGCCAGATTTACCAGTTCTTCAGTCTGGGCCGCCGTGGGTGCCAGCGGCTTTTCCACAATAACATGTTTGCCTGCTTCCAGCGCCACGCGGGCATAGCGCACATGCTGCAGGTTCGGCACTGCAATGTACACCACATCCACCCACTGTAGCAGTTCCAGAAAATTGGTGGTGTGCTGCGGCACGCCGTACTGGCCGCAAAGGCTCTGAGCCAGCTCGGCACTGCGCTCGGTGCTGCAGATGGCCTGCACCGTAAAAGGCGTGTGCTCTGCAAGCCATGGCAAAAATTCCCGCACGATCTTGCCCGTGCCAAGAATGCCTAATTTCATCTGATTTTTCTCCCCATCCTGTCGTTGGTCAGCCTACCAGCGCTTCCGGCTCGCGGCGGGTGCGCTTTTTGGGGTAGGTGCGCTGTTTTGCATGGCCGTGCTGGTTCTGTCGGCCATAGTGCCTGCCGCCGCCCGCACTGTGGTGCTGCGGCTGGGACGCATTGAGCTGGTACAAAAGGGCAAGTCCCTTCATCAGCAGCTCCGGGTCGTAGGTCAGCGGGTGGCGGCACAGCGGTGTCACATACTTTGCCAGCCCTCCTGTTACCACCAGAGTGGCCGGACGGCCAAGCTCTTCCTCAATGCGCTGCACCATGCCGTCAATGAGCACAGCCGTGCCCATCACGGAGCCGGACAGCATGCATTTTTCGGTGTTGGTGCCAATGGCGCTTTTGGGCGAGCCAAGATGCACCTGCGGCAGCTGGGCACAGCGGTCGCCCAGTGCCCGCAGCCCGGTGGAAAGCCCCGGGCAGATGACACCGCCCCGGAACACGCGGTTCTCGTCCACCACATTAAAGGTCGTGGCAGTGCCAAGGTCCACCGTGACCACCGGCAGCGGAAAATTTTCCGCCGCATAAGCCGCATCCACAAGGCGATCCTTGCCCACGGCGTGGGGTTCATCCACGCCCATGGTCAGTCCGGTTCGGATCTCCGGCGAGACGATGACCGGCTTCCTGCCCGTATAATGGCGGGCGCACTCAGCCAGTGCCCCGGTGATCTGGGGCACCACGCTGGTGAGCACAGCGCCCTCAAAGCGCATGGGGCGCTCAGGATGGCGGCGGTGCGCAAAAATTTTATCCATTTCGACACGATATTCTGCAGCCGTGCGGGTGCGCACCGTGTCCATGCGCGCCACAAAGCATACACGTCCGTCCCGAATGCCCCCAAGGGCGACGGTGGTGTTGCCTATATCAATGGCTAAGATCATAATTCTGTTTTCCTTTTTAAAGGTTTGAGTAACGGCAGGCCGGCATCTTATCCAGACGGCGGGCCGGTAGTTTCTCTGAGGACCGTCCGCTGGGGTGGGACCCTGTTGCCGTCAGGCAATAGGGCGGGCGATGGAATGGCCCGACTCGTGTCCGAAGAGAAAGCTGCCGGCACACCGACCCTAACGGGTTGTTCATCTATTCTTTGTCAAGCTGTATTTTACCGCATTTTGTCCCCAGTTACAAGCCTGTACAAAGATTTTGTTGTGCTGGCGGAACTTTTGCATTATACTAAGGTAAGAAATGTGGAAACAGTACGTTTTTGCAGGAGGTTTTACCAATGGATCTGAACGGAAAATGCGTCCTTCTGGGCGTAAGCGGCGGCATTGCCGCCTATAAAATGGCCAACGTGGCCAGCGCACTGCGCAAGCTGGGAGCCGATGTGGAGGTCATCATGACCAAAAATGCGACCCAGTTCATCACCCCTGTTACATTTGAAACGCTTACCGGCCACAAGTGCATGGTGGATACCTTTGACCGGGATTTCAAGTTTGAAGTCACCCACATCTCGCTGGCAAAAAAAGCCGATGTGATCCTTGTCGCCCCGGCCACTGCCAACGTCATCGCCAAGATGGCCCACGGCATCGCCGATGATATGCTCACCACCACAGTGTTGGCTGCAAAGTGCCCCAAGCTCGTTTCTCCGGCCATGAATACCGGAATGCTGGAAAACCCCATCACGCAGGATAATATCGCCACGCTGGAACGCTACGGCTTCACGGTGATCCCCTCCGAGAGCGGCGTGCTGGCCTGCAAGGATGTTGGCAGCGGCCGTCTGCCTAAGGAAGATGTGCTGATCGAGTATATCCTGCATGCCATTGCCCGGCCCAAAGATCTTGCCGGTCTGCGCATTGCCGTCACCGCCGGCCCCACGCAGGAGCCGCTGGACCCGGTGCGCTACCTCACCAACCATTCCACCGGCAAGATGGGCTATGCCCTTGCTCGTGCCGCCGCCATGCGCGGCGCGGATGTCACCCTTATCCACGGCGAGACTGCCCTGCAGCCGGTCAAGTTTACCACCGATGTGCCCGTGACCACTGCTCAGCAGATGTACGAAGCCGTCACCAGCCGCTTTGATGCTACGGATGTGCTCATTATGGCCGCTGCCGTGGCCGACTACCGCCCCGCTGCCGTGGCAAACGACAAGATCAAAAAAAAGGACGGCGACATGTCCATCCCTCTGGAACGCACGCCGGATATTCTGGGCACCATCGGCCCCAAAAAGACCCACCAGTTCCTGTGCGGTTTTTCCATGGAGACCCGCGATCTTGTGGAAAACTCCTCTGCAAAGCTGACCAAAAAGAATCTGGACATGGTGGTTGCCAACAACCTGAAAGTGGCCGGTGCCGGTTTTGGTGTGGACACCAATGTAGTCACCCTCATTACCCCGGACGGCACCCGTGAGCTGCCGCTGATGAGCAAGGCCGATGTGGCCGATGCCATTCTGGATGAAATTTTAAAACGCCGCTCCCAGTGAGAAAAAGTGGCTGTCGCATGTGCAACAGCCACTTTTTTATTTTTCCTTCCGTGCAAACACGATGCCAATGGTACCCGGGCCGGAATAGCCGCCGATGGTGGTGCCGATGTTTGTCTCGTGGCATTCCTTGAAACTGCCGTATTTCTTCAGCCCCGCCTTCACTGCGTCCATGCAGCCGGGCTTCGGCTGGCAGGAGGAGATGAACACAAGGCTGTCCTCGATGTCGTCGCGTTCCACCAGACGGTCGGTGATGTACTTGCCCACGCAGATGGGCAGGCTGCCGCGGTATTTTTTGACTACCTTCAGTTCGCCGTCGATCACTTCCAGTGCGGGCTTGATGCCCAGCAGGTTTGCCCCGAAGGCCAGCACACCGGAGCAGCGGCCGCTCTTGGCCATAAAGTCCAGCCGGTCCAGTACAAAGCTCAGCTCTACCCGTTTGGCAAGGCTCTGCAGCCGCATCGTAATGTTGCGGGGGGTCAGGCCATCTGCAGCCCACTTGGCCGCTTTCAGCACCAGATAGCCCTGCCCGGTACAGATATTCTGGCTGTCCACCACATAGACATTCTCGAATTCGCCTGCCGCCAGCTTCGCATTCTGGAAGCAGGACGAAAGCTTGCTGCTGACCGAAATATGGATCACCGCATCGCACTCTTTGGCAAACGGCTCAAAAAATTCGGTATATTCCACCAGATTTGCGGCGGCGGATTTGGGCATTTTGCCGCCCGCATTCACATAGGCAAACACATCTGCCGGGTGGATCGTTACGCCGTCCAGATAGCTATCCTCGCCCATCAGAATGTGCATGGGCATCAGGGCAATGTCCCACTGTGCCAAAAGCTCTTCGGACAGGTCGCAGGTGCTGTCCGCTGTGATCTTGATTCTCACATTATTTCTCCTTTTATAAAACCGTTCTGCATCCTCTGTCGGCTGCACCGACGATCCCTTAAAAAATTGTCCTTTTCTATTTTACCACAGATGATTCAAAGTTGTTAAGTATTTTGTAAAGGCAAATGTAAATCTTTTATGAAGAAGTTCCCGGTTTCGGTTTTCTTGTACACTTATCACAAATTCCGAATTGGATTTATGGTTCTTTCCGAAAATTCGGGTTTACCTGTTTATTTTGTCCGCCAAAAATTATATAATAAGATGTATCCTAATAGAATGGATTGAATCGGTCTGCTCTGCGGCCGTTATTTATTTGGAGGTTGCCTTATATGTTCATGTACACCGATTACAACCAGCACCTGCTGGACAATGTAAAAAAGATCCACTTCATCGGCTGCGGCGGCAGCGGCATGTATCCGCTCATCCAGATCCTTGCCGCAAAAGGCTACGAGATCTCCGGCAGCGATGTGCTGGATGGCAGCATCATCCGCTACGAGCGTGAGATGGGTGTCAAGGTCAGCCTGGGTCACAGCGCCGATAATGTGATCGGCACCGACATGGTGGTCTACTCTGCCGCCATTTCCAAAGATAACGTGGAACTGAATGCCGCTGCCTCCTACGGCATCCCCACCATCGAGCGCAGCGTTCTGCTGGGTTATGTGAGCCGCCTGTACAAGCAGAGCATCTGCGTCTCCGGCACCCATGGCAAAACCACCACCACTTCCATGATTACCACTGCGCTGGAGTTGGCAGGCCGCGACCCGTCTGCCGTCATCGGCGGCAAGCTTCCGCTGATCAATGGCTACGGCAAGGCTGGCAAGGGCGACGATATCGTAATTGAGTCCTGTGAATTTGCCGAGACCTTCCTGAAACTGACCCCGTACCTGTCCGTTGTGCTGAACATCGACAACGACCATCTGGATTACTACGGCAGCATGGGCGAACTGAAGTTTGCCTTCAAGCGCTTTGCCCTGATGACCAAGTTCATGATCTTTGCCAATGCGGACGACAAGAACACCATGGATGTCATGTACACGCTGGACCGCCGCGTGCGCACCTTTGGCATCCAGAACGACGGCGATTATCAGGCATTGAACGTGAATGAATACAAGCCCGGCTTCTTTGAGTTCGACCTGAAGGAGTGGAACAAGGTCACCGGCCATATCCGTCTGGCTGTGCCCGGCTACCATAACATTTACAATGCGCTTGCCATGTGCGCCGTCTGCCGCTTCGTCGGTCTGACCGTGGAGCAGTGCGCCGATGCAGCCCTGAATTTCAAGGGCGCTGGCCGCCGCTTTGAGGTTTACGGCGAGTGTAACGGCGCTTTGGTCGTGGACGATTATGCACATCATCCCACCGAGCTGCGCGCTACCCTGAACACTGCCAAGGAGATGGGCTACAAGCGTCTGATCGCCGTCCACCAGCCGTTTACATACAGCCGCACCAAGCTGCTGTTCAACGACTTTGTGGATGTGCTCAAGATCCCCGATATCACTGTGCTGACCCCGATCATGGGCAGCCGTGAGCCCAACGATCCCACCATTACCAGTGCAAAACTGGCCGCTCAGATCCCCGGCTCTGTTCTGGTGAACAGTCTGGAGGAGGCCGCCGAGTGGGTCAAGCAGAACGCCCGGGAGGGCGATCTGGTCATCACCCTCGGCTGCGGCGACATCTACAAGGCCAGCAAGATGATGGTGGCCGACAACCAGTAAAGAATCTGCTATACAAAAAGAGGAACGACAGCTGTCGTTCCTCTTTTTTTCGTTGATCCGGGTCAGTTCCGCGAGCACTTTTCCGCGTCGATGGCCAACACGAACATCAGCACATAAAGCGCATCCTTCGGGTCGGTGATGTCCAGAACGTAGGTGTC
>OGQN01002419.1_pt1 | contig 13390 bp, 8 predicted proteins | sample 1553231 | NCBI WGS metagenome assembly OGQN01 (sample SAMEA2579950, study PRJEB22360) | human gut metagenome | biome: human gut; feature: human-associated habitat; material: faeces | place: Denmark | collected 2008/2010 | reverse complement strand
CCCCCGGGCGTAGATGCGGCGGAGACTGTGAGATTTTCTTAGAAAGTGGTTAAGCCGCAGGGGCAACGCGAACACGATGTTCGCGTTAGCCGGTAAGCGACATGGATGGCAGCGTAAAGGCGGCCCCGTCATGATGAGAAACACTTGACCACTTTCCTTTAGAAAATCCACAGTTGTAGCTAGCATCCGAGTCCGGGGGGGGCAGTCCTTTCTGCGTGGGGGCTATGGCAACCCTACGTTACGAGCCATGCCCCCAATTCATAAATGTGTCGCAAAGGGCACTCCACATTTGTTGGCAGTTCTCTGCAATGAGCCACGCTATTCATAAGATTGTCAGCAAAAACGCTGCAAATCTTATGATCAATTTTCTGTTTTCATTCGTCGTTTCGCCTCATACATTTTGGCATCGGCCTCCCGGACCATATCGTCCATGGAACGAGGCATAGTATGGGTCAGTACGGAATATCCCATGGCTACAGTAATGGGATGCTCGGAACCGTCAGGAAGCTTCAGAGTTCCCAGAGACGCTTCGAAATCTCTTTGCAGCTTGAGAAATTCTTTTTCGGAATCGGATACGGTCGACAGGAATACGAACTCATCTCCGCCGATCCGGTAACATTTTCCTAAGGAACCGAGATGTGCCGACAGAGTATCCGCTACCCGGCGGATCATTTCATCACCGCTTTGGTGACCGTAGGTGTCGTTCACATATTTGAGGCTATTCACATCGTACAGTGCCAGCAACACATGAAAATTATGGGATGCGTCCAGTCTTTTCAATTCTTCCATATAGGAAGTACGGTTCAGCAGGTCGGTCAGACCGTCGCGATAAGCCAGGCGGCTGAGCAGCTGCATGCGAACACCTTCCTGATAGTTGGTCATGAGGCGCAGGGTAACCTGGACTGCTTCCATGATCAGGAACATAAGCACACCGATCCGTGTGAAGAAGCTGGTCTCGGGAGCACTGCCGAACCATAGCAGCAGGATATCCAGTAGAACGCCAAAGCACAGACACAGAATTCCAAGGTTATGATATAGATTGTGCTTCAGATGCTGCCTTTGATTCTGATAAAACCCCTTGCCGATGGCATAGATAACAAGTGCGATCAGAATGCCAAAAGTAATATGGGTCAGACGAAGACTTTCATGGAAGTCCTTGAGACCGGTCAGATTCAGGCAGAAACGTATACTGAAATCCATGACACTGATCAGGCATACTGTCTGTACCATCACAGGGGAGTACTCTGTATACATTTTGCCAAGGTACAGAAACAGTGGAATGGTGATCAGCATCATAAAAAGTTCCGCAATTGTATGATAAATATGGCTGTTACGCAGGATCAGCTGCAGCATACGGTTATCTGCCAACATAAAGATACCGGTATTCAGAGCAAATAATCCCAGATAAAGCATCTCACTGCCGATGATGTGCTTCTTGTGTAATGGCAGATAAAACAGGATAAATGCCAGACCAAGATGGGCGATCAGGAAGCTGATGCCGAATCCGGGTGCCTTGTCGCGGATGCGGCTTATCAGGATATCTTCACTACGTCCTAGGTACATATGATTGATCTTGCCACTGCCGTCTCCGTAAGGATTATCGATCACCAGGGTGAGCGTGCACCCGGAATCTTCCCGGTAGATCGGCAGAGAGACATAAGAGGCTCCCGGTGTCTTGCCGAAGAAAACTCTCTCCGGCTGCATGGTCTCATAGATCAGCCGGTCGTCTATCAGGATCGTCACATTGGAACTTTTATAAAAAAAGAAAAGTGCCATGTCGTGAGTCAGCGCAGGAAGCTTCTTGGTCACTGTGCAGGTGCCGCTGATATGGGAAAAATCAACGGGGCTTCCATCGGAGGTGGTCCAGCCTTCTGAAAAGTCAATATAATCCGATATTGCCGGCTCACGGTTCTGCCTGGGCAGACTGTAGTACAGTACTGTAAAAATCACAGAACACATGATCAGGAAAAACAGTCCACGTGTAATGGAATATGAAGTTTTGTGATTGTTCGTGTTAGTATTCATATGAATTATATTATAGTAATCAGGTACCATAAAAGTCAATGTCTGTGTTGGTCAGATCAATGACTAAAGATAAAAAAAGTTGCAATGGGTGAAAAAGTATGCTATTGTGATTTTGTTGCCGCTTTAGTGCGGTAAAGATTTACTCTGGAGAGTTCTTCCACGGAAAGCAATTATCATATTTCCGTATAGAAGGCGCCGAAGGTGTACGGCAGTAAAGCTGCCAATCTCTCAGGCAAAAGGACAGAGCATCTATATGCTTATTCCCATTCTCTTCGGAAGAAATCAATCTACGATAGGACGTCACAAGAGGTGACGGAAGGAGAGGGAATATGTTAGACATGATTAGTAACTTTCTGACCACAGTGGATGATTTCGTCTGGGGCATCCCCCTGATCGTCCTCATTCTGGCTACCGGTCTTTTTCTTACAGCCAGACTTCATTTTTTGCAGATCACGAAGCTTCCCCATGCAATCAAACACTTAATTGCCAATGAAAAGTCGGGCGAAGACGGCGAAGTATCCAGTTTCGCGGCACTGTGTACGGCATTGTCCGCTACCATCGGAACCGGTAATATCGTTGGTGTGGCAACGGCTATTGTAGCAGGCGGTCCCGGAGCTTTGTTCTGGATGTGGATCGCTGCGCTGGTAGGTACGGCTACGAAGTATTCCGAGTGCCTGCTGGCGGTGAAATATCGTGTGGTAGCAGAGGATGGACACATTATCGGCGGCCCCTTCTACTATATCGAAAACGGTATGGGCAAGAGCTGGAAATGGCTGGCGAAGATCTTCGCTTTTATGGGTGTATGCGTGGGATTGTTCGGTATCGGAACCTTTACCCAGATCAACGGTATCACCAGTGCGGTACATAATTTCTTCGATGCGAACAATGCACATACCGTACAGCTCTTCGGCATGGACTATTCCTGGAGCGTGGTGATCTCCGGAATCCTTTTGACCATCTGCGTGGCACTGGTTGTTATCGGTGGATTAAAGCGTATCTCCACCGTGGCACAGGTCATCGTTCCTTTTATGGCAGTGACTTATGTAGTAGCCTGTCTGTTAGTACTGATCTTTAATGTAACTGCCATTCCGGCAGCTATCGTGACCATCGTACAGAGTGCGTTTGGTATGCGTGCCGTAGCCGGCGGTGCTTTGGGAGCGGTTATCATGGCAATGCAGAAGGGTATTGCGAGAGGTATTTTCTCCAACGAAGCCGGTATCGGTAGTGCACCGATCGCAGCGGCTGCAGCGCAGAACGACTCTCCTGCCAAACAGGGTCTGATCTCAATGCTGGGTACCATCATTGATACTCTGATCATTTGTACCATGACCGGTCTTACGATCGTAATTACCGATTCCTGGAACGTAGGTCTGGACGGCGTGGATGTTACCACCAGAGCTTTCCAGCAGGGGCTGCCTTTTAACAGCTCTATTGCATCCTTTATCCTGATGGTATGCCTGGTATTCTTTGCATTTACCACGATCCTCGGTTGGGATTACTACAGTGAGAGATGCCTGGAATACCTGATCGGTCAGAAGCCGAAGGCGATCAAAGTATACCGTTGGATCTACATTGCCTGCGTATTCATCGGACCCTACATGACTGTTAAGGCAGTATGGACCATCGCAGATATCTTCAACGGTCTGATGGCGATCCCGAATCTGATCGCACTGCTGGCATTAAACGGTGTTGTGGTGGCTGAGACCAAGAAATACCTTGACAATGCTAACAAAAAGTTTTAAAAAAGTTCTGTAGCCCTATCACATGGGAAAATCTATATTTTTCCCGGAAGTGTAGAAGTGAGGAACTATATGAAAGATCTTACAAAGGGCAGACCGTCAGTTTTGATACTGACGTTTGCCCTTCCTATTTTTTTGACCAATTTATTGCAACTTACTTACAGCCTGGCAGATACCCGCATCGTAGGTACTTTTCTGGGAGATAATGCCTTGGCGGCAGTGGGGGCCACGACGACGCTGAGCAATCTGATCGTACAATTCCTGATGGGAATGTGCAATGGCTTTGCTATTATTTCGGCACAGTGCTTCGGAGCGAAGGATATGGACAGATTGCGCAGATCCTTGGGCAATTCTCTGGTGCTTGGCCTATTGGCAGCTGTGGTACTGACGATAGGAGGGCTTGTATTTTTGCAGCCGATCCTCAGATTCCTGAATGTGCCGGAAAATCTGCTGAACACAGCAACACAGTATGTATCCGTGATCATAGCGGGACTTGTTGTTACATTACTATATGATGTATTAGCGGCGACCCTAAGAGCAATCGGAGATACCGTGACCCCGCTGATCGTGCTGGCGGTGTCGGTGGTGCTGAATATCGGAGGAGATCTGCTTCTGATCGTGGTGCTGCATATGGGAGTGCTGGGCGCTGCAGTTGCTACTGTGCTGTCGCAGCTGATCGCTGTGGTAGTGTGTGCGGTCTATCTGTGGAAAAAGTATGTAATTCTGCGGATACGTGTGAATGATCTGAAGCTGCAGGATGCCGGAATGCTCCGCAATATGTTAAGCTCCGGCCTTTCCATGGGGTTCATGAGCTCACTGGTCAATATCGGTACATTGACATTGCAGACTTCCATCAATAAGCTGGGACAGAATATTATCATTGCTCATACGGCAGCCCGCAAGATCTCCGAGATCTTCATGATCATGTTCAGCGTCTTCGGTCAGACCATGGCGACCTATTGCGGACAAAATCTGGGAGCCGGCAAAATCGAACGGATCCGCAGAGGAATCCTGTTGGCAACCGGTTATACCTGCATCTGGTGTACGCTTAATATTGTGACTGCTTATACCATCGGTGACTGGCTGGTATGGCTGGTCACGGGCAGTGAAAACCCGGAAGTGGTCTACAATGCAACGTTATATCTCAAGGTAGATACTTTGTTCTATTATGTGACGGCGGTAATCTGTATTGTGAGAAATGCCATGCAGGGGTTGGGAGAACGTATTGTACCGCTGATCTCCAGCTCGCTGGAAATGATAGGGAAAATTGTGATCGCGGCGACGCTGGTTCCCATGTTCGGATACCCGGGTGTCATCGCAGCGGAGCCTATTGTGTGGTTTATTATGATCATTCCGCTATTGATAAAGATACTGCGTATGCCGGTCTGGAAGCAGAAAACTTAACTGTTTCGTAAACAAAAGAGATATTTTTACTTAACGTTAAGGAAAAATGACCAAATTTAACAATAAAATACTTGTAATTTTGTCGAATTGTATTACTATATGGAAAATGTTACAATGAATTTACCGAGAAAATACTTAAACGTTTTCGAGGCGGACCGAATGTGATAAAGTCTTTTACAGAAAGGCAGATGTGGTAAGTATGAAGAAGACAGAGAATAAGAAAACGAAAGTAAAAGGGAACAAAAAGCCATTTTTCACAATTTCGAAAAAGATACTGGCGTTAAGCCTTCTGCCGATGATCATTGTATGTGCACTGGTGGCTACGGTGGGGGCCAAAGCATTAGAGACCGGAATTGAGAAACAGATTGAGCAGTCTCTGCAGATCGTTGGTGTCAGTGTGGATGAAACCTACACGAATCTGTATGAAGGCGATTACACCAGAGATAAGGGAGGCAAGGTGCGCAAGGGCGGCACATCCATTTCCGGGGAGACACAGTTGATCGATGGATTGCAGGAGAAGACAGGCTTCCAGGTGTCTTTTTTGTATGGAAATATGCGTCTGATCACGACATTGACCAAGCCGGAAGGAGGACGTATTAACGGTACGGCGTTGGAAGACGATGTCTATGCACAGATTCAGACTGGGGAGGCTTTGTTCCTGACGGACTGCAACATTTCCGAAGTAGATTATTATGTATATTATCAGCCATTGATCAATTCTGATGGCTCTGTGATCGGTGCCATCGAAGTGGCGACGCCGATGCAGAATGTCAAGGATACAATCTCGATGCAGGTGAAGGATATTATTCTGATCGCTGTGGCATGTGTTCTTGTGGCGGCAACGCTGGTAAGCGTATTATCCCGTAGCATGGTGAAGACCATGAAGAAGACGAAGCATTTCCTAGGCAGGATCGTGAACGGAGAACTGGATGCAGAGCCGGATGAAAAGCAGTGCCGTAAAAAGGATGAACTTGGGGATGTATATCGTATTTCTGTAAAACTGCAAAAAACTCTCCGTTCGATCGTAACAGAGATCAAGGATTCCGCGGATGATCTGACAGCATCTTCCAACAAACTGATCAAGATGGCACAGGATACCCAGGAATCTGTGAATGATGTATACCATGCTGTCGGCGAGATATCAGACGGCGCAAGGAATCAGGCCAATGAGACAACGGATGCTAATGAAAATGTAGTGCGTATCGGCGAGCAGATCGAATATATATCTGAGGAAGTAAAATCTCTGACGGATTATGCCGGTAGGATGGCAGAAGCGGAGAAAGCTTCCGAAGAGATCATGAAGGAACTGAACGGCTCCAACGAGAGCACCAAGGAATCCGTCCTGCGGGTAGCGGAACAGATTACGGATATGAACGGAGCAATTCAGAATATCACCAAGGCAGTATCCATGATTCAGGATATTGCGGACGAGACAGATCTGCTGTCACTGAACGCCAGCATTGAAGCAGCCAGAGCCGGAGAAGCGGGAAGAGGCTTCGCAGTGGTAGCAGAGCAGATCAGTAAGCTGGCTGACCAGTCTAAGCGCTCCGCAACCGAGATCGAGCAGATCATCCAAAATATCATGGAGTCTTCCGGCAGAATGGTGGAGATCATGGGTGAAGTGGAAGCCAACATGAATCACCAGCAGAGCAAGTTAGAGGAGACCGGTGTGAAGACTGCGGCAGTAGCGGATGGTGTGGAGAATTCCCTGCAGCATATTGACGGTATCCGGGAGAAGATGGATGTCTTAGGACAGTCCGGAAGTGCGATCCGTGATGTAGTGGAAGGATTGTCGGCAATCTCCGAACAGAATGCAGCATCCGCAGACAGTACCATGCAGGCGGCTCATGGCATGAGTGATACCATGACAGAACTGATGAATTCTTCTGAGAACCTGTTGGCATTAGCGGATAAGCTGGAAAAGGTACTGGATGTTTTCAAGGTATAAAGAGGGTGCTGGAAGCTGTCCGGCAGGGAGATAACATATAAATGACAGAAAATGCAGTCCGTTTTTCATAGAAAACCGGACTGCATTTTCGTGTGCTTTATTGACGGGGATACCATCATGAATTACAATATAAGGGATGTGAGGAATTACGTTATGAATTTAAGGTCTTTCACCCACTTATAAGCAAGCTCATATGGGCTTAGACTTTTTGACCCTGGCATAATATCATACGGGAGAGAAGGAGAATGCAAATGAAAGAGTTGGAACGAAGTAACCGGGTGGCCATGATAGCACATGGTGTGATCAATGCAAGTATGCTTTTCATTAGCGTGATCGGATTTGTTGAACACACAGTGTCGGTTCCGGTATTGGTAGTGCTGATGCTTCTTGGGATCATACCGGTTTTGGCAGAATTTATTTGTTGGAAGAGGGATCATGCGGCCAAAGCTATAAAACATCTGTCATTGATCGGATTTGCGTTGTTTTATACGGTGCTGCTTTTTACGGCACAGTGCAACATGGTGTATGCATTTGTAATTCCCATGATGTTTGCAGTCATGCCTTATCATGATGTCAAGGCATTTGCACTTATTAATGTGGGGACGGTGGTAGAGAATATCCTGGTGGTGCTCCTGGGAGCCACACAAGGGGGATTTGGCTATCTGGGGCAGGACGCACGATTTATACAGACTTCGGTAATGATTCTGCTGTGCATTACATCCATCTATGCTACCATATCCAACCAGAAGAACACCGATGAAAATATAGAGAGCATTACAGCTGCGCAGGACCGCGCGGAAGCAACCTTACGTGAGGTCATGGAAATGAGCAGCCGGATGGAGACTTCAGTAGCTGATATCACAGCGGAATTGAATAAACTGGAAACTGCTTTTGACAGTACCAAAACAGCCATGGAGGAGGTGTCTGCAGGTTCCGGGGAGTCTGCAGCGGCGATTCAGCAGCAGACGTCCCAGACGGAGGCTATTCAGGAAAAAGTAAATACTGTGGGTGAAGTGGCAGAGACGATCGGAAGCAATATGGAACATACGATAGAAATGCTGGATGCCGGAAAAGAAGAGATGACAGGTCTGAAGGAGCAGGCAGAGGATTCTGCAAGAAACAGTGAACTGGCGGCACAGAAGCTGGAAACGCTGGATCATTATATGCAGGAGATGCATTCCATCGTGGAAATCATCAGCAAAATAGCTAATCAGACCAGTCTTCTGGCGCTGAATGCCAGCATAGAAGCAGCCAGAGCCGGTGAAGCCGGCCGCGGTTTCTCCGTAGTGGCGACGGAGATTTCGGGAATGGCCACCCAGACAAAGGATGCTACCGGCAACATCGCGGAGTTGATCCAAAATGTATCCGGAGCGATTGGAGAAGTGGTGACGGTCATCCGTCAGATGATAGACGGTATCGGCAGCCAAAGGGAAGGAACGATGCGCGCGGCGGACAGTTTCACGGCAATTGAAGACAGCAGCTATACGATCGTGGATAATCTGGGTGAGATGCTTCAGACAGTAGAAGCTCTGAAAACAGCCAACCAGGAGATCGTGGATTCCATTCAGACAATCTCAGCGACTACGGAAGAAGTGTCTGCCCATGCCAGTGAGACACTGGAAGCGGAAGAGAGAAACAGAGAGATTCTGCAGAAAATTACTGAAAATATGAATTCTATGGTAAAAAAATAAGTAACGGTTCCTGTGACAGAACGGACAGGATAGAAACAGGAGTGACAGAATATGCATGACAACGGGGTGACTTTACAGAAAAAGGTGTTACAGAATCTGGATATACCGTATTCGTATGAACTGGCAAAACGAATGGAACAATACCGGTCACATCCGACACTGGGGTATCGCCCGGCGGGTTCTAAGGCAGAATTTGAGACCGGAGAGATGCTGAAGACAGAAATGGAAAAAATCGGACTGTCTGAGGTTACAAAGGATGCTGTGACGGTAGACGGCTGGGAATTTCATAAGGCAGCGTTGAGCTACATGAATGCGGCCGGGGAGACCGTGTCAGCAGAATTGGGAGCCTATCAGACAACCTTTGTCACCGATGGCCCGAAGGAATTTTCCATGATGTATCTGGGAAAAGGAACGGAGACGGACTATCATGGAAAAGATGTCAGGGATAAACTGGTATTGGTGGAGATTAACCAGAGAGATGAGTGGTGGATCAATTATCCGGTATACCAGGCACATCTGAAAGGAGCCGCAGCCCTGATCGCAGTGCAGAGCGGCGGCTACGGTGAAATCGACGATGAAGCTCTGAATGCACAGGATATCGCCGGACCGGAGGATGCTCCCGCTTTTTCCATTTCCAGAAAAGATGCGGCAGGCCTGTTGGAGCTGCTGCGTGATCAGGAGGAAATAACGGTCACCTTTGATGCGGAATCCAGGGTGACCAGAAACTGCACGACTTATAATATTGTGGGTAAGATTCCCGGGAAACATCCGGACCGCATGGTGCTTTTGTCTGCACACTATGATTCCTATTTTGACGGATTCCAGGATGACAATACAGCGGTCGCCTTGATGTTTGGTATTGCAAAGGCGTTGCGGGACAGTGGTTTTCAACCGAACAATACCATTGTGATCTGTGCCATGGCATCCGAGGAATGGGGCGTGGTTGATTCCAATTTCGACTGGTCTACGGGAGCTTATGAGCAGATATTTACCGCACATCCTGAATGGGTGGGCAAGGTGATCGCAGATCTGAACTTTGAGCTTCCTGCGTTAGCGCATGGTACCAGAGCGAGGATCCGCAGCTGCTATGAATACGTCAGCTTTCTGGAGGAATATCTGGCGGATCTGCCGAATCTGACGATAGCCTATCCGGAAGAGACAGCAGTGACATCTCCGATCGAGACCTGGTCGGATGATTTTTCCATGGCGATCGCAGGTGTACCGTCCATGGTAAATGATTTCACCGGCGGAAGCTTTATGGAGACCCACTACCATTCCCAGTTTGACAACGATGAGTTTTATGATGAACAGGTATATCGTTTGCATCACGAGCTGTTTGCTCTGCTGATCCTGGCGCTCGATGAAACGGCAGTGGTACCGTTGCAGTTTTCACCGGTGGTGCAGCGGATTCGCAAGGGCTTGGAACAGTGTCGGGAAATCTGCTACCGCGCCGATGTGGCGGGGCAGCTGGGAGAGAAAAAACGGGTTTTGCTTGAAAAAATTGAGGAACTGGAGATTTTAAGTGACCGGGCACTTAGAAGATGCCGGGAGGAATATGAAGCGGTAGAGGAATACAACCGTAACTACAAACAGTTGCTTAGAGATGGAAAATACGACGAGGCGGAGGGACTTTTCCGGCAGACCAGACCACTGGAACAGAAGCTGCTTGCAAGGTTCAAACAGGAGCAGGACGCTTTTGTGCGGATTGACTGGTACGGAAATGTGTTGTATCCTCATGAGATATGCAGTGCAAATCTGAGACTTCTGGGCGGAGCGGTGAGAAATCTGAAGGAACAGAGACTTTCCTCCGCACTTCGTAAGCTGTATCAGGTAGACAACAATGCCTATGCCTTTAATTTTGATGAAGAAGTATATAGGCATTTTACGGATTATGTATTCCATCAGCCGAAGGATCGCCTGAAATGGGGTTACGGAAGGCTGCCGGAGCATGAAAATCTATATGGAACGGTCAAGCAGCTTCTCCAAAAAGAAAAACAACTGGAGACGTTGACAGGATCCGGTATGAAGGAAATGGACTACCGGGAAGAAATTACCAGCCTGGAGCATGCATGCAGCAAGCTTGTGGTCAGCCTGATGAATATCGTGCAACAAATGGAGAGATCTGTGACAGAGATATTCGAATTGTAATGATGGCGAGAGCAGAGCACGGAACGATCCACAGACAACAAAGCTGGGGACTGACATCATCATAATAAGGAGATAACAGTAAATACAATTATGGAAAGTGATAAGTTATATCGTGTGCAGAAGGAAGACCTTCCGAAAGTGGAGAAAATGCTGAATCAGTGCTTTGCACACGATCCGTTGTACGAGACGCTGATTCCGGATCCGGAAGTCCGTAAAAATCTGATGCCGGAGCTGTTTAAATGTGACATGGATGAATTTTATGCGACCTGTGAGATCTTCGCAGACAGCGCGGATCTGAACAGTGTATTGGTGGTATCGGATGAAGCGGAGCCGTACAATGTATTTCAGTTCTATTTTACAGAGGCCATGGCTGCTTTACAGACGGATTCCTATCTGATCAAGGAGGATCCTTCGTTAAAGACATTTCGGAATTTTATGAAGGGTGAGGATTATCTGAATTCCAGCTGGACGGATCAACTGCATCAGAATCAGCGTCTGCATATCATTTATCTGGCGGTGGATCCATCCATGCAGCATCACGGAATTGCAGCGGAGCTTCTGGAGGAAGCCATCGACTATGCCCAGAAGCACAAGCTGATGATCTCCCTGGAGACTCATAATCCGAAAAACGTGGAATTTTATGAAAAATTTGGATTCAAGGTATATGGCGTGATGGAAAAGAATTTCCCACTAAAGCAATACTGTCTGATCCGTGAGGTACAGTAATATTGCTGAAAATTTTAGAAAAATCCGGAAATGCAACTGCCGGTTGACAAAATTTCAAGGGCACTTGGTAGTTGTCAACCGGCTCTTTTGTTATGATTTTCCTATGTCGACGATCTATGTGTGCACAAGAAAACATTAATAAAAGAAGGAGAGAATGAAAATGATCCTGTCAGAAAAAATAATAATGTTGCGTAAGAAATATGGGTGGTCCCAGGAGGAACTGGCAGAACGCCTGGACATTTCCAGACAGTCTGTATCCAAATGGGAGAGCGGAGCCTCAATCCCGGATCTGGAACGCATTGTCAGTATGAGCCAGTTGTTCGGAGTTACTACGGATTACTTATTAAAAGATGAAATGGAAGAGACGGAATTCACCGATGGAATGACACCGGAGATCACATAGGGCAAAGTGATCACGGTGGAGGAAGCTAATACTTTTCTGGAAGCTACGAAAAAATATGCTGCCCGGATTGCTCCGGCGGTATCCTTATGTGTGCTCTCTCCTGTTGTATTGTTGTGGTTGTTGGGAATGGCAGGTGCCAAAAGAGGAGCGGTTACAGAAAATGTCGCAGGAGGAATCGGTCTCATCGTACTGTTACTGATGGTGGTAGTTGCGGTAGCGGTATTTCTTCTCACCGGAATCCCGTATAATAAATATGAATATCTGGAAAAAGAAAAGCTGACACTGCAATATGGGGTGTCCGGAATCGTGGAGAAAGCAAAAGAAACATTTGCGGGAACCTACCGGATCTGCATAACCCTGGGTGTTGTATTGTGTATTCTGGGAGTGGTACCGTTGCTGGCAGTATCTATTTTTTTCGGGAATAATGGTTATGCGGTAATCCTTGCTACGGATGCTTTGCTCATTGTAGTGGCGATCGCTGTATGGCTGTTCGTGTGGTCCGGTATTATCTGGGGCGGTTATCAGAAATTGCTTCAGGAGGGGGATTATACTGTGGAGAATAAGGCAGTTAACCGGAAGTATGAGCATGTGACAGCAATTTACTGGTGCGTCTGGACAGCGGTTTATCTGGCTATCAGCCTGCCGACGATGCGTTGGGACATTACCTGGGTCGTATGGCCTGTGGCGGGAGTATTGTATGGGGCACTTCTGGCGTTTCTGAAGATAAAGAATCGGAAAGCAGAGCACGAATAAGCGAATTTCAAGGGGAAATACGGCCGGCGTGAAAAAGGAGCGGAATATATGACAGTGGTATGCCTTGTGATACTGGCAGGAATTTTCTGGGGAGATTTTTTCTTAAAAAATTATATAGAGTCGCATGTGGACGAGCGGGAAGAACGAGAGATCTGCAGGGGGAAACTTCTGATCCGCAAGCATCACAACAAAGGCATGATGCTCAATGCCGGACAGAAGAGAAGGCGTCTGGTGGCTGTTGTTTCACTGGCGTTTACACTGATATTGACCGTTGTCTTTATCATGAGTCTGGGACATCGAGGCAACAATTTGCTGCGACTGGGACTATCGCTGTTGCTTGGTGGTGCCTTCAGCAATACCTATGACCGCCTTCGCAGAGGTTATGTGGTGGATTATGTGAGCTTCCCGGTGAAATGGCAGGCGTTCCGCAAGATCGTATTCAACTGCTCAGATTTCTGCATTATCATCGGTGCGTTGCTATCGGCACTTGGAATGCTGTAAATTGAGAGTTAGTGAAATACATTGGCAAAATCCACGAACTCCCGGAGCATGC
>OGQN01002400.1_pt1 | contig 13476 bp, 32 predicted proteins | sample 1553231 | NCBI WGS metagenome assembly OGQN01 (sample SAMEA2579950, study PRJEB22360) | human gut metagenome | biome: human gut; feature: human-associated habitat; material: faeces | place: Denmark | collected 2008/2010 | reverse complement strand
CATTTTCAAAAAATCTTTGAATTTTTTTCTTTATATTCTCGTCCGTATACTTCACACGTCTTGTCGGTCTCAAATAATTCATGTGCGCCGCCGTCCTTGCATAAGTCATATCGTCAACAAAATACAGTCTCAGCATCGTTCGCATCTCGCTTTTCGGTATGGATTCTATGTATTCCTCTACGTCGTTCTGAAGTTCCAGCAGTTCTACCTCTCTCAACTCCAAGAGCTTCTGGTTCTTCTCTAAAGCCGTCTCCATTCTGGTTATGATGCCGTCTGGTATTCCAGTCACCTTTACGGTTCCGAGTGACTTCCGCCCCTTCTTTCCCATGGTCACTGTATCAGACATTACTGTAGTATGTAGCTTATCAATTCTATTCTGTTTATCTTCAATCCGTCTCCGGAGATCCTTGATCTCCATCTTCATATCTGCGTATTCTATTAACACATTCTTGTCCATCGGCGACCACTCCCCTTATATTAATTCCTATCTGTTCCAAGTATTCCAGTACCGTCAATACCATTCGCTCTCCGATTCTTTCCGGTCGGCATAGATAAATATAATCGGATCCGTTCCATCTGATCCATTATTCACTACCTTAATCTGTCCACGGTAGCAGAAGTCCTCTGCATCATCCATATATACCGTGACAGTAATATCTCCGGACAGGATCTCTTCAATCCTTGCCGATACCTCACGCTTGAAAGCTACGGTATCTCTGACGTTTGGCTTTTCCACCGTGATCGGCGTTGGCTCTTTTATTTCTTTCTGATCGGCACAACCGAATAGGACTGCTGCCATCAGTATAACTGCTGCAATGCTCTTGATTTTATTCATTTCCCTTTCCTTCCACGTATAAATCCATTTAATTCTTTTGCGCATTCTTCACATAGATCGTATTCTCTGATATTTGGGACCAATGCCATCGTTTTAACTTCGCAGTGGACTTCTCTGCTATTATTCCCAATGTCTACGTACTGTCCGTATCTATCGCATTTCATTGCTATACTCATCTCCTGTGTACCTCCTGTTCCACTTCCTCGCAATATCTTTTCTATCATCTCTCACAATGTGAATTTCCCCGTCTTTCAGCATCATTTCTATGGATCCAGTCGTATTTCTCAGCTCTGCATTACATTTACTGCACCTTATTTTGAATTTGAGCTTTGCAAAATCTCGGTCTGCACCGGTTGAATCCTGGACTATATTCGCTCTTCCTCCACAAAATGGACATGGCTTTAATTTCATCTTTTCTCTTCACGCTCCTCATCCCACCATGCTTTGCAGGTTACGCATGGTCTTCTTCCGTATGGTTTTCTTCCACATGTTTTTTCATTTTTATAACTAGCATACCAGTCACTTTCATGTGGTGGACATTTTAGCCTTAATTCCTCGATATCGACAGTGTAGCCAATCTCTCTAAGTTTCTCTGCTACATATATCGCATTTGTTCGAATAGGATGTTCTGCACTCCATTTTTCTACGATTGCAACTGCCGATTCTGGATTAGCACTTTTAAAGTCAATGCAGCTATTCCCCTGTCCTACTCGTTCTTTTATTTCACACCCTTCGCAACCCTCGCAACAAGCGCACATTCTTTCTGACTCTTTTAAATACCTTACCGCATCCATCTATTCACTCCTCCTTATGGCTTTCAACAGGTCTTCTACGCCCTGGACGTACCCGTTTTTGTACCCCTGTTCTATTAGCACCTTCCGGCTGAAGTCTCTTTCCGCTTCACTCTGCAGCTTATCAGCCGCTGCTTCTATGGACTCATATTCTTTCTTTTCCATCTACTCCACTTCCCTGGTCGGTTCTGGAAGAAACTGGAACCTCCAAGCTTCATCATCAATGATCACGACGTTGCCATCTTCGTTTATTACCATTACTGCCATGTGTTCTATCTGAGTTCTTCCCTTTTGTGGTTCTCTTTCCCGCCGTTCGTTCACTGCATATCCAGTTATCGCCAATGCTCTATAGACTCTTTCGCTATAGACTACTCGCATTCCTCTTAAATTAATTACATCCATTTTCTTCCTCCTCGCACTCAATCACTCCGAAGCGAAGTCCGCAATTGTCACATTTTCCTGTGCCGTCTCCGTAATATATGCTTGTCTCTCTTCCGCATCTCGGACAGTAATTAATGATATCCGTGTCGGTACAACCGCTTATATATCCATACATCTACTATGCCTCCTCATATTCATCGCATACCTCCAGATTCTTTAGATCACCAACCGTCCACGGTTTTTTGTCTTCCCGCTTGACCATCGGGAGTTTGACATCAAAACATCTCAAGCCATATTTTGTCCCCCAAGCGGTCCACACGCCACCAACATTTTTATATGGTTTTGAACTATATATAAATAATTTACCTCCCTCGTCCCTCACGACAAAATTATATACATCACGTATATAATCTATAAACGCCCTGTCTTTCTTCGAGATCTTCACCGGCTCAACGTATTCTGATTCTGCCCATTCTGCTAGTTTTGTATCGCAATCGCCGCAACTAAACAGACAATTCCCGCACGAAAGCCCTTCGCAGCCTCTAATCTGCATTGTCTGTTTATCAATCGCAATATTCTTGCCTGTGCACGCTACGTTTAATAACTCTTCTGCGTATTTCTCTCTATTTTTCATTTTCTCACCTCGCTAACGCCGCTGTTGCCAGCAAAATTGCCGTAAGTGCTTCAAACGCTATACTTAGGCTCAATCCTTCGATTCTTTCTCCTCTGGCTACTGCCTTTGCCATGTCGCTTGATACCATGGATGTAATTAAAACATGTACGAGTGCTGTCGCCATCATAAGCACTTTGATCATTACTTCTCCTCCCATTTATTACAATATTCCGGATCACATCCTCTGACCTTATCTGTCTTGCAGAAATAATCACAGCCAGAGCCTTTTGCCTTATATTTGCAAGTCTTACATAGATGTCTGTCTGCATTCGGTGCAGATTCTACCGCCTTATCAGCTCTGTATGTGCGTCTGTGCCAGCTTACTGTTGATTCTGGGATATTTAATTTTTCCGCAATCTCAATATTCGTCATTCCCTGATCCATAAGATTCCGAATTGCATTCTTCCTTGCTATCCTTTGTCTTTTTTATAATGTTGCGCCATATCGTTAGTCGTTCCTCCTGATCCTAAGTTTAATCCCCATCTCTTCATCGATATTGTCTATGAAGTCCTGCCATCCAACGATATCATCCATCAGACACTCAGCCTTTAAATTCATTCTGTCAATAAACCTCTGACACCGCTTTGCGCCAAAATCAAATTCATCTCTGAGAGTTGCCACGCACAAGATAGTGAATGTATCCATCGTCATTTTCTTGATCTTTCTCGTGGCAATCTCTAGGCTCTTTCTGTCAAGCATGGTATGAATCTGAGTGGCATTCCGGAATCTTATTTCATCTTCCAGTCCCTTGACTCCCTTTTTCTTGACAATATTTAAAGCTAACTGTAATCCGTCCTCACGGCCGGCAATATAATTATCTATTTTTGCCATTCTTCTCCGCCTCTTTTCTGAGTAATTCAATCGCCATGTCTATGGCTTTCGTGGTTCGTCCATTCCATCCCCAGTCTTTATGCTGTTCCAGGATGTCTGCTGCCTTTGTGTATGTCATTTTATATGCCATGGCTTTTCCTTTCTTCCCTCCGGCCTCCCGGAGGGTCGTGATATATTGCTATAAATAATTTTTGTGCACCAGCTCCATGAACTCTTCATGCGTGTGAGTACGTTCATATTGCTGTTGGAATATCCTGCATAGATATTCTCTGGTTTCCTGGTTGTTATGTACTGCTTCTGGTCCTGTTCGGTGATGTGGAATACACAGATCACACTTGAATCCATTCTCTTCGCTGGCATCTCTTAAGCCAGATCCGAAAAATACATGATGTTCTTCCGTGATTTTAGGTCTGTAATCACCGTTCCTGGCACACAAGAAGCAGATATGCTTATCTGACGGTAATATAGACGGTGGATGTCTTTTTTTCTTCTTTTTCCATTTCGGTTTCGGAAACATTAAATCACTCATCAGCTTCGCCCTCTTAGCAATGTGCATCCGTCCTGCTGCCATTTTCCCTTTTTCATTCCTGCTCTCCCATAAAATCAAATAATGTCGGTGTCTCTATCTCATTTTCCGCTTCCTGAAGATATCCCACGCCGTCCCGGAAGTAATCCGGATTCAGTTCGCAGCCGTAGCCTTTCCGGTGCATCTTTACTGCCATCATCGGAACTGTCATCAGTCCTCCGAATGGATCATAGACCAAATCTCCCTCATTACTGTACCGGTTGATGATTCTTTCCACGATGTCCAATTGAAGCGGGCAGACGTGCATCTGCTTTCTTCTCCGGCTCTGATCTGTGTTTAATGTTCTCATGCGGTTAATATCATCCCATACTTCCATCTGATTCCAGGAACCCGGAGCTACCACCATGAATACAGCCGGAAGTTTCCCTTCTTTGTCCAGATCTTCCGCGAGTTTTATATGATCAGCATAGTCGTATACTGTCTCTCTGGAAAACTCTCTATAGACTTTCTGCAGGTTATCTACCGGAATCTCTTTCAATTCGTCTTTTGTAATCAGTCGGTCGCCTGATGATCTCCAGTAGGCGTGTGCATCAATCTGCCACTGTGCTCTTGTGTAGTCCTCTTTGCTCTTTTTCACTGGTTCATCCGCATAAGCTGTCGAACGGTCGGTTGGCAACTTCCGAAAAAGCAGAATGTATTCCGGGCATCCTACGCCCATCTTTGAGCCGTCCTTGCACTGCTCCGTCCATCCCAACCGGTAGGTCTGGTTATTTTCTCTGACTACGTCTGTCACAACCGTGATCATACCGAAATACTGGAAGCCATGCTTCATATAGTGTTCGATGCACAATGCGTGGAACGGTTCGATGGTCGGCATCCCAGTGCCGGTTGCATTGCCAAATAATACACGGTCCTTTACGTGGACTGCTGCCACCCTTCCAGGCTTCAAGACTCTCAGAAGTTCCGGTGTCAGATAATCCATCTGCTCAAAGAATCGCTCCGTGTTCTGGTTGTGACCAAAATCGTTATAATTTTCCGAATACTCATAATGATTCCCGAACGGAATGGAGGTATGGATCAGATCCACACTATCGGATTCCATTCTTCTGGTCTCTTCTACGCAGTCATCATGTACGGCGGTGTAATTCTTGCCATTTACTCTCACGGTTTTCACTCCCATCTTTCGCTCTAATCTCTTTTCCATTGTCTCAGACGATAATCCGTATTTCTTCACAATTTCAATCATCTTTTCCACCATGTGGTTGTGATTTTTCCATTTCTCCACCAACGCATCCTTGATCTCACGCTCATTCTCCATGTAGATGATGTCGATCACGACCTGTTCGGTCTGCAAGAAACGATAGCAACGGTGAATTGCCTGGATAAAATCATTAAATTCATAATCAATGCCCAGAAATATCTCTCGGTGACAATATCTCTGGAAGTTGCAGCCAGATCCGGAAATTGACTTTTTGGTGGCAAATAGTCTCGTGCGACCTTGTGAAAAGTCAATGACTCTCTGCTCCCTGGTCTCGTAATCCTGGGATCCGTAGATCTCTACTACTTCCGGAAGTGCTTTCTTGATTGCATGCCGCTCGGATTCCAGATCATGCCATAATACAAAATGATCCTCTGGCGAAGCTTCCACGATCTCTTTCATTTTCGCTACTCTCGTATCAATGGACTCTCTTTTTACCTGTGCAGCTTCTTTGAGTCCTGCTGCCGCTTCGTTGAATAATGAGATCTGTCCATTTTTTTCCACGGCATCACCGTATTTGATCGGTAATTCATGCCAGTTTACCGTTAATGGCGGTAATTCATAGCCATCATCGGAATATTTCGGATTGAGGTCTGATGGGCGTGTGATAAATAGCGCCCAAGAGCTTACCCATAACCAGAATTCATCTTCCATGTTCGGATAAAGCGTCAGATTATTCGCTTTGGTGGAATCCCTCTGGAAAAATCTGGTCAATGCCTGTCCGGTGTCCATAACTTCCAGATAACCGGCATAGTGGATTAACTCTTTATACCGGTTCGGGCTCGGAGTGGCGGTCGCCACCAGCTTATACTTCACGCTTTTAAACTTGTCCAGAAACGTCTGGTATGTCTTGGAGCCGAATGATCTTAACACACTCGCTTCATCCAGTGATGTGGCCGTGAAATAGGATGGATCTATGTCGCCATCTCTCACTCGTTCATAATTGGTCAGCAGAATCTTCTCGGAGGCTTCTTTTACCTCCTGCATGTTACGGACGTATTTCGGTTTTTCATAACCTAATACGTTCACGGCATCCTGCGTAAATTCCTGTTTTACTCCCAAAGGCAGTACAATCAGAGCCTTACCGCCCTCTTTTTTGATTGCCTGGTAACAAAACTCTATCTCCTGTACGGTCTTTCCAAGTCCGAAAGACTCGAACAGCGCCCTTCTGCCACCACGTAACGCCCAAGCTACTGCATCTGCCTGATGCGGTTTCAATGCTTTGTTTATTTTTGACCGGTCTACTTCAAATCCGCTTTCCGGTGCAAGTTCTATCTTAGTTTTTAAAAATTCTATGTAATCCATTTTTCTAAAGAAACCGATATATCATTACTCTGGCCAGAGTTCCGCTCCTTTCTGAAAAATCTATTTTCCTCTTTTGATCACCCGGCGTTTCCCTTTTGTGCCGCCCATGATGAATTTATACATATTTCCCGGCTTTTTCTGTGCCATCCTTACCTGCTGCTTTCCGGATGTATGTGAATATTTCATACTGTACCTCCTGCCTTTTCCAACTCTGCCCATACTTCCGCTCTCTTTTTACTCGCTCGCTCGCTTTTTGGGTCGATGCGTCTTCCTCTTTCGTAAAAGGTGCATTCTTCCGGCTTCTGCAATCGGCATCTTTCGATGATTGATGAATAGTTACAACCATTTACTGCATTTCTTGCGGCTCGGAATACACAGGATCCGCATCTCTTTTTTTGTTTGCCTGGTTTAATCACCGGTTCTTCTTCCATAGGCTCTTCTTCTATTTTCCGTTTCTTCCTGGCATCCCGGTTGATCTTGATGCCGTATTCTTTCATTCTGACGGACATTGTGCTACTTGAAATATTTAATGCTCTGCATATCTCTACCTGCGACATTCCCTCATCTGCCATCTTTTGCAACAAATCTCTGTCAATCTCTATCTTTCTTGCTCCATTGATACGCATTTTCACGCCGGAAGCCTTTAGCCATCGGCTTATCGTCTTTGGAGCGATCTTATATTCATATCCCATCTCCAGCAGTGTTTTACCGGATTCGTATTTCTTGATCAGTTCCGGCAATATTTCCTCTTTATTTTTAATCACATTCATTACATCTCCCATTCAGTATTTTTAATGATTATCGGCATTTCCATGCCGTTTTGCTATTTACTATTAGAATCTTCTTTGAACATTTTCATGAGCAAGCGTACATATTCGTTATTTTTACTGCGTGTGGCGTGGATTTTGTGACGCTCTGCCAAATCGGCATATTCTTGCCACAATTCTTTGTTTTTGACCTCTTTACCGGAGGACTTACGCCACTCTGCACGTTTCCACTTCTCTACATTTCCCGAATTTAGCGTGTTCGTCACGAAATTGGATGTCGTGTAAACCTCAACTGAACAGGGAACCGTTAAAATATTCAATGCTTTTACCGTGGCTAGGATGACACTTCGATGCCAAGTCGTGTTTTTTTCAAACCCTGTCACAGTGCGGATCTCTTTATGCCCCTTTGGTGTGATGTATTCCACGACAGCTCCGTAGTTTCCGTCTTTTACGGCGGGACCTGCCAGAGTGGTGGTGACGTAGATCTGAACCTTCATCATCGTGTCTCCTTTCTATTCGGATCATGGTGTACCTGCGGTACTTAAATCCGGTGTATGGATTGATGCCCTCCCAGATCCGTGCTATGTAGTATCCTTTTTTCGGTTTGACCTCTTTTTTCCAATGCTGCAGCTTGCGCTTTCGCACCGGTGGGAGCTGCATATTCCGGGAATGACCGTAACTTGATTCTTTGAGTCTTGGTTTCTCCCTGGATCCATCGTCTTTTTTATCTCCCATTTTCGCGTCCTTTGTCAGATAAGCGGCTAACCTGGTCATGTCGTCATCTCCGAATTTCTCCGAGTCTCTGATGGTCTCCATGTAGATGCCTCCTTTTGTCCAGGCTTTCCGCAGGATCTCTGCTGTTCCCGGTATGGCATTGACTGCCAGATGGATGTGCCAGGCTCCGTGAGTTCCCTTTTCGATATTTCTAATCCAGAACAACTCATATCCTCTTTTTTTGTATTCCTCCCGGACTTTCCGGATTGACTTTTGAAAATCCTTTAGAGCTGACTTCATGTCCGGCGGTCTGGCACTAGGTCTGTAGGTCCATGTGGCGAACGTGTCTCCTGGACAGAAATACTCCATCAGGTATGCACGGCATCTCCGCTCCTTATTCTGCTTATTAATCTCTGCTATCTGTTCTTTCGTGGGTTTCTTCTTTTTCATCCGGGGCAATCCCCGTGCCCCATATCTTCCATCTGGGATCTCGATATAATCAATCACGTCACCCTTCCGGAAGGTCTGATATTTCTGGATATACATCTTCTTTTCTGTCCTAACTTTAATATTCTTAACGAGTGTTTTACGGGGCATTTCACCCCGCATTTACTTGACATTTAGGACTACAAGATGTAATATATACGTAGGTATTTTATGTATTACATCTTGTAGCCTAGCTACGGACACATCCGCTCTAACGGATGTGTTTTTTTATTTCTGCATTTTCCAATGTCCGAACTCTTCTTCCAGACCTGCTTCTTCGATCACAACCCAGATCGCTATGTACCGGAGTCTTTGGTTCTCCACATCATAATCGGAATATCCTCTTTCCTTTGCATGTGTGTATGCTTCCAGTTCCTTCCGACCGCGATCGAATATGATAGTCTTCAGGTCTGATAGACTTAAGTCATGTTCTTCACTGTATCTTCTCATCTGGTTCTTCCTTATTGCTATGCCGGATTGCATCCCAAAGGCGGTCAATTACTTTTTTGATTCCTTCCTCCACCTCTTTTTTAAGCTCCTCTTCGCTCTTAAGTCCTCTTTTCACCAATTCCATAACTCGTGCTTTGGCTTTTTCTTCTGTCATTCCATACTTATCGCATAAATATTTCTTCATTGCTCCTGCTGTTGCAGAAAATTCAGCTTCTACCCATAACCCTTTTCCCTGTATCTGCGTTGTTCCTCTTTCTGTTTTAATCATCTTTCTTTTCCTCCTTATGAATGAATTCTTTCGTAGCTTTCATATTCCACGCCGTATCCGGCATCTATGATAATGGTCCACAACATTTCGAACTTCTCCCGCTCGATCTGGTGGCTCAATGTGCCGGGTGACAGCATTTCATATCTCTTCCGCTGCTTTACAGCAGCTTCAAACATCTTTTCTTTCACAAAAATCACCTCACTTGCTTCTCTTTGATTTTTCTCCTATAATGTATGTAAATTACATTTTTTGAAAGGATGGTGTCTTATGTCCATTTACAAAATTTCTGATCTCATGCTTCGTCTATCCGAAATGGTTCAAGATGGTTTCTTTCTCACTGAAATCGCTGAACTGCCCGCTGACGAAGAAACTCCTGCCGCATTGCACTTTGATGCGCTCTCATCGGATGATCGTGTCGACTACGAAGATGTTGATTCTATTGATGAGACAGCTGATTCTAAAATCGCAATCACAGTCGATGATGCATGTGCGTCTTTGGCATTTTCTCCTGAAGAAATCTGTACTCTTATGAATGCCGTTGACAATGCCCTTGAATACGCTAACGAAACTTTAAAATCTCCAGATTGTAGTCGTTCTGATCACGATGCAATCAAGAAAGGTTGTGTTGACCTTCGTAATATGCAGGCTAAATTTGCAAAATTCCGTAAAAGATACGGATTGTGATCAGCGCATTACTAAATGAATTTCATAACTAAACTTATTTTTGAAAAGGCGTCTCATCTTCCAAGTCGCCTTTTCTAATTCTTTAGAGATAGCTTCCTTGTCTTCCTCTCGCAAATCTGCCATTATCACAACATGATTCAATTCACGCTTTTTACTTCTGTAAATCTTTCTGTTTACCATCTATCCTCACCCCACTCTCTTATCTTGTCTCCAACCAGCATCATCACTCCACTGATCAGAAGTGCAATGATGTACGGCCAGAGCGATGCATCCGAGTCAGCTTTCTCGTAGAGCATAGCTGTCCACCAGCCCGACAAGAAACCTACTATGAACACGCTATATCCGATTTTTCGCAGCGTTCTTCTCTTCATAGTCTGCACACCTCTCATTTCTCTTGCGATCAACCATGTTGCAGCGCATATAGCGTCGGCAATTGTGACAATCGTGTTTAATAGAACCCTCTCTGAATTGATCTGTTTTCAATTCTCTGTTGCTCCTCTCGCCATTTTTCAAATTGCTTTGTAAAAAATATGATCGTGCTGTTCCTCTTGGTAGGATTCACCTTTTGCGCAAAGGTCTGACCTTTTACCCGGTAGGCATTCCGGAGCATCTGCTCCGGGAATCCCATCTCTACCAGTTCTGATGTCTTCATTATTTCTTTTGGGTATTCCAGCATTACATCTCACCTCCTACGTTACTTGCTTTTCTCAACCGGTTCTTCGTCATAATCCCTATCTTCATCGTAGGAAAACATATCTCCAACATTACAATCGTTATACACTTCTTCTGTCGTATAATAATCAGCCGTATCATAATCACCGTCTTCATTTTTCTCTATCGACTTAATAGAAATACGCCATCTATCCGGATAATAATATGTCATCGGTATGTATGTTGTGTATGATGTTTTCCCGTCCGTATGAACCATCGGTAATATCACTACCTGCGTTTCCTCTGGGAGAAATTCTTTTTCATAGATTTCTCCCTCTGTTATCTTTTTGTTACACCCAGTCAAGAAAATAAAACACATGAATAATACGAATATGGCTTCCTTCATTTTCTTTTTCATTATTTATCACCTTCTGCAACTTGTAAGAATTGCTTACATGTTACTTTTCATCCTTGATTATTTTCTCGATTACAATCATTATTGGTTTTCTACCTGTCAGAAGAAAAAATCCCGTAAGCCACATGTGACACATCTCAAGTATCGCCATTATGACCAGAACAATCGCTCCACTGTAAGGCAAATAGTTGTTCAATACCGCGAATGCCACCGGAAGACACATTATCACTGCTCCGATCATCTGCTTTCCACGCGCAAGTCGCTTTGCTTTTCTCAGATTCTTCTCAGATCCATCTTCTTTTCCAAGTACTATCTCTTGACCGTCTTCGGCTTGAAGCGTATGATCGATAATAATCTCTTTTCTTCTTTCGAAAAATCTACCGCCTACTTTTTTCTGGATTATCATTTCTCCCGGTTCTCTCAAGCATTCACCGCATCTCCAGCACTCGTCCATGTCCTCTCTTACCTCTACATAACATTTAGGACATAATCTTCTCATCGTTCCTTATCTCCTTTTTAACTCATAATCTTCATCTCATTAAGTTAATATGTATTTAAATATCATCACTAAAATAAACCCTACCATCCAACCTAAAATTGTACTAATCGTCCGCTGGTTAAACTCTGTGTTTTTCCAGCGGAGTTTTTTTAATATCCATATATCAATATTTGTCAATATCTGATTGATTTTCTTCATTCTTTCATCAACTCCTTAACACATAAAAAAATAAGCATAAACAGAACTGTGGATTCCCACTTGGTGAAACTTATTAATATTTTTGAAATTCCCGTAAGACCTACTGCTGTTGCAATCGAAACAGCAGTCTTTTCATTTGAAGTCACTTTCTCACCTCCTACGTCACTTCCTGTGTTTCCAGCTTCTTTCTCCACTTCCGGTTCATGTAAGCCATACCTTCCGCTCTTTCCATAAGACCGTTTTTATCTTCATCATCCATGTCTTTCAGATTCTCAGCTATACGCTCTATAATCTGTTTTTCTTTTTCACTCATCTTCTTCACCTCTTTTTGCATTTGATTTAATTTTCTCGCTATGGTAAAATCTTCCCAACAATTACGAAAGAGAGGATTTTACATGACAACTGATTTTTCTGACATTGCAAATGTCTATGCCGAGCTTTCCGGTATATCCAAAACATTGGAGGAAATAAATTTTTCTTCCAGTATTCTCAAGAATATTTCCATTCCAAATATTTCCATTCCATCTCCGATCGAAGCTTATCCCGGAATAGAAACATTATTGAAAAGCTATCAGGAAGCGCTTAAAGCCTCCATCGATATGTCTCAATATCAATCCATTCTTAATAATCTTTCCAAAATCATATCTGGATCCGATATTCCTACGCATTCTCCTGATGATATTTCTATGTCCGATATCGATACGTGCCTTGATGCTGACTATGTAACTGTCGACGCTAAACCTGTGAAATATTTTGTTCCCTCCCAAAAAGCCGAAACTTTTTCCAACGAACGTGTGCCACTATCTACTGGTGACATCATTGCTCTTATCACTCTTATCGTTACCCTTCTCTTCAATACAGCATCTCTTTATCTTCAGCAGAAGGAATCTCAGCAAAACGCTAAGACTGAACAGGAGCGAATCGAATTACAGCGCGAACAAAATGAATTACTCAGAGAACAAAATGAAATTCTCAAGCATTGCGGTTACATGTTCTATTCTATGGATACTTCTCACTCTTCTCGTGCAGAAGATCTTGAAGCCTTGAAGAATAGTTTCCCAGAATGCGATTCTGTTCCTCCAGCTGTTGATTCACCTTCCGAACAGAAGTGATTGTTTTCTGGTAGTAATCTGATATTTCACAATAACGCACCGTGAAATTGACTGTTATAAAGCATAGGCTTATTGCCAAACCTATTAATGTCAGTCTTAAGTGGAAAGTTGTTCTTTTCAGGCTTTCCACTTCTTTTTTAATCTCTTCCATCAGGTTCGCTCCTTTCGGTTTTCTCTCTGAAATCATCTACCGTCTTCCCCAGGTAATCACATATCGCAACCGCTTCATCTACCGATAATGCTCTGTTTCTTCTTTTATCAGCTAAACTTGCATATATAATCTTGTAGGATATCCCTGTGCTTCTGGACATCTCTGATAGATTGATGTTCTGGTCTCTGATGTATTCAGATATCTTTTCTGTAATTTTCATATTCTCACCTCGCTTTGTGTTGTGTTCACTCACAACTTAATTGTATATTATCACTACCTATTTGTGGTGTCAATAGTTTTTTCACAACTTAGTTGTGTTTTACTATTGACTTTTGTTATATGCTGTTTTATACTTCAACTAAAAGAAGGGAGAACAAAATGCAGACTATTAACGATAGAATTGGGATTGTTTTAGAGCGTTCAGGAAAAAGCAAAACTGCTTTTGGAGAATCATTAAATGTCTCTCAGCAATACATTTCCA
>OGQN01002385.1_pt1 | contig 13538 bp, 6 predicted proteins | sample 1553231 | NCBI WGS metagenome assembly OGQN01 (sample SAMEA2579950, study PRJEB22360) | human gut metagenome | biome: human gut; feature: human-associated habitat; material: faeces | place: Denmark | collected 2008/2010 | reverse complement strand
GTTCGGCGGCCAGCCTCTCCATCAGGGCGTAGGCCTCGTCGTAGTCGTTGCGGATTTCGCCGTCGAGAATGGCGTTCTTGATCCGCTCCTTGATCTCGCCGACGGCGCGGCAGGGCGGCAGGCCGTAGGTCTGCATGATGATCTCGCCCGTGACGGGCGGCTGAAAGTTGCGGATGCGGTCGCGCTCTTCCAGATCGGCCATCTTCTCGCGCACCAGCCGGAAATTGGCCATGTAGCGCTTCACCTTCGCGTCGATGCCCGACGTGATGTCGGCCTCGCACAACGTCATCAGCTTCTCGATGTCGTCGCCCGCCTCGAAGAGCAGCCGCCGCACGGCCGAATCGGTCACCTGATCCTCCGACAGGATGATCGGCCGCAAGTGGAGGAAGACCATCTTCTGCACGAACTTCATGTGTTCGTTCATCGGCAGCTTCATACGGCGGAAAATCTGCGGCACCATCTTCGACCCCAGCGTCTCGTGCGAATGGAACGTCCACCCCGTCTGCGGATCGTAGGCCTTGGTGAGCGGCTTGGCGATGTCGTGCAGCACGGCCGCCCAGCGCAGCCAGAGGTCGTCGCTCTTCGCGGCCACGTTGTCGAGCACTTTGAGCGTATGGTAGAAATTATCCTTGTGGGCGTGTCTGCCGACCCGCTCGACCCCTTTGAGGGCCTGCATTTCGGGGAAGATCAGCGCCAGCAGCCCCGACCGTTCGAGCAGGTCGAAGCCGCGGGAGGGCACCGCCGACGCGACGATCTTGTTCAACTCGACGGCGATGCGCTCGCGCGAGACGATGCGGATGCGCTCGCGGTTGCGCCGGATCGCGGCGAAGGTTTCGGGCAGGATGTCGAAACCGAGCTGCGCGGCGAAGCGCACGGCCCGCATCATGCGCAGCGGGTCGTCCGAGAAGGTAACGTCGGGATCGCACGGCGTGCGGATGACGCACTCTTCGAGGTCGTCCATGCCGTCGAACGGGTCTACCAGCTCGCCGAACGAACCGGCGTTGAGCGACCACGCCATGGCGTTGATCGTGAAGTCGCGGCGGCGCTGGTCGTCTTCGAGCGTGCCCGCCTCGACCTGCGGTTTGCGCGAATCCTGCGTATAGGACTCACGGCGGGCACCCACGAACTCGACCTCGACGCCCTTGTGGCGGAGCATGGCCGTGCCGAAGGTCTTGAATACCGAGACCTTGGCGTGCAGTTCGCGGCCCAGCGCTTCGGCCAGCGCGATACCGCTGCCCACGACCACCACGTCAATGTCGGTCGAGGGACGGCGCAGGAAATGGTCGCGCACGTAACCGCCTACGACGAAAGCCCTCACGCCCTGCTCTTCGGCCAGACGCGAGATTCGCCGGAATATGGGATTCGTCAGCGGCACGCGGCTACCTCACGAATTTTTCGATCACCGTCTTCCACGCCAGATAGCCCTCGCCCATCAGGTGCAGGCCGTCGTTGGTGTACTGCTTGTCGAGCATGCCCTTCTCATCGACCAGCGCGGAATAGACGTCGACATACATCACGTTCTTACGCCCTTCGCAAAGCGTTTCGAGCAGCTTGTTGGTCTCGATGATCTCGGCGCCCTTCTTCCAGTGGTTCTTGGGCTTGGCCTTCGTATCCACGCCGTTTACGGGAAGGATGCTCTGCACGTAGATCTTCGTCCACGGCGACTCCTCGGCGAAACGGTCGAGCAGTTTTTCGACATTGGCGGCGACCTCTTCGGGCGCGATGCCGACGGCCAGATCGTTTGTGCCGATCATCAGGAACAGCTTTTTGGGATGGCCGTTGATGATCGGATCGAGCCGGTCGAGCAGCCAGCCGGAACGGTCGGCGCTGATGCCGCGGTTCTTGACATGGCGGTTGTTGAACAACTCGGCCCACTCGCCGCCGTCGGTGATGCTGTTGCCGAGGAATACGGCGCGGTCGCCGTCCTTGAACGGCGCTACGGTCTGCGCCGCGGCGGAAGCGCACATGCAGAGCGCCGCCGCAAGGGATAGAAGGATTCTTTTCATGGTTATGCGGTTTGTTGTGTTTTGGTGAGCCGATTTATTCGTACGAGGGCGGCAGTTGTGTCCGGCCCCAGTTCCCGGACGGTTTGGCCGAGGTCGTATATTCCAGCGTCGCGCCGTTGCGGAGCGCATCCCAGCCGATCCATGTGCTGCCGTAGGGTTTCCCGTCGAGTTTGAGCGCCGTGGTGTAGATTCGTTTCTCCGAGCCCCCGGTGATGGTGATGTCGCCGTGCTTGAGGTGGATGACCACCTTGTCGAAGACCGGGGTGCTGAGCGTGAAGCCGCCTACGCCCGGGATCATGGGGTAGAGCCCCGTGCATGCGAAGACGTACCAGGCTCCCATCGTGCCCAGGTCGTCGTTGCCCGGCAGCCCGTCGGGGGCGCTCGTGTACTGCTCGTTGAGGATGCGGTTGATGACCTTCGAGGTCTTGTCCGGCCGTCCGAGCCAGTTGTAGACCCACGGGATATGGAAGCTCGGCTCGTTGCCCGAGGCGAACCACGGGTCGTTGTACCCCGCGTCGAGGCGCACGAAGAATTCGTCGAGCCGCTTTTCGGCCGCGGCCTTGCCGCCCATCGTTTCGATCAGCCCCGCCAGGTCGTAGGGCACCATCCAGAAATAGTTTTTATAGGTCGATTCGCGCCAGTCTTCGCCGAGCGGTTTCCACGACCCGTCGGCATTGCGCGACTGCAGCCAGCCGGTCTGGGGGTTGTAGAGGTTTTTCCACGAGCGGGCGTAGTGGAAATAGCGCCAGCTGGCGAATTCGTCGCCGCAGGCGTGCAGCGCGAACTGCCCGATGGAGAAGTCCGACGAGGTGTATTCGAGCTGCTCCGAAGCGTTGTAGTACCCCTTTTCGAGGTATTGTTTCAAGCCCGGGCGCTCCTCCACGTCCTGCGATTTGGCACCCGGCACCTCGGCGTTCCTGCGCATGATCTGGAACAGCGGGAAGGGGTCGTAGTCCTGTGCGCCGAACGCCCAGGCGTTTGCGATCAGGATCGGCGTGGGGTCGCCCTGCATGATGCCGGTCTCGATGTTGGCCATCACCCAGCGGGGAAAGGCGCCGCCCGACTGCTCGGCGAAATGCTGGTGCGAGAGTACCACGTCGGACGCCACGTCGGGCGCCAGCATCGAGAGCAGCTGGATCTGCGTGCGGTAGGTATCCCAGTTGCTGAACGAGGTGTACTGCTTCGAACGGCTTCGGTGCACCCGGAAATCGGCGCCCATGTACTCGCCGTTCACGTCGCTGCATACGTTGGGGTGGATCAATACGCGGTAGAGGTGCGTGTAGAACTGGGTCGTGCGGTCGGGGTTGGTGCCTTCGGCCTCGATCAGCCCCAGGTAGTCGTTCCACCTCCGTTCGGCGGCGTGCTGCACGGCCGCGAAATCCCACCCGGCGTTTTCGGCCGCGAGGTTTGCGCGGGCGTTCTCCACCGAGACGTACGAAACGCCGATCTTGTACTGTACGTTGCGGTTCTCGGTGAGGTCGAACGTGAAGTAGACGCCCGATTCGCTCCCCTCGGCGAAACGTCCGCCGGGGGTGAGCCGATCCTCTTTCCAGATGCCTGTCGTGACGGCCCGCGCGTCGAACTCGGCGACGAAGTAGACCTTGTACGGGGTGCGTACGCCGCAGAAGTTGCCGCCTTCGGCATAGCCCTCGCAGCTGTTGGGGCCGGTGATGACGACGGCGGCCTGTTCGATCGGCGTGGCGGCGATGCCCGCGCCGATGATCACGGTGCCGAACGCCTCTCCCGCGGGGTATTCATAGCGGGCCATGCCCGTGCGCTCGGTGACGGTGAGCCGCGCCTTGACCGCCTCCTGCACGGTGGCTTCGTAGTAGCCGGCATGGCCCTGTTCGCCGCAGATGCCGACCCGGTAGTCGAGGATGTTTTCGGGCGAAGAGTCGAGTTTCCCCGTTACGGGGAAGGTCGGGAAATTACCCATGTGGCTGCACCCGCCGCCGCTCAACTGGTTGATGACGAACCCGCCCCGCTTGGCGAAATAGGTCGGCGTGAACTGTACCATGCCGAACGGGTAGGTCGCCCCGGGATAGAGGTAACCCGAGGTCAGCCCCACGCCCCGGGTGCCGATCAGCGTGTTGACCTTGTGCGCGTAGCTGTCGCTTTGCTGCCCGCAGGCGCTGCTGGCCCCGAGTAAGAGGGCCGCCAGCGACAGGGATATTGTTTTCAGGGATTTGAACATGTCCTTCGGAATTTCGGTTGTCGATCGGTTCATTCTGGTCTGGAAAGCGAGAAGGGAGCCGCATCCTTGCCCGTGCCGCGTTCCTTGTTGGGCTCGGGGCCCATTACCAGGCGCATGACGCCGCCGTCGGCGATGTCCTTGTAGGTGATGTAATTCTTGTCGAGCGGCTTGCCGTTGAGCGTCGCGGACTGGATATAGACGTTCTGCTGCGAGTTACCGTCGGCCTCGATGACGAACTTCCGGCCGTCCTCCATCGTGATGGTCGCCTTGCGGAATACGGGGCTGCCCAATACGTACTGGTCGGTGCCGGGGCAGACGCTGTAAATGCCCAGCGAACTCAAAATATACCACGAGGACATGCCGCCCTGGTCTTCGTCGCCCGGATAGCCGCGCTCCGAGGAGTTGTAGAGCCGCCCGGTGATCTGCCGCGACCAGTATTGGGTCTTCCACGGCTGGCCGGCGTAGCTGTACAGGTAGATCATATGCTGGATGGGCTGGTTGCCGTGGGCGTATTGCCCCATGCCGGCCAGTTCCATCTCCTTCATCTCGTGGATCATGCCGCCGTAGGTGCCCGGACGGATGACGTTCGGCACGGTGAATACCGAGTCGATCTTGGCGGTGAACGCTTCGTCGCTGCCGTAGAGGTTGATGAGCCCCTGCACGTCGTGGATTACCGACCAGTTATAGTGCCAGGCGTTGCCTTCGCAGTAGGGGCCGCCCCACTCGTAGGGGTCGAAGGGTGCGAGCCAGCTGCCGTCCTTGAGGCGGCCGCGCATGAAGCCCGACTCCTTGTCGAAGACGTTGCGGTAGTTATACATCACGCGCGAGAAGATCTCCTCGTAGAACTTGTTGCCGGTCATGCGCGCCAGCTGGTAGCCGCAGAAATCGTCGTAGGCGTATTCGAGCGTCTGTGCCGTCGAGCCCATCGACTCGGGGTAGGAGACGTATCCCAGCTGCCAGTACTCCTTCCATCCCGCGCGGCCGTTGGCACCGCCCCACGGGCCTTTGTTCATCGCCTCCTTGGCGTAGGCTTCCAGCGCCTTTTGGGGGTCGAACGTGCGGATGCCTTTGGCCCATGCGTCGGTCAGCAGCGAAATGGCGTGGTTGCCGATCATGCCGCCCGTCTCGCCGGGCGCCGACCACGATGGCAGCCAGCCGCACTGCTCCTGTGCCGCCAGCAGGGCGTTCATGTAGCGTCCCTGCATCGTCGGGTGCAGGATGTTGGTCAGCGGGAACTGCGAACGGAACGTATCCCAGAAACCGTTGTCGGTATACATGTAGCCGGCGTGTACCTTGCCGTCGTAGGGGCTGTAATAGTAGGGGTTGCCCTCGGCGTCGCGTTCGTAGAACTTGCGCGAGAAGAGGTTGGCGCGGAACAGGCACGAATAGAAGGTGCGGATCTCCTCGTCGGTGCCGCCTTCGACCGCGATGCGGCCCAGCAGGGCGTTCCACGTCTCGGCGCCGCGCTTTCGGGTCGCTTCGAGGTTCTTGTCGGCGCCCAGTTCGCGGTCGAGCGTGAGCAGCGCCTGCTCGGGGCTGATGTAGGACGAGGCGGCCTTGGCCTGCACTTTGGTGCCGGCCTTGAAGCGCACGTAGGCCCCGTAGCCCTTGCCTTCGCCCTCGGTCATGCCCGGGAAGCGTTCGTCATGCTCGTTCTCCCAGAGCCCGTACTCCTCGAACGGCCGGTCGAACTGGATGACGAAATAGTTGCGGAAGGTTTCGGGGTGGTTGACGAAACGCTGGTTGTTCACCCACCCCGAGATCTGCCGTTTGGCGGGGTCGATCTTCATTCCGCTCATGGCGAAATAGCCGTCCAGCACCAGGTAGGCGTCGCCTTTCCGGGGGTAGGTGAAGCGCAGGTGCACGCCGCGCGTGGTGGGTGCCATTTCGGTGGTGATGCCGTTGTCGAGCGTCACCCGGTAATAGTGCGGTTTGGCGATCTCGTTGGCGTGGCTGAATTTCGACGCACGCGCGTCCTCGTTTACGACTAGCTCCCCGACCTCGGGCATGAGCGAATAGACCGCATAGTCGCTCATCCACGGGCTGCACTGGTGCGCCTGTTGGAATCCGCGGATCTTGTCGACCGAGTACTGGTATTTCCAGCCTTCGCCGTTGGGGCCGGTCTGTGCGCCCCAGGTGTGCATCCCGTAGGGCATGCCGGTCGTGGCGTAAGTGTTGCCGTAGCTCAGTTCGAATTTCGAGTCGGTGCCCTGCAGCGTGTTCACGTATTGCACGTAGTCCTGTTTCTGCGCGAAGGCGGCCGACAGCGAGCAGAGGCCGAAGAGGCCTGCCGCGGCGATCCGCCTGAGCGATGACCGCAGCCGGCTGCGGTCTTTGTTGACGGTGTTTTCCATAGGTTTGTCGTCTGTTATTAATGATATGATTAGGTTCGTTCTGTTGTTGCCTATATGCCCCACCGGGTGTTGGGGGTGTCGCCCATGTAGAGTTCGAGCGTCCCTCCGGCCGCAATGTCGGCGAAGTCGATGTGGGATGCCGTGTGCTCCCTGCCGTTGAGCACCGCCCGCTGTATGTAGACGTTCGAGGGGCTGTTCCCGTGCGCCACGACGGTGAATGTCCCGCCCGGTGCGTAGGCCGGGTCGAGGCGCAGTTCGATGCGGTCGAAGACGGGGCTGGTGATCTCCATCCGCGTGTCGCCCGGGCAGGCGGGATGCAGGCCCGCGGCCGCGAGCACGTACCAGGCCGACATCTGTCCGGCGTCCTCGTTGCCCACGATCCCCTCGACCTTGTCGGCGTAGGCCTTTTCGCAGATATGGCGCGTCCATTTCTGGGTCTGCCACGGCTGCCCGAGCCGGTTGAAGAGGAACGGCACGAGGTGGACGGGTTCGTTGGCGTGGTTGTAGTAGTCGTTCCAAAGCATGTCCGACGGAGTTTTGTCGAAGAACTCCGTGAGGTCGCGCAGGACGGCTTCGCGCCCGCCCATGAGCGATACCATGCCCTCGACGTCGTGCGGCACGAACCATCCCTGCTGATAGGGGTTCGACTCGATGCAGCCGTACCACTCGGTGGTGCGGGCGTTCCCGGGCCACGGCTCCCACCCTCCGTCGGCGCGGCGCGGGCGGAACCACCCCTTCTCCCGGTCGAAGATATTGCGGTAGGCCTGCCCTTTGGCGGCGTAGAGGGCGGCGTCTTCCCGCTTGCCCAGCTGCGTGGCCAGGCGCGAGATGCACCAGTCGGTATAGGCGTATTCGAGCGTGTGCGAAATGCACAGTTCCGAGGGGGTGTAGCCCAGCGGGTCGTTGCCGAAACGCTTCGAGGAGTTCACGGCATAGCGGTAGGCCTTCTCGACGTCGTAGCTGCGGATGCCCTTGGCATAGGCGTCGGCCAGTACCGACAGCGCCGGGTTGCCCAGCATGCAGCCCGAGTAGGCGTTGACGATCTCCCAGCGCTCGAAATAGTGGCGCCCGCTCTCGTCGGCCATCGTGACGAGCGAGTTCACCAGGTCGCTGACCAGCTGCGGGTTGATGATGGTCTGCAACGGCATCTGGCTGCGGAACACGTCCCAGCCGCTGAAGATCGTGCGTTTGGTGAACCTGCCTCCCGTGGTATGGATCCTGCCGTCCGCTCCCGGGTAGCGCCCGTCGGCGTCGGTGTAGATGCGGGGGTCGATCATCGTGTGGTAGAGCGCCGTGTAGAAGATCGTCTTTTGCCGGTCGCTGCCCCCGTCGATGCGGATGCGCGCCAGCTCCCGGTTCCACAGCTCGCGCGCCTCGCGGGCAACCTGGTCGAACGCCTTGCCGGCGATCTCCGCCTCGAAATTCTTCCGGGCGCCCTCCATGTCGACGAACGAGATGCCCGCACGAAGGATGACCTGCTCGTCCTGCCGCGTCCCGAATTCGGTGTAGAAACCGATGTGCCTGCCTTCGATGCGGTCGATGCCCGTGACGACGGGCGCCGCGGCTACGCGCTGCAGGTAGGGGACGCTGACCACCTCGTCGCGCTTGCGTACCCAGTCGTCGGGGATGTCGGCGCTCCAGAACCCGTAGTTTTCCATCGGCTTGTCCACCTGCGCGTAGAAATAGACCGTATAGTCGGCCTGTCCCTCGCCGTTGCCCCAGCCGCCCGTGGCGGGGGTGCATTTCATCCACCCGGCGATGGTGTGCTTGTCCACCACCTCGATGTATTGCCGCTCGGCCGTGCCGCCGACGCGGCGCGCCAGGTCGATCTGGATGCGCGACTGTTCGCCCTCGGGAAAGGTGAAGCGCAGGATGCCGCAGTGCGGGGTCGCCGAACTTTCGGCACGGATGCCGTAGTCGGTCAGCAGGGCGCTGTAATACCCCGCGCGCGCGGTTTCCGTGGCCTTGTCGTAATGGGAACGGTAACCCCCGATCGAGCCGTCCTCCCTGCCCGCGATCTTTTGCAGCGGGCCGGTCGTCGGCATGACCAGCAGGTTGCCCAGGTCGCCGAACCAGCCCACGCCGCTCATCTGCGTGAAGGCGAACCCTTCGATGGTCGTGTGCTCGTAGCTGTACCCGGGGCTGTTGTCCTCGCCCGTGATGGTGTTGGGGCTGACCTGCACCATGCCGTAGGGAGTCGTCGCCCCGGGGAAGGTCTTGCCCAGCCCGTGGTAGACGCCCGCGGCGCTCGTGCTGGTGCTCGCCCCGATGAAGGGGTTCACGTAGTCGGCCGGCGAGAAGCTGCCCGTGTCGCCCTGCACGACCGCGGAGCAGCCGGTGAGCCCCATGGACGGGCAGCATAATAAGAGGAAGAGTAAGGTCTTGGGAATGTTGCGGTAGTGCATGGCTTGGTCTTATTTTGTCAGTCGAAGGGTTTTCAGTCCGAAGCGGGGCATCGCCACCTCGATTTCCGATACGCCGCCCCGCTTGCGGATGGCGCAGGCGGCCGTCGCGTTTCCGTTCAGGTCGGTCTGCTCGACCTTCGAAAGCGGGAAGGCGAACCTGATTTTCTGCGGGGTGCCGTCGCCGTCGGCGTTGAACAGGCGCACGACGATCTGCTCCCTGTCGAGGTAGGCGGCCGAAATCTCATAGCCCGTGCCCGTCGCGTCGATCAGCGAGGCTTCGTCCGCGGCGGCCTGCGCCGCAAACGTGCAGAGCAGCGGTTCGTTCCAGCGCCGGTTCTCCTCCTGGATGCCTGCGGCGTCCCATGCCCTGCGGTGGGGTACGACGGCGAACCGGATGTGCGTCGGGCCGTCGATGGGGTAGTCGCGCCCCCAGAGCCCGTTGCCGGAGTATTGCACCGTAAGTCCCAGCGGGGCGTCTGCGCCGTAGGAATAGGAAGTCGTGTGGTCGGAGAGGAGCGCCAAGCCGTAGCCGCCGTCCCGCTCCGCGAGGTCTACCCAGTGCAGGATGACGTTGTGCTTGATGTTGTCCCAGGTGGTGAAGTGGGTGTTTTCCAGCGTGCTTTTGCAGACGTCGAAAGGTGCGTCCTTATACAGCGCGGGGGCGTCGAGGGCGGCCGGGAAGAGGATGTTGAGGTTGAAACGGTCGTCGTAGAATGCCCTGTGGTTGTTGTTGAAGCCGTCCTTCTGGCGGAATGCCCCGATGCCGACATTGTGCTGCCAGTCGATCTTCAGGTCGAAACCGATCTTCCGTTCGCCCTTGCGGAGCGTGATCGTCTGCGTGAAGGGGTGCGTGTCGATCCGGCCGCTTATGCGGACGCTCTTTTCCAGCTCGTTGTCGCAGAGTACGGTCACGGTGGCCGGGGACTGTGCCGAGGAGTGGAACTGCCCCTGGTCGTAGAAGAATCCCCGCAACTCGCCGAATGCGAACCGGTGCTGCGGGTCGGCGAATTCCTTCCCGCCCTCCTTTTTTGCGACGAGGCTCGTGATGGTGCCTCCCCGTGCAGGGTCGATTACGATCCGGTACATGTCGTTCTCGAGGATGTATTCGTCCGCCCCTATCTGGCGGGGTGCGGCCGCGGCCGCGTTGCCGGATGTCTTTTTTACAGTGTAGGTCGTGTAACCGAATGCCGGGACGGAGGCTTCGAACAGGAGCCGCCGCCCGCCCGCCGTCGGGACGATGGCGTGCGGAACCCGTTTGCCTTTGGCATTTGTCACTGCCAGCTCCCCGTCGCCGAGGCCTTCGGGCAGCGTCGCCGACACCGTTTCGCGGCGGGGGCTGCCGAGCGTGTTGCAGACGCGCAGGTAGGTTGTCTGGCCGTCGCCGCCCGGTGCCGCGAAGCTTTGCAGCGCCTTGGCGATCACCCCGTCGCACAGCGAGTCGGTGGCGGCCGTCCAGCGGCGGATGTGCTGCGCCCATGTCCCCTGCCTGTTGAGCCCGTTGTAAGGTACGATCCACGAGTCGTGGTGCTGGGCGAGCATCAGCGTCCGCCAGCCCTCGTCGAGCGTTGCCTGCCCGTAGCGGTAGCCGTTCACGAGGTTGGCGATGACCCCTGCCTTTTCGGCCATGACGAGCTTGTTCTCCGATTCGCGCACCTGCTGCGCGATGCGCTGCAAGACCTGGCTGCCCCACATGAGGCTTACGCGGACATCTTCCTGCGGCATGCGGTAGTCGTCGGAGCTCCTGCCGTCGGTCACCCGTTCGAAATACTCCCGCCACGTGACGTAGACCGAGTTGTTGCGGATGCTGTCGCCTGACCCGATCCAGGGGCCGTATTTCCATCCCGCATCCTGGTAGCACATCCCCACGGGGTGGGCGATGCCGTATGCGATGCAGGCGTCGAGGTACTCCTTCTCATTGCCCCATGCCGTGGTCTGCCATACCGAGTTTTTCTGGAGCTCTTCGCAGGCGTGGCGCGGCGAAGTGAGGATCGAACTGCCGTCGGGGCCGACCCAGTTGACCAGTTCGCCGCCGTAGGGCGCCGTGTACCCGCCCCAGCAGGTATTCGGACATTTCAGGGAGGCGTATTTGAACCCGTAGAGTTTCAGGATTTGCGGCAGGCAGCTGGTGAAGCACGGCTCCTCGACGGAGTAGGTGACGAACTCCACGTCGGGGAAATGACTGCGGATCTTCCGCATGCCGTATCCGAACTGCCGGATGATGCTTTCGCCCGAGATGTTGTAGCAGTAGGGCTGGGCATAGGACGGGTTGGTGAATTCGACGCGCCTGTCGGCGGCGATCGCCTTGAAGCGGGCGTAGTCGGCCGGCGTACGCACCTCGACGGTGTCCCACGTCTCGGGTTCGATCTCCAGCCCGATCCTCCATTCGGGATGCGCGGCCATCTGGTCGGTGATGAAGCGGGTTTTCCAGGCGACCGGGTAGTGGCCGTAGACGCCCCCGTGGTATCCGTCGACGAAATAAACCCGTTGCTGGGAGCGGACGGGGGTGCCCGATGCGAGCAGGAGCAGGGCCAGGCACAGCGCCGTTATGACTTTCGGCTTCCGGCGGTACGATGTGCCGTGCCGCATATCCCCTGTCCTTCCGAAAATCGTCCGGGCTGCCTTGCAGACGGATGCAAACCCGTTGTAAAATGAGTCCATGGTCGTATTTAAGTTTGGTTTGTAGGTTTCGGAACATTGCGTAATTCCACTTTTACAAAGTAACTTAATAAAAATGTAACCCGGGATTATATCCCGGGTATGTTAGAGGTAAAGTAAATATACTTTTTTGGAAAGGTGTTTATAAACAGCGGTTTATGCGCTCGGATCCCGGCCGTTTTGGTAAACCGGATTGAAATCCGCCGACCGGCCTTCCGCCGTGGTTTTTGTCCGGTTTTGTGTCCGGGATGCTGCCCCGGCCTGTTTGTGGCCCGTTTGTGGCGTGTTGTTTTCTTTTGTTAATTTGTATGTTTGCCGCAATAGTGCGGACAGCGTGGCCACACCTTGTTCGGTAAAAGCAAGCGGCAAAGATGATTTTTGCCGCTTTGTCCGGATGTCGTAAATCTTATTTTGGATAACTGTTATTTCTATTGTTCGGGTTTGAGGGGCAGGGCGGTTTCGTTTATTGGGCTATTTTCTGTTTGTAGTAGTCGAATTGTTTCCGGCAAACATTTTCCACAACGTCGCGGAGCAGTTCGACTTTCGGCATAAGCGCGTCGATATCCTCTTTGGTGACGACGAAATCATCGTTATACCGGGCTTCGACGTAAGCGCTTCTTAAAAGTTCGAACAGGCGTTTTTCTTCCGGTGTGTCGCGGAGAAAGACTTTTGCCAATTCCATTGTGTAAATCTTGCATTTCTCAATCAGAAATTCAAGGTCATGTTCCTTATGACCCTAAAGAGCGAATACCAACGGGATAGTCTTTATAAAATATTCAGTCGCTTGGTGCAACATAAAAGAGGTCATTGGATAAGTTTTTCGATCATACGCAATTTTAGTATGGAATAAAAAATCCGTTGCACTCGCAAATTTCTTGTCGTAATACTTTTGCGCCTTTTTCTCAATCTCGCAAAAATTCAGTTCGCGCGGAGTGGCTAACTGGTATTCCCCCGAATCGTAAAGTACAACACCCTGTGTGAGAATATCCGCATAAAAATAATGGCCCTCCGAAAGCGCGTTGTTTAACTTTACAATTCCTTGCAAACTTTAAGGAATTATCACAACTCGGCATAGCCGACGGACATAACTATAAAGGGTAAACAACCCTTTATACCATCGAAAACTTGGAGACTTCTTCGGAAGATGTTTAGCGCGGTATAATGGTTGTCAGTCCTTGTTATGTCCTGCTTGCTTTTTGCGAGCAGGACGACAAGGGCGCAGGACAGTTTCCGCGCAATGGTTTCTCCAAGACCTTCGATGGAAAGTTGACACCGCGCCCCTTTTTTATGCCTGTCCGGGGCGCAAAATCCAGCTTCAAATTCATCCCCTGAATTTATGGAAACCCGTGGCGTCCTGCCGTCCTTGCGTACTGTCGCCGCACCTGCGGATTGCATCCGCCCCCGAACCGGGAACGGACGGAATCGGTATGTTCCGGCGGCAAGCGCCTGCCGTGGTTCGGTGGTAAACAGGTATGCGCGCGTACCTGCGGGAGCAGCCGGGCGAGATGGATTGACTTGGCATGGTTTTTATCCGGCTGTTCTTTTTTTCGGTCTATTCAGCCAATTCCACGATTATAACCGAAATGTTATATCTTTACGCCGTCATTCAGCAAACGGCAAGGTACGTTTATTGCGTTCCTGTGAATTGATACGCCCAAAATTGTTACGCCCATTCGTCGAATTTCATAAGGCAATATTTTGGGTAGGGGGATGGGATCCGTACTCCCACCCCCCGTTTTTCGAATCTTTTCCGCCCATCATATAAACTGTCCCCGCGTGCCGGCAAGGAAACCGTGGCTGATGTAGCCGCCGTATCGTCGCATGCGGCGAAGCATTCGCATGTCCCCGTGTTCGTTCGACCCTTCGTTACCGGGCGAAGTTTTCTATTGTCGCCGCGCGGGTCATGGGGGCAGTTTGTCCGTCC
>OGQN01002375.1_pt1 | contig 13564 bp, 8 predicted proteins | sample 1553231 | NCBI WGS metagenome assembly OGQN01 (sample SAMEA2579950, study PRJEB22360) | human gut metagenome | biome: human gut; feature: human-associated habitat; material: faeces | place: Denmark | collected 2008/2010 | reverse complement strand
AATTCCCGTGGGGAAGAGAAGGGGAGCCACTGGATACCAAATATCTTTATGTGACACACAGTGAGCTCAATGCCATCCTGAACTACCGGGGAGGAAGTCTGGAAGGTGCCAAGCTTTATGTGTCCCTGTTTCCCTGCAACGAATGTGCCAAGGCTATTATCCAGGCAGGGATCAGGACTATCGTATACGACTGTGATAAATATGCAGATACTCCGTCGGTGATCGCATCCAAAAAAATGCTGGATGCAGCCGGAGTCCGGTATTATAAATATAATCGGACAGACCGTGAGATCACCATTAAAGTGTAAAAGAGAACAAAAATAAGAGAAAAACAGCAGCCTGGCTCCTGATTCATCATATCATCAGGGCTTCCGCTGCTGTTTTTTTATGAATGGTTAAGAAGATGTTTCGGAATGAGGATCTTCCGGTGCGGATAAGACTGTGGGAGAGATCTTCTGTGGAAAACTTAAGCAGACTTTGAAAAGGTCACCGTCCAGATAAAGTTTAAAGGTGCCACCTTGAAGCTGGGTAAGGCTCTGTGCGATGGATAATCCAAGTCCGCTGCCTTCTGTATTTCTGGCAACATCGCCACGGATGAAACGTTCGGTCAGTTCTTCAGCCGGAATGTTCAGAGGCTGTGCGGAAATATTTTTCAGGGTAAAGATGACTTGATCTTTTTCCAGAAGAACTTCTGCATAGACTCTTGTATTCTCCATGGCATATTTCAGAATATTGCCGAAAAGATTTTCAAGGATACGCCACATCCGTCTGCCATCGGCATAGATCATGGCAGGAGAATCAGGCAGATGTGTCATCAGGGTCAGATGTCTGTTTTCCATCCGTTCTTCGAATTCACCCATCACCTGGTAAAGCATTTCCACAAAGTTCAGTTCCGTCATTTCCAGAGAAAGATTTCCGGTACTGGCTTTGGAAGCTTCCACTACATCTTTGGTCAGACTTTTCAGACGATGTGCCTTTGAGTCCAGGATCTCAAGATATTTCAGTGCTTCCGGATCTTTGAGGTTCAGCCTTTTCAGCAGATCAATGTAATTGATGATGGAAGTCAGCGGCGTTTTCAGATCATGGGAGACATTGGTGATCAATTCGGTTTTCATACGCTCATCTTTGAGGCTTTTTTCCACGGCAGCGTCCAGCCCGTCACCAATGCGGTTGATATACTGTGCCATTGCTTTCTGATCACCACGGAGTTCCTTTTCCGGGATCTTGTAAGTGAGCTCTCCATCGGTGATCCGTTTCAGGCCATCAAGGAGGAGTTCCCGTCCAAGAGCAATTTTGTAGACGCATAAAAGCGCACCCAGATCCAGAAGGAATAGAAGCAAAAACATCAGGAACCATCCATCAGATGCCGCGAGCAGGGCACTGAAGAAAAATTCAAGGAATAGAAATACGCCAAGTCCCACTACCATACGTATTCTGCTGATGGTATTCCTGGAGAAAAAATCGATCAGCTTACCGGCTTTACAAAGACACAGACGGGGAAGCTTCAGGCATTTGCGAAGCAGGCTGTTTTTCCACAGGGTGCGAGCTTTGATCCTGCGGATCAGGCTTAAATAGCCGATCCAGAACAGGCACGTGATCAGGAAAATCGTGATACCCAGGATGATCAGGGAGGAGACAAGGTTATAGGTGCAAGCTTGTATGCTCAGTCCTGCGGTCAATACACCAAGTGCCGGGATACACACGAGTCCGGCTGCTACTTCCGTATAGATCCTGTCAAAAAAGTTCAGTTCTGGTTGAGCAGTGTCTGTATTACCGCTAGCGGAATTTCTTTTTCCGGTGTGGACAGTAAGCCAGATAAAATCTATGATAAAGAGCAGAAAACTGATCATGGTGATCACAGCAGCCGGGATAAATAAAGTACGGTAAGTCAGGAAATGCTGTCTATCAGTTTTAATGGAATCCTGTACAGGAAGGCTGGTATCATCGATCCAGGCAAGAAAACTGCAGTTTTCATCGTATGTGGAATTTCGAAGGAGATCGATCCAGTTTCCTACAGAAGGGTTTGCAGCAGCGGAAAGGTTCAGATTCATAAGACCATTCCGGGCATTTTTCTCATCTGTGGCAGCTTCGTTGACACTTAGGAACACGTAAGGCTTTTTGTCTGAAAAACCGGAAATATCAGTCAGGTCGGAAGTATAGGCTGCATCTGTATTTGTGAAGATTTTCTGTGAGGTGTTATCCGTATAGGCATAATGGATATTGGAATTATCACTGCTGTACTCATCCAGTGTCTGAGCAGCTTCTGTCCAGCTGGAAAAAAGATCCCGGGCATTATCCAGCTGCTCAAAGGCATCGTTCAGGTTCCCCTTGAAATTCCTGGTTTTGGATGAGGTGGAATTCATGTAATTCAGGAGACTGTCGTAACCTTCCGGTGCACAGGGGATATCAAGGATCGGAGTGAGCATATCTGCCACATCTGTGTAAACCACGTTTCCGTTTTTGTCTGTGATGTTTTTCAAAGGTTCCTGTGACTGGATGCCGCCGTCTGCATATTCGGCGCTCAGAGCGGAAAGAATCCTCTCAGTCCAGTCTTTCTGGGAAATTCCCTCGTGTTTCAGGGCACCGGAGTTGGCATTTAGCTGCAGGGTTCCGTCTTCCAGAGCTTTTTTGAAATCGGAATAGTACATATATTTTGTTTCATCCTCCGGGGTGGTAAGGCCCAGGACGATCCAGCTATCATTGGAATGGATCGTCTGTGAGCTCCATTCCTTAAGATCATTGAAGGAATAGGCTAGTCCGGAGGTGTTTTTGAAGGAGAGAGAATCTCCGTTATAAAGCTCTCCGAGATCAATGTATGCATCTTCGTTTGTTTTATCCAGGATTTCTCTGGCTGAGATTCCGGACAGGATCGTGGAAGCTTTTGAATAAAAGCTGTCAGCAAAAGCAGAGGTCTGTAAATAATCCTTTGTTTTAAGATCTTCTGCAGAGTCCATCCGGATACCTGCCTGGATCACCAGTGCCGCTGAAAAGACCATGATCAGAGGCAGGATAAGGGCAAGGACAAGAGCAGGAATGCGCATAAATGAACGGTTTTTTTCCGTATGTTTATTTTTATTCATAATACCCCTTTCTGAAGTACAGATACTTCATGGCCGGCTGGCTCACCGGCTCAGTTTTTCGATTTTATAACCCAGGCCCCAGACAACTTTCAGATAGCGGGGATCCCTGGGGTTGATTTCAATCTTTTCGCGAATGTGACGGACGTGGACGGCTACCGTGTTATCCGCGGCCAGAGCATCTTCATTCCAGATGCTCTCGTAGATCTGTGTGGTGGAAAAAACACGTCCGGGATTTTTCATGAGAAGAAGCAGGATATTATATTCGATGGGCGTCATCCGTACCGCTTCTCCATCTACCAGCACCTCTTTTTTGTCATCGTTTACCGTAAGACCTCCGGTTGTGTAGATGTGTTCCGATGCTGCCGGTGCAGCGGAGCCAAGCTGTGTGTACCGGCGCAGCTGGGATTTTACCCTGGCGATCAGCTCCAGAGGATTGAAAGGTTTGGTGATATAGTCATCTGCACCGATGTTAAGGCCAAGGATTTTGTCCGTGTCTTCAGATTTTGCGGACAGGATGATGATGGGCAGAGGATTGCTTTCCCGGATCTTGACTGTTGCCCGGATCCCGTCGAGACGGGGCATCATCACATCGATGATCAGCAGATCTACAGTTTCGCTGTTCAGGATATCCAGTGCTTCCTGTCCGTCATAGGCTTTCAGAATGTGATAGCCTTCCTGCGTAAGATAGATTTCGATAGCTTCCACGATGTCTTTGTCGTCATCGCAAACAAGTATGTTAGCCACTTTTTTGTACCTCCCTGATGTTATTAGAATAGCAGCCGGAAATTAAGACGAAAGGGGTAAATTCTTAAGATTCCATGAAATCCATTGTACTATATTAAGGATATAGTGTAAACAGAGAAAGCCTTGTTGGCAGCAGACGTGATGTGCTAAACTAGTACTAGATAACAGAAAATAACGATATTGGAAGAAAGATCAGGAGAAAAGTGAAAGTGGAGAATGAAAATAAAATCAGCAGTATGGCAGGGAGCGCGCACTGTACGGAAGAAATTATGTCAGCTTGTGCTCTTTGTCCAAGAGAATGCCTGGCAGACCGGGGGGCAGGGAAAAAAGGCTTCTGTGGCATGGATGAGAGAATTTATCTGGCAAGAGCGGCGCTTCATATGTGGGAGGAACCCTGTATCTCCGGAACAAAAGGCTCCGGGGCAGTGTTCTTTTCCGGGTGCGGGCTGCGCTGCTGTTTCTGCCAGAATCATGATATTGCCATCGGGAGCAGGGGACGGGCTGTAAGTGTGGAACGGCTTGGAGAGATTTTTCTGGAACTGAAGGAAAAAGGAGCTGCAAACATCAATCTGGTAACAGGTGCACACTATGTACCACAGATCATAGAGGCACTGGATATGGCCCGGAGGAAGGGTCTGGATATTCCGGTGGTGTATAATTCCAGCGGGTATGAAAAAACAGAAACCTTGAAGCTTCTGGAAGGATATGTGGACATTTATCTTCCGGATCTGAAATATCTGGATCCGGAGCTTGCACAGAAATTTTCTTATGCGCCGGATTATGTGCAGGCTGCAAAGGCTGCAATTAGAGAGATGGTGCGTCAGACCGGGAAATGTGAGTTTGGAGAGGATGGATACATCCGGAAAGGAACCATTGTCCGTCATCTGATCCTGCCGGGACATACAGGAAATTCTATAAAGGCTCTGAGGTATCTTCATGAAACCTATGGGGAAGATATTTATATCAGTATTATGAATCAGTATACGCCGGTGAGAAAATTTGTGGAATTTAAGGAATTAAACCGGAAAGTTACAAAAAGAGAGTATGAAAAAGTTCTGGATGCTGCTGTGGATATGGGGATTCAGAATGGATTTATCCAGGAAGGAGAAACTGCTTCAGAAAGCTTTATTCCGGATTTCGATTATGAGGGAGTGGAAAAAAATACTCCATAAATGGAAGGAGGCCGGTACTTTCGTACCGGCGCGTATGAAAAAGAAAAATATTATAGAAAGTTCATCACCTTCTATGGTTTATAATATACAGTAAAAATGTGAAGAAAGTGTGTCTAACATTTGAAATAAATGTGAAAAGAACAATTTATGCCACAAACATAGCAAAATATGACGAATATTTATCAGAATTTCTTCCAGGTTTCACGAAGGAAAAGGATCAGGATCGGAAATAGCTCCAGTCGGCCGGCCAGCATATCGAAAGAAAGGACCAGCTTGGACAGCGGAGAAAAGATCCCGAAGTTTCCGGTAGGACCGATCAGGGAAAGACCGGGACCCACATTGTTTAAAGTGGTGACTACGGCTGTGAAATTTGTTACAAGATCAAATTCATCAAAACTGATGATAAAGATAGATGTAGCCACGATCATCAGATAAACGATCATATAAATATTGGTGGCACGCATAACTTCGTGAGACACCGCTTTTCCGTCCATTTTGATCTTTTTTACTGCATTGGGATGCAGATAAAGATGCAGTTCCTTGCGGACGGATTTTGCAAGAAGCAGAAGACGGGAAATCTTGATTCCGCCGCCTGTACTGCCGGCACAGGCACCACAGAAGGTAAGCAGTACCAGAATCGTTCTGGATACCGCAGGCCACTGGTTAAAATCCGTAGTGGCATAACCGGTGGTGGTGATAATAGAACCAACCTGGAAAAATGCCTGTTGAAGTGCTTCCCACACATTGTCAAACAGATGTCGGACATTGAATGTGATCATCAGGGCAGAAGCGATGATCACAAAGAAGTAGCAGCGGACCTCTTCAGATTTCAATGCTTGAGAAAACTTCCTGGTGAGAAGAAGAAAATAGACATTGAAGTTTACGCCAAACAGGATCATAAAGATAGTGATGACGATCTGAATATATAAGCTGTAACTTCCCATACTGTCGGATTTGATTCCGAACCCACCGGTTCCGGCAGTTCCAAATGCTGCACAGAGACTGTCGTAAAGAGGCATCCCCCCAAGAAGCAGGAGGATGATCAGTGCAACAGTGAGTGCAATGTAGATCTTGTACAGGATCTTGGCAGTTGACTGGACTTTTGGAAGAAGCTTTCCTACGGAAGGACCGGGGCTTTCTGCCTTCATAAGGTTCATATGATAGCCACCTGCAAGCGGAAGCAGTGTCAGGATAAATACCAGAACACCCATACCACCGATCCAGTGGGAAAAACATCTCCAGATATTGATGCTGTAAGGCATCTGTGATGGATCGGAGAGAATACTGGAACCGGTTGTAGTGAAACCGGAAACAATCTCAAAAAAAGCATCAATGGGATTCGGGATAGCCCCGCTGAGCACAAACGGCACAGCACCGACAATACTGAGGACGATCCAGCTTAAAGCAGTAGTCACAAGGCCTTCACGGGAGTAAAACGCTTTCTTGGACGGTTTGCGGCTGACCAGTGGAACACCGATCGCCAGGCATGCCAGAATTGTGATCAGGAAGGCAATACCGGATTTTTCGCGGTAGATAAGGGCAGTGATGCCGGGAACCAGCATACAGACAGCCTCCACATTCATGATCCATCCCAGGATATAAATAATAATCGAATAATTCATTTGGCAGTACCTCTATTTTTCAAGTATATCTGTGATGTCGCGAAGCCCCTTGTGAGTGGTTACGATGATCACGGTATCTCCCACCTGGATCATATCCTGACCACGGGGAATGCGGATGCGGCCGTTGCGGTTCAGGCATCCCACCAGAAGATTCTTGCGGAGATTCAGCTCTGCAAGAGGGATATAAGTTACGGCAGATTCCTCACGGATCGCAAATTCCAGTGCTTCTGCATTGCCATCCAGAATATGATAAAGAGTTTCTACATTGCTGCCGATGCTGTTCTGAGTGGCGCGGACATACTGCAGGATATAATCAGCAGTGATATTTTTCGGGTAGATGACACTTCCGATATCCAGGGAGTCGATGACATCATCAAATTCCAGACGGTTGACCTTAGCAACCAGCTTGGCATCGGAGATGCTTTTGGCAAAGAGGGCAAGAAATACATTCTCCTCATCCAGATTCGTCAGTGTGACAAAGGATTCGGACTCGGAAAGTCCTTCTTCGAGAAGAAGAGAACGGTTCGTTCCGTCACCATTGATGATAGTCGCATCCGGAAGCAGTTCGCTTAAGTGCTCGCAGCGATTTTTGTTCTGCTCGATGATCTTGACACCGATCTTCATATCAAGAAGTGCGTGTGCAAGATAGTAGGAAATGGTTCCACCACCTACAATGATACAGTTTTTGACCTGATTGGTCTTGAGACCGATCTTACGGAAAAATGCCGCTGCATTAAGCGGAGAGGCCAGAATGGAAACCATATCTCCGTCGTGTATAATGTGATCACCACCAGGAATGGATACATTGTCACGGCTCTCGATCGCGCAGACCAGAATATCACTTCGGAAAGCATCTGAGATCTGGGAAACGCTCATTCCGTCCAGCTTGAATTCCGGGAGAACTTTAAACTTGAGAAGTTCTACACGGCCACGAGCAAAGGTGTCAATCTTGATCGCAGATGGAAAACGGAGAAGCCGTGAAATTTCCTGGGCAGCGGCAAGCTCCGGATTAATGATCATGGTAACACCAAGACGTTCTTTGATGAAGCCGATTTCTTTTTCATAAATGGGGTTACGGACGCGGGCGATAGTCTGGCAGTGGTTGGCCTTCTGCGCGATCAGACAGCAGAGAAGGTTCAGCTCGTCAGAAGCGGTAACTGCGATCAGGATATCTGCAGTATCAACACCTGCCTCCATTAAAGTATTGATGCTGGCACCGTTACCGACGATTCCCATAGCGTCGATATTTTCGCAGAGATCATTGATCTTGTCGGCGATAACGTCGACAAGAGTGATATCAATATCCTCTGCCTGAAGCTGCTCTGCAAGATTTCTACCGACTTTTCCGCAGCCTACAATAATTACCTGCATAATTTCCTCCTTCAATAGCCGGTCAGGGCTACAAATCATAAGTAAAAGCGCCCATCCGTGTAAAGATAGGCAAGGATATTATAGCACTGTATATCTGATTTTTAAACAGTAATATTTTCCTGTATATATAGAAAAAAATGGCAGAAAGATAGATATATATGAAGGAAAGTGAACATTCCTGTTTTCACAAGTTTAAAAAACGGTCATAAAATATAGCGTGATCATGAATGAAAGGATTTCGATTATGGACCGATTTCAGATGAATCGTTCGGGCTGCCGGCCATATCAGTATACCTGTGGGATGAATAGCGGGATGGCAGGCCGGACGGATCGATCATTTTCTGATATGGCAAAACAGGTTCCTGCAATGGCGTATGTGCCATACCAGGAATTTGCGCCTACCTTTGAGCTGAAAAAAGCTCTTCAGCTCGGAACTATTTTCCCTGAGCTTTGCAAGCCGTTCTGCGGCAGGAGAGGAGGAAGTCGATGATGTCCGGAAATTGTAATTCCCAAAAAGAACTGCTGCAGTTTATTGACCAGGTAAGCTTTGCCATTGACGATCTTCTCCTTTTTCTGGATACGCATCCAAAAGAAAAAAGAGCTCTTGAATATTACAGTGAGCTTTCAGCAAGAAGAAATGAGCTCCTGGAAAAATATGCAAAATTTTATGGACCGCTGACCATTGATACCGGAAACGACAGCGATCTTAAGTCATGGCAGTGGATGGAACAGCCGTTTCCATGGGAACAGGAAGGAGGGTGCAGATAAGGTATGTGGAATTATGAAAAAAGACTCCAGTATCCTGTAAATATCAAGACGCCCAACGCAAAGCTGGCACAGTTTATATCCAGCCAGTATGGTGGGCCGGACGGAGAAATAGGAGCTTCCATGCGGTATCTTTCCCAGCGTTTTACCGCACCGAACCGGATGGTCGCGGCAGTGCTCAATGATGTGGGAACAGAAGAACTGGCACATTTGGAAATCGTGTCCACCATTGTCCATCAGCTGACAAAGGATCTTTCTATGGAAGAAATCGAGAACAGCGGACTTGGGCCGTATTATATTGACCACACGGTGGGAATCTGGCCGCAGGCTGCAGGTGGAGTGCCCTTTAATGCCTGCGAATTCCAGAGTAAGGGTGATCCGATCACGGATCTGTTTGAAGATCTGGCGGCAGAACAGAAGGCACGCTCCACCTACGATAATATCCTCCGGGTGGTGAAAAATATCCCGGAGGTTGCAGATCCCATCCGTTTCCTTCGGGCAAGAGAGGTAGTCCATTTCCAGCGTTTCGGTGAAGCACTGAGATCCGTGCAGGAGCAGCTGGATGCCAAAAATTTCTATGCCTTTAACCCGAGCTTTGATGCTCCGTGCAAAGCCTCCTGTGAAGAGTGATGGATCAGAGAAAAAATCTGTCTGACAGGAATCATATCTGAAATAAAAAGAGCTGCACAGCCGGCAGGGATCCTGCGGCTGTGCAGCTTTGAATTTGTTTTTGGGAAAAAGATGTTTGTAACCTGCATTTCTTGTTATGCGTCTTTTTTATCGTCTTTATGCAGATTCTTCTGTGCTGTGGAAAGCATAAGTTTGATCCTGTTCAGCTGATTTACTTCGCTGGCACCTGGATCGTAGTCGATGGCAACAATGTTGGCTTCCGGATGCTCACGGCGAACTTCCTTGATGACACCTTTTCCTACGATGTGGTTCGGCAGGCATCCAAAAGGCTGGATGCAGACGATGTTCGGGACACCGCCGTGGATGAGTTCCATCATCTCTCCGGTCAGGAACCATCCTTCACCGGTCTGATTTCCGGCAGAAACGATGGGCGCAGCCATTTTTGCAAGATCACGGATATCTGCGGCCGGTGTAAAGTGGCGGCTCTGCTCCAGGGCCTCATTTGCTGTTTTTCTCAGCCAGTCGATGGCTCTGAGGCCAAGATTTGCGATGGTTGCCTTGGATTTCTTGAATCCAAGCTTTTCAACCTTGAAGTTCTGGTTGTAGAAGCAGTAGCAGATAAAGTCGATAAGATCCGGAACAACCGGTTCTGCCCCTTCTGCCTCCAGAAGATCTGCCAGGTGGTTGTTGGCAGCAGGCAGGAACTTGACAAGGATCTCACCTACGATACCAACGCGAGGCTTTTTCTCATCGGAGATCGGGATCGTATCAAAATCATGGACCATCTCACGGCACATTTTTTTGAAGGTACCATGGCTGACGCTGCTGCCTGTTACGAAGGCAATGACGCGCTGCTCCCAGATCTTGTGCTTGCGGTTTACGATACCCTTTTCCAGCTCGTAAGGACGCATGCGATATACGCATTTCATCAGGATATCACCGAATACGGCACTGTAAACGATGCGCCTGATCAGCGGCAGTGTCAGCTTAAAGCCAGGGTTGCTTTCCAGTCCGCTTAAGTTGAGGGAGATAACCGGAATCTGTTCCATGCCGGCTTTTTTCAGAGCACGGCGGATGAATGCGATATAGTTGGAGGCACGGCAGCCGCCGCCTGTCTGAGACATGATGACTGCAGTTTTGTTCAGGTCATATTTGCCGGAAAGAAGAGCATCCATGATCTGTCCCACAACCATCAGGGACGGATAGCAGGCATCGTTGTTTACATATTTAAGACCCACATCAACAGCATGCTTGTTGTCGTTGGGGAGGACTTCCAGGTTATAGCCGGATGCTTTAAAAGCAGCCTCAAAGATTCCGAAGTGGAATGGAGACATCTGCGGGCAGAGAATGGTGTACTCCTTACGCATCTGCTTGGTAAAGGATATCTTCTCGATGGAAGCCGGATTGATGTTCCTTTTTTTATTCTGTGCCTGTTTTGCACGGATAGCAGCGATCAGGGAACGGATACGGATCCTTGCCGCACCCAGGTTGTTGACCTCATCGATTTTCAGGCAGGTGTAGATCTTGTCACTTCCATCCAGGATCTCATAAACCTCATCGGTGGTAACGGCATCAAGTCCGCATCCAAAGGAATTCAGCTGGATCAGATCCAGATCCTCTCTTGTTTTTACAAAATTTGCGGCAGAGTAGAGACGGGAGTGATACATCCACTGGTCGTTGACACGGATGGGACGCTCCAGATGTCCAAGGTGTGCAACGGAGTCTTCGGTAAATACGGCGATTCCGTAGCTGTTGATCATATCCGGGATACCGTGGTGGATTTCCGGATCAATATGGTATGGACGGCCTGCAAGAACGATTCCGCGGCGGCCGGTTTCTTTCAGGTACTGCAGGGTTTCCTCACCCTTTTTCTGGATATCCGTATGTACGGCTGCAAGTTCTTCCCAGGCTTTATGGGCGGCAGCTTTTACCTCGGCGGCAGGAATGTCCGGGAATTCTTCCACAAGGCGGTTTGTAAGGATCTCTTCGGAAGTAAATGCCAGGAACGGGTTGCGGAAAGTGATGGACGGATCGTTAAGTTCGTCCACATTGTTCTTGATGTTTTCCGCATAGGAAGTAACGATCGGGCAGTTGTAGTGGTTGACTGCATCCGGGAACTCGTTGCGCTCGTAAGGGATGCACGGATAGAAGATAAACTTCACACCGTTACGGATCAGCCATGTGACATGTCCGTGAGCAAGTTTTGCAGGATAGCATTCGGACTCACTTGGGATGGACTCGATACCCAGCTCATAGATCTTACGTGTGGAAGTCGGAGAAAGCACCACCTGGTATTTCAGTTCGGTAAAGAAAGTATACCAGAACGGGTAATTCTCAAACATGTTCAGAACACGAGGGATACCGACCTGTCCACGGGATGCCTTGTCTGCGGAAAGTGGCTCGTAGGAAAAAATTCTCTTATATTTATAGTCGAAAAGGTTCGGGATATGATCCTTGTTCTTTTCTTTTCCAAGTCCGCGCTCACAGCGGTTTCCACTGATATATTTGCGGCCGCCGGAGAATTTGTTGATGGTCAGACGGCAGTTGTTGGTACATCCGCGGCAGTTCGCCATGGAGGTGGTGTACTGCAGGCTGTTGATCTGATCAATGGAAAGCATGGAAGTTTTTTCACCCTCCTGATAGCGTTCCCTTGCGATCAGAGCGGCACCGAAGGCACCCATGATTCCGGCGATATCCGGGCGGATAGCCTGACAGTTGGCAATTTTCTCAAAACTGCGGAGAACCGCGTCATTGTAGAAGGTACCACCCTGTACAACGATGTGTTTTCCAAGCTCGGAAGCATCGGAAACCTTGATAACTTTGTAGAGGGCGTTTTTGATAACGGAGTAGGCAAGACCAGCGGAGATATCGGAAACTTCGGCGCCTTCTTTCTGTGCCTGCTTAACCTTGGAGTTCATAAATACAGTACAGCGTGTTCCAAGGTCAATAGGATGTTTTGCAAAAAGAGCTGCTTTTGCAAAGTCCTGTACGGTGTAGTTCAGGGATTTTGCGAAAGTCTCGATAAAGGAACCACAACCGGAGGAACATGCCTCGTTAAGCTGTACACTGTCTACCGTCTGGTTACGGATCTTGATGCATTTCATATCCTGACCGCCGATATCCAGGATGCAGTCTACTTCCGGATCAAAGAAAGCAGCTGCATAGTAATGGGAAACAGTCTCAACCTCACCTTCATCAAGAAGAAGAGCCGCTTTGATCAGGGCCTCGCCGTAACCGGTGGAGCAGGAAAAGGCAATCTCGGCGTCTTCCGGAAGAAGTTCATAGATCTCCTGGATGGAACCGATGGTGGTCTTCAGCGGATTTCCGTTATTATTGCTGTAGAATGAGTACAGAAGTGTTCCGTCTTCGCCTACCAGTGCAGTTTTGGTGGTGGTGGAACCGGCGTCGATTCCCAGGAAACATTTTCCCTTATATGTAGAAAGGTCGCCTGTTTTTACCTTGTAGGCGCTCTGGCGGTCATGGAAGGCCTGATAGTCCTCCTCTGTGGCAAAAAGCGGTTCCATACGTTCTACCTCAAAGTCCAGTTTGATGGTGGTACGCATGCGTTCCTTCAGTTCAACCAGAGATACGGTTACGTCCTGCTTCGCGTTGAGGGCGGAGCCGATGGCTGCGAACAGATGGGAATTGTCCGGCGCGATAATGTGTTCGTCATCCAGCTTCAGGGTGCGGATAAAAGCGGTCTTCAGTTCGGAAAGGAAGTGAAGCGGGCCGCCCAGGAATGCAACATGTCCGCGGATCGGTTTACCGCAGGCAAGACCGGAGATGGTCTGGTTGACAACTGCCTGGAAAATGGAAGCGGAAAGATCTTCCTTGGTTGCTCCGTCGTTGATCAGCGGCTGGATATCTGTCTTTGCGAAAACACCGCAGCGTGCCGCAATGGGATAAAGAGCCTTGTAATGTTTGGCGTATTCATTGAGGCCCGGTGCATCGGTCTGGAGAAGAGATGCCATCTGGTCAATGAAGGAACCGGTACCGCCGGCACAGATACCATTCATACGCTGCTCTACATTTCCGTTTTCGAAATAGATGATCTTGGCATCCTCGCCTCCAAGCTCGATAGCAACATCCGTCTTTGGTGCCAGCTTCTGCAGGGAAGTGGATACAGCGATAACCTCCTGTACAAAAGGTACTTCCAGATGATTGGCAAGTGTCAGTCCGC
>OGQN01002374.1_pt1 | contig 13566 bp, 12 predicted proteins | sample 1553231 | NCBI WGS metagenome assembly OGQN01 (sample SAMEA2579950, study PRJEB22360) | human gut metagenome | biome: human gut; feature: human-associated habitat; material: faeces | place: Denmark | collected 2008/2010 | reverse complement strand
GGCCACCTTACCGGAGGTATCGGGGACCTGCTTAACAGTTACGAGAATTTTCATTGTCTATTCCCTCCTCTTACAGACCCATGTTGGCGGAGATCACGATGCGCTGCACCTCGGAGGTGCCCTCGTAAATCTCCGTGATCTTGGCATCCCGCATCATACGCTCCATGGGGAAGTCCTTCGTGTAGCCGTAGCCGCCAAACATTTGCAGTGCCTTGGTGGTGGTCTTCATGGCGTGCTCGGAGCAGAACAGCTTCGCCATAGCCGCCAGCTTGGTGTACCGCCTGCCCTCGCCCTTGGCGACGGCGGCCTGGTATATGAGCAGACGACCCGCCTCGCAGCCCAGCTCCATGTCCGCCAGCGTGAACTGGGTGTTCTGGAACTTGCTGATGGGCTTGCCGAACTGGACGCGGCTCTTGGTGTAGGCAACGGCCTCCGCCAGCGCGCCCTCGGCGATACCCAGGGACTGTGCGGCGATACCGATGCGCCCGCCGTCCAGCGTCGCCATGGCGATGGAGAAGCCCTTGCCCTCTACGCCCAGCAGATTCTCCTTGGGGACGATGCAGTCCTGGAACACGATCTCGGCGGTGGGGCTGCCGTGGAGACCCAGCTTTTCCTCATGCTTGCCCACAGAGAAGCCGGGGAAGCTGCTCTCCACAATAAAGGCAGAGATGCCCTTGGTACCGCGGCTCTTGTCGGTCATGGCGAACACCACGAACACGTCGGCCACATAGCCGTTGGTGATGAATATCTTGCTGCCGTTCATCACATAGTGGTCGCCCTCCAGCTTCGCCTCCGTCTGTCCCTTGGAGGCGTCGGAGCCGGCGTTGGGCTCCGTCAGGGCGAACGCGCCCACATGGTGCCCGGTGGTCAGCATGGGCAGGTACTTCGCCTTCTGCTCGGCGGTGCCGTAGGTCATAATGGGGTCGCAGCACAGACCGTTGTGGGTCGCCACGATGTCACCGGTGGAGGCGCACTGCTTGCTCAGCTCCTCGATGCACAGGGCACCGGCCAGCGGATCGGCGCCCGCGCCGCCGTACTCCTTGGGGACGCACATACCCATGACGCCCAGATCAAACAGCTTCTCGATGTTTTCGCGGGGATACTCGCAGGTGCGGTCGGTCTCCGCCGCAATGGGCTTGACTTCCTTTTCCGTAAACTCCGCCATCATCTTGCGGATCAGCTGATGCTCACGACTGAGATTAAAATCCATGTTGTTTCTCCTATATTTTTACTCTGTTTCGGAACGGTTCTTATAAAGGCATCCAACTGCCGCTGGCGGTGGCCAGCAGCTTTCCGGTGGCGGCGTCGGTCAGCTCCGCCCGCTGGCGGATGAGACTGCGGCCCGCTTTGACGATGAACACCTTCAGGTGCAGCTCCATGCCGAAATCCACGCCCCGCAGGAAGGCCACCGTCATGTCCGTGGTGGTGGCCTCGTTGTCCCCCGCGGTGAAGTTGGCCACCACGCCGAAGGCGGTATCGAACATTCCGGCAATAGCACCGCCGTGGATGCCGCCCTTTTCGTTGATCTGCCAATCCTGGGTGGGGAAAGCGTAGGTGACGGTCTGCGCCTCGTAATCGCAGTCCACGAGACTGGCCTGCATTTTCTCGTCAAAGCCGCCGTCGTGTAGGTTCAGATAGTGGTCGGACTTCTCCCGCACCAGTTGGAGCCACGCTTGCTTCTTGTCCATGCCGCCCTCTTACTTCTGGATACCGGCGATGTTCTTGGCCAGCTTTTTCTTCTCTTGGATGTTGCCCTGGCGGGCAATCATGATGCGCTGTGCCTGGGGAGAGCCCGCGCCGTGCATGGACTCGGTGCGGTAACCCACAGCGGCGGCGCCCAGGCACATATTCTCCAGGAAGCGCATGATCCGCTGGCGATCCTCGGTGCTGACGCCCTCGCGGGCGGCGAAGTACTTGTTGCAGATCTCGCCGATGGTCTCGCCGTTGTTGCCCACCACCGTGTCGGACTTGAAATCCGTCTCGCTGGGCATGGTGACCATCAGGCCGCCCGCGATGTCCTCCGCCAGACGCACGATCTCATAGGGGAAGCGGGTGACGTTCTGCTTGCAGACGTTGGCCAACAGCAGGTCGATCTGGTAGTTGCCCGCCTTGGTGGGGCAGCCTTCGCAGGAGCAGGCGATGCCGCAGGAGTAGAGCGTCTCGTTGAGGTGGGTCATTTCAATGAGCTTGTCCTTCACGGCGCTGGCTTTCTCCACGCCGTTGTACTCGGCGGCCAGTGCCGCCGCGCCGATGACCACGTCGCCTACGCCCACCTTGCAGCCGCCGTAGCTCTGGCGGTGGTAACCGGCAAAGCGCTCCACGATGGTGCCGGCGAACTCATACTCGCCGTTGAGGAAAATGTACTCGTTGGGGATAAACACATGGTCAAGGACCACCAGGGCTTCCTGCCCGCCGAACTTGGCGTTGCCCACGTCGATGCAGCCCTCCTCCATCTTGCGGGTGTCGCAGGACTGGCGGCCGTAGATCATGTACAACCCCTCGGCGTCGGTGGGGCAGGCGAAGGATACGGCGTAGTCCTTGTCGGCCTCGCCCATAGCGATGGTGGGCATGAAGATATGCCAGTGACTGTTGATGGAGCCGGTCTGGTGGCACTTTGCGCCGCAGACCACGATGCCGTCGGGGCGGCGCTCCACCACATGGACGTACATATCCGGGTCGGCCTGGTCGTGAGGGGCCTTGCTGCGGTCGCCCTTGGGGTCGGTCATGGCGCCGTCCACCGTCAGGTCGTTGTCCTGGACATACACCAGGAACTTCTTGAAATTCTCATGGTAATGGGTGCCATACTTCTCGTCGATCTCGTAGGTAGAGGAGAACACGGCGTTGAAGGCGTCCATACCCACGCAGCGCTGGAAGCAGGAAGCGGTCTTCTGGCCCAGCAGGCGCTGCATCTTCACCTTTTTCACCAGATCCTCGCTGGACTGGTGGAGATGAGTGAAGCGGTTGATCTTCCGGCCCGTCAGGCTGGAGGTGGCAGTCATCAGGTCCTCATACTGGGGATCCTGAGCCAGCGCGTAGGTCATGGCCACGCAGTTGATGGAGGGGCGGATCATGGGGTGATCCACCCATTTGTCGATTTTCTCGCCGAACATATACACGCGGGTGTTCAGCTTGCGCAGGGAGTCGATGTATTCTTTCGCGGTCATCATAGCGGGATTCCTCCTTTCTCTGTTCACAAGTTTTGAGCACAGTAATTCTCATCTTCACCGTAGCGTTCCTTGTACGCCGCCCAAAGCTCCGCACGGAAGCTCGGGTGCGCAATATTGATCAACAGCTTTGCGCGCTCCCGCAGATTTTTACCGCGCAAATTAGCGATGCCATATTCCGTAACAATGTAGTGCACATCCGTGCGGGGCGTTGTGACGGTGGTACCCGCCTCAAATACAGGTACGATGCGGGAGAGTGTCCCCTTCTTTGCTGTGGAAGGCATAGCGAGGATCGCTTTCCCTCCGGGCGAGAGGAACGTGCCGCGGATATAATCCAGCTGTCCGCCCACACCGCTGAACTGCTGCGTTCCCATGGACTCGGAATTCACCTGCCCGTTGAAGTCCACCTGTAGGCAGGAATTGATGGAGACCATTTTGTTGTTCTGTCCGATGACCCAAGGGTCGTTCACATAGTCTACAGGCAGAACCTCCACCGCCGGATTGTTGTTGACAAAGTCGTATAGTCTCTGGCTGCCCATCAGAAAAGCAATAACGATCTTGCCTTTATGAATGGTCTTTTGCGCTCCGTTGATAACGCCTTTCTCGTACAAATCGATAACGCCGTCGGCGATCATTTCAGAGTGGATACCCAGATCTTTCTTATCCCCCAAGCAGCTCAGCACCGCATCAGGGATAGATCCAATACCGAGCTGCAGAGTGGAGCCGTCCTCAATCAGGCTGGCGCAATTTCTGCCGATGGCCGCCTCCACATCTCCCACCTTTGCCGGGGGTAGGATCGGCATAGGTGTAGAGGCATCCACCAGATAGTCGATCTTGGAAATATGGATGCAGGAATCACCAAAGGTTCGTGGAAGATTCTCATTGACCTGCGCGATGACCAGCTTTGCTGACTCTGTGGCGGGCTTGGTTCCTCCGACAGACACGCCCAGAGAGCAGAAGCCATGCTCGTCCGGCGGTGTAACGGAGATCAATACGGCGTCCACAGGAAGTGTTCCGTCACGGAAATAGCGCGGGCACTGACCAAAATAGGTAGGTGTAAAATCCGCCAGATTGCTATTGATCTCTTTGCGATTGCTGCCGCTAGCAAACAGGCCGTTGAACCTCAGGTGGCCCTTCATCTCCGGAGCGCAGTAAGGAGAATCGTACAGCGTTACCCAGTGGATCAGCTCCACATTTTTGTACTGCTGATAATTGCGGCACAGCGCATTCACCAAGACTGGGGGCTGGTTAGCTGCATGTCCGATAAGAATGCGGCAGTCATTGGGGATGTGCGTTACTGCTTCCTCCGCCGTCACTACTTTGTCTTTGTACTTCTCTTTCCAGTTTTTCATAGGCTCCTCCCATAACGTATCTATTTTCTTTAATCCTTTTCTTATCACGCATTGTTCGTGCCTTCACTTAAATATGTAGCAAAATGCGTGCCAACTTTCGTTGTCAATATGGCGATTATTCTGTTATTTTTTTGTCAAAAACACAAATGACCCTATTTCCCGCACCCCTCTGCAAAACGTACGCACTGCTGTTCCCCAGACAAAAAGCGCGCTCGTCTCACAAATGAGACGAGCGCGCCGCCCTTTATCCATATTTTCTTTGCGAAACCAACCCCCGGAAGGATCGTTCACCTCACATCTGTCTCACTTTTGGCACAATTGCCGCATTATTGAGACACTAATTGCGGCGGGGTCAACTGTCCGCCGGAGTATTGGCTCTCTCTCCATACTTGCTCTCTAATGCTTTCAATCGCCGTGCATAGGTGGATGCGGATACCTGCAGCAGTTCAGCCGCCTTGCGCACGCTCCCGCCCTTGCAATAAGCATCCTGATAGAGATGCAGTTCTATCCTCTCCATATATTCTGTCATGTTAAAGCTCTCCGTCTGCTCTGGCAGCAGTATGCTTTTCCCCTGCTGCGGGACTCTTGCCAGTCTTTCATAAGACAGGATGTCGCTCGGTTCAATGACGGATGAATCACTCATAATCACCGCTTCTTCCAGAACATTCTTCAGTTCCCGGAGATTTCCCGGCCAGCCATAGCCTTTAAGCTGTTGGTAGGCCTGCGAAGACAAACGCTTGTTGGTGCCGTGTTTTTCGTTGAACACCTGCAGGAAGTGCGTCGCCAGCGGGACAATATCTGCTCGACGTTCCCGCAGCGGCGGTACATGAATAGGCACCGAGCTGAGGCGGTAATACAGATCCTCGCGGAACATTTTTTCTGCCACCATTTTCTGCAGGTTACCATTTGTGGCGGAGATGAACCGTACATCCATTTTAATGGGCTTGTTGCCGCCCACGCGGTAGAACTCCTGCTCCTGAAGCACACGCAGCAGCTTTACCTGCATGTCCAATGACAGTTCTCCCACCTCATCTAAAAATATGGTTCCGCCGTTGCCCAACTCCAGCAGCCCCTTGTGACCCTCGGCACGCGCACCTGTAAACGCGCCCTTTTCGTAACCAAACAGTTCACTTTCGATCAGGCTCGCTGCGATTGCGCCGCAGTCGATGGTCAGGAACGGCTTGTCCCTGCGGTCACTGTTGCGGTGGATGAATTTGGCAAACTCCGACTTTCCTGTGCCAGTCTCGCCGGTGAGAAGAACGCCGATATTTGCCATAGCCGCTTTCTTTGTGCGGCGCAGCACTGCCAGCGTCGTCTTGTCATTCGCTATAATCTGGTGATCCTCCAACAGCACGCTCCGAATGTTCTGCAGCTCCTGCAGATAACTGCTGGCACGCATTTTTTCCTGCTCCAGTTCCACCTGCAACTGCGTAATCTCGTTGAAATCACGGTTGCTCGATACGATGAACATGATCTTTCCGTTACGCCACACCGGCTTGCTGGTGGTAAAGCTCTTGCGTCCGGTACGGTAGTGGATCTGCTCCAGCGTGGCCTCGCGCCCCGTTTTTATCACTAACAGCGTGGACGACCTGGAGATCACATCCCCCTGATAGTCCCGCATATTGCGCCCTATGATCTCTTCGCGTTTTGTCCCGCTGAGCTTTTCATATGCTTTGTTTACCATCAAGATGGTTCCGTCACCATCCGTAACGAAAAATGTATCCGGCAGATCCTCGATCAACACCTGTAACGAGTCGTTCAGCTTATGCAGACATGCAAATTTGCGGAACAGCTCTTCCCTGTCATACTGCTCATAATTGCTTTGTATATCCTGCATGGACGAACAGACAAAGCAATTACTACACTCCTGACACTTCATGCAAAAGCCTCCCTTCTTTCGGCGAAATCCTCTCTGCCGCCGGCGGTATTTTGTTACCCGTTGTTTGTTAACAAAGTAACAGCCTTTGACAGGATTGTCAAGGGGAAATATATCGCCGCATAGTTTCGGATAATACGCTCCCAAGGTGGCGGTTGTCATTCCAGTTGGTCTGGTGTATAATATTGACAGGATCTATCCCGCACAATATTTTTTGGAAGGGAGGTTTGTGCGATGAAGTTGGAACTTCGGCAAGAACAACGGCTGTCCCAGCGGCAGATCCAAAGCCTGCACCTGCTGCAGATGGGCTGGATGGAACTGGAAAACACTCTGAGTCAATTGGCGGAAGAAAACCCTCTCATCGACTTGGATGCCTCTCATTTTTATCATGCCGACGTGTCCCCGTTCGCCGCATACCCCGGCAGCTCCTACCGACCGCCCCTTGAGGATGAAGCTCCCTCCCCCATTGATCTCGCCTCCACAGATGGAGGGCTGCATGAGACTCTGCCGCGTCACTTGCAGCGGCAAATCGCGGCACTACCTATCTCCAAGGAAAAAAAGCAAGTTCTGTTCTACCTAAGTGAATGCCTGGACGATGATGGTTACTTGCGCGCCACCACTGAGGAGCTTGCGGAAGACACCGGATTGTCTCCCCTCCTGCTCCGCCGCTGTATGAATGCACTGCAAGCTCTGGAGCCCGCCGGTGTGGGCGCGCAGTCTCTGAAGCAATGCCTGCGGCTGCAATTAGAACGCACTGGCAGTGACGAGACTGCTCTTCGCATCGTGCAGGACTTCCTTCCCTCGTTGGCCAAAGGTCGCTACCGGCAGATTGCTGAAGCAATCGGTGTCCCCGAAAAGGAAGTCCGCCGCGCATCGGACGCCATCCGCCAATTGGAACCCCGCCCCGGTCTTGCCTTCTGCAGACCGGAACATAGCCCTACGATACGCCCGGACATCTACATCGTGGATCGCGGCGGTACCTTTGTCTGCGATGAGGACCGTCTTTATCGTCCCACCGTTCACGTCAATGTCTACTACCGCAAGCTGTATCTCACCACAGAAAACGCTGAATTGAAACAATATTTGAAGGAAAAACTTCGCCATGCCGAGAGCATATTATACGCGCTGGAGCAGCGGGGCTCCACGCTTTTGCTGTGCGCCCGTTACATTGCCGCTCAGCAGCAGGAATACTTCCGCCGCGGCCCCTCCTTTTTGACCCCTATGACGATGACCAGCGCGGCATCGGCATTGGGTGTATCTCCCTCCACCATCAGCCGGGCAGTGCGGGATAAGTACCTTCAAAGCCCACAGGGTATCTACCCTCTTTCCCACTTCTTCTCCTCTTCCGCGGCAGACAAGTGTGCTTACAGCAGCAATGCCGCACGCGCCCTGTTGTGCCGTCTCATCGAACAAGAGGACAAACACCATCCACTCTCCGACCAAAAGCTCTGTCAAATGTTGGTGCAGGAGGGCTTTCCCGTTTCACGCCGCACTGCGGCAAAATATCGTGGAGAACTGCAGATCCCCGGTGCCTCTGGGCGTCGCGCACCTTGATGCATCTTCTGTTCAGCAAAACCAGCCCACGCCTGTCTGCATGGGCTGGTTCTTTCTGCCCATCACAAAGGAGTTCTTTCATGTTGGACTCAACGGAATCTAGAAATCGTTCGTAAGCTTCTTTACAAGATTCCCTCATAGTTTCGCTCCTATTTTACATGTTAACGCAATTTCACTTCATTTTGAGTTGGCAAAGAAGGAATTGCCCCCATTCGAGAAACAGTAATGGCCGCCACTTGATTTGCATACCGCAGGGACTTCTCTAAATTATTGGATTTACACCATGCTATGCCCGATTATCTGCACTCATCGCTTTCCCCCTCACCGCTGTGCGTACCCATCGCACACCTCTTGTGTTTCGCCGTACATTTTCACTTCTCCGCTGTCCAGCCACAGGACATGGTCGCACATCTCCCGGATCTGACTGAGACTGTGGCTCACGAACAGCACCGTGGTGCCGCCGCTCATCAGCTCCATCATCCGCGCACGGCTCTTGGCTTGAAATGCCTCGTCGCCCACGGACAGTATCTCATCCACAATGAGGATCTGCGGATTCACCACCGTGGCCACCGAGAACGCCAGCCGCGCCATCATGCCGCTGGAGTAATTCCGAATGGGTACGTCAATGAAGCCCCCCAGCTCGGAGAATTCGTGTATTTCGTCGAATTTCTCCTTCAGGAATTCCTCCGTGTAGCCCAAGATCGCGCCGTTGAGGAACACGTTTTCCCGTCCCGTCAGGTCGGGGTCGAAGCCGGAGCCAAGCTCCAGCATGGGTACGATGTTCCCGTGACACGTCACGCTGCCCCGCGTGGGCTTCAAAATGCCGGAAATGCACTTGAGCAGCGTGCTTTTGCCGGAGCCGTTGCGCCCGATGATGCCCAGCACCTCGCCCTTATGCACGTCGAAGCTGACGCCCTTCAGTGCCCAGAACTCGTTGGTCTTGATCTTTCCGCGTATCTTCCGCGTGACGAATTCCTTCAGCGACAGGATCTTGTCATCCGTCAGCCGAAAGCGCATCGCCACATCGTGGGCGGAAATGGTAATATCGTTTTGCTCCATACTCCACCTCACAGATACAGCACGAATTTATCCTGATTCTTCTTAAACACCCACGCGCCTACCACCAGTGCCGCGATGGCGTACAGCAGACACTGTGCGTACATAGTCGGCTCCGGCGACACGCCGTCGATGATGCACGTCCGCACGAAGGTCACGTAGTAGTACAGCAGGTTCATCATCACGATGCGCTGGGCTGCCTCCGGCAGTGCGGAGACCGGGTAGAAAATGGGGGTCAGATACATCCAGATGGTGGTCAGTACGCCCCACAAAAACTGAATATCCCGGAAGAATACCATGGCCGCCGACAGCAGCATCCCCAGCCCCAGACAGAACAGCGCCAAACACACGAAGGCATACAGCGACAGGACATACGCCGGCGCAGGCAGCAACCCGGAGATCAGTGCCACGGCAATCAGCGGGATCATGGAGATCAGCAGATTGATGAGGGAGGACAATATCCGGGTCAACGGGTAGATATACTTGGGTACGTAGACCTTGGTGATAAGGCTGGCGTTGCCCACGATGGACGTCAACGCCATGCTGCAGGACTCGGAGAAATAGCTGAAGATCACGTTGCCGCAAAGCAGGTAGACAGGAAAATGCAGACAGCGATAGTCAGTCCCACTATCCAGACGAACAGCCTGTATGGCGGCATGGTCTTCAGAATTGCAAGTTCACAGGATAGCTTTCCCGTTATGGGTTTTTGCGTTTACCCTCGGTTTTCCAACAATCCTTCCAACAAACGCCCCAAATCTACGCAAAACTTCTCGATATATATTAAAACACATCAACACGAGAAGATCCCCCAATCCCTTGCAGCACAGGGGATTGGGGGATCTTACTTGGCATGAATGGGTACACCGTAAACGCATCCACGGCTTTTTGCAGAACTAACGCAGCGAATGTGTGTCCTTACGCAAAGTTCTTCCTATGGAACTTGTACGAACGCCATCCAAGTGATATACTTTTTGAAACGCCCCGGAAAGGACTGAGTGTATGGACCGCGCTGCCGACTTGTGGACCTTGGTCAGCAATTTAAAAAATGCCGCTTATGATGAACCGGTACATATTCTGCAAATGCTGGGCGATAAGCTTATCAATGATTGCCGCATCGAGGTCTTTGGCGTGACCATCGAGCCGCTATGGGTAGAGGCCTATTGCTATGACGAAACGCATTTCCCCGACTACAATACCCATCGCAGCCGCAAGCAAAAAAACCGATTTGGACAGATGTATTTCCATGAGCGAGGCTACGGCGGTGTGGATATCTGCTTATCAAATTCGGAGGATTTCTGCCTGTCCTTTCTGCTGAAGGCTACTCTCGCCAACGGGCACTTTCTGACGCAGACGCAGCTTCCGCGCGTGTTGTTGAGCACCGGCAAAACGAAAGCGGACTTCGAGCATCTGGAGGACATACTCCACCCTGCGAACGCCCGTCACACCATCTGCCACACGACCCGTGTGAACTTGACCAAACCCTGTTACAGCGACGCCCCGCTGACCTCATTTGCGCTGGACGCAATTCCCAAGTATGATTTCCGGTTTGCCCGGAAAAACCTTCGCGAGAATGTACGGGCGTACCTGCTGGCCTATATGGCCGCGCATCCAGACTGTACCGAACAAGAATGCAGGGCAGAGTGCCGCCGTGTGTTCGGATGGGTGTCCGACCTGGTGCGGACATGGGTGCACAACTGATGCGCAGCTTGTTATTGCTCCGGCTGCCGCAGGAACAGCACACCCAGGGTGCCGGGGCCGCAGTGTGAGGACACAGTACAGCCAGCCTGGGTGACGAATACCTCCTGAAAGGGTGCCAGTTCCCGTACCAGCTTCGTCAGTTCCTGTAGGGTGTTCTCCGCCACCTCGCCGGAGTGGGTGATGAAAGCGTGATCAGCCACAACTGTCTTATCCGCCAACCGTTCGGTGATATACTGGCGGTACACCTTTTCCATGGCGCCGCGGTACTTTTTGCAGACTGCCAGCTTGCCCTCCCGCATTTCAAGACAGGGCTTCAGCTTCAGCATATTGGCGCCCAGCGCCGTCACGCCGCTGCAGCGGCCGCCCTTCCACATAAACTCCAGTGTGTCCAGTACGAAGCTGGTGTCGCTGCAGGGTGCCAAGCGGCGCAGCTCCGCGGCGATGTCCGCCGCCGTCATACCGCTGTCCCGTAGCTTGGCCCCCTGTAGTGCCAGCAGCCCGCCGCCGGTGGAGAGCTGGCGGCTGTCCACCACGTGGATCTGTCCCTGGTCCGTCAGCTCCTGCGCCGCCAGTACCGCGTTCTGGCAGGTGCAGGACAGCTCCGAGCTGATGTCGATGTGGACGATGTCATAGCCCTCCGCTAAAAGCGGGGAGAAAAATGCCTTGAACGCTTCTGGACTGATCGCTGTTGTTTTGGGCAGGGTGCCGTTCCGGCGGTAATCGGCGTACAGCTCCGCCGAGGTGTAGTTTCCGTCATCAGGGAAGACACGCGCGCCACTCTGGATAGTCAGGGGTATGGTGCGGATATGGAAGCGCTCCAGCAGCTGGGGCGTCAGGTCACAGGTGCTGTCGTAGGTGATGCAGACAGGTCTGGGCATGGGGTGTTCCTCCTATTTTTCCTATGGTAACGGCAGTATACCGAAGAAACCTCAACGTAAGCTCAAAAAATCTCGATTTTTGAGAGCAGGTGTGATAAAATCCAAAAAAACACAAGGGAGGGACAGCCATGTTCCGCATTTTGGTGGCCGAGGACGATGACAACGCCAGATTTCTGATGTGCGAGGTGCTGCGGCGTGCCGGGTACGAGCCGTGCCCTGCGCGGGACGGTGTGGAGGCGCTGGAGGTGATGGAACACTACCAGTGCGATCTGGCGGTGGTGGATATCACTATGCCGCGGATGGACGGCATCACCTTCACCCAGACGCTGCGGGAGGGGAACTGCGATCTGCCGGTGCTGATGGTGACGGCCCGCGTGACCCAGGAGGACAAGCGCCGGGGGTTCCGGGCGGGGACGGATGACTATATGGTCAAGCCAGTGGACGAGGAGGAGATGCTTTGGCGTATCGAGGCCCTGCTGCGGCGGTATTGCAGCCGGGCAGACCGACGCTTGACGGTGGGCACCACGGTGCTGGACCGCGGCTCCCTGCAGGTCATCACTCCGCAGAGTACGTGGCAGCTGTCCGCTAAGGAGTTTTTGCTGCTGTATAAGCTGCTGTCTTACCCCCGGACGCTTTTCACAAAACGGCAGCTTATCGACGACATATGGGATCTGGACAGTGATGTGGACGAGCACACTGTGGAGGTTTACATCTCCCGACTGCGAGAGAAATTCCGGGACAACCCGGATTTCGAGCTGCGGACGATTCGGGGATTTGGCTATATGGGGATGCCCCGGGAGGACGGCAATGGCCAGAAATAAGGTGAAAAAAGAAAAGCCGCCTGTCCGGCTGCTGGGCACCATGTTCCTGCTGGTGCTGGGGCTGGTGGCGGTGTATGTGGGGATGGCGTTGGGGATATTTACACTGGTGCAGCGGCTGGTGCATCTGGAGGACGCCAGCTATACGCTGCTGTGGCCCATCCTCATCCTTTCGGTCAGCGCCATCCTGGGCGTACTGCTGGCCATATTCATTTTCCGTGGGTATCTGGCGCCGCTGTCACGGTTGATGCAGGCCACGCAGTCGGTGGCGGAGGGCGATTATACCGTGCGGGTGGATATGCGGGGCGCCCGGGGCGAGGTGGCGGAATATATCCGCAGCTTTAATAAAATGGCGGAGGAACTGTCCAGCGTGGCGCTGCTGCGAATGGACTTTGTGAATACCTTTTCCCACGAGTTCAAAACGCCGCTTATCTCCATCCGGGGATTTGCCAAGCTGCTGCAAAACGACGACCTGACATCGGAGCAGCGGCGGACCTATACAGACACCGTGGTGCAGCAGTCCGAACGGCTGGCTGCCATGAGCACCCACGTTCTGGAGCTGGCCCGGTACGAAAACACCGAGATCGTGTCCGACAAGACGCTGTACAGCCTGGATGAACAGCTCCGCCGGTGTGTGCGCCAGCAGGAGAGGGAGTGGCTGAAAAAGAGCCTGACCGTGGAGGGAGACCTGGATCCGGTGGACTATTACGGCAATGAGGAGCTGGTGGAGCACATCTGGTCTAACCTGCTCTCCAACGCTATCCGGTTTACGCCCGCCGGCGGGCAGATCACCGTGGTGCTGCGGCGGGGTGAGGGAGAGGTCACCGTGTCTGTCTCCGATACGGGTATCGGTATGGACGAGGAGACACAGCGGCACATTTTCGACAGGTTCTACCGGGCTGCGCCATACCCGGATGACCGGGGCAACGGCCTGGGCCTCTCCATTGTCCGCCGGGTGGTAACGCTGTGCGGCGGGAGGGTGACGGTGTTCTCCCGCCCTGGAAATGGCTCCACATTTACCGTGACGCTGCCCGCAGAGGGATAACGGTGCAATCCGCCGGATAGTGATGTGTATAAAAAGGCACCTTTGGTTAAACAAGCACCCGCGGCACAAAAGGGAACGACCGCCCAAATGGGCGGTCGTTCCCTTTTATCGTGGGGTGGGACAGG
>OGQN01002367.1_pt1 | contig 13593 bp, 6 predicted proteins | sample 1553231 | NCBI WGS metagenome assembly OGQN01 (sample SAMEA2579950, study PRJEB22360) | human gut metagenome | biome: human gut; feature: human-associated habitat; material: faeces | place: Denmark | collected 2008/2010 | reverse complement strand
CTGGGATTTTTCGAGGAAAACCAGAACAACGCCACAAAAATCACCGTCGACATCGACAATGTGTACAACCAGCTCACCGGCGGACTGGTCATCAATCAGGATGGCCCGGTCACCGTCATTGCGGACGGCAAGACTTCCGTGGCCCCCAACGGCAAACTGCCCGCGGCCTCCATTCTTGACTCCAAAGGCATCGTGCTGAACAAAGAGGACCGTGTGAGCGTCGAAAAGGACGGCGATACCACTATCCTGCGCGTACGGCGCGTGACGCATGGCGAGGAAACGCGCACAGCCGTAGTGCCATACTCCACACAAACCATCATCGACTCCAATCTTCCTGAAGGCCAGTCGGAGATCCGCCAGCAAGGCGTCAATGGCGAGAAAACCCAGGTGTATAACGTCACGTATGTCGATGGCGTGGCCGAATCGGAGACGCTGAAATCCGAAACCGTCACCACGATGGCCATCGACCAGATCATCGCCGTAGGCGCCGCCAAGTCTGATACCGATAAGGGTTCCGATAAAGGTTCCGACAAAAAATCCGACTCCGCCGATAACGGCAAGGCCGATTCCGGTTCCAACAATCAGCACGAGTCGTCCGGTAACAATGCCAACAACACAGGCGACAAGAACAACAGCAGCTCTGGCAACAACACGAACACCGACACCAACAACAATGCCGGCAACACCGGCGGCAACAACTCCGGTAACTCCGGTAACACCGGCAACACCGGTAACACCGGCGGCGGTACGAACAACAATTCCGGCTCTTCCGGCTCCGATTCAGGAACAACCACCACGCCCTCCGGCCGACTCTGGCACGCCACCGTAGCCCAGGCTCAGGCCTATGCCGCCGGTGCCGCCGCGCAGCGCGGGTGGACAGGCAACGACTGGGATTGCCTGGTCAAACTATGGAACCGCGAGTCCAGATGGCTGTGGTATGCCGAAAACGCGAGCTCCGGTGCCTACGGCATTCCTCAGTCGCTACCAGCAGACAAAATGGCTGCGTTCGGCGCCAATTACCGTGACGATGCCGCCGTACAGATCGATTGGGGTCTGTGGTACATCGCACAAGCCTACGGCAGCCCGTCCAAGGCATGGCAAAATTCCGAACAAATCGGTTGGTACTGATCGGTTACGAAGCCCACAAGGAACACACGCTTATGAACGACACCATTCCCGCCACCGGTCACCTGTTAGGCGCCGCCGATATCCGTCGTATCGCGGCCGATGCCGGCATCAGCCCCACCAAGAAATTCGGGCAGAACTTCGTCATCGACCCCGGCACGGTCCGTCGTATCGTACGAGAGGCGGGAGTGACCGCTGCCGATCATGTCATGGAAGTCGGCCCCGGCCTGGGATCGTTGACGCTGGCGATTTTGGAAACCGGCGCCACCATGACCGCAGTCGAAATCGATCCGCCGTTGGCCGAACGACTGCCGGGCACAGTCGCCGAATTCATGCCCGAAGCCACGTCACGACTCACCGTCGTCAATCGGGATGCCTTAACCGTCACCCCGGAGAACGTGCCTGATTTCAGCGATGACGCATCGTTTACGCTGGTCGCCAATCTGCCGTACAACGTGGCCACGCCGATTCTGCTCACGCTGTTGGAGCGTTTCGACAACCTCGGCTCGTTCTTGGTGATGGTGCAAAAAGAGGTGGCCGACAGACTCGCCGCCAAGCCCGGTTCCAAGATCTACGGCACGCCGAGCGTGAAGCTCGCCTGGTATGGCACCGCCGAACGGGTGGGCACCATCGGCCGCAATGTGTTCTGGCCGGCTCCCAATGTGGATTCCGCACTCGTCAGATTCACCCGGTATCAGGCCGATGACCCGGCCGCCCCGGGAGCCTCGAACAGCACAGACGACGGCACACAACGGGAACTCGTATTTCGTCTGATCGATGCGGCATTCGGTCAGCGTCGCAAGACCCTGCACGCGGCATTGAAGACCATTGCGCCCTCCGAGGCATTCTCCATCGCCGGCATCGATCCGACCCGTCGAGGAGAGACGCTCACCATCGCCGAATTCACCGCTCTGGCCAAGGCCATCGAATCGTGTGGAGATGGAGATGAGGCACAATGAGTCCGGTAATCTCACATCCACGCTCAGCCGCTGCCCGACATCAGTCCGATGAGCTCTCCCCCATCACCATTACGGTGGATTGCCCGGCGAAAACCAATCTCACCTTGGAAGTGGGACCTGCTCACGACGAATGGGGCGGACGCCACGAACTGGACACCACCTACTGTGCAATCGGCGTATACGACACCGTCACCGCAACCGCCAAGCAACCCGGAGCAGGATTCTCTCTGGAGCTCGAAGGCGCTTATTTGGGCGACTTGGCCTCCTCACGCAGCGACATGCGCCGCAACCATGCGGTACTGGCCCTCTTCGCCATGGCCCAGGCGGCCGAGCGCGAGCCGGATGTGGCGTTGACCATCACCAAGCGCATTCCCGTGGGTGCCGGACTAGGCGGCGGTTCAGCCGACGCCGCAGCGACCATGCTGGCGGTCAATCGTCTCTGGGAGCTGAACTGGCCCATAGAGCGCCTGCGCACCATTGCTGCCACGTTGGGCGCGGACATGCCGTTCTGCCTGACCGGTGGCCTTGCATACGGCACCGGTTTCGGCGAACGCATCACGGATATCGCCCCCGGCAGCCGCGATGAGCTGGCGCTGATAGAACAGGGATTCAGCGGCGAAGTATTGGTCGGCGCATACCAGTCGCAACTCAGCACTCCTGAGGTCTACCACACCTTTGACATCGTGGGAGCCGCAGAAGGCGACCGCAATCATCTGCAGGCTGCGGCAATCAGCCTGCATCCCCGCAGCGGGCAGGCCATCGACGCCGCCACGCAGGCGGGTGCCAGCCATGCATTCGTCTCCGGATCCGGCCCCTCAGTGGTCGCTTTCGCCGCCGACGAGGCAGCGGCACAACGCATTATCGAGGTGTGGCGCGATACAGCTGTGGTCGATCGTATTATTCGAGCCAAATCTCCCGAACACCCCAATATCAGCGTCAGACAGTGACGCTAAGGTAGCAACCAGCCACCCGACCCATGAAAGAAGTCCACCGATGACGTATCAGGTTGATGAACGTGAAGCCCGCAAGGCGTACGTGCGCCACCGCCAGACCATCGTCTTTTCCATCAGCGGCGCGGTATTGGCAGTAGTGCTGGTCATAGCCCTACTGTTCAATTTCCACGTTTTCGGCCTCGGTGAAGTGGAGACTCCGGCCAGCCAGCCGAATTACGGCAACGCGGCGCCGTGCGCGGTCAAGGACAGCAGCGGCAAAGCGCAATACGTGTCCAACGCTTCGGTCGGCATCCGCGTGATGAACGGCACCTCTCACGGCCAATTCGCCAAGGCCGTGGGTGAAGCTTTGGCCAATCGTGGATTCAGCGTGCAGAAAATCGATAACTATTCCAGCACCGACGTTGAACGCACCACCATCTACTTCGGCAAGAACGCCATTAATCAGGCGTATACGCTGATCGGCAATTTCACCGACGCCACCATGATCATGACGGCTCGCGAGGATCAGCTCATCGATGTGGTCATCGGCGCCACGTTCAACGATCTGCAGGACACCAACTCCTCCCCGCAATCCGGTAAGACCATCACCAATATCGAGGGTTGCAAGGCCGCCGATAGCATGACCAAGCTGCCCGCCGACACCAAACACGACGCATACACGGCGCAGTAAGGCGCATACAGCTTCATCTTCGCGAAAAACCGTACGCTGACACGTATTCAGCGTACGGTTTTTTGGTATCGGACTAGTATCGGACTACTGAATCTCGGCGTACCAGCGCTTGAGTTCTTCGACGGCCACATCGTGGTCCACCGGACCGTTATCCAAGCGGTATTCCAGCATGTGCTTGTAGGCGCGGCCGATCATCGGGCCGGGCTCCAGGCCCAGCAACTCCATAATTTCGTTGCCGTCCAGATCCGGGCGAATCGCGTCGAAGTCCTCTTTCTTCTTGAGTTCGCGGACGCGCTCCTCCATCTCATCCATGGCCTGGGAGAAGATCATCGCCTTGCGTTTGTTTTGTGTGGTGGCATCCGCACGCGTGAGCCTGTTCAGCCGCTCATAGAGGTGCCCGGCATCCTTGACATACCGGCGTACGGCCGAATCGGTCCACGGCTCGTCCACATAGCCGTGGAAGCGCAGGTGCATATTCACCAGTTCTGAGACGTCCTCGACCAGATGGTGGTCAAAACGCAGCGCCTTCAAACGCTTGCGGGTCATTTTGGCACCCACCGCGTCATGGTGGTGGAAGCTCACCTTGCCGCCCGACTCGAACCGGCGGGTCTTCGGCTTGCCGATATCGTGCATCACGGCGGCCAAGCGCAGCGTCAGGTCGGGGGCGGGCACCGGGCCGTCCGGGCCGGTTTCCAAGGCGATAGCACGTTCGAGCACAATCATCGTGTGCTCGAAGACGTCCTTGTGGCGGTGGTGTTCGTCGATCTGCAATTGCAGGGCCGGAATTTCCGGGAAGACGATGTCCGCAAGACCGGATTCGACCAACGCCTCAAGGCCGGCGCGCGGACGGTCGGAGAGCAGCAGTTTGGTCAGTTCGTCGCGCACACGCTCGGCGGATACGATGTCGATGCGGTCGCGCATCGAGGTAATCGCCTCGGCCGCGTCCGGCGCGATACGGAAGCCCAGCTGGGCCACGAATCGCACGGCGCGCATCATACGCAACGGATCGTCGTCAAAGGACTGTCGCGGATCCACCGGCGTGCGCAACACGCCCTTGGACAGATCACTGGCACCACCGAACGGGTCCACGAATTGCAGGTCGGGCACGCGCAGAGCCATCGCGTTGACGGTGAAGTCGCGGCGGGACAGGTCGCCCTCAAGCGTGTCGCCATAATTGACCTCGGGCTTACGCGAGTCCGGATCGTACGTGTCGGAGCGATAGGTGGTGACCTCCACCTTGACCTCGGTGCCGTCCGGGCGGCGGCGCATGGCACCCAGCGTGCCGAACTTGCGCCCCATGTCCCAGAAGCCGTCATGCCCCCACCGGCGCAGTATCGGCTCGAACTGCTCAGGCCGTGCGGATGAGCAGAAGTCCAAATCGTGGCTCTTTCTATGGAGCAGCAAATCCCTGACCGGGCCGCCGACCAATGCCAGCTCGTAACCCTGTTCGGCGAACAGTCGACCAAGTTCGATGGCTTCAGGCCATACTTCGAAATCCAATGGGCACCTTCCCGCGTGCGACGTTTTTCTGCCCTACCAGCATACCGTTACCCCACCTGCACACGGGGTTGAGTAAGGTGGAGAATATGATTCCGCCCGCCGACCTTGCCCGCATGCTGGGGCAAACACCAGATTCGGCGGATAGCCATACCCAAGACCACCTGCTGTATACGTCCGAAACTCCGCATCATTCCGCCGATTCGGGCGATTCTTCCGATGTCGGCGGCACCGCGAGCCACTCCACCAATCAGGCCGTTCATCAAGACGAAGTAGACGCAGTACCGGCTGCGCAACATTCCGGTGTGCCTGGCACACCCGCAACGCCCGCCACACCCGAACCATCCGAATCCGAAATATCGGACGCCGCCAGCGACATGCCCGCACCGAAGCCGATGATGCCCACACCGGCCACCGTCTTCGGCATGCATGCCACCGTCACCATCGCCACTACCAGCGGCACTATCGAGGGGCAGGCTGATGGTATCGCCGGCGAGGCCGGTGCCGAGACGATTGCCGAGGTCGAGCCGATTATCGCCACGGCACAAACGTCCGTAACCATCGTCACGAACGATCCTGCGGCGACCGCTCACGCGGCCGTAGATGCTGCCGTTGCGGTCGCCAAGGCCGCCGCGCACACCACAGCGATACCGACTCCGCGCGACGTGCTGATGCCGCCTGCGGCACGTACCGCACCGGCCGCCACGCCGGTCACCATGCCGGTCTCAGCGCCGCCTGCAGCACCAGTGAGGCCCGCAACGTCAGCGCATCCCACGCCGGCCACGGTCTTCGGCCGGCACCCGTCCGGAGATGTTGCCTCGCCGGAACCGGCAGTGCCGGTAGAACCGGTGACGCCATCCGGCCCGACTCCGGCCATGATGCCGCAACGCCGTACGTCGGACGGTCCGACCACATTCGCTTCACTGGATGCCCAGGAACTGCCGGTCGTACGCGAATATTCGGCAGGCGGTCTGATTTTCGATGACCAGAACCGCGTGGCCATTATCGCCCGTCATTCCCGCTCCGGCCATCTCGAATGGTGCTTGCCGAAGGGGCATATCGAAAAAGGCGAGACCCCGCAGCAGACCGCTGTGCGCGAAGTGCATGAAGAGACCGGCATCCTGGGCGAGGTGATCGATTCCATCGCCACCATCGACTACTGGTTCACCGGTACCACGCAGCGCGTGCATAAGCTGGTCCATCACTTCGCGCTCAAACAGACCGGCGGTGAACTGACGGTGGAAGGAGACCCGGATCATGAGGCGGAAGACGCCATCTGGGTGCGTTTTGAAGATTTGGATGACGTGTTGAGCTATCCCAACGAACGCAAAATCGCGTGGCTCTACGCCAGGAAGAAGAACAGGCAGGCAAACGAGTGAACCTACCCGGAGTCTTACGACATTACACACGTCTGGCACACGCACTGGCGGCTGGCGTCGCCGTTGTGGCGATGCTGGCCGCTCCATTGACCGTTTACGCGAACGATACGACGGACACGACTGATTCATCCGATACGACGGACGCAACGGGCAATCAGACCGAGAATCAGCCCAAGCAGAGCATTGCCATCACGCAAAGCACCCCCATCGTCACCTCCAAATCGGGCTATCGTGTCACCGCGGTCATCAGCAATACGGACAGCACGGCCACGTCAAGCGGCACACTGCACCTGACCACCAATACGCTGTTCACCTTTGTCTCGCGCACCGATATTCAGAATTGGGCCGAGAACAACGCCCCCATCCCCACCCCCAACGAGTTGGGTTCCGTTGACGTGCCATCGATTCCCGCCGGCGGCACTGCCACCGTCACCGTCGAGGTGAACGCCAATCAGCAGACCCTTGCCTCCATAGGGAGTTGGGGACCGAAACCGCTGATGCTGTCGTATATCGTCGGCAATCAGATACTCGCCGATTTGCCGAGTTTTCTGACCCGATCTTCGGATGGGCTCAACACCGCGACAACACCGGCCATGAACCTGACCGTGGCCATGCCCTACACCGCCAGCGGCTGGCAGGTCGATAACAAGGCCATCAGCAATCGCATTGCCGAAACCACCACTTCCTCGACATCAACATCGTCCAAGTCCAACGGCACGGACAAGGCCGACAAGTCCGATAACGCCGACGCCGGCAACGCGGCCAAAGCCACTGATACGCAAGCCATATCCTTATCCGAGCAGGATGCCGATACCGCGCGATCCCTTGGGCAGACATTCGCCAAGCACCGCTCGCTGCAAGTGATCGCGGATCCTCTGTATTGGCGTCAGTCCGCAGTGCAACCGTCCATTGCCGGCATCATGCAGCCCGCCGACTTTGACATCACCGCCTATACCGCGCTGGGTGATACCGCGGCCTACGAAAAGGCCGGCATCACCACTGAGCAGTGGAACGCCAAGCAGGCGGCCGCATGGTATGCCGACGGAGACGACTCCGAAACACCCTCCGCGTACGCATGGCAGGGCAACAACTGTTGGACGTTGGATGCGCTGACCGCAGCACGCGAGCAGGGCTATGACACGGTGATTGCCGATGCCTCTTTCGATGCCGACCAGACTGAAGCCGTACACACAGGCACCTACGTGGTGCATACGCCTGCCGGCGATGTCACCGTGCTGAAGGAGCAATCGACCTTGGGCACGCTGGCCAAGGGCCAAGCCACCAGCACGGACGCGCAGGCCGAGTCCAGCGATGCCGGTCGGTTGGCCCGACTGGTCGCTCAGAGCGCGTTCTACCAGATGGAACAGCCTTATACATCCCGATACCTGCTTATGACGTTCTCCCGCACCACGGAGGCCAGCTGGATCGATCAGGTGATGAGCGCCTTCGAGCAGGCGTCTTGGTTGAATCTGACGGACCTGAAGACCATGGCCAAGGCCGATCCGTACAATGTCAGCGATTCGGTCAATCCCGACAAGGCCGATGATGCCAACACCGCCAATACCCGGTCGGCATTGAGACAGTTGGCCGACAGCCGGCATGACATCATGCGCATGGCCACCTCCATATTGAAGAACGAGATTGATTCCGACGAGGTCTCGTCGTTGGACCCGCAGGCCCTGGCCCGGCAGGACGCCAATGACACCGCCTCGCATAGCAACGATCCGACGCAATGGATTGGCTCTTTACTGGTGCTGCATGACGATATGGCGCTGCGGTCCATGTCTGGCTCCCCCCAGCCGACAGCCACGCGAAAAGCCATGGTCAAAGCCGCGAAAACACTGGCCAGCGATCTTCTGAACGGCGTACGCATCAACCCATCGGAATCAATATCCGTGTTCAGCGAATCCGCGAAAATGCCAATCACCGTCAGCAATGACCTTCCCTACGCCGTCAGCGTGCAGGTCAACTCACTGACTGACTCCATGCAGATCGTCACCTCGCGAACCGCTGACATCGATATTCCCTCGCATAGCGACGCTCAGGTGACCTTCACCATCCGCGTTTCCACTTCCGGCTCATCGACGGCCCATGTGTCGTTGACCGACCGGGAAGGCAACAGCTTCGGCAACACGCAGGACACCGCGATCACCAGTGTGATGCGCATCAGTGATGCCAGCGGCTTCATTATCATCGGCTTCGCCGTGCTACTGGGCATTATCGGCCTGTGGCGGCAGTTCCATCGGAAGAAGGACCCCGACGAATGAATTCAACCGTAGGTCGTAATTCCCTGATCATGGCCACGGGAACCGCTGCTTCCCGTGTGACCGGTCAGCTCCGCACGATTCTTCTCGCTGCGGCCATCGGCACCACCGGATTGGCGGCCAACGCCTATCAGGCCGGTTCCATGATTCCCCAATCCGTGTTCACGCTGGTGTCCGGCGGCATCTTCAACGCCGTGCTGGTGCCCCAGATCGTGCGCACGTTGAAAGAAAAAGACGCCCAAGAACGACTGAATCGCCTGATTACGTTGGCCATCGGCATCCTATTGGCCATGACTGTGGTGATGGCGGCGGCCAGCCCTCTGCTTGCCCGCCTGTACGTGGGTAGCGACGATCACCAGATGATAGCCCTGACCACCTCGTTCACCCTGTGGTGCATGCCTCAGGTGTTCTTCTACGGCCTGTATACGGTGTTGGGTCAGATTCTGGCCGCCAAAGACCATTTCCTCACGTATGCGTGGAGTTCCACCGGCGCGAACATCATCAGTTGCACTGGTTTCGTCGCTTTTATTCTGCTGTTCAGCAAGGCCAATGAACAGCCCCTCGAATTCTGGACCGCCGACAAAATCGCGCTTACCGCAGGCACCTGGACTTTGGGCGTGGCCTTCCAAGCGCTGATACTGTTCCTGCCGCTGGCCCGTATCGGATTCAAATACAAACCCAGCTTCGGGCTTGGCGGCTTTGGACTCAGGTCTATGGGTCCCGTGGCGTTAGGCTCTTTGGGCGTGGTGATCACCAGTGAGATCTGCGGCATTATCCTTACCCGTATCGCCACATCCGCACCGCAGCGCGCCCACGAACTGACGGGTGCCAGCCTGTTCAGCGTGGCAGGCAACGCGACCTATCAGAATGCGTACACCCTGTTCATCCTGCCCTATTCGCTCATCGCCGTATCGGTATCCACGGCTATGTTCCCCAAAATCTCCCGTTCCATCGCAGCTGCGAATCTGGATGAGGCACGGCACGACCTGGTCAGCGCACTGAATAATGTGGGCCTGCTCATCATGTTCTTCGCCGCCGCCATGGTCGTGTTCCCCGAACCGATCATCCGCGCATTGCTTCCGTCCGTCTCGATGGACGAGACTATGTTGATCTCCTATGCGCTTATCGCCTTGTCTATGGGCATTCCATTGGGGTCGGCGTTCCTGTTGATCCAGCGCACGTTCTACGCCTTTGAGGACGGCCTTCACCCCTTCCTGTCCGCGGTGATGCAGTATGGATTCACCTCAATATTCATGATCATCGGCATGATGGTACTTCCTCCTGAGCATTGGGTACTCGGCATCGCCTGCTCGGTGACACTCGGTGGATTACTGGCGTTGCCGCTGACATTGATGATGTTGCGCCGCAAGTTCGAAGGCAATCTTGGTGGTCGGGAGATCACGAGGACATATGCCAAGGCCATTGTGGCGGCGCTGGCTTCCGGAGTTGTGGTCTGGCTGATCAAACGACCGGTAGTCGCACTGTTCGGCGCGGATATTCGACCAGTAGGCGGGCACATGAGCTGGTGGTCTGCGCTGGCCATCTGCGTGGTGCTCACCATTGTGCTGGCCGTAGTATATGTGGCTGTGTTGTGGGTGGTACACACCCCGGAACTCATCAGCGCCTATCACTCGATACTGGCCCGTCTACACAAGACTCCGGCCAGTGAGGACGTTGCTGTGACAGCCCAGCCGGAAAAAGTCGACGATACGCAAATCAATCCTGAGACGGAGCCCGTCAAGGATAGCCCCACACGTAGAATATCTAAGACCAGTCTCGAACACCAATCACACGGAGCCGAACGCACTATGAAACCGCAACTCGGAGACACGATTCTCAACCGATACACCTTGGTATCGTCGTTGCGTGAGGAGCCTGGCATTCAGGCATGGAAAGCCAACGACCGTGTGTTGGCAAAGGATTGCCAGCTGTTCATCATTACCAATCGCAGCGCTTTCGCCGCAATCGATGAGCTCGCTGGTCGCATCGCCGCCACTCGCCCTGATCGTGTGATTCCCGTACTGAAATACCGTATGGAATCCGACGTACTTCTCATTGTCATGCCGGTGGACAGCGGCCAATGCCTGACTGACTACATGGTGGATACCGACAAGCCGCTCAGCTACAGCGCCATCCGGTCGATTATCGGAGAATGCGCCGACGTGCTGCGCGAGGTCATTGCGGATACTCCCAGCAGCATCGTCATCACAACCGACACCGTTCGAGTGACTACCTCCGGTGTGCAGATTGCCGATGCACCATGTGCCACGATGCTGGCCGACACGTCCGCTACTGATCTGCGTACGGACGGTCCTGAACGGTATGCGATTCGCCAGCTTGCGGCATTGCTCTATGCCCTGCTGACACGCACGCCAAGCCAAGCGACACCCACATTCAATCTGCGCGCCTTGCCGCAAGACACCCCTGGCGAATTCCGCGTGATTTGCAAGCGTGGATTGGCCTTAAGCAAGCCCGACGAGCACACGTTGCCGATGGCTGCCCTTGTAGAACTCGACGCCTTGTTGGGTAATTGGAAGCCGCTCTCTGAACTGAGCGATGCTGATATCGCTTTGCCGAGCGTGGAAAGCGATTGCTCGATTACCAAGGCGATACTGAAGCCCGCCAACGAGACCGATATCGTGCCTATTCCCAGCACGTTGATTAACAGCAGCAGTCTTCCGGAATTGTCTATTACCCCTTCCCTGCCGGTTCAGCCGGCCGCCGTCCCCGCTCCGCACGCGATGTCACCGGCTCCTCTGCCTGATGGGTCCAGTACTGCTGACGGCAACCAGTCTCAATCTGACGCCCGCCGTCTGTTTGACTTCAACCTTTCTGACGCCTGGGAGCACGAGAATCTTTCCGGTGAAGACACCGGTGACTGGTACAGCGAAATGAATCCGGCCCCCATCGGCGGTCCGGGTGATAATACTCGGTTGACGGTGCCTATTGTTACCGGCGGTATTTCCGATGCCACCGTGGGAGAGACGACCAGTCGTATTCCCGTGTTCGATGTCAGCGGCCGTGCTGTGGCCCCCGGTGAGGAATCGCTGCGTGCCTTGGAAGAGGAGCAGGCCCGCATTGCCGAAGTAAGCGCCATTCCTCCGAGCTTCACGCCGAAGGATGTGCCGGATGACGAGGATGACAGCAAGCTGCCCGATGAACATCTGTTCGGCAAACTGTCGACCAAGGTCGTTGCCATCATTGTGGCTCTGATATTGGTAGTGGCAGCGGCTGTTTGGGCAGTGCATGCGTTCCGATCCTCCGGAGACAATCCTGCCGATGCTTCCAGCAACTCCAGTGAAGGTGACTGGCCCGATATCAATGCTGACGCTGTGCCATTCGGTGGCAGCAAGAACGCGACGAACGGTGGCGCCACTGACGATTCCTCAAAGTCGAGTGATGCCACTCAGAGCGAATCCAGGGACTCAGCATCAGACAAGTCCAAGAAGTCCGAGACTGCTGATTCGTCGTCCAAGAAGACCAAGGCCAAGAAGTCCGGCGATAAGGATTCCAGCGCTGCTCCGCAACCGCGCCATGAGAACAACACGGCGTTTACGATTTCCAGCGCCAACTTCCTGTCGAATCCTGGCGGCCAATCCGGGTACGCATACTACATGCACCTTGACCAGCCGCAGGATGCGTACCGCATGGTTATCACCATCCGCACATCCGGTGGTAAGGGCTATATTCGCGCAAATACCACTGGAGACCCCACTCAGGGCGAGCAGGTGGCCGAATTCACCTTTGCTGAAGGTGGCACTACTGAGGTGAAGTTCACCAAAGCCGTCAATACGCAGGATCTGCTGCTGTGGGTGCCATCGGGTAGCCTGCCGCAGAACCAGCTGTACATCGAGAAGGTGGAGGTCTTCTAATCGGCATCTATACCGATAACTGACCCAAGAAGGGCGGTACCGTTCGCATACATTCGACGGTGCCGCCCTTTCTTCGCGTCTGGCTGAATGACATGGAATATCGTATGGGGGTGTGACAATGTTTCACGTGAAACATAACGTCATCATTATCGGTTCTGGTCCCGCTGGCTACACGGCCGCCATCTATCTTGGCCGTGCAGGTCTTAATCCTGTTATGGTCACTGGTGCGTTGTCGCCAGGTGGACAGTTGATCAACACCACTGAGGTGGAGAACTTCCCCGGATTCCCGGAAGGTATTCTTGGCCCGGATCTTATGGATCGCATGAAGGAACAGGCCAAGCGCTTCGGTACAACCTATATCACAGACGATGTCTCTTCCATTGAGGCGTGTGAGAGTGATTCGGTCAAGCCGACCTATCGTGTAACGCTCTCCGATGACTCCCAGTTGGAGGCATCAGCACTCATCATCGCCACAGGGTCGTCATTCCGTAAGCTTGGGGTGCCCGGCGAACAGGAGCTGTCCGGACATGGCGTCTCGTACTGCGCCACCTGCGATGGCTTCTTCTTCAGGAACAAGCCTATCGTGGTCGTAGGCGGTGGCGATTCGGCTTTTGAAGAGGCATTATTCCTGACCCGGTTCGGTTCTTCGGTCACCTTGATTCACCGACGCGATAGCTTCCGTGCCTCGCAGATCATGGTGGACCGAGCCAAAGCCAATCCGACCATCACCCTACTGACCAACACAGTGGTGACCTCCATTACCGGCACCTCCTCCCCCACACAGAACACCGGTGCACCTATTGCCATTCCTGGCTTGACAATCAAACGACCGGCTGGGGCACCGGCCAGGGTCAGCAGCAATTCGCTGCACGGC
>OGQN01002365.1_pt1 | contig 13603 bp, 10 predicted proteins | sample 1553231 | NCBI WGS metagenome assembly OGQN01 (sample SAMEA2579950, study PRJEB22360) | human gut metagenome | biome: human gut; feature: human-associated habitat; material: faeces | place: Denmark | collected 2008/2010 | reverse complement strand
AGCTGCAATCGCAGACGGAAACGAAGATGCAAAGAACGCTTATGATGTACTTTGCTATGGTATCGCTAAATTCGTTGGTGGCTATGTGGCAGCTATGAACGGTGTAGATGCAATCGTATTTACCGCTGGTATCGGTGAAAACGTAGGTGCACTTCGTAAAGACATCTGCAACTACTTCGGATACCTCGGTGTTGAGATCGATGACAAAGCAAATGATACATTCAGCGAAGAAATCGTTATCTCTACTCCGGCTTCCAAAGTTAAGGTTGCAGTTATTCCTACCAATGAAGAACTTGCAATCTGCAGAGATACAGTAGCTTTAGTAAAATAATAAGTTATAAATGGATTAAAAAGGGCTTGTCACTGGCAGGCCCTTTTTCTTACAACTGTCAGTTATAGTATTATGAAAATAAATCATAATCCAATTAAAAGAAATATAAGAGGTTTGAGACATGAAGGTATTAAATTTTGGTTCTCTTAATTTGGACTATGTGTACCAGGTGGAATCCATTCTGATTCCCGGAGAGACACAGGCATCAAAAAGCAGACAGACCTTTTGTGGCGGTAAAGGTCTGAACCAGTCCATTGCACTGGCAAAGGCCGGGATTCCTGTATATCATGCCGGATTGATCGGAGAAGGCGGCGAACCGTTGCTTGAAGTATGCAAAGAGAACGGTGTAAATGCAGAGTTTATCAGGCAGATTCCGGGGCCATGCGGTCATACAGTCATTCAGGTTGACCGGAATGGTCAGAACTGTATCCTCCTTTTTGGAGGCTCAAACAGAAGTATGACAAAGGAATTTGTAGATTCAGTTCTGGATTCTTTTGATGAGGGTGATATCATCCTCCTTCAAAATGAAATCAATGAACTGGACTATATCATTGACCGTGCATACGAAAAGAAAATGATGATCATTCTGAATCCGTCACCTTTTGACAGTGCACTTGAAAAATGTGATCTGTCGAAGATAAGTCTTTTCCTGATGAATGAGATTGAAGGATTCCAGATTACCGGAGAAAAAGAACCTGACAGAATTCTTGCGAAAGTGAAAGAACTTTATCCAAAGGCAAAAGTCGTTCTGACACTTGGGGGCGATGGTTCCGTATATCAGGATGAAACAGGAATTTACCGTCAGGGAATCTTTAAGGTAAAAGCTGTTGATACGACAGCAGCAGGCGATACCTTTACCGGATATTTTATTTCTTCTGTTATTGATGGAATGCCTGTTCAGGATGGACTTAAGCTTGCAGCAAAGGCATCGGCCATTGCGGTTTCCAGACCTGGCGCGACTGCATCCATTCCTGTACGGAGTGAAGTTGTGGAGAAATAAAATGACGGAAAAATATAGAAATAAAAATAAAAATTTCGTTGACAAACAGGTACCTCCTATGTATAATTGATAAAGTGTGAATAGGAGAGAACTATGCAGATTCATTTATCAGATATTACAGACAGTGAAGGAAAAATCATACAGTTCAGTTCTGAGGTGGAGTTAGATAAGATTTCATTTCAAATGGGAGAGTTTCCGATATTGGACAGATCTCCGGTAGAACTACGGATTGCAAATACAGGCAATAAAGTTCTTGAACTGACAGGAAAAGGCAGTTTAACTGTCGGCATTCCTTGTGACCGTTGTCTGGAGCAGGTGTCTGTTACTATCCCATACGATATCGATCGTAAGTTGGATATGAAACAGACTGATAAAGAGCGAGTTGAGAATCTGGATGAGAATGACTATCTCACTGGTATGGACCTGGATGTGGACCGGTTGGTCTATCTTGAGGTACTGATGAGTTGGCCTTTGAAAGTTCTTTGTAAAGAAGATTGCAAAGGAATATGCAGCCGGTGTGGGAAGAATCTGAATGAGGGACCCTGTGGATGTGCAGAGGAACCGAAGGATCCCCGTATGGCGGCCATCAGTGATATATTTAGTAAATTTAAGGAGGTGTAACCTATGTCCATATGTCCAAAAAACAAATCATCTAAAGCTAGACGTGATAAAAGACGTGCAAACTGGAAAATGAGTGCTCCGAATCTGGTAAAATGCAGCAAATGCGGCGCCCTGATGATGCCTCACAGAGTTTGTAAAGAATGCGGAAGCTACAATAAGAAAGAAATCGTGAAAGTTGAAGACTAATCACAACGAATGAAACAGAATCCTTTTTCGGGATTCTGTTTTTTTCAATCAAATTCTATGTCTTGGAGGGAAAGATGGAACAGAAGAATCAGATTACGGAAGGGGTAATCTGGAAACAGCTTTTAATATTCTTTTTTCCGATTGTAATAGGCACTTTTTTTCAGCAGGTGTATAATACGGCCGACAGTATTGTTGTCGGTCGTTTTGTAGGTAAAGAAGCTTTGGCTGCGGTAAGTGGATCAGTGAATCAGATCGTTACACTGATCGTGGAAGTTTTTGTCGGACTGACTTCAGGTGCTTCTGTGATCATTGCACAGTTTTATGGGGCAAAAGATCATAAAAATCTAAACAGGACGTTGCATACAGCATATGCCTTTGCAATCGTTACAGGAGCCATAGTGGGACTGATTGGCTTTTGGATCACAGAAAAAGTTCTTATAGCGATGAAGACACCTTCAGAGTTGATGGCTGATTCTGTTATATATCTGCATATCTATTTCTGCGGTATGATCTTTAATATCGTTTATAATATGGGAGCTTCTATTCTTCGCGCAGTTGGGGATTCCAGGAGACCGTTGTATGTGCTGATCATGACCTGTGGCTTGAATATTTTTTTTGATATCATGCTTGTTGTATTCCTTAAAATGGGTGTAATGGGAGTTGCAATTGCGACTGTTTCCTGTCAGGGAATCAGTGCATGCATGGTAACGTGGATTTTAATAAAGGGAAATTCTTTATTCCGGTTAAAGATCAGGGAGATTCGTTTTTATATGGCATCCCTGCAGTCGGTACTTCGCATTGGAATTCCAGCAGCACTGGAAGCAACTATGTATACCATTGCAAATCTGATCATTCAGATATTTGTGAATGGCCTGGGAACAGATACCGTTGCTGCCTGGGGAACATTTGCGAAAATTGATGCTATTTATTGGATGGTTGTCAATTCGTTTGGTATTGCTATCACAACATTTGTCGGCCAGAATTATGGTGCGGGGAAAATACAGAGAATGCGAAAAAGCGTCAAAGTATGTCTGCTTATGTCTTATGGAGCTGCAATTCTGGTAAGTGCAGCACTGTATGGTTTTGCAGAACCGTTATATAGATTGTTTACAACGGACAGCAATGTTGTCCGCATTGGCGCAGACATGATGCATTTTCTTCTTCCGTCATATTTTATGTATGTAGTGATCGGAATATTGTCCGGAGCGCTGAGAGGCGCGGGAAGAGTATTGGTACCAATGCTGTTGACCTGCGGTGGGGTATGCCTGATCAGAATTGCCTGGATGTTTGGGGTATTTCCTGTTTATTCAGGAATTAAGACGATCATGCTGAGTTACCCGGTATCCTGGGGAATTACAGCAGTTTTATTTATTATATATTACTTCAAAAAATTTCCTAAAACGGAAGAACAGATTTTACAGTAAGGAGCATATAGATGAACGTATTGAATCTGGAACATATCAGCAAGACTTATGGCGAAAAAGTGATTTTTGACGATATCTCCTGTGGCATCCATCAGGGTGACAAAATTGGAATCATCGGTATCAATGGAACAGGAAAGACCACGTTTCTTCGAATACTGGCAGGTTTCGAGGAACCCGATGAAGGACAGGTGGTTATGCAGAATGGCCTTCGTATCACATATCTGCCGCAGCATCCTGAATTTCCAGAGGGCGCAACCATTCTTTCTTACGTGACACAGGGACAGAAAGAACAGAGCTGGAATCCCGAGACAGAGGCTCATATGGTGCTTAATAAGCTTGGTATTGAAGACCATGAAGAGGAAATCGCACATCTTTCCGGAGGACAGAAAAAACGCGTGGCACTTGCAGCCGTCCTCGTGAATCCGGCTGATGTTCTGATCCTGGATGAGCCGACCAACCATCTGGACAACGAAATGGCTTCCTGGCTGGAAGATTATCTGAATCGTTTTAAAGGCGTTGTTATTATGGTAACACATGATCGTTATTTCCTTGATCGTGTAACAAATAAGATTCTGGAGATCAGTCATGGTAAGATCTATACTTACGAAGCAAAATATTCTGATTTTCTGGAAATGAAAGCGCAGCGAGAAGAAATGGAAATGGCTTCAGAACGTAAAAAACAGAGTATTCTTCGTATGGAGGTCGAATGGGCAAAAAGAGGATGCCGGGCAAGAAGTACAAAGCAGAGAGCCCGTCTGGACCGTCTGGAGGCCATGAAGAATTCTACAGCGCCTGTGCGGGACAAAAATGTAGAGATTGATTCTGTAGAGACCAGAATGGGCAAAAAGACGATTGAACTGCATCATATTTCCAAACGTTTTGATGAGCGGGTATGTATTCGTGATTTTGACTATATTGTTCTGAAAAATCAGAGACTAGGAATCATAGGTCCAAATGGCTGCGGCAAATCTACGCTGCTTAAGATCATAGCAGGTATCCTTGAACCGGACAGCGGAAGTGTTGAAATTGGGGATACCATTAAGATTGGCTATTTTTCACAGGAAATCGAAGACATGAATTCCAGTCAGAGAGTGATCGACTATATTAAAGCTGTAGCAGAATTTATTCCGACAAAGGACGGACTCATCAGTGCATCCAAACTTCTCGAGCAGTTTTTATTTGATCCGGCCATGCAGTATTCACCAATCGAAAAACTTTCCGGTGGTGAGAAAAAAAGATTATATCTTCTGAAAGTACTTGCTGCAGCACCAAATGTACTTTTGCTGGACGAGATTACGAATGATATTGATATTCCAACACTGACGATCCTGGAAGATTACCTGGATTCTTTTGCCGGAATAGTCATTGCTGTTTCTCACGACAGATATTTCCTGGACAATCTGGCAGACCGTATCTTTGAATTTGACAGAGAGGGAAATCTGACTCAATATGAAGGTGGCTATACTGACTATCTCGAAGCAAAAAAACGTCGGGAAGGTATGAATATTGATGAATCCGTAGAGATAAAAGCTTCTTCTGTCGGAAAGAACATGATAGAAGAACCTCAGGAAGAAAAATCTTCTGTAAAGACATGGAAACAGAATCGTTCTTCAAAACTGAAATTCAGTTATAAAGAACAACGGGAATACGAAACAATTGATGATGATATTGCTGGGTTGGAAGAAAAAATTGAAAAGCTGGATAATGATATCATGGCGAATGCTACAAATTCCGGTAAACTTAACGAACTTACAAAGGAAAAAGAGACTGCAGAAGCACTTCTGGAAGAAAAAATGGATCGCTGGGTTTATCTGAATGACCTGGCAGAACAGATCGAAGCTCAGAATAATAAATAGATGACGTGGGAACACTCTTGATTTTCTGATAATTCTTTAGTATGATAAAGTTTGAAGTTTTTTTGATAACAATATGGATTTAAAATAGATATACAGGAGGATTAATATGGCAGAATTGGTAAAAGTTGTTGTAGATGCCATGGGTGGTGATCTCGCACCGGTGGAACCTGTAAAAGCAGCTGTAGAAGCAGTAAAAGAAAGAAAAGATATCCTGGTCATTCTTACCGGTCAGGAAGAAGTGATTCATTCAGAGCTTAAGAAATATCAGGATTATCCGACAGACAGAATCCAGGTGGTAAATGCAACAGAAGTAATTGAGACTGCAGAACCTCCTGTTTTTGCAATTCGAAAGAAAAAAGATTCTTCAATCGTTGTAGGACTTAAAATGGTAAAAGAACAGAAGGCCGATGCATTTGTTTCTTCCGGAAGTACGGGTGCGGTCCTTGTCGGCGGTCAGGTTCTTGTCGGCAGAAGCAAAGGTGTGGAACGTCCGCCTCTGGCTCCGTTGATTCCAACAGCTAAAGGAGTTTCTCTTCTGATTGACTGTGGCGCAAATGTTGACGCCAGACCATCTCATCTGGTACAGTTTGCAAAAATGGGATCTATTTATATGGAACATGTAGTCGGCATCAAAAATCCGCGTGTTGCGATTGTAAATAACGGTGCAGAGGAAGAAAAGGGAAATGCTCTGGTTAAGGAAACTTTTCCGCTTCTCAAAGAAGCAGAAGGGATCAATTTTATCGGAAGCATTGAGGCACGAGATATTCCGGCAGGTTATGCGGATGTTATCGTATGCGAAGCTTTTGTCGGAAATGTTATTCTCAAACTTTATGAGGGAGTCAGTTCTGAACTGATTCACAAAATCAAAGACGGAATGATGAGTACTTTAAAAAGTAAGATAGGAGCACTTCTTGTCAAACCGGCGCTGAAACAGACACTCAAAAGTTTTGATGCGACAGAATATGGTGGAGCTCCGCTCCTTGGATTAAAAGGCCTTGTTGTCAAAACGCATGGAAGTGCCAAAGCTATCGAAATTAAGCATGCAATTTTCCAGTGCGTACAGTTCAAACAACAGAGGATCAACGAAAAAATTGCGGAAAAAATCCAGCCGGCGCAATTTCCGGCCCCAGATAAGGAATAACAGAAAAGAAGGCAGATAAAATGGAACAATTGGAACAGATCATAGGATATACATTTCAAAATAAAAAACTTCTGAAACAGGCATTGACACACAGTTCATATGCAAATGAAAAAAAGTTGGGAAAACTGGGCTGTAATGAACGTCTGGAGTTCCTTGGCGATGCAGTTCTTGAACTGATCAGCAGTGATTTCCTTTATGCAAAATTCACACAGGTTCCGGAGGGGGAACTGACCAAAAAACGTGCAAGCCTGGTCTGTGAACCTAGCCTTGCGTACTGCGCGCGGCAGTTTGGACTTCCACAGTATCTTCTCCTTGGCAAAGGCGAGAATATGACGGGTGGACGTAATAGGGATTCTATCGTTTCAGATGCAACAGAAGCTCTTCTTGGAGCCATTTATCTGGATGGTGGTTTTGAACCTGCAAAGGATTTTGTCCTGAAATTTATCTTAAACGATATTGAACATAAACAGCTTTTTTATGACAGCAAGACAATTCTGCAGGAAATAGTCCAGGAAAAAGGAATTCAGCCGGTAGAATATATTCTGACCGGAGAGAGCGGACCGGATCATGACAAGCAATTTACGGTAAGTGTTCAGGTGAATGGACAGGTTGTCGGAAATGGAACCGGTCATACAAAGAAAGCTGCCGAACAGGCAGCAGCATATCAGGCAATTCAGGAAAAGAAATTCTGATTTTATGCGTGATACATGAGGAAAAGAAAAACTGGCAGGTGAACTATGTATTTAAAGAATATTGAAGTATATGGCTTCAAATCCTTTGCACAGAAAATCAACTTTGAATTTCATAACGGAATTACCGGTATTGTCGGACCAAATGGAAGTGGAAAAAGTAATGTTGGAGATGCTGTCCGCTGGGTACTTGGTGAACAGAGCGCCAAACAGCTTCGAGGCGGTAACATGCAGGACGTTATTTTTTCAGGAACAGAGAATCGAAAGCCATTAAGTTTTGCTTCTGTATCTATTACGCTGGATAACAGTGATCATAAACTTCCAGTAGATTACAATGAAGTTACTGTAACGAGGCGGCTGTATCGTTCGGGAGAAAGTGAATATCTGATCAATGGCAGTGGATGCCGTCTGAAAGACATTCAGGAAATGTTTTATGATACCGGTATCGGTAAAGAAGGGTATTCCATCATTGGACAGGGGCAGATTGATAAAATCTTAAGTGGTAAACCTGAAGAACGGCGAGAGCTTTTCGATGAGGCGGCAGGAATCGTCAAATTTAAACGAAGAAAAGCTACCACTCTGAAAAAGCTGGATGAAGAGCGGCAGAATCTGGTCCGTGTAACGGATATTTTAAGCGAGCTGACCAAACAGCTTGGACCATTGGAAAAGCAGTCTGAAACAGCGCGTATATATCTGGCCAAAAGAGAGGAATTGAAAGAACTTGATGTGAATCTGTTTCTTCTTGATCATCAGAGAACCGGTGAACTTCTGAAAGAACTGGAAGAAAAACTTGAACAGGCGCAGAGAGAACTAAATGAAGCTCAGGCAGCATATGATCAGACCAAAATAGAGTATGACCGTCTGGAACAGGAACTGGAAGATTTAAATCACAGGCTCGATACGTTGAAAGAAGAGCAGCAGCAGAATGCGCTTCTGAAACAGCAGTATGAAGGCCAGGTGCAGGTTCTTGAAGAACAGATCTCTTCGGGAAAACAGAACAGTGAGCATTATCAGAACCGTCTGACAGCTTTAGGGGAAGATCTGGACCGGAGAACGCAGGAAAAAGAAAAACTGGCAGAAGACAAACTGGAACTGCAGAGCAGACTGAAAGAAATTCGGGCCAGTCTTTCAAAGGGAACAGAGGCTCTGGAAAACATCGTTTCAAACGTAGAAGAATGTACACAGGCTGTAGAAGACGGCAAAAACGAGATCATTGAGATCTTGAACAGCCGTGCAACGACCAAAGGAAAAGTACAACGTTTTGATGCGATGCTGGAGCAGCTGAATATCCGTAAAGCAGAGATCAGTCAGCGAATTCTTCGCCTGAAAAGCGAAGAAGAGGTTCTGGAGAAAGAACGTCTTAATGCACAGAAACAATATGATGCAGTAACGGCTGTGATCCATTCGACAAATGAAGAATGTGTACGTCTGGACGGAGAGGTGCAGAAGTTACAGGATGAATTGAAAAAACAGAATTCTCAGATGGAAATTGGTCAGACAGCATACCATCGTGAGGCTTCCCGCCTGGAATCTCTTAAAAACATTACAGAACGTTATGATGGATATGGAAACAGTATCCGTCGTGTAATGGAACAGAAAAACCGTGAACCCGGTATTAAAGGTGTTGTGGCTGATATCATTCATGTGCAGAAAGACTATGAGGTTGCGATTGAAACTGCACTGGGCGGAAGTATTCAGAATATCGTCACAGATAATGAACAGACAGCTAAACGTATGATTGGTTTTCTGAAGAAAAACCGCTTTGGCCGTGCTACATTTCTTCCTTTGTCTAATATCAGCGGAAGAGGTGGACTGAATCAGAGGGATGTGTTGAGTGAACCGGGAGTTGTGGGTACTGCCAATACTCTTGTAAATGCAGATAAAGAATACAGTGAACTGGTCATGTATCTTCTGGGCCGTGTCCTTGTTGTAGATAATATTGATCATGCAATTGCAATCGGAAAAAAATATCGTCACAGTCTGCGTATGGTTACGATTGAAGGAGAGTCTTTAAGTCCCGGTGGTTCCATGACCGGTGGTGCGTTTAAAAATAACAGCAATCTTCTCGGAAGACGCCGTGAAATTGAAGAACTGGAAAGAAGTGTAGGAATTCTCAGGAAAGAACTGGAAGAAACGCAGAAATCAATAGGTGAAAACCGTAGCAGGCGAAATGTGCTCCGCGATACGATCGCCGATTTTCAGCAGAAACTCCGTCAACAGTATGTTGAACAGAATACTGCAAAGATGAATCTTGAACAGCTCAAAGAAAAAGAAGGCGAAATTCAGAACAGCTATCGGCAGATTGATCGTGAACAGGAAGAACTCCGCCATCAGGCAGGTGAGATCAGACAGGATCATAGCAGCATTGCCAGAGAACTGGAGGATTCGCAGAAGGACGAAAAGGAACTGGAAACCTTTATTGAGACCAAACAGAAAGAACTGGAGGAATGGAAGGCAGAAGAAACAGAGAAGACACATGAACTGGAAAAAATCCGGCTGGAAGAATCTTCTCTTGAACAGCAGAATCAATTCCTGCAGGAAAACCTGAGTCGTCTGAATTCTGAGATTGCTGCATTTCAGAAGGAATCACAGGAAATTACAGAAAATCTTGTACAGAGTCGTGAAGAGATACATAAAAAAGAAGAAGGTATCCAGGAGCTGAAAAATGCGGCACAGGAATGTCTTTTAAAAGAAGAACAGTATGGCAGCCAGAGAGCACAGTGGCAGGAAGAAAAAGAAAAACGAAGTGCCAGCCACAAAACATTTTTTGAAAAAAGAGATCATCTTTCAGAAAAGACTTCTCTTCTGGATAAAGAATGCTTCCGTCTGAGAAGTCAGACAGAAAAAATTGAGGAGCAGAGGGAAGGTCAGATTTCCTATATGTGGGAAGAATATGAGATCACGCCAAACAATGCACTTCAGTATCGAAAAGAAGAACTTACCGACCGACAGGCAATCAAAGCGGATGTTACACGCATAAAGGATGAGATCCGTAAACTTGGTTCTGTTAATGTAAATGCGATTGAAGATTATAAAGAGCTTCTGGAACGTCATACATTCCTGTCCGGTCAATACGATGATATCGTTAAGGCTGAGGAAACGCTGGAAGGAATTATTCTGGAATTGGATGAAGGAATGCGAAAACAGTTTACCGAGAAATTCCGTGATATCCAGAGAGAATTTGATAAGGCATTTAAGGAACTGTTCGGCGGAGGAAAGGGAACTCTTGAACTTGCAGAAGATGAAGATATCCTTGAGGCCGGAATACGAATCATTTCTCAACCGCCTGGCAAAAAACTCCAAAATATGATGCAGCTTTCTGGTGGAGAAAAAGCTTTGACTGCGATCGCTCTTCTTTTTGCAATCCAGAACCTGAAACCATCTCCATTCTGTCTTCTGGATGAGATAGAGGCTGCACTCGATGATTCAAATGTTGGACGTTTTGCATCGTATTTACAGAAATTGACGAAAAATACACAGTTTATTATAATAACGCATAGACGTGGCACTATGAATGCTGCGGATCGCTTATATGGTATCACCATGCAGGAAAAGGGTGTTTCAACTCTTGTATCTGTTGATCTGGTAGAAAACCAGCTGAGCAAATAAGTTGCTGGTAACAGAGTGAACAGCAATGTAACTATCGAGGAGGACATAGTATGTCAGAAGAAAAAAAAGGCTTTTTTAAACGTCTGGTCAGTGGTTTGACCAAAACACGCGATAATATCGTGGCTGGCTTTGATTCTATTTTCAGTGGCTACTCCAGTATTGATGAAGATTTTTATGAAGAACTGGAAGAAATTCTGATCATGGGTGATATAGGTATTAATGCGACTTCTGCAATCATAGAACATCTGAAAGAACAGGTGGCAGAGAAACATATCAAAAATCCTATGGAATGCAAACAGCTTCTGATCAACAGTATTAAGGAACAGATGCGTGTAGACAGTACAGAATATGAATTTGAGAACCGTAAATCTGTAATTCTTGTAATCGGAGTAAATGGTGTAGGGAAGACGACTTCTGTCGGAAAACTTGCTGGAAAATTAAAGGATCAGGGTAAGAAGGTTATTCTTGCTGCAGCAGATACTTTTCGTGCAGCAGCGGGAGAACAGCTTGCACAGTGGGCAAATCGTGCAGGTGTGGATCTGATCGGTGGTCAAGAAGGCGCTGATCCGGCATCCATCGTATACGATGCAGTTGCAGCGGCCAAGGCAAGAAATGCAGATGTGCTGATCTGTGATACAGCTGGACGATTGCATAACAAAAAAAATCTTATGGAAGAACTTCGTAAGATCTACCGTATCCTGGAAAGAGAATATCCGGAAGCATATCTGGAAACACTGGTCGTTCTGGATGGTACTACAGGACAGAATGCCCTGGCACAGGCCAAACAATTTGCAGAAGTCGCAAATGTAAATGGCATCATTCTTACAAAACTGGATGGAACTGCAAAAGGTGGAATCGCTGTTGCGATTCAGTCGGAACTGGATATTCCGGTAAAATATATCGGTGTTGGTGAAACAATCGACGATCTGCAGAAATTTGATGCCGATGCTTTTGTTAATGCACTGTTTGACATTGACGAAAAAGACTTACACACAGAAGAATAAACAGGAGGATACAGTATGCTTACATTAGAGAGCTTTGAACAGGCAGCAGAAATCGTAAAACAGGTAACTCAGGAGACAAAACTGATCAAAAGCAGTTATTTTTCAGATCTCACGGGAAACAAAGTATATCTGAAGCCAGAAAACATGCAGCGTACAGGAGCCTATAAGGTTCGCGGTGCATACTATAAGATCAGCACGCTTACAGAAGAAGAGCGTGCAAAAGGTCTGATCGCAGCATCTGCTGGAAATCATGCACAGGGTGTTGCTTATGCTGCGCATAAATTTGGTGCAAAAGCAGTGATCGTTATGCCGACAACAACACCTCTGATCAAAGTAGAACGTACCAAGAGTTACGGTGCAGACGTAATTCTGAAAGGAGATGTATATGATGAGGCATGTGCTTATGCACTGGAACTTGCTGAGAAAGAAGGGTATACATTTATCCATCCGTTTGATGATCCGGCAGTAGCAACCGGCCAGGGTACGATTGCTATGGAAATCGTACAGGAGCTTCCTCTTGTAGATTATATTCTTGTTCCAATCGGAGGAGGCGGACTTGCAACAGGTGTATCCACACTTGCAAAACTTCTGAATCCGCATATTAAAGTCATTGGTGTAGAGCCGTCCGGTGCGGCATGTATGAAGGCATCTCTTGAAAAAGGTGAAGTAGTTACTCTGCCACATGTAAATACAATCGCCGACGGTACTGCTGTACAGACTCCTGGTGAACATATCTTTCCATATCTGCAGGAAAACCTGGACGATGTGATTACCATCGACGATGATGAACTGATTGTTGCTTTTCTTGATATGGTAGAAAATCACAAAATGATCGTTGAAAATTCAGGCCTTCTGACAGTAGCAGCACTCCGTCATTTGAATTTCACCGGTAAGAAAGTGGTTTCTATCTTAAGTGGTGGTAATATGGACGTGATCACAATGTCTTCTGTGGTACAGCATGGACTGATTCAGAGAGATCGTATTTTCACGGTATCTGTGCTGATTCCGGACAAACCGGGTGAACTTGTTCGTGTAGCTTCTATCATTGCCGAGAATCAGGGAAATGTTATCAAGCTGGATCATAATCAGTTTATAAGTACCAATCGTTATGCTGCAGTAGAGCTTAAAGTTACACTGGAAGCATATGGTACAGATCATAAAAAGAAAATTGTAAAGGCACTGGAAGAGGCTGGATGTAAACCAAAGATCATTCGTGCGAATCTGTAACTTTTAAACCGTTATTTTCTGCTTCAGACAGAAAGTGAGGAAGAGGACCATGGCACCATATATAATGGAAGAATATATAAAAGCCTGCAAAGCTGGTAAGAGAGATTATCAGGCCAGAATGATGAAAGGGCAACTGCCTACACTTCAGGTTCTGGATGAGATACTGCCCCCAAAGGGGTCCTATTCGGAGGTCCCGCTCGGACTTGTACAGATACCGATCGACCAGATCGTCGGAACCAAAAGCGGTGGAAGAAGCAATGCATTCGCCGGGAACTTTATGCCTATTCTCAGAGAAAACACAGAATTTGCATATAAGTGGGCAACTTTAAGTCAGAGTCATATTAATGAAGGTATCCGCGATCCGATCAAAGCATATGAATATATGAACAAATTCTATGTAGAAGAGGGAAATAAGCGTGTCAGTGTACTGAAGTATTTTGATGCGGTTTCGGTTCCGGGATATGTGACCAGAATTCTGCCACAGCGTACGGAACAGAAAGAAAATAAAATCTATT
>OGQN01002357.1_pt1 | contig 13640 bp, 13 predicted proteins | sample 1553231 | NCBI WGS metagenome assembly OGQN01 (sample SAMEA2579950, study PRJEB22360) | human gut metagenome | biome: human gut; feature: human-associated habitat; material: faeces | place: Denmark | collected 2008/2010 | reverse complement strand
GTCTGTCCCACAAATTGGGCGGGGGGTACCGGCGGCCCCCAGCCACATCGTGAGAGATCATGATCACGGTGATGCCGTCCTCACGGTTGAGCTTTTCGATGAGCGTATACATTTCCGCCGTCACCTTGGGGTCAAGCCCCGAAACAGGCTCATCAAGAAGCAGCATTTTTTGCGTGGCGCACAGTGCGCGGGCAAGCAGCACCCGCTGCTGCTGTCCGCCGGACAGCTCGCGATAGCACCGCCTTGCAAGCTGTGTGATCTGCATTTTCTCCATAGCCTCCGCCGCAAGTTTCTTTTCTTCTTTATTATAAAAAGGACGGCTGCCGCAGCGGCCCTGGCACCCGGAGAGAACGATCTCTCTCACGGATGCCGGGAAGTCCTTTTGTACCACTGTCTGCTGCGGCAGATAGCCGATCTCGTTTTTCCTCAGCCCATCGCCCGTCAAAATTCTGCCGCTGATGGGGGCCTGCAAGCCGAGGATCGTTTTCATAAGGGTACTCTTGCCGGAGCCGTTTTCCCCTACGATGCAGAGATAGTCGCCTGCAAGGAGCTCAAAGCTGAGGTCTTGGAGAACGGGTCGTCCATCGTAGCCGACACAGAGATTTTGACAAGTGAGCTGAGCCATAGACCTACCTCCTTACCCCAACGCTTCCTTCAGCACGGAGAGATTCTTCTCCATAACGGAAAGGTAGGTGGCGCCGTTTGCCACGTCCTTGGAGGTGGTGGACTGCATGGAATCCATGGTCAGCACCTTCTGATTCTTCCCGGCGGTGTTCTGGACGATGGTTTCCGCGATCCTGTGCTGTGCGCCCTCGATGGTCAGCACGCAGGGAAGTCCCAGCTCGTCCACCTTCTTAGCAAGGAACGAAACGGTTTCAAAGCTGGCCTCGGTTTCGGCGGAGCAGCCCGCAAAGGCGGCGTAGTAGCGCAGGCCGTAATCGTCCACCAGATAGCGGAACGGGAAGCGGTCGCCAAACAAAACGGTCTTATGGGCCGCACCCTCCACGGCCGCCTTATAGTCTGCGTCAAGAGCAGCCAGCTTGTCCCTATACGCCGCGGCGTTGGCGATATAGGTGTTCTTGTTGTCCGGGTCGATGGCACACAGCGCATCCGCAAGCGTCATGCAGAGTACTTGGGCGTTCTTCAGGGACAGCCAGACGTGCTCGTCCTTTTCCTCCCCATGGTCATGCCCCATCAGCTCGTCAAGGATGTCCTCTGCGGAAAGCGCGTCCTTCACAAAAAACGGATTGGTCTTGGCGCTCATCAGCGCATCGAAGCCGTCGTTGCCGAAGTAGATATGGAAATGCTCCGCCTGGCCCGGCTCGTGGCAGTGGTCGTTGAACTGCACATATTTGGGCGCATCGGCACTGGTGGTTTCGAACTGATAGCGGACGCTGCGGATCTTGCCCTCGTCATCCAGCTTCGGCTGATAACCGGCATAGGTGTATTCAGCGGAAACGGTTTTTCCGTCTCCATAAGTGAAGGTGATCGTGTTCCCGTTGATAGAGATCTTCTCGGCGTCGCATTGCCACGAAGCCTTAAACTTCTCCAAATAGGTGTCCTTTGTGGTCGAGCTGTCCTCGTCCTCCTCCGCCCTGTGTTGGCAGAATTTGTCCAGGTCGCCGTTCAGCAGATAGGGGTGCAGGGACTTCCACGCACCGGCGAAATCCGAGAGGGTGCGATCCTCGATGTCATCCTCCGTGAGCTGTTCATCGTGGCTGTGACCGTGGTCGTGACCGTCCTCCTGCATGCCCTCAACGGTCTCCTCCGTTTTCACGGAATCACCCAGCGCCTCCAGCAGATTGATGACCTTCATATTCCTGTTGGCGGCGTTTTTCAGAGCGTTTCCCACCCAGCCATCGGACTCGCCGCCCACATAGACGAACAGGTCGCAGTCGGAGATCTTGACAATATCATCTGCCGTGGGCTGATAGCTGTGCAGGTCAACGCCGTTATCCAGCAGCATGGTGACCTCGGCGTTCTCCGCCTTGTCGCCCAGGATCGCCCTGACCCAATCGTATTCGGGGAAGATGGTCGTGACGACCTTCAATTTGCCGGCCTTTCCGGCATCCTGCGGCTTTCCGCAGCCGGCAAGGATGCCGGCCAGCATCATTAGCGCAAGCAGCAGCGCAGTTATCTTTTTCATAGGCTATATGTACCTCCAGATTATGATAAGAACGTAAAAATGGGCGCAAAAATACAAGGGTGACGGCAACGCCGTGAAAGCCTATCCGAAAACGGATAGACTACACCCTTGTAAATCGTTCTTATTTAATCTGAAAGCTTGACCTTGAGTGAAACCAGAGTAAACGTGCGAACAACCTCCGCGCAGGAGGGAATGATCCTGCACGGGGCATACCTGACCGCCGCGGCGAAAACCGCAGCAGCACCGGCAAGCCCAATGCTCTTGAGCAGATTTTCGCAGACCTGCAGCTGGTGGCAAATGGCGCAGTCCTCGCCGGAGCAGTTATGGTTGGCTTCGACCGCAATGTAGACAGCGGAGGACAGCATGACAGCCGCCAGCACGGCTGCCAGCAAGCCTGTGATCAAACGAGATTTCTTTGTCATAGCCTGTCCTCCTTCCAAATATTATTCTTCCCTGCAATCCGCGCAGGTGCCATAGAGAACCGTGTCGGCGGCGTCCAGCGTGAATTGCTCGCTCTGCGCCAGGTGCTTTGCAAACAGGGCGGCGTTGCCGCTTGCCATGTGAAAGGTCCTGCCGCATTTTACACAGCTCATGTGCAGCGCACCCTTGCAGCTTTCGGCGTCAAGGTACTGATAGTAGACCTCCCGCGTGCCGCTCTTGCTGCAGCGCCGCACTTTTTCTTCCGCCTCTAACTGTGCAAGGTTCCGGTATACGGCGCTGAGGCTGATTTTTTCATCCACCAGCGCGTCCGCAATCTGCCGTGCGGACAGCAGCTCATCCGGGTGCCGGCTCAAATAGGCAAGCAGAGCCTTCCTCTGCCGCGTGCTGTAACTGGACAAGTCACCACGCCTCCAATTTGCAATTCATTTGCAAATTAGTATACACAAGGAAAGTAGAAAAGTCAACATGCGATTTATTCGCAAATTGAACGCTTTCAATGAACGCCGCCGTGTAAAAGGCACAGCGGAAGCATATGATAGATTTTGGACTGCGGGTTTTTATCGTCTTTGCCAGGAGCCCCGCCTAACTGCGGTAATGGTGCACAGCGGCAGGTTTTTTCTCAAATGCTTTATGCTAATGTGTCCCAAAAGCGTGTTTGAGATTGCACTAACAGTAGAAGCATGGCAAGCCGAGAGGGCGGTATTAGAACAATTATTTTTTCGATGCTTTCCGGAATTTCCTGCATTGTTTACGTAACCGATAATCGTGGTGAATAATACAACTTCCACCTTATCAATCAAACCCTCGAAACACGAACGGCGGGACGGGTTTTACCGTCGCGCCGCTCTGCTTTTTCAGCGGTCAAAGTTTTACTTGTGCGTAGGCTCGTTTTGCAGCCCCGCGCGAATGGTTAATTCCGCCCAGCACTAAGATCGATGTGTATACCGCTGCTGAGCAACTCACATCTCAAATGATATAGCTTCCACTGGACAAGCTCTTCCTCGAAATGTGCTGCCTACTATTCTGGTTTTTCAAGGGAAGATGCAATCTTTGTAATTTCCATCCAAGTAACCACAAAAGAATACACCTGTGTCTTTGCTCTTACGTTTCAGAATGGTAAGCCCCGCTTATATTCGCTCGGAGTGCATCCAAACTTTTTTCGGAAGGCGTCGCTGAAATGGCTGATGTTGCTGTACCCCACCAACCCTGCTATGTCTTTCACCTGAGCATCGGGCACAGACAACAGTTCGCAGGCGTGCTCCATGCGGCGATTTAACATATATTGATATATGGTGATTCCATAGTGCTTTCGAAATATCTCACGGAGTTTGGATTCACACATAAAGTGCTGTTTGGAGAGCTCCGCGATGGTCACGGGTTCCAGAAATCCCTCATCTATCTGTCGCCTGACCCGAAGTAACGTCTCGCTATCCGCCCAGCTCAACGACCCCTTCACAGCAACAGAATTCTGATCCATCATCTCGTTCGCAAAGGCTGCAACAAGTTCCAGTATCTTTCCTTCTTGATACAATGACTTTGCACAGTCATTATAGTTACACTGCAATATCTGGCGTATTGTAGCTTCTATGGTAGCGGTGATTCTATGTTTTGGCGGGTTTTTCCCCCCGTTAAAGGCGGTGCAAGCCTTTTTCTTCTGCAAGCCATCCATCACAGACCGAAACCGACAGGGATGCAGGTTCAGCCCGACGCCTATATATCTCTGTCCTGCCTCATAGATATTTTCCGCATCAAACAGACCGCTGCCGTATACGCAGCAATCTCCCTTTTCCAACAACGTTTTTTGGTTTCTGCCCGAAGACTTCCACTCCAATGCGTCGGAAAGAGAGAAAATGACGGAAAAAGAATCCTTATACACTTGCTCCCGCAATACTGTGTCCCTGTAAAACATTACATCGCAGATATACATCTCGATATTGGGGCACGGTGAAATATAGCGGAAATATCCTTCTCCAATATCGCTTGGCAAAGCAACCTGATTGTCTTTCATAATACCGCAAAGCTGCTGCATTGCGGGGGAGAAAAAGTCGCTGCGATCCGTTTGCCCATGAAGAAAATCATATTGTGCTTCTTGCATACCAGGCCACCTCCTCCGACACATGATTAGACACTTTTATGCAAATTGGTCCATTCCACCTTTCCAGTTCCAGTTCTGCATGTTGGTTAGGCTGCTCTAACCAGTGGATGAAATAAAAGGCAGACTGCCTGTACGCAGTTTGCCTCAAATCCGACGGCACAGCGCCTATAAAAAGCATTGTACCATAAGCGCGCAGGGATTTCAATGTAGAACACCAGGCATCCCTGCTTTTCCTGCGAATTTTCCGTTTGCCCAATGTCATCCGTGTGCCGAGAGGGAAGGCCTCAGTACTTTCAGCGAAAGATTCAATCGATCCAAACACGTTTTCTTATTCGGCTTTACGTCTACTCGACGCAAATACTCTCTGTTCACCTATATTGGATAAGTCCGTCCCTCCGTTTTCTGTTAATTTATACTATTGTTAAGAATCCGAGCATCCACGCAGCTATAATTTGCAATGCAAATAAAACAATCGTAAGTACTGATGCTCTATTTTTTCTCTTTACAACATAGCTGAGTTCCGTGAAAATCCCGCAGATGGCCGCTGCAATTCCTATACCTGCTACTATGTTCAACTCCGTCGAAATAATTGTGTAAAGAGAAAACCAATGAAGCATTCCGGCAATCCCCGCCGCACCAAGAATGAGCCCACATATGGGAAGTATGATCCTTTGCCATTGAAAAGAGCTGCGTTTACAAACGATCTTTGAGCCCAATACGATCAAAATGGCAAGCCACAGGACCGTCAGCAGGATATAACTTCCCAATGACAGAAAGCTGCCAGCAAAGCCGTTTAGAGGTCCCGCGGGAACATAGTCATGAGCCAGTCGGAACGTCATGCTCGTCACCCTACCGTCCGATACAGAGAAAGCAAGGCTTCTTTCCTCCGGTATCGTCTCGGCACAGTAGAACTGATATTCGCCCACAGGCTCGTACAGTAAATCCTTATCGGCAAGAGGCATTTTCAGCCGGAGATTTTCTTCTCCCTCTTTTGAGATTTGGATTATTTGCATTCGCGCCTGTATCTTGCCTACATATGACCATGCGGATCGTGCCGGAAGATAGTCGCCATAAGGCGCAACCGACATCTCGTAATCGTGCCATTTGTCGCAGCCGCGTTTCGCCCGTACAAACGCCCGGTACATCAGCTTCCTCCAGAACGGCTTGTTGCAGTTCACAAACCGCAGCCTGCGGAAAGTCGGAAGAATCAGGTTTTCCTCCATCTCCTCGATCTCGCGGAAGGATGTGACGGCTTTGCAGACCACATAATAGCTCATGATGGCGATGCAGTCGTAGGTGCCGCCTACGCCGTTGTGGAAGTTCTTTTTGCCGCCCAAATCGGTGCGCCAGTCGGAGAGAAGTTCCGCATACTGCCGCTGTACCCGTTCCCAAACCGCCTCCTGCTCCGATTCCGAATAGTGCAGGGCGATTTTTGCCCGTATCTCTTTTTTGCAGGGCTTGGAATACAGCACATGGCATTTGCGGTCAAATAGGAGCGTCTTGTCCTTCATCTGTCTACTGTCTCCCTCATTTCCGCGCCGTGATGCAAAGCCAGCTTTTCTTTTTGTGTATCTGCACCCCGTGAAAGCCCGCCTGCTCTAGATACGCCTTTAATTCAATGTCCTTGTAGATGCTCATGCCGCCGATGAGCTTCGTCCACTTCTCGTCCCTGTCCGTGTCGCCATTGCTCTCGTTGCAGATGAAAAATGTCCCTCCGACCTTCAGCACCCGGTAAACCTCCCGGAAGCACTGCGGCAGATCGGGCCAAAAATAGACGGTTTCAAAGGCCGTGACCGCGTCGAACCAGTTGTCAGCAAACATCATATCCGCCACGCTGCCTTGCAGAACGGCGCAGCGGCCCTCCGTGATGGCGGCCTCGTTGACCTTTTGGGATTTCTCCACACTGACGGGCGAATAGTCGATGCCCTTCACGATGCCCTGCGGGCATTTTTTAAGAAGTCTCTTGATGTTTGCCCCGCCGCCGCAGCCGCAGTCCAGCACCTTGGCGTCCGGCGCAAGCTCTAAAAATTGAAGTCCCCACCGGGCCACGGCGCCGTGCCCGACGTTCATCATGGCGACCATGAGCTTCCCGCCAAAGCCTACGGGCTTGCGGGTGTTTTCAAAGAATGACATATCACACCTCCATTTTTACACACTCGGCTGAAGCGATCGTACCAACCGGCATCTCTGTCCCAGAAATTCTTTCGTCCTTTCATAGCCGTCCTTTTATCTGCGGGAAATAGCTAACCGATGCTTGTGCGGTTTTGCGGTTAGATGCAGCTAACCGCCCCGCCGTGGAAAAGCCGCACCTCTGCGGCATTTTGTCTTATTCAAATAACTCCCTGCAAGCGCCGCATACCAGCGTTTGAAGCGCCTGCGGGTACAACTCCCCGATCTGCTCCCTGTGGGAGACCGTCAGGATCAATCCCCGAACTGTAGCGGCGGCAAGAGAAACGCCGCGCTTAGGCACGAGGTCGTGTTTCTCCAGCAGCTCACGTATGTGCGCTTCGCCGTCGTGATAATGCTCCCTTTTGACGGGTTCCGGAAGCCTTTGCAGGAGCAGCTTCGCGTCGTTTTCGATGAAAACCATATCGCCGGTGTCGGAAAGCCGCTTGCAAACGGCAAGAACCGCCTTTGCCGTGCGCTCCGATGGCGGCACGCCGCCATTTTCGCTCAACGCCCGGTCAGCTACATTGTAAAGCTCCGAGTGGATTCCCTCTAAAACCGCGAAGAAAAGCATTTCCTTGGATTCGTAGAATTTATAAAAGGAGCCCTTGGCGATACCCACGGCCTTCGTCAACTGATCCACGGAGGTCTTCTTCATTCCTAACGTCACCGCGCAACGTCTCGTTTCCTTCAGCAGCGCCTTGCGAAGCTGTTCGGTTTCGTAATCGGTAAAAGCCAAGACTGTGCCTCCTTGAAATATGACCACTTCGGTTCTTTCAGTCATATTATACCGTGTTTCCTTCAATTTGGCAAGGGGCGGGATAAATATACTGCGTTAAAAAGCAAAAGACAACGCTTGGGCGGCTATTGCCGCGGAGCAAAATAAATCAGGGGCGAAGTCATTCCCATGAATGTCCCCGCCCCTTTGCGTGTTCTATATTATCTTCGACAGCCTATCTTACGGCTTACTGCGCTGATTCGTAAGGAGTTTCCTGAACAGGCGTGTTGGCGTTTTTGCCCTTGCCCATTACGCAGCTCCACAGAAACACCCCGAGGCAGGCCGCGGCGAAAGCGATTCCCACCGGATATGCAACGGAGGTGGGGAGCTTAAAGCCCTCCTGCGCCATCAGTATATAGGTGCAGGATACGGCGGACATGAAGCTCGCAGGAACCACGGTGATCCAATAGTTCCTCTTCCTGCGGAACAGGTACACGCTGGCCGCCCAGAGGGCGATCATGGCAAGGGTCTGGTTGGACCAGGAGAAATACCGCCATACGATCTGCACATCTACCTGTGTCAGCACCGCGCCCACGGCGAGCAGCGGCACGGTTAGAATCAGGCGGTTCTTGACCGGCTTCTGATCGTAGTTAAACCAATCCGCCAGGGTCAGCCTCGCGCTGCGATAGGCGGTATCCGCGGAGGAAACGGGACAGGCGATAACGCCTATCATGGCGATCACCGCGCCCACGGGGCCAAGCAGGGTAAAGCATATATCGTATACCACTACGGACTGTCCCTGAGAGAGAGCCTCAGCAAGGCCGCCGGTACCGTTGTAGAAGGCCACTCCCGCAGCAGCCCATATCAGGGCTATGATGCCCTCCGCCACCATAGCGCCGTAAAATACCTTTCGTCCGTCCTTTTCCGTCCTGATGCAGCGCGCCATCAGTGGCGACTGAGTGGCGTGGAAGCCGGATATGGCACCGCAGGCCACGGATACAAACATGATGGGCCAAATGGGAGTGTTAGATGGATGCAGGTTTGTCAGGGTGATCTCGGGGATGTGGTAGCCCTTTAGCAGTATGCCGCCGCCCACGCCGAGCGCCATGACGATAAGGCATATACCAAATACCGGGTAAATTTTACCAATCACCTTGTCGATGGGGACGAATGTGGCGATGAAGTAATAAATAAGCACCACGACCAGCCAGAACTTGGTATCCAGCACCTTAGGGGTGAGCATGGCCAGAAGATTGGCAGGGCCGGTAGAGAAGGTAACGCCCACGAGCACCAGCAGCACCACGGAGAACACGCGCATCACCTGAAGCATACCCTTGCCCAGGTAGGTTCCGGTAAGTTCGGAAACGCTGGCACCCTTATGCCGCATAGACATCATGCCTATCATAAAATCGTGGACTGCGCCGGCAAAAATGGTGCCCAATGTGATCCAGAGAAATACGCTTGGGCCCCAACACGCGCCGGCAAGCGCGCCGAATATCGGGCCAAGGCCTGCGATGTTCAAAAGCTGAATGAGAAAGACCCTCGGCGTGCTCATAGGCACATAGTCCGCGCCGTCCGTCATGGCAAGGGAAGGCGGCGTCCTGTCATCGGAGCCAAAAACCTTCTCCGCTATTTTCCCATAAGTGAAAAAGCCTACGATCAAAACCACAAGACATACAAAAAAGCTAATCATTCTTTTTCCCTCCTTATTTTCTTTTTGTACGGTTCCATCTTCCGTTTATCCGAGGTTTTGGGTATTTTGTATTATACATAAAAGAAAAGTTAAGGGAAGTTTATTTGCGCCAAGTGTATATTGCGCTGTGTAAAGTGTAAAATGCGCGGCATAAACGGAGCCAGCACATCGGCTGCCGGCTCAAAGCGTCTCTTTAGAAATCCCAAAGCTGACGCAGGGTTTTTATCTTTTCCCTGCTCACGGGCAGTATATTTTGCTCATAGCCCTGCATTTTAAGGGCAAATCCATTATTGGCCCAGGGGAGGATCTCGCTTATGTAGCTCAAATTGACCAGAAAGCTCTTATGTATCCGGCAAAAGCCGCTGCCGGCGAGCTTCTTTTCGTATTCTCCCAGCAGCGCGTTTTCAACGTAATCCTTGCGGGTGGTGTGGATAACGCATCCCCGTCCCAGGGTTTCGATATATACGATCTGGTCAATATCCAGCAGCACGATAGTCCTGTTGATATTCACCGGCAGGCGGCGCGAGGTATGGAGCTGTTCCCTGCCCTGCCGCGTATCCGCTGCTTTAGCAGCCTCGCCCTCCAGTTCCCTGCGGCACTTTTCCAGCACGGTATGCACCCTCGCCGGGTCAAAGGGCTTTAGCAGGTAATTGTTTACCCCCAGCTCAAAGGCCCTTACCCCGTATTGGGAATAAGCCGTGGCAAAGACTATCTGGGCGGCGGGCAGCAGCTTTCTTGCCGCGGCGGCTAACGTCGTGCCCTCCATATCGTTTAACCCGATATCCACGAACAATATATCAAAGTCATTCTCGCTCATCAGCGCAAGCGCGCTGCTTCCGCTGTCCGCCTCTGATATCTCGCTCTCCGGCATCGTATGCAGTATCTGATATATCAATTCGTTTCTGGCGGAGCGCTCGTCGTCTATCACCGCAATTTTCATACGCTTTCTCCCCCGTTCATCCTTCATACCCATGCTTTGCCTCAAACCGCCCGTCCCTGCGCCGAAATCGCCGCAGGCTCCCCAAGATCCTCGATCTTCCCCAAGGGGATGCGAAAAGCCACCCGGGAGCCATTTTCTGTAACGGTGATCTGTAATCCCCCTTCCTCTCCGTAAAGGCTTTGCAGCCGCTTATGCACATTGAGCAGGCCAACGCCCTTGCCTTGCCCTGCCTTTAAGCTCCGTACCACCTCGTCGGGTATGCCGGAGCCATGATCCGTCACAGCGATGACCGCCGCATCCTCCTTTGTCTCCGCGCTGATGTTTATAATGCGGAAGCCCCTTTTATCCACGCCATAGCGCACCGCATTTTCCACAAGAGGCTGCAGGATAAAAGAGGGCAGGACGCAATCCAGCTCCTCCTCAATATCAAATTCCACAGCCAGCTTTTCTTCAAAGCGGGCCTGCTCCAGCTTGAGATAGTTCATTACCTGATACAGCTCTGTGGAAAGGCGTATCATGTATTGTTCATTCGCCAGGGTCTGCCTATAGTATAAGGACAGGGTCAAAAGCAGCTCTCTGGCTCTGTCCGGGTTTTCGCGGCATACGCTGGATATGGTGTTCAATATGTTGTACAGAAAATGCGGGTTGACCTGATTTTGCAGGGCCCTAAGCTCGGCCCGCTTTCTCAGCCGCCTCTGATAATCCAGATCCGAAAGCTCAAGCTGGGTAGAAAAAAGCCGGGCCAGCTCCGTGACGATTATCAGGTGGGGCTTATAGCCATGCCAACGCTTTTTCACGATGATAGCCAGTGAGCCCACCACCTTGTCCTGCTCCACGAGCGGCGCGGCGATCACCACATTACCCTCCAGCGCCGGACAGAAGAGCTCCCGCTGATCGCCTTGGGCGGTATATATCTCCATCAGCGCATTTCCCGTCCGGATTGAGTCGGGTATGGGCGCGATGAGCGGGCAATGCTCGAGCGCCTCAAATTCGCCCCCTCCGCCGACCTTTGCCAGCACCTCCTTAGCGTCAGTTATCATGACCGCCTCGCAGTCGGTGGAGCGGTGGATTATCCTCACCGCCTCTGCCATATCCTCCCTGCTGTGCAGTCCGTTTCTTAAATGTGGCAGGCTTTTTTCCGCAATGGCAAGGGCTATCCTCATTTTCTCACCGTACAGGCTTTCCTCCACCAGAAAAATACGGTTGAAGACCCCGATAAATACCATCATGCCAAAAGAATTCATCAGTATCATGGGAAGGGATATCTTCTCCACCAGCGCGATCGCCGCCGAGTATGGCCTCGCCACCAAAAGGATGATGGCCATCTGCCCCATCTCAGCCACCGCCGTGAGCAAAAACAGCTCCCCGCCTCCGATTTCCCCCGCCTTGAATTTGCGGGAAAACGCAGCCCCTATGGCGCCCTCCATTATGGTAGACAGGGCGCAGCTTACCGCAGTAAAGCCGCCGATGTCGAAAAGATACCGATGGATCCCGCCGATCAGGGCGGCTCCTACGCCCACGTACGGGCCGCCCAAAAGCCCCGCAGCCATCACGCCGATGACGCGGGTGTTAACGATTGCGCCCTGAATAGGCACCCCGATATAGGTGGAGCAAATGCTGACCATGCCAAAAATCAGGGAAAGCCAAAGCCGGCTGCGGAATGTCTGCTTTTCCTCCAGCAGGAGGGCCCTCACCGGTGGCAGATTGGTCAGCATGGTAGCGATCAGAACGAGAAGCCCTATATTGAGAAGCAGGTTAAAAAGCATGCTGTCCACCATTATCCGTTCTCATCAGGCAACTCCGGCCCTTCCTTGGCATTCTCCGTTGCGCCTGCCTGTTCCTTAGGCGTCCCATCGCAATTCCTGCCCATCCTGCAATAATGCGGACAGCCGCCGCAGAGCTTGCCGCCCGCCTTCGCTCCCTTTTTTCGGGAATCCTCGATGAGCCAGTAGGCTCCACCTATCAAGGCAAGCACCGCTATCATCACGGCCCAGTCTACCGGGGTCATATTTGCAAATACGCTCATCTTCTCTTTTACAACACCAGCGAGGGCACGGTGTAGACCCGGGCCTTCAGCTCGCTGTTGAGCATATACAGCCCCTTGCTGTCACCGCCGAACAGCTCCATCTTGGTGATGAGGTCGGCGGCGTTCTTCTCCTCCTCGCCCTGCTCCTTAATGAACCAGTCCAGCATCTGCATGGTGCGGAAGTCCCTGGCCTCGTATGCGGCGGCGTAGATGGCGTCGATGCTGGCGGTGACCAGCTTCTCATGCTCCAGCGCCTTTTTCAGCGGGGTCATGTGGCCGCCTCGCTCCCACTCGGGCTTTGCAATGGCCTCAAAGGTGACGCCCTCGCCGTTGTTCTGCAAATACTGATAAAACAGCATGGCGTGATCCCGCTCCTCCTGCGCCTGCACCCGGTACCAGTTCTCAAAGCCGTCTAAGCCCACGGAGGCGTAGTAGTTGGCAAAATCCAGATACAGATAGGCAGAGTAGAACTCCTTGTTGATCTGCTCGTTGAGCAACTTCGATACGTTTGCGTTCATAGGTCTCCTCCTTCAGTGTTGTTTTCTTCCTGTCCCCTGCAATCGGGACAGATATACCGGATTTTAAGATCATACGAGAGGATCTCCCGTCCCAGCGCCCGTTCGATCTGGCTCTGCATATCCGGCAGGTGAACGTCTGCGATTTTCCCGCACCGGCTGCAAATCAAGTGATCGTGCCGCTCCGTTCGGTCGTACCGGTCCGGCGAACCCGACTCCGTGATGCGGTGCAGCAGGCCCTCCTCTGCCAAGGCATTCAGATGCTTATACACGGTGCCAATGGCGATACTGGGATGCTCCCTTTTCATCTCCAGAAACACCTGCTCCGCCGTGGGATGCTGCTGCAGCTCCGTTACGGCGGCCAATATCTCCTCTGCGTATTTTGGCATACTGCCAACCCTCCAAATACAAGAATAAGTCTTATTCTTTTGCTTTTATTATACCTATATTTTTTTCTCTGTCAACAGCCACAAGGGTCTTGCGCCCCCAAATTGCTTCAAAAAGCCTTGACAATCTCAACTGTATCTGCTATAGTCACAGTATAAACTGTATCAGTAGTGAACACAGTTGCATTGGAGGTTAATTATGCGTCAGATATTGCTTTTTGCGCTTCTTGCCGCCTCGCTCGCGCTGCTGAGCGGCTGCGCGCTGTCCAAGGCAAAAGCGGACACGGCGGAGGACATGACAGACAAGGCAGCGTATCAGAAGATCAGCGCCGAGGAAGCCTATGAGATGATGGCTTCGCAGGAGGTCGTGGTGGTGGACGTCCGCACCCGGGAGGAATACGACGGCGGGCATATTGAAAACGCCGTCCTTGTCCCCAACGAGAGCATCGGCAGCGAAATGCCCGAGGCGCTGCCCGATAAGGAAGCCACGCTGCTGGTCTACTGCCGCAGCGGC
>OGQN01002356.1_pt1 | contig 13641 bp, 18 predicted proteins | sample 1553231 | NCBI WGS metagenome assembly OGQN01 (sample SAMEA2579950, study PRJEB22360) | human gut metagenome | biome: human gut; feature: human-associated habitat; material: faeces | place: Denmark | collected 2008/2010 | reverse complement strand
GCCGTTGAGAAAGCCGGTGATGACAGATATTTCCTCATCCGTATAAAACATGGCGGCCCTCCTGAATTCAATCACACAGGACAGATTATAGCATATTTTTTTGCATCCACAAGCAGGCTTGTATCAACCGACCTTCCTCTGAGGACAAACGGCAGATGAACATACAAAAATGCCAGATAGAACACGACCCTTGTAGATGCGGATTGGATATGCTATACTTCAATTTGTATATTTGCCCACATGAAGTTGGACTTAATGACCTCATCAATGCGCTAACTCAGAACAAGGATCCTTTAGAGGAGAGAATGGCAACTTGCGGCAAGCTTGTAACATTTTCATTCTGCAGTGTATTCCGGATGAGCGTGTGCAGAGGAGAATATCTCATATGCCTGAACATAATCAATGGTTTATCGAATTATATCGGGAACATTCCGCCCGCCTGTTTAGACAGGCATACTATGTCCTGCGAGATCGACATTTGGCCGAAGACTTGGTGGAAGAAACGTTCTTAATACTGCTATATAAACAGAAGGATCTACTCACCCACCCCAATATCGGCGGTTGGTTGAGTCAGACGCTCAAGCACTTAATTCTGGATGAAACAAAGTCCGCGCGGCACAGGCTTGAAATACCGCTTATCCACGACACAGCCGCAATTGCTGAAGATACTTATCACGAGCCTTTAGAGGATTCGTTGCCAAAGGGACTGTCCCCAAAGGAACGAGAAATTTTGATTCTGCTATTTGAGGAACAACTGTCATACGAGGATATTGCTCAGCGGCTCGGCATTTCGATCTTAAATTGCCGAACCAGAGCCTTTCGTGCGAAGGCTCACTACAAGGAGCTGATAAAAAATGTCACTGATGACCCATAAAATTTTAAATTCAATGTAATGTTATTAAATGTTCAATCAATATAGGAGAGAGGAGGTGCAAGAAGATGCCAGAGAACAGAACCCACCCTGTGAATCGCAGTCCGAAAGAGGACAGCTCTCAAATCAACGAGCATCTTAATACTATGCCGATCGACAAACTGACCGATGCGCTGGCAGATATGTGGGATGCTGCAGACGATTTCACATATTCAGCAGCTGAGATGGATGCGTGCTTAGAGAAAATCGAACAAACTGAGGTCGCTCCCGAATTTGATGTTGACGCGTCTTTGAACCGATTCCTCGACAGGCATTCACGTCTGGCCGAATGCGCATCTCGCACATCTAAAAAAAGCAGACCCAACACCTCTCGATGGAAACCTTCTATTGCCGCCGCTATTGCTGTTTTGGTTGTACTGGGCAGCTTGGTAACTGTGCAAGCCGTTGGCATTGATGTGTTTGGTGCCATAGCCCGCTGGACGAATGAAACTTTCCGTTTTGCGGCATCTTCGCAAAACGATGATACGCTTAATACGGATATACTGAATTCAAACAGTCATTCCCCTGACGGTGAATATGGCTCACTTCAAGAAGCTTTAGATGCTGTCGGTATTGACCAAAATGTAAGGCTACAACATTTGCCAGATGGTTTTGAGCTCGCAAACGTATCTGTTTACTCTTTGCCAAGTCAAGTCGAAATTGAGGCGATGTATACTTCTAATGACCGCATATTTTCTCTTGTAATATTCCGGTACAATTCTCCAGATGTTGTTGGACAAACCATTTTTGAAAAAGATTCTGAAGATATGATCCTATATGATAAAAATGGTATTACCTACTACATTATGTCCAACAACCAGCAATTAACCGCAGTATGGATGCAACAAGAACTCCTTACCTGTACCATTACGGGCGACTTGTCAATAGAAGAGATTGAAAACTTGCTTGATTCCGTGTAATAAAAGGAGACACTTTTAAATGAAAAAGGTATTGCATTTGTGCTAACCATTGTATTCGCTATTTCCCTTTGTACTTGTGCCGTTGAAGCTACTCCGCTAATAGGTAAATCAATCGTGCCTATGCGCGTGAGCGACTATTTTTCTTATTATTCCGTAGCTGCCACCAGTGGATCTGAGGGTGATGTTGCCATTTCTATTAGTATCCGTCCCAAAAGAACCATGGACTCAATCGGGGCAACAAAAATTGTAATTCAGGAAAAGAACGGAAATCGTTGGAATGAAGTATATACTAAAACGGGATCCAACTATAATGGCTTATTAGATAGTGATTCAAGTAGTTTCCGAGGTAGCTATACCTATTCGGGTACGCCGGGGAAAACATATCGAGCAATTGTTACGCTTTATGCCGAAGATGCTTTTGGTAATGATTCGAAAACCGTTACGACTAATTCCGTTGTTGCAAAGTAGTCCCTGTACATAGGGGCCTCATGTGATGCTTCACTAAGACGGGTCCTGGAATCAGCGGAGGGTTTCCGCTGGTTCCAGGAATTCGAGGATTTAAAGATTTAAGGAGGCAACGGATAAAAATGGAACGTAAGAGTGCCCTGATTGAGTCTCTTGAAAAAGTGTGCATTCCCGTGGGAGCCTCTCTGTGCGCCTTTTTTACTGCGATAGACATAAAGGCGATGAAAAACACAGATTGTTCTGAATGGGTCGTTTTCTTGGGAGTATTGCTTACAGCTGAAGTAGTGAAAATGAAGTACGGGATGGGCAAAAAGGGATTTGTTGCCATTTACGCCGGCATGCTATTGTTGGCAATTGGCATTTTTATAACCGCCCATTTTTAGCAGTTTTCTTGCAAAAGAACGATGAACCCCAAAGCAGATAATTCCTATTGTTGTTCTTATCATTGCCGCATTTGTAATTATCAGAGCGTTTCACAAGGGAGAAATGTGAGTTGGCAGAGCCTGTTCTCATGGGATGTATAGGGGTAACAGCCGCAAATTCATATATCACGTGGAAGCCGATACGCAACGATGACCGCATGGATATAACCAAAAACAAGGAGGCAGGTTGATGACCTGCCTCCTTGTTGCCATATATTCCTTCCACTCTCGATTGAATTACAAAAATTTCCGGAAATTATGTAATATTTGCGATAAGGCGGGACGAGGTATCAAAGGTGCTGCGGGAGCTTTTCGCTCTGGTGGTAAAGTAAGACGAGGGCGGCAGGCTTCCGTTGTGGGGCTTGCCGCCCTGCTCTTTTTTTACCCTATTACCGTGTGCTTATATGAAGATTGACGGACAAATGTCTTGGGTTTATACTTAAAAGAATTACAATACTTATCACCTTAAAGGAGCCACACAAATGAATGTTGAATACTCATATTATGGTAAAAATCCGTGCTTAATCATTAAAGGAACAGATTTTATAAAATCCCTTAATAATGATGAAGAACTCTATTTGCTTGAAGTCGCTGTAAACGGTTTTGGAGCAAAATTTGATGTTGTATCCCATTTTGATGAACGTGTAAATGCCGCTATTAAACAAAGGGTAACCAAAACAGGAGAAGTGCTTTATGTTATAAAAGATAGAATGATTGGTCGTTCTATTTTAGATACTTGGTGTGAAGTCTATGTTCGTAATGGGAGTCGGCTAATTGAGATTGTTATTAGTGATGATGGACGGCAATTTTCTCTTAATGAACAGGAGGAACACTAAGGCATGCTTCAAATCAAGCAGGGGACGCTACACTTCCTCTGCGCTGGCTGCCGCCAGCTACCCATTTGTAAACTTGCCAACCAGGAAGACCTTGCGCTGAAAGCTGCTCCCGTCCAGCAAGTTTACAAAAGCGTCCTATACTTACCCGGCTTGATGAAGTATAATGAAAATAATAACAAATCAGAATTTGATATATATGTCTATTGTTTGAGGAGAAATAAAATGATTACGAAGAAACCAACGCCAGAAATGCTGGCTGAATGGAAAAACACATTTGAGCGGTACAAACCTTTACTTCAACCTAACCGAAAAAGTGGCACTGACCTTTTGGAATACTTGCAAAGCAACTATTCTTTAACAGAGATAACAGATAAAAAGGTGCTGACGGTTATTTCTGAAAACGTTTCCCGAAATAAGATTTATGCAGAAAAACTGTCTGCCGGCCAATTACCATCACCGAAAGCTTTTTACCTTGAGAATATTGGAAACGGACAGAAGTTCTATCTTTCCCCAAATAGGGATCTCCCGGATTTGTGGGGCGGTGAAGTAACAAAAATCTTTGTCGGTTTGGATTTGTACAGTGGCTTTTATTTGGTAGAGGGAAGCACGATGCTTTGGGATGAGCTTTGTGCATTTCAAGGTGTCGATGAAAAGGATTTAGAAAACTATGTTGTTGTTGCAGATTGTATTCGTGCCTTGAAACGCTCTGGAAAACTGGATAATGCAATCTCACATGCTAAATAGAAGCAGTTACAGTCCTATTTATAGGACTAACAACCCCACTATGAACATTAAATATCTGCCGCCCCCACAGCGGCACGCCAAGCAGGAAATCTGAAAAAGGTTGCCTGCTTTTTTTGCCCAAAAGGAGGCGGAAAAACGCCACCCCATCCACAAATAGCCGAAAGGAGGGACAAGAAATGCCCTGCCCGCACAACGAAATTTCTATTGTGCAGCGGCGGCAACAGCAGGCTGCGGTTGCCGCCGCTGCTTACCAGAGCGGCGAAAAGCTGTTCTGCGAATATGACCAGCAAGTGAAGCACTACCCAGAAAAGCGTGGTATCGCCCACAATGAAATCCTGCTTCCGGCAAAAGCTATAGCGACCATTGTTCCTCTCTTCACACCTTCTGCAAAGGTCGCTCATGTGATGCCGTGGAAAATTTTGTGGAACCGTGTAATATTCGGAGGTTCTGAATCAACATAGGTATGAGAGCGGATCCACCTAATGCCAATATCGAACTATAGAAGCCAATGGACTCCCGTATTTCCACTAATCACCGATCACCGAAAAAAGGAGGATTTTTCAGAACAACTTCTATCGGGGTGTCATAGGTTCAAGAGCCAGCTCTCAAATCAAGATCAACATTCAGAATTGAGAAAGGAAGGCGACATGATGGAAAACAAGATCGTTAAGAGGATCTCCACTCTGCTGTTGGCAGGCGCGCTAATGGCAACCACAGTTGTTTCTGCCTTTGCGGCAAATGTACGCGATGAGGATTACACCCGTTACAATGTCTCTGCTAACACATGGGTAAATTCCCCCGCTCGGTATAAAGAGAATGACAGCAAGGTCTATGTGGCTCCTGCGGAATCCCCCAGTTTGAGAACTAAGGTCAAAACCATGTGTGATGTTGGAGGGATTATTACTAATAAGACCAAAAACTCCCGTGGCTACGTGGTGCTGGCTGACAACGTGAAGTATGCAATTACCAATTTCGTGTATGAAGATGGTGATTACACAACGGGCTATGGAGTTTTCATGTGGCTTGGTATGACCCCCACTTATGGCAGCGGCACACTGGGCGGAGTGTGGAGTCCGGATTGGACCGGCAACGGCACGGTTACCATTGTATAACGAATAGGAATTGCTGTTGTGCCGCCGCCACAGCGGCAGCTTATATAGCACCTGTACAAAATAGCTCAAATGAAAGTTGCCGGGATTGTAAAACAGATAGAAACCGGCAACTTTCATTGCTTTATTGAGAAATCAGAAACATACTTAAGCCAAAATTGCGCTATTGCTCAGATCCATTGTATGAATTGAGCCACAGCGGAAATCAATATAATCCCACGTAACTGAAACAAACAAAGGAGTATAGTATTCATGTCTGCAAAAGATAAACTGTTGGTTACTCTATGCATTGCTCTATTGTTCACATTATGTGCCTGTGCTCAATCGCAGGTAAATAGCGATCGGCTTCCCGGTAACGGCAATGCGGAAACTACAGACCCTTCTGGTTCAGAAGGAACATACGACGAAAGTGGTTATACCATGGGGGAATATGTAGAAGCTGGGAAAGTATTCGAAATAAATAACTTCGATGGCTCCGGAGCTGGTCACGTCAACTTCTATGTGAACGATGTAAAGAAGGCTGACAACATGGAAGGTGCAGGTATCGACAACGCTAAGTATCAACTATCAGGCAGCCGCACATATGATTATTATGTTGCCATTTCTCTTACCATAGAAAATGTGGATGTACCCGTAGACGAAATAGATAGTGAATTTGTAAGGTCTCCATTTATTAGTCATTTCCGTATGCACATAGGCGATGATATAGCAATTGAACCCGCTTACTTCGATCAGGGTGGGGTTGCAGACCCAGACCCCAAGAGGTACTTTCAGTACGAATTGCCGGGCATGGGGGAGACACTGGATGTGGTGATCGCATTTGGACTGATTGATAAGGGAAAGAACGAACCGCTCTTTTTGTCATATGACTACGTATCTGGCAAGATGCCGATTGAAGGAACATTTTGAGAAATTTTTGGGGAGTTAACAATTACGCTATAGCGACCATTGATCCTCACTTCACGCCTTCTGCAAAGGTCGGGCATGCGATACCGTGAAAAGTTTTGTAGAACCGTGTAATATTTGGAGGTTCTGAATCAACATAGGTATGAGAGCGGATCCACCTAATGCCAATATCGAACCATAGAAACCAATGTACACCCGTATTCCCACTGATCACCGAAAGAAAGGAGGGCTTTTTCAGAACAGCTTCTATCGGGGTGTCATAGGTTCAAGAGCCAGCTCTCAAATCAAGATTTACATTCAGAATCATTCAGAATCATTCAGAATTAAGAAAGGAAGGCGACATGATGGAAAACAAGATCGTTAAGAGGATTTCCTCCCTGCTGTTGGTATGTATGCTGATGGTATCTATGGTCGTCACTGCGTTTGCAGATGTACGCGACGAAAAATACGATACCTCGTATAGCGTGCCCGCCAATGCGTGGACGAGTACTGAGAGGCGGTATAAGGAAAACAACAGTAAGGTCTATGTGGCGCCCAAGTATTCGCCTAATGCAAGAACCAAAGTCAAAACCATGTGCAATGTTGGTGGAATTGCAAGCAACAAGACTAAGAACTCCAACGGGTATGTGATGCTGACCGACGGTACAAAGTATGCAATTACCAATTTCGTGTATGAGCATGGCGATTATACAACGACTCGCGGCGTTCATATGTGGCTGAGTATGTCACCGCCTTATGGGAGAGGCATGCTCCGGGGAGTGTGGAGTCCTGATTGGTCTGGCACGGGCGTTGTTACTATCGTATAGCCAACAACGTTGCTGCTATGCCGTCACTATAGCGACAGTTTATATAATATCCGCACGAAATATCCAAATGGAAGTTGTCGGAAATACTCTAATTAGGTGAAATCCGGCAACTTTCATTGTGTTATTGAAAAGAAAAATAGATATAATACAAAAATGCGCTCATGTTCTGTTGCTTGGCTTTATGACGTGAATTGCGCTATATCGGAAGCCAATATGGCGTAACATACCTGAAATGTATTAAGGAGAAGTTTATTTATGTTTACAAAGCCCACAGCGTTGATACTTGTTTGTATCTCCCTCATACTCACATTATGCGCCTGCTCGCAGCCGCGAGTAAATGGCGAAAGGCTTCCCAATAATGACAATATGGAAAACATAGGTTCTTCTGACCAAGAAGAAGAGGATTACGGAAGCGATTATACCTGGGGAAAATATAACGAAGCTGAGAAAGCGTTTCAAATTGATGATTACTATGGAGCGGGCCGTATCAATTTCTATGTGAATGATGTAAAGACAGCTGACAGCATGGAGGGAGCGGGGATCGACAGTGTGAAATATCAGTTGTCAGGCAGCCGTACCTACGATTACTATGTCGCCGTATCACTCACAATAGAGAATGTTGATGTTCCGGTAAATGGCGACACAATGGATAGTGAATCGTTGAAATTCCCATTTATTAACGGATTTCGTATGCACATAGGCGATGATATAGAGGCTGAGCTGGATTATTTTGATCAGGGTGGGGTTGCAAACCCGGATCCCAAGAGGTACTTTCAGTACGAGCTACCGAGCATGGGGGAGACATTGGATGTGGTGATCGCATTTGGGATGACTGATCATGAAAAGAACGAACCGCTTTTCTTGTCGTATGACTACGTATCTGGCATGATGCCGATCGAAGGAGTATTTTGAGAGTTTTGGAGGAGTGCAATCCATATGATAAAACGAATACGCTCTTTAATTCTGATTTGCATAACTCTGATACTTGCACTATGTGCCTGTGCTCAGTCGCAGGTAAATGATGACCGGTTGCCCAATACCGACAGCGCAGAAACTACAGATCCCACCGATTCAGACGCGACTACAGATCCGAATGAAGATATGTATGGTGAAACCATTTATACCATGGGAAAATATGTGGAAGCCGGGAAAGTCTTCGAAACAGATGACTTCGATGGCTCCGGATCCGGTCATGTCAACTTCTACGTGAAGGATGTAAAGATGGCTGACAATATGGAAGACGCAGGTATCGACAGCGCAAAGTATCAATTATCCGGTCACCGTACTTATGATTACTACGTCGCTGTATCCCTCACCATAGAAAATGTAGATGTAGCAGTAGACGATGGCGCCACAGCAGATTACAGCGATCATGTGAAGTATCCTTATATCAGTTTCCGCCTGCGCGTAGACGATGACGCTGATGTAGAGATAGAGCCGGATTATTTCGATCAGGGTGGAGTCGCAAATCCGGATTCAAAGCGATACTTCCAATATGAACTGCCTGGTATTGGAGAGACGTTAGATGTGGTGATTGCATTCGGAATAGACAAGGAACTTCTTGACTTGAGAGAAACGAAAGATCCGTTATTCTTGCGTTTGGAGTATACGTCAGGCATGATGCCGATTGAAGTAACGCTATGAAAAATCTTTTGAAAATAGAACTGAATAAGGCTTTCTTCAGCAAATGGTTTGTAGTTGCTCTGCTGCTTGGTGCTGTGCTTGCGATTATCAGCGCATGGCAAACGGCAGTGGCCTTTTATGGAGAAAATGGGCCGCTTGCCTATATTGAATACTGCATGGACAAAAGTGTAATACCGAAAGATGGACTGGATGGTATGACTTTATACAACCGTTGGTTGGGGGCAACACTGGATATCGGTTCAGTAGCATTTTTCTACCTCGTTCCGTTGCTTGCAGTGCTGCCCTGCGGTTGGAATCTCTCAGAGGAAATCAATAGCGGATATTTGAAGGTGGTCGTTCCGCGAATCGGCAGAAAAAGATTTTTCTCTGCAAAACTGCTAGCCGCATTTTTGTCCGGCGGTGCAGCCGTGGCCATACCGCTGCTTTTTAGCTTTGCTATTACAGCCGCCATCGTTCCAACTATCACGCCGCATCCTTATAACAACATATACTACTGGGTATATCACGGCGATCTGCTCTCCTCACTGGCGTTCTCCCATCCCCTTGTGTACGCGCTTATATATATCGTCATCGCATTCATATTTTCCGGGTGCTTTGCTTGCCTTCCGCTGCTCGTAGCTCTCCGCAGCGAAAAGCGCATTGCGGCATTGATAGTCCCCTATATCGCGGTGATATTGTGTGATGCCGCGCGCAATTTTCTCAACTACATCTGTTATATTGAGATCTCGCCGCTGAATCTCATGCACTCATTGCCTCCGGAGAACGCATCAAAACCCTTCGTCTTAATTTCTTGGCTGGTGATCTTCTCCGCCGTTATTCTCGTTTTCGGCCTTAGAAAAGGGGTGAACCATGAAATTGTTTAAGGCAATACGTTATGATCTCAGATTTGGTATATATGAATCAGGTAAACGGTATTTACTGATTGCCCTGTTTGCTGCATTTGTATTTGTGTGTCTGCTTTTCGATATGGTTCACATATCCGTTTTCTTGACAGATAGTGTAAATGGCGTTTGGCGATTGCCTATTTCCCTTGGCGATGTCCTTTTGTTCGAGCTTGGAGGATATCTTCCAATATCGCAAAACATTGGGGAGGGCTTCTCTTTCCCAACGATATGGTTTTTGTCGATCATCGTTCCTTGCTATCTGACTCTCAGCTACACTACACGTGACTTGAGCGGCAGCGGTATACAAGTGATCACGCGCCTGCAAAGCAAGGGACGATGGTGGGTATCCAAATGCATTTTGAATGCAACCACTATCATTCTTTACTATGCCGTCATTTACATAGTCATTGCCGCGCTTTGCCTTGTGTTTGGGTTTAGCCTCTCTTTTATGCCTGACGAAACAATGTTTTCGGCAGAGTTTATTGCGGTGTTCTTGGTATCGCAAACGACAAATCTCCAAATGTTCCTCGCCTTGTGCCTGATGCCCTGCATTACGACTGTGGCGCTAAGTTTGGCGCAAATGACGATAACCCTTTTCATAAAGCCCGCATTTGCCTACATTGTGACCTGTGCGTATCTTGCAGCCAGCGTACTATGCGTATATCCGTTTTTCATCACAAACTTTGCTATGCCGGTGCGTTCCTCGGCAGTTGGGGTCTATAATTTCGACCCTGGATCTTGCCTCGTCGGTGTAATCATTATTGTGCTGGCGGTGATCGCAATTGGCAGACATAGAATTATGAGAATGGATATTCTGCAAGGAGGAAAAGAATGAATATCGTAGTTGACAATGTGACAAAGACTTTTGGAAACACAAATGTAATTGAAGATATAAGCATGGAGATGCAGTCAGGCCATGTATATGGTTTTCAGGGTATTAACGGCTGCGGCAAGACAATGCTGATGCGTCTGATCTCCGGCTTGATCCACCCGACAAAGGGCCAAATTTTAATCGACGGTGAAGCACTGCACGGAGAGAACAGTTTTCCCAAAAGCATGGGACTGCTGATTGAAAATCCCGCCTTCCTCAACAGCTATTCGGGGTATCAGAATCTGGAAATGCTTGCCAGCATATCGGGAAAAATTGGGAAAGAGGAAGTCCTTCGGGCGTTGGAGCGAGTCGGTCTCTCGGAAAACGCCAACAAGAAGTATGGCAAATACTCCCTTGGAATGCGGCAGCGTCTCGGCATTGCGTGCGCAATTATGGAACGACCTGAGCTAATATTGTTGGACGAGCCGTTCATTTCGCTGGATGAAGCAGCGATTGATTTAGTAGCTGACATCATCCGTCAAGAGAAGGAGCGCGGTGCGCTTATTATCCTCGCGTGCCATGATTATGGGTATCTAAGCGGAGCCTCCGACGAGATATTCAAACTTGTTGGCGGAAAGCTCGCCCATCACCTTACAAAGGGCGAAAACGATGTGTTTTCAGAGGTATCACAATGAAGCGAAAATGGATCATTGGCGTTGCCATGGTTTTTCTGCTGATCGGCTATGTGTATAGGGTTTACACAGTAAATATCTCAGATGCCGTGAAATATGCCACACCCACCGTGCTGAAGTATCAGTCCGGCGAGGCGGTTGAGCTGAAACCCGGTTATTATAACATTGGCTATATTGATTTGAGCGGATATTATATCAACGTGACAGGGGCTCGTATCCTAAAAATGTCGGATTTCTTAGCTGCCATTGGCTGCGATGACTCATTTTACGACGAACAGGGCATAGACCGTAAGTACCAATATGTTTATCTTGTTGATGCCTCCTTTTGGTTTGACGGCAATAACGACCCATTGAACAATGCAGTTGATTTGACGAGCTTTAAGCTGGTAGGTGATGATTATTACTGTGACTTCAGCTTTGAGGTCAATTCGCTGGCAGGGGTCAACCCTATTCTTGAGGGGAACAGTATGTTTTCCATTGGCAGCGGCAAGCGTATTGAGCTACAAATGCCTTTTCTTGTTGATTCGGAGTCCGTCAATGGCACTTCAGAAAACTATCTTCTGTCACACCCACCAAAGCTTATGGTTTCACAGTACCCGTATGAGGTATATGTATCGCTGCCAGCAGCAAATAGCTGACAACACGGCATGAGCGCAATGCCCTCAAACCGGCATTAAAACGGATGCGGCCGCGAATTCATTGTGCTCGGTATGTATTGCACCAAGAAGCACAAGGCAAAACTATAGGAAACGACCGCATATTCATCATAGTCACTAAAGACAAAAGATGCAGGGACGAGTGCTGATAGCTCTCGTCCCTGCGTCTTTTGTTTCATGGTCTGGCTCCGGTATCGTCCATGTCGAATATATGCGAGCGTTGTCTCAGGCAAATGATAAGACAGACACTTCTTGCCTGCAAACAGTGTTCGCAGCGCAAAAGGCGTTGGCACTTTTTCGTTTCCGCAACCGGTGTGTGCGCTGAAATGTCCACTCGCAGCGAAGATCTCTTCTATTTGCAGATCGCATCAGACACGGCGAAAGCCCTCTTACCTTGACGCCGTGCAATGCGGATAGTCCCGCAGCCGTCCGGTGTACAGCCGGGTGTGGGGCAGCTTCAGGAAGTGGATGGGCTGGACGACACGGGCGCGCAGCTCACCCGCGCCGCGCACCTCCGCGTGCAGCAGCATAGCCTCCACAAATTCCGAGCAGTAGTAGCAGTTCGAGCGCTTCCAGAGGATGCGGAAATACGCCAGGAGCAGGCCGCCCAAATTATAGGAAAACTGCTCCCGCCGCGCCCACATGGCCTCCAGCGTCGCCTCCAGCGCCGCGTACCGCTCCTCGGTGATCTCCACCGCAAGGATGATGGCGGTGGTGTCGGAGAAGCGGCGGAACGTCCCCGCGTGGGGGGATTCGATGACGAAGCCGCCCCAAAAGGGGTTATAGGGGTGCCTGCGCCCGAAGGAATACATCCTCGTCAGGTCCTGGGACAGGCTGAGGGAGGCGTGGTTGTACTCCGCGCCGGTGATCCGCTTCAGAATACGGGACAGCATCGTACCCGTTTGTGTGATGACGATAAAAATCTGCTTGTGCGTTCCGTTCATAAGGCTCCTTCGCATGTTGGACGGCCTGTGCGCCGCCGCGATGTGTGGGTCATTTGCGGCTCTTTCCGACGGCTCTCCCGGCAGAAAGGTGCGTCTATCTTATCAATCACAGCGATGGATGTCAAGGCGGTTCTATGTCAAGGCCGCCTTGAAAAGTGGCGGCATACCGACTTTGTGACAGTTTTGTGACACTTTCCCCGCACTTTTGCGGGGGAAGTCAGAGACTTCTTTTGATATGATACAGACAAGGTTGATACACGACCTGAATATTTCAAAGAAGGAGCGTAACATACCATGAAAAAGAAAACAGTTTGGAGCCTTTTACTGGCACTGGCAATGACGGTTACAGCCATCGGAGCATCGACTGCGGCATTTGCCGCTGCGCCCAATCAGGCAGAGCCGCAGACCCTCATCGCTACCGAAAACGAGGATGCCATTTGGGATCAGATCGAGGCACTGGAGGAAAAAAGCGATGCCGTATTCCAGAGAAATGAAGCACTGTGGGACAAGGTAGACGAGGCCTGCAATGCCCTGCCTGATGACTACGATTTCGAGAGCTTTGACGAGGCGGCGTTCATCCGCGGCATGACTACGCTGACGGAGGCGGAGAAGGAAACCCTTCTGAATGACATCAAGGAGCTGAACGAACTGGACGCCCAGATGGAGAAGCTGTATGGACAGCTGCCCGCCTGCGACAATATGCCGCTTTACGAGAAGGCACTGGAAAAGGCCGATCCCAAGGTGCTGGACGAGATCGACACGCTGGAGCAGGAGTATGACCGCCTCTGCGAGAAGAACGCCGACCTGTGGGACAAGGTGGACGAGGCTTACTTCAACCTGCCGGACGACTACGACTTCGACAACTACGATGAGGCCGCCTTCATCCGCAGCC
>OGQN01002354.1_pt1 | contig 13646 bp, 9 predicted proteins | sample 1553231 | NCBI WGS metagenome assembly OGQN01 (sample SAMEA2579950, study PRJEB22360) | human gut metagenome | biome: human gut; feature: human-associated habitat; material: faeces | place: Denmark | collected 2008/2010 | reverse complement strand
CGCCACGGCCGCAAGCCCCGCATCCGGCAGCGGCCAACGGGCACAGGCCTGCTCGTAGGGCAAGCCGCTCACGAAGGCCAGCGCCGCCGGCAGCGTCAGGGCGAGCCGCCGCTTGTACACGATGCCCTTGAACTTCTTCTTGATGCCAAAAAACACAGGGAAGCCCGCTGACAAACCGTTGCCCCGAAGCGCCTCTCCAGCGCACGGCCTGCACGCCTCGACACTTCCCACGGCATCCCCATCAGCATCGCCCATCGTCTGCAGCCCGGCGGCAGCAGGCGCCACTTGCAGCCCTGCGGCCGTCCTCGCCACTCGTAGCCCCGCAGCCACCCGCGTTTCCACTTCCCCATCGGAAAGCGGCAGGCCGCCTGGCTCACGCACAATCGGCCCGGCACCGAAAGCTCCCATGAGGGCCACCCCAGCCGCATCCCCGTAGGCGCGCAGACGCAGCTTCTCCTTATAGAGCGGCTTTTCCACCGAACGGGCGATCATGGCGCGCTCGGGCGTGTCCAGATACAAACTTGTGATGCGGGTGCGACCGTAATCATCAACAGCCATGAGGCGCTCCGCCGCCGCTTCCACAGCCGCACGCTCGGCCACGTCGATGCGGTATTTCTTCTCCACGCGCTTGAACACGCTGTTGTAGGCGGTCACGGATACTCCTTCCTCGCTGGCCGCGGATCCTGATTCTCGCCGGTCCGCGAAACCTGGATCCCTCGCGAGCCGGCCCCAACAATAAGGGGACTTCCTGAAAACCGCCTGAAGCAGCCAATTCCTTTCAGGTTGCCTTCAGGTGGGCCGTTACAATGAACCTGGGCGCTCCATGGGGCCGCAACGGTCCCGGCGCGCACCGCGAAATACCGCAACGAGGCCCGAGATGTCGGCGCGCGACGGTTCTCGGCGGCAGCCCCTTACGGAAAGGATCACCATGCACGTTCTGGTCGTGGAAGACGACGCTCGCCTCGCCGAGGCGCTGGCCCGCATCCTTGAGGACAACGGCTATACTACCGACGTCGTGCACGACGGGGAGGCCGGCGTGCAGTACGGCGAGGCAGGCACCTACGACGTCATCATCTTGGACGTCATGCTACCGAAGGCCGACGGCTTCACCGTGGCCCAGCGCCTGCGCCGAGCGCATGTGGGCACGCCCATTCTGCTGCTCACCGCCCGCGATGCCATAAGCGACAAAATCTGCGGCTACGACTCCGGCGCCGACGACTACATGACCAAGCCCTTCTCCCCCGCCGAGCTGCTGGCCCACTTGCGCGCCCTCACGCGGCGCCAGGGCGATGTCGTCTTCGAGACGCTCACCGTGGGCGATCTCACGCTGAATCTTGAATCCATGGATCTCACCTGCGGCGACGAATCCATCCGCCTGTCGCAGAAGGAGTTCGCCATCGCCCGCATCCTGCTCGGCTCGCCGGGAGCAGTGCTTTCGAAAGAGCAGCTTATCAGCCGCGCCTGGGGCCCACCTCCAGCGCCAGCGACAACAACGTGGAGGCCTACATCTCGTTTCTGCGAAAGAAGATGGCCCACGTGGGGTCGAAGGCGAAGATCGAGACCATCCGCTCGGTGGGCTACCGGCTCGCCGAGGAGGGCTAAGCGCCCATGGGACTCCCTCCGAAACCGCGCCTCGCCTCCTGTCTGAACCCGAAGGGCGTCAGGACTCCGAAGCGCGCAGCCGACGAAGCCGCCCCCATGCTGCGCCAGCTGAGAACGAAGTTCATAGCCCTGAACATGACGCTGGCCGCCCTCGTGCTGGCCGCCTCGTTCGCCACTATCTGCTACGCCGACTACCGCGCCGACATCGACGACGTGCGCAACCGGCTCATGGCCGCCACGAGCCGCTCCCTGCACGAACCGCAGCTCATCCCCGACGCCGAGCCTTTCCATCGGGGCGAGGCCCCCCGGGAAGACGGCGAGAATACCGCAGACGCCGGCAATACGGAAGATGGCGGCAATCGCGCCGATGACGAGGCGGCCAGCGACGTTGAGGCGGGTGACGCGGAAGGCGCCCCGGGCGGCAACGCAGGCGCAAACCCGGACGAAAGTGCGGAAGGCGCGGAAACACCCGCAGAGGACGGCTCGGCCCCCGCTCCCACCCAGGATATCGGCGCCGGCACCAGCGATCCCGGTTTCGCGCCGCCCCGCATCGGAGGCCCCGGCACCGCCGAGGAGGCCTCGCTGCCCGTGGCGGTCTACTACATTGCCGACCGCACGGTCATGCAACTGACCGACCGCTCGGGAGCCACCGTGCCCGAGGCGCTGCTCGTGCACGCCATTCCTGAAGTCGTCAGCGCTGAAGCGCCCTGGGGGTATCTGCCCGACGTCGGACTGTACTTCGCCAAGCATGAGGCAGGCCCCGACCTCATGGTGGCCTTCGCCGACGGAAGCGCCGCCGACGGCTGGCGCTCGCTGGCCCTCGTGCTCACCGCCGTGGGCCTAGGGGCGCTGGGGCTGCTATTCCTTTTGAATCTCGTCTTCTCCCGCTGGGCGCTGCGCCCGGTTCAGCAGGCCTGGGCCCAGCAGCAGCAGTTCATAGCCGACGCGTCCCACGAACTGAAGACCCCGCTCACGGTCATCCTCGCCAACAACGCCATCCTGCGGCAGCGCGGCAGTGACACCATCGCCAGCCAGCGCCAGTGGATTGAGAGCACCCAGATGGAGGCGGAGCGCATGCAGAGCCTCGTGACCGATATGCTCGATCTGGCCCGACCGACCCCGCAAGGCGCCCAAACCTCGGAAGGCCCCGCGGCCGTCGTCGACCTCAGCCGCCTTGTGGAGGGCGAGGCCCTCACCTTCGAGGCCGTGGCCTTCGAACGGGATCTTACCTGGCAATGCACGGTCGCGCCGGGCATTGCCGTACGGGGCAACGCCGCGCGCCTCCAACGGGCCGTGGCCGTGCTTTTGGACAACGCCTGCAAGTACACCGACCCCGGGGGCACCGTGGCCGTGACGCTGCGGGCTGCGACGGGAGATGCCGTCCTTTCCGTGCGCAACAGCGGCGAGCCCATCGATGCGGCCGACCTGCCCCACCTGTTCGACCGCTTCTATCGCGCCGACAAAGCCCGCACCCACAACGCCGTCGACAGCGAAAACGACGGCGCCGGCGGCTACGGGCTGGGGCTGGCCATCGCCCGCGACATCGCCCAAGCCCACAAGGGCGCCATCGCCATCACCAGCACCGCACAAGAAGGCACCACCTTCACTCTGCGCTTGCCCTTGGTATAAAACGCCCCCGGCGCCGTGAAGAGGATAGGGGCGCCGGGGGGCTGGGGCAGATCGAGGTCGCGTGGCTGCCGGGGCGGATGCCGGGGCAGTCGGGAGATGCGACCTCTCCTGCTTTGCGGAGAAGTCTGAAGTTCGCCGCACGACGATCCCGTCGCCGCCGTGCGGGCTTCGGCGAGACGCCGTGGAAGGACGGCTCGCTAACGGTTCGCCGACTCCCTGCGCGGAGGGCCCCGGCGATCGGTGCGGCTCCCCTACCGTTCGAAGATGTCTCCGTTGAAGTCGAGGCGGAAGGTGTCGAGGATCTGGTGTGGGTTGTCGGTAAGGCTCACGGGGCGCGGCGTCATGACGTAACGGTGGCGGCTGCCGTCGGTGAGCCAGCTTACAGGCACGGCATCGAGCAGCGTGATGGCGCCGGCCGGGCACACGTCCCCACAGCTGCCGCACTTCACGCAGTCGCCCGGGGTGTGGGCAACGCCTAGGGTGCCGTCGGCGTCGTCGAACTTCGCGATGGCGCCGGTAGGGCAGAATGTCGCGCACATGCGGCAAGAAACGCACTTCGTGCCGTCGATGACCACCGCACCCCACAGGCGGGTCTCCAGCTTGCCGCTCGCAGGCTCCCCTAGCTGCGCCAATGCGTCCAGCAATCGCTCGCGCCGATCGGGAATAAAGTGCGGCAGCGTGCCGTCCTTCATGACATGGAGGGAATGGGCGGGACGGCGCAGGGCATCCGCCTCTACAGATGAACCGGTGAGGAATTCTTCAGCTTCGCGAACAGGCGGACAAGCCGGCTCTTGGGCAAAGTGGGCGTCGCGGGCAGCTTCGACGGCTCCGGTATCGACGCCATCAGCAAGAACGCCCACCGGAGGCACGTCGGTCACGACGATTTCCAGCTCGTTGCCCCAAGCGCCGAGCACCTGACGCGCCGTTTCGGCCACGAGCTCCGCCGTGTCGCGACCGTGGCGCTGGGCGCAACGCTCGCAGTCGCCGCAGAGCACCGTCACACAGCCCACGCCCTCGGCGGCGAGCCCCGCCAGAAGCGACTCATCTACGCGCCCTGCGCAAATCACGGACGCCGCAACACCAGGCACCAGCAAATCGCCCAAGGCCGCCTCCATCTGGCTGCAGACAATGACCACCTCGTCACCGCGCGCGGCGCGCAGGCAGGCGACCTTCAACTCGGCGTCCGACGGATTCAAAGATTCCAAAGCGCACGTGGGGCACACCGTGGCGCAGGTGCCGCAGCCGACGCATTTCGAGGCATCGATCACCAACTCGCCATCATCCAAAGAAATGCACCCTGAAGTGCACGCCGCCGCGCACTTCAGGCAGACCACATTGCGGTTGCGCACCTTCGCGCACCGCTCCCGATGCACCCGAATGGCCCCGCTGTCCACGACCGCAAACGCGGCCCCCACATAGCGATGGGCCCCCGCATCAATCGTCTCAACCATTATCACTCCTCTTCCAAGACGGTCGGGCCTCTCCCAAAGCCCTCCCGCTCTTGCAGCTTAATATCACCTCGCGAGGCGGCCCGCGGAGCCCGTGATCGACGACCTCTGATCGCCCCGCGGAGAACGCGGCTCTTAAGAATCAGCTTCCACTTCAGCAGCAACGATGCCGGGATAGTACCGACTCATGTGCGTCATCTTCGCTGATTCCTTGGCCGCGTTCGCAGCGGGAAACAGCGATCAGCGGGCGGCGAGCACGGGCTCCGCGGGCCGCCCCCCAACGAGTCGCTAGTCCAACTTTGGTTCCAAGTCGTCCATGACCGGATCGGGAATTTCCACGACCGTCTTGGCCGCCTTCTTGCCGACGAACACCGGCATCGTGATGGCATGCGTGGGGCACACGTCCACGCAGTTGCGGCAGCGCGTGCAGTCGGCCATGGTGCGCAGCCCGAATTCCGGATGACGGATGTTGATGTCGGCGTCGCACACCTCGGCGCACTTGCTGCAGGAGGTGGCACGGGCCGTCTCCAGGCACTTCTCATCATTAATGGTAGGCACAAACGTGCGCGAGAAGCGCCCGACCAGGTTCATGAGGGCCGAAAGCGGGCAGAAGTTGGAGCACCATTTCCGCAGCACCACCAGTTCGATGACGAGCATGGCCGGAATGAGAATGAGCCCGATGGTCGCGTCGCCGTGGGCGAAGGCGCGCCAGATGACGAGCACCGTGGCAAACGTGAGGCCCACCGGACACACGAGGCAGAACACCGGGAACCCGAACACGGCCGTGGAAAGCAGCGCGCCGCCGAGCACCGCATGGCGCGAGTCCACCTTGCCGTGGTGCACCGGCTGGCACTTGCCGCAGGCGCCGCAGGTATGACCCTCGCGCGCCGCCTTCAGACTCGCCAGCTCCTGCTGCGAGATGGCCTTGATCTCGGAGTTCTTCTTCTCCTCGAGCTCCCGACGCTTCTTGGGCGAGCGGAAGAAGTCGCGCATGCGGTCGATGAGCATGGTCGGGCACAGCCACGAGCAGAAGGCGCGACCGAACACGAACACGAGGGCGGCAATGAGCACCAGCGACACCACAGCGCGCGGGATCATCGTCTTCGTGGCGATCATGGTGCCGAGGGCGCCCAAAGGGCACAGCATCGAGAACATGTCCCAACCGAAGCCGGACATCGTGCCCATACTCACCCCGGCGATGAGACCGGCGGCCATACCGACGAACACCACGGCGCCCACCACGGTGCGCAGCCGACGCGTCTTCAGCTTCGCGGCCAGCGCGTTCGCAGAGTTTTTCGTCTTCGCGCCCGCAGTCGGGGACGAAGCGGGCGTTTCCATCGTTTCGTTCTTCTTAGCCATGGTTTACCCCCTTTAGGCCTCGACGGGGCGCACGACAATGGCACGCTCGCTGGACTTGATAGAACCGGAGGACAGCGACAGACAGGCGGCCTGGCAGGCACCGCAGCCATTGCACTTGTCTTCCACGACATAGGGAATGGGGTTTGCCCCGCCCTCGTCCTTCAGCTCGATAGCGCCGTAGTTGCAGGCGTCGTAGCAGTCGCGGCATCCGGTCATGCGATAGGCCAGGCACGTGCGCGGATCAATCTCCGCCGTGCCGATGATGATGTCGCCGGTCTCGCCGGTCTCCGGGTTGCCCACCGTGTAGGTTGCCGGCAGCTCGAGCGCGGCCGTGGGGCACACCGCCACGCACAAGGGGTTGCCGCCGTTCTCCTCGTAGCAGAAGTCGCAGTAGTTCCCCGTGTTGAAGTCGAGCATAGGGCTGCGCATGCCAAGCAGACCGTCCTCAATCTTCGCCGGCACGATGGCCTGGCGCGGACACGCCTCGTAACAGCGTTCGCAGCGGATACAGCCGCTCACCAGGTGAGCCTCGTCGGTGCCTCCGGGCGGCCGGTTCAGGGGGTTGTGCCCCGCATAGCGCAAACCGCCCAAGCCCAGCAGCGCCACCGTGGAGCCCACGCCGATGAACAGCCCGCGCCGCGTGATGCCGCCGCGCGGCTCGCGTTTGGCCTCGGCTGCGTCTTTCTTTTCCTCTTGAGCCATAGCATTCTCCTCTTCGCTCTTTGCTTAAATGGCTTCCAAATAACGGTTTTACGGACAGAACCACCATCCTTACGCTTCCCTCACCGCAAGAGAGAGCGATTCCTCAGATCGTGCATGGTGGGAGGCGTTCCTTGCCGCGTTCTCCAACCGTAAAATCGTTATTTGCAAGCCATTTCGAAACAGACAGGGCGGTTTACTTGCGTCGCCTGCGGGGCTTAAGCCGTTACATCAAGCCGCCCTGTCCAACACTCGTCTTCAGAGAAGGGCCAACCGACCAGAGATGGCCCTTCTCACGTTCAACCTCTTACTGAAGCGCCCACTGGAACTGGATGAGGGCGTTCACGGCCACTTCGTAGAGCAGCACGCGCCACACGATGGTGCCGATCACGGCGCACACCAGGGCGATCACGGCCACAGCCAGGGCCTTCTCGGCGGGAACCTTGCCGCACATCACGAGGGCCGCCAGCACGGCGGGCACCGCGCAGCCGACGACGACGTTGCCCAGCCAGAAGGCCACGGCATGCTCGCCGGCCAGAATGGCACCGGTGATCTGCTCGGACTGGCGCATGGCCACATCGGGCAGCGTCGGATCGAAGTAGTACTCCATCTCGGTATAGTTCGCGCCCATGCCGGAGATAGCGACCGCGTAGATGACGCTCACGATGGCGCACACCACGGCTCCGATGAAGGCCACGGTGGCGGACAGCTTCACGGCGTCCTCAGCTTTCGTGGCGCCAGCGATGATCATGGCAGCCAGGCCGCCGAGCATCACCGTGGCCACCACGTAGTACAGAGGCAGCAGCATGGTGTCCCACACGGGAATGGCGCTCATCAGATAGGAGTCGCCCGTCGCGAAGGGCAGCGCCAGGGACACGACGATGGCCAGGATGGCGCACCACTTGGGGGCCACGCCCTCCTCGGAGCGGCGCATCATGAGGAAGTACAGCACCACGGCGATGGCGAACACGATCACGAAGATGAGCTCGATAGTGATGCCCGAGGTGATGTGCCCGAAGCCGTTCAGCATGCGCAGCGGGTGCTGCAGGTGGAAGAATACCGACAGGCCGCCGATGGCGAGGGCCACGATGGCACTCACACAGGACGCGAGCTGCATAGCCTTGCCCTTGCCGGCGAGCGTGAGAATACCCTGCATCAAGAAGATACCGCCGGCCAGGCAATTAAAGAAGGTGAAGAGAATAAGGGGCCACTGAATTTCCATGGGTTGTTACTCCCTCCACTTCCGGCCCTCGCGCAACAAGTACATGAGCTTGGGGTTGTTGCCCTTGTTGGTGAGGTGATGAATGTCGTTCTCGGTAAAGGCTTCCACGTAGTCCTTGAGCTTGACGCGGGTCTTCGTCATGTCGTCGTACTGGCAGCCGGGGGTGTCCGGGTGCGCCGGGGCCTCGAAGTTCTCGACGCCCTGATCGAGGTCGCCGAAGAAGCGGGCGCGGGCGCCGCACTGGGCCACGCACTGGGGCAGCTCGCCCTGACTCGTGCGCTGCTCGCACAGCGTGCACTTCTCGACGACGCGCTCGGTCTGGTTCAGGTAGCGCACACCATAGGGGCAGGCCATGGCGCAGAACTGGCAGCCGATGCACTTGTCCTTGTCGATCTGGATGGTGCCGTCCTCGGCGACATGAGACGCCTCGGTCGGGCACACCTTCACGCACTCGGGGTTCTCGCAGTGCTGGCACTGAACGGGGAGGAAGTACATCTCCACGTCCGGGAAGGTGCCGGAACCGCCCTCGATGGGATGCGGGCCGACGCGCAGGGTCTTGATCCAGAAGTTGCCCACGTCCACGCCGTTGATGGCCTTGCACGCCACGGTGCAGGCGAGGCAGCCCGTGCAACGGTTGAGATCCGTGATGATTGCGTAGTTGGACATCGTGTTTCCTCCTTCCTATTCCTTGATGAGGCTGATCGTCTGCAGGCCCTTCGCATCGGCGCTCGCGTAGGTGAGCTCCACCTTGGAGTCGTCCAGACGCGGGTCGTTGGCCAGCCATTCCTTCAGACGCGGGTCGTTGGCGTTGGTGATCGCCTCGTTGCCCCACGGGTCGCACGGCACGGGGTTGCCGAACGGCGAGTTCTCCTCGGTGGCCTTGTAGACGACCATCGGGTTGCCGCGCAGCTGGGAGGCGCCGCAGATCCAGCACTGGGCGTACTTGTCCATGGTGCAGTTGATGCCGACAAGTTCGAAGCCGTGGGCGGCGTGGTCCATCTCCGGGTACCACCAGGCGTGGTTGGCGTTGGTGGTGCCTTCCTTGATGCCGTAGTACAGATCGGCCACCTCGCGGATGGCACCCCACGGGGTGCGCACCCAGATCCAGTCGCCCTGCTCGATGCCGAGGCGCGCCGCGTCGTTCGGGTTCATCTCGAAGCGCGGGGACGGCCACAGCTCGCGGCACCAGGGCAGCTGACGGTGCTCGGAGTGGAAGTAGACGGGCTGGCGGGCGCCGGAGGTGCAGATGAAGGTGGCCTCCGGGTTCTCCTTCACGGCCTGCTTGTAGGCCTCCAGGTTGTCGGTGTCACCGTTGTCGGTCGCCTGGCCCGTGCCCACCCCGGCGATGCCGTGGTAGGGCTTGTTCAGGTAGTTGTCGCTGTTGTAGGACGCGCCGTCCACGAGGTTGGCGTCGTACCACTCAGGTGCCTGAACGCGGGAGTTCTTCGGCTCGAACCAGTGCGGGAACTTGTCGATGTCCGGAATGTCGCCGGCGTAGGCGTCGCGATCCGGCGAGCACACGTTCGCGAAGTACGGGGTCTTCTCCCCCACCTTGGCCGCGGTGCCCGGGGTCTCCAGCACGTAGGACTCGCTCACCGTGTCGCCGATGTAGGACTCGCAGATGGTCGACCAGATCTCTACCTTGCCGGTGGGGGTGCCGAAGGCGCACTTCTCGTCCACAGCGGCATACAGGTTGTAGCCGGCCTGCTGGCGACGGTAGCCCATCTCCCAGCGGCGGTAGGTGCCCCAGCGCTCGGGATGCCACTTGCGGCAGTCGAACCAGCCCTCTTCCTGGAACTTCGCGGCGTACTGCGGGAAGTCGGGGCCGTCGGGGTACTCCTCGGTCTTCCACCAGTCGGTGGCGTCTTTGAGCACGCGGTACTCCTGCTCCTCGTAGCCCACCGAGCCGCCGGCCTGGATGAAGTCATGGTAGTCGAGGTTCAGCCACTCGTCGTATTCGGGGTCGCGGTCGTTGAACGGCACGCCCATGGACTTGTGCAGGCACACGACGAAGGTCGGGTCGAAGACCACGTCCCCGATGGGCTCCACGCAGCGCTGTCCCGCGCCGAAGATGCCGCCGGCGCCCTGGGACACACGTCCCGTGTTGGTCTCCAGCCAGTGGGTGCAGGGGAACACGTAGTCGGCGGTGCCGTTGTTCGGGCACGACCACAGGTTGATGTCCACCCAGAAGTCGAGCTGCGTCAGCGCGTCCCACGCCTCCAGCAGATTCGACTGGTTCATGAAGTCGCCGGACATGCAGATGCCGCCGTAGAGCTTGTAGGGAGAATCGATCTCGCGGATGGCGTCCCAAATGGAGGAGGCGTCGGTCCAGGAGTTCCAGAAGCGCAGCAGCGGGAAGCGCTCGGCGGAAATCTGGTCCGCGTTGTTCTCGAACGGGGTCTTCAGACCCGGGAAGGAACGCGATCCCTTATAGTCGCCGCCCTTGCGCATGGCGATGATGCGGGCCTCCTCATCGGTGGGGATGTGGTTGCCGTAGCGCTCCATGAGCGGAGAGTTCTCGTCCTGCAGGTACTTCACGAAGTTCTGGATGAGCGGAATCTGGTCTTCCACGGAAAGGTCGCGCGGCGTGTTGCCGAGCTCCATGGTGCCGATGCCCTCGCGGATGCCCCAGTCGACGGGGTCGTGATCGGTCACGATCATGTTGGCGCGGCCGCAGCAGCCGTCCACCTGGGCCTTCGAGGAGCCGCGGTTGCCGGCGGGCTCGTCGGAGTTGCCGGTGAGGCAGGCGATGAGCTGCAGGGCGCGGGTGTTCTGCACGGCATGGCCCGTCTGGTCGGGAGCCAGCTGGTAGTGGATGCCGCCATTGCCGTGAAGGGGGTTCAGGCGCGTGGTGTAGGTGCGCACCGCCTCCTCGATCTTGTCGGCGGGAACCTCGGTGATCTCGGAGACGCGCTCGAGCGTGTACTCCTCCAGGTTGTGCTCCCACTCCTGCCAGACCGACTTGGCCTCGATCATCCGGCCGTCGGCGAGCTTCACCTGCACGCCGTCGGGCCACAGCTCGGGATCCTTCGGCAGCCCCTTCGGGTTCGATCTCGCGCCCTTCTCATTGCCCTCGCCGGTCCAATAAGCGTCGTAGGCCGGATCGGCCGGATCGGCAAACTTGGAGGGGTCGGGCAGCCACGCATCGGCGATGATGGGCTTGTAGGGATGCTCGATCCAGGTGCCGGTGGTCGGGATCTTGTGCTTCTCGCCCTCCCACTGGCATTCCTCGGCGTCCCAGTAGGTCGGCTTCTCGTTGGCGGCGTCCCAGCAGATGAAGCGGCGGTAGGAGTACTGCTCCGGCGCCGGCTCCCAGAACTGGGAGACCCACTCGCGGTCGAGGTCGGCTTCGGTGAGCAGGCGGCTCGTCATGTGGATGCCGCCGTTCATCTCCAAGAAGTAGCCCTTGTAGGTCTTACCGTCGGCCTCGGGGTTGTAGAGGAACGGGCCGTTGGACCAGCGCTTCACGAAGTTCTTGTCGTAGGCGTCGTTGTCGACGATCCACTTCAGCCAGCCGAGCGACATGGCCAAGTCGGTGCCGACGCGGATGGGAAGCCACAGGTCGGCCTCCTTGCCAAGCGGGCTCATGCGCGGGTCAACCAGAATGTGCTTGTAGGCGCGCTGCGAGCAGTCCACGACGGTACGGTTGGTGGAGTCGTAGTTGGAATACTCGGACGCGGTGCCCCACTGCACGTACACGATGGGGCCCTGCTCCACCTCCATCCACGGCGAGCCCTTCTCATCGGTGAGCACGCCGCCGAAATGGCGCGGGCCTTTGCAGATCTCGTAGGCGGAATGGAAGTTGTGGGTCCCGAAGACCGACTTCAGGGTGCCGTAGGGCGGCTGCGCCCACACGCGCGAGGTACCACCCATGGAGAAGATCGACTTTCCGCCGTACTTCGCAATGAGCTCGTTGTACTTGGCGCCGATCTCGTCCATGGCCTCGGCGAAGTTGACGCGCACCCAGCCGGGATCGTCCTCGCCCTTGGGGTTGGTGCGCTTCATGGTGTAGCGCAAACGATCGGGGTGGTACAGCGCCAGCATAGACGCCTGGGACTTCGCGCAGCAATGTCCGCGGCTGTGTGCGTTGGACTCGTCACCTTCTACCTTGATGACCTTGTTGTCCTGCACGGTGACCCACACACCGCATTCGCATTTGCCGCACGCGCGGCAGCAGGAACGGATGCGCTTGACCTCACCAGCTGATTCGTCGACGCCCTCGGCCAAAGCCGCAGACGGAGCTGCGGCGAAGCTCAGAGTGCTCGCTGCGCCCGTGACGGCGGCGGCCTTCAGGAAGCTGCGACGAGTCAGTGAAAGTTTAGCCATGGGTCCTCCTCTCTCTTTCGTTCGATGCTTTCCAACAAAACACCGGAAGCCCTCGGCGGCGCCGGCGGCCTTCGCAAGTGGAGGGGGTGAAGATCCGCCTCCGCTGTCGAGCAGCCACCGATGTTTTGTTGCCCAACGGTTGAAAATGGTATGGGCCGCACGCGCCGCGCAATCATAAGAGCAGGCCGATTTAGGAGCGCGCAATCATCCCACGCGCTCATCTCGATGGGATGATTTACCTGTTCGGGGCCTCTCTATACTGGATGGCGAAGAGGATAGGACGAAAGGAGACAACGATGAGCAAGCCCCATCCTTCCATGGCCCTCACGCTTGATTTGGACGAGTCGATCGTCGATCACGAGCTGCGACTGGAGATCGATCGCTGCTACTCTTATTTGGGAACGCCCGTGGTGCGCACCCACGAGGGCGAGGACGACGAGGCCGTCAACACCCTCCGCATGACGGTGCGCGTGGGAGCCCGCGAATATCTGGATTCCTCCGTGGAAGGCGCCGACGCGCTGTGGAGCGACCACATTGAGCACTGGCTGCTGAACCAGGTGCACGCCGTGGACAACCAGATGAAGATCTTCAACCGCCGTCAGCGCGAGGAGGGCAAGCCGGAGCTTGTGTTCACGTGGCTGGAAATCGAGCTGCAGGGCGGCCGCCTCGTCGTGCGCATGCGCCTCGATTCCACCTGCGGCATTGATCCGGAAGAAAGCGCGTGGGTATCCCGCGTACGCGAGGCTTTGAACACTGACGCGCTCGGCAAGGACGTCATCGCCGTCCAGCTGCCCTCTGACGCTTCCTACGAGCAGCAGTACGCCGCCGGCATGGAAGCGCTCGCGGCCCGAAAGGTTGCCGAGGCCGCCGCAGCTCGCGCCGCCGAAGAAGCGGCCGCAGCCGAGGCCGAGGCCGCCGAGAGAGCCGCCGAGGAGTCGTTCATGGCCTCCCCCGCCCTGGTAGCCGAGGCCGCCGAAGCGGCGCTTGAGGCCGAGGAGGCGGCCGATATCGTCGTGCGCGCCCGCATCGCCCACGACCTGGAAGAAGCCGAGCGCGGCGAGCTTGACAAGACCGCCGAGGAAATCGTGGCCGAGCGCATCGCCGAGGAGGCGCATCTGGGCGAGGACATCCAGAAGAAGTACGCCCTGCCCGATGCCGATTTCGCCCTCGCCTTCGATCAGTGGACGGTTGTCTACGCCGATGGTTCCACGCGCGATTTCGACTCGACCAGCAGCATCCTGGCCGATTAGGAGGCACCCATGACTGAGATGATGGCAGAAATCGCCGCTTTCGATGGCCGCACAGCCAAGATCGTCGGCCCTGCGCGCTCCGGCAAGACCGAGGCGCTGCTGCGCCGAGCC